>LWDU01040987.1_pt1 | contig 82359 bp, 74 predicted proteins | sample 727161 | NCBI WGS metagenome assembly LWDU01 (sample SAMN04566230, study PRJNA314399) | hydrothermal vent metagenome | isolation source: deep sea hydrothermal plume seawater | place: Mexico: Gulf of California, Guaymas Basin | collected 2004-07-11
CGAGTGATGAATCAAAAACAAAATTTAACACCTGAGAAATTGTTACATTCCGCTCTTGGTGATTTTCAATACTTAACGGTGACATAGCCTTGAAATTTGCCTGTTTGCCGATCCCGATACTCGGATTGGTGCACATGCCAACAAATACCAGCTTGATTTTTTTACTCTTTAACATAGTGCCTTTTCTGACCAATCATATCGGGTGTTATCAGGACAACACCCTTCGGACTGACCAGAAAACGCTTTTCATCATCTGCCCGGTTTTCACCGATCACTGTTCCTTCAGGAATTTGACAGCCTTTTTCAATAATCGCCTTTTTAATACGGCAATGTCTACCGATATTCACTTCCGGTAATAGTAACGAATCCGTCACGGTAGAATATGAATTAACCCGTACTTGTGAAAAAACTAGTGAATGCCGGATCGTAGCACCGGAGATAACACAACCACCCGATACCATAGAGTCAATCGCCTCGCCTCTTCTATCATCATCATCAAAAACGAATTTAGCTGGGGGCGCTTGTACCTGATGAGTCCAGATAGGCCAACTTTGATCATATAAATTTAGATCGGGTTTAACACCAATCAATTCCATATTGGCAGACCAGTAAGCATCTATAGTACCCACATCACGCCAGTAGCTTTGCTGGCCACTTTGCAAATCCAAAAATGGGTAAGCATTAACATTATGGGTTTCTATCACCGCTGGAATAATATCATGGCCAAAATCATGGGTAGACCCCTCTGTTTCAGCATCAATTAATAACTGATCAAATAAAAACTTAGTATTAAAAATATAAATCCCCATCGAAGCTAAAGACCTGTCATCTTTACCTGGCATGGTTGGTGGATTATCTGGCTTTTCTACAAACGCTTTAACACGCCTGTTTTCATCGACGTGCATCACTCCAAATTCTTTGGCTTCTTCTATAGACACTTCCAGACAACCGATCGTCAAATCGGCTTTTTGTTCCACATGGTCGGCTAACATCGCGCCATAGTCCATTTTGTAAATATGATCTCCGGCAAGAATTATAATATGATCAGGCGCGCGGACACGCAAAATGTCAATATTCTGATAAATAGCATCTGCCGTTCCTTGATACCAGGATTCATCACTTAAGCGCTGCTGTGCAGGCATGATATCGACATACTCGCCAAATTCACCACGCATAAACCCCCAGCCTTGTTGCAAGTGTCGAATCAGAGAGTCCGATTTATACTGGGTTAAGACCCCTATTTTACGTATACCTGAGTTGATACAATTGGATAAAGGAAAATCGATAATCCGGAACTTACCCCCAAACGGGACGGCAGGTTTAGCGCGCCAATCGGTCATATTCTTTAACCGAGACCCTCTCCCTCCTGCTAAGATCAATGCAATAGCATTACGTGTTAAATGACTAACAAACCGGTCGCGATGTTGTGGCTCTGAATTTGACATAGATATCCTCTTTATATTAAATAGGCTATTACTTTTGGTCTTTTATTTGTTACTATTATTTCATAAATATGATTCTATCACATTGAGGCAATGCAACATGAACAAGCCAGCAAAAAAAATAAATCCGCTTGATTCTGATTTAATAAAAATAGCTGAAGCTAAGCATCACGACCCTTTTTCGGTGTTAGGACGACATACAGATAAAGCCAAAACAACAATAACCGCCTATTTACCTAATGCTGAAACAGTCAGCATTGTCGGCCAGAAAGTGGCGATGCAACGCATTACTGGATCAGATTTCTTTCGAACCGATAATGTACCAAAAACACTAGAACGCTATTACCGCTTTGAGATTACCGATAAATCGGGGCACTATTACGAACAATATGACCCTTACTCTTTTGACACCCAATTACCTGAATTCGATCAGCATTTATTTGGCGAGGGCAGACACTGGCATATTTATAAAAAGTTAGGTGCTCATTTACATACAATTGAAGGCATCCAAGGTGTGTTATTTACAGTCTGGGCGCCCGCCGCTGGACGAGTGAGCGTAGTAACCGAATTTAACAACTGGGACGGCCGATGCCACCCTATGCGTGTCTTAGGTAGCAGTGGTATCTGGGAACTATTTATTCCCGGATTAAACGCAGGCTGTTTATATAAATTTGAAATTCTTAACCGTGACAGCCAGCAAATTAATGTAAAAACTGACCCTTACGGCCAACAATTTGAATTTCGCCCACAAACTGCTTCACGCGTTGTTAATGAAGAAGCCTACGCTTGGCAAGACAAAAAGTGGATCGACAAACGCCTTAAGCACGATTGGCTTTCTGAAGCCATGTCAATTTATGAAGTTCATCTGGGGTCATGGCGCCGCGATAACCAGGGGAACTTTTTGAGTTATCATGACCTGGCTCACCAATTAGTCGATTATGTGCACGATATGGGCTTTACCCATATAGAGTTATTACCCATCACCGAACACCCACTGGACGCCTCCTGGGGTTACCAGGCCACAGGGTATTTCGCACCTTCAAGCCGTCATGGTAATGCCGATGATTTTCGCTATTTTGTTGATTATTGTCATCGTCATAATATCGGTGTCTTGCTTGACTGGGTGCCGGCACATTTCCCCAAAGATGACTTTGCCCTCGCCAAATTTGATGGCACTGCACTGTATGAGCACGAAGACCCGCGCAAAGGTGAGCACCGTGACTGGGGCACCTTAATTTATAATTACAGCCGCAATGAAGTAAAAAACTTCTTGTTATCTAGCGCTTATTTCTGGATAGAAGAATTCCATCTCGATGGCTTACGTGTCGATGCGGTAGCCTCCATGCTTTATCTGGATTATTCGCGAGAAGAAAATGACTGGTTGCCGAATATATATGGTGGTAATGAAAACCTGGAAGCTATCGATTTTTTACGTGAACTGAATACAGTCACACATGAGCAGCACCCCGGCACCGTGGTGATTGCTGAAGAATCGACATCATGGCCACAAGTCACACGACCTACCTGGACCGGAGGCTTAGGCTTTTCCATGAAATGGAATATGGGCTGGATGCACGATATGCTAGCTTATATGCAACAAGACCCAGTGCATCGCCAGCATCATCATGATCAACTGACATTCGGCATGCTGTATGCATTTACCGAAAATTTTGTTCTGCCTTTTTCACATGACGAGGTCGTGCACGGCAAAGGATCCATGCTAAGTAAAATGCCTGGTGATGAATGGCAAAAGTTTGCTAATTTACGCCTACTGTATACCTTCATGTTCACTTACCCAGGTAAAAAATTGCTGTTTATGGGCTGTGAATTCGCGCAAGGTTCTGAATGGAATTTTAATCAGGCACTAGACTGGTATATTATGGATTACTCTTTTCACCGGGGTATGCACGCCCTGGTCAAAGATTTAAACCATCTGTATGTTCAGCACCCAGCTCTTTTTCAGCATGACTTTGACAATAAGGGTTTTGAATGGATTGACTGCCATGATGTAGAGCAATCAATTATCAGCTACTTGCGTAAAACCGAGAACGAAACCTTAGTGGTCATTTTAAATTTCACGCCTGTGCCTCGTGAAAACTACCGTATTGGTGTGCCTGAGCCAGGGATATACATGGAAATATTTAATTCTGATTCACGGTATTATGCAGGCAGTAACTCAGGTAACAGTCAGGTGCAGTCTGAAGAAACACCGTGGATGGGTCAAAGCCAATCCATTAATATCACTATCCCGCCATTAGCAGGCATTGTATTTAAACTGTAGTCATGAAAAAGATACTTTTTATTAGTAGTGAAGTGCACCCTCTCATTAAAACGGGAGGGCTCGCTGATGTGGCAGGAAGCCTGCCTATTGCCTTAGCCGAACTAGGGCAAGAAGTTCGTATCCTCATGCCTAAGTATCAGGCACTTAAACTTGAGCAAGAGGTAGAATATCGCTGCACTCTGCGGGTGAATAATCGAGATGTCAATATTTTAGAAACTCGATTACCCGGGAGTGGTGTCATCGTATGGCTAGTCGATTGTCCTGAATATTTTGATACTCCTGGCAATCCTTACACCGACGAATTTGGCAATGCCTGGGAGAATAGTGCAGCGCGTTTCTCTTTATTTTGCCGTATTGCAGTCGAGGTCTCGCAAAACCGCGCACACCTGGACTGGAAAGCCGACATCGCACATTGCAATGACTGGCAAAGTGGTCTGGTTCCTGCCTTATTAACTTTAGAGCCTCATCGTCCGTCTACCGTATTTACAATACATAATATGGCTTATCAAGGTTTGTTTCCTGAAGCAACCTACATCGAGCTGAATTTACCGGGGCAGTTATGGAACCCGGGGGCATTGGAGTTTCATGACTTACTTTCCTTTATCAAAGGAGGCATCGCCTGTGCCGACCACATAACAACAGTAAGTCCGACCTATGCATTAGAGATTCAGACCGCCGACTATGGTTATGGCCTGGAAGGTTTGTTACACCACCGCCACCATGAACTCAATGGTATTATCAACGGCATAGATGTAGAGGTGTGGAACCCTGAAACAGATCCTCGTATCGCGCAGAACTATGGCATAGATAGCCTGGCTAAAAAAGCAGGGAATAAGGCGGCATTACAACAGCATTTTTCACTTCCCGAAGAACCTGCCACACCTCTGATTGGTCTTATTGGTCGACTAGTTGATCAAAAGGGTATTGACCTAGTCATAGACTGTCTAGATGAACTAATCAATTATCCAGTACAATTTGTCTTATTAGGTTCTGGCGAAAAAGGCTTTGAGCACCGACTTAAAAATTTGAGCTACTTATATCCTGATAAAATCTCGGTATCGATTGGCTATAATGAAGATCTGGCACATATGATAGAAGCCGGATCGGATATGTTCTTGATGCCGTCTCGTTTCGAGCCCTGCGGACTCAATCAACTGTACAGCCAGCGTTATGGAACGCTACCGATTGTTAGAAAAACTGGAGGATTGACAGATACTGTTGTCGATGCAATGCCTGATACAATCAAAGACAAAACAGCATCTGGTTTTGTCTTTGAGGAACCTACTGCTGGAGCAATGCTGGAAACAATCAAGCGAGCGATCCTGCTCTATACCAACAAAAGAAGCTGGCAGCAGATACAAAAAAATGCCATGCGTAAAGATTTTTCCTGGCAACAAAGTGCGCAGCAGTACCTGAATTTATATAATAGTTTGTAATCAGTCACCCTATTTGCAGCGCGTCAACCAAAAATGCGCTGTGTTTGGCTATTATTGTTAGTAGCCCCCGAATTGCACCAAGCTTTCTAAATAACTAGTGGCTAAATCATCCACCAACTTGTCGCGGATACGAATAGCATAAGCATTCAACTCAGCACAGACATCAATCATTTCTTGTTCGGCTGTCGCGTAAGCGCACTGTTCTCTTCATCCATTGTAAGTAACATCACCTCACTAACAACCGGATTTTCTCGCCTGAATATCTCTTCTGCATCAAACCTGAGTTGAGTAATTTTATATATCCCTAAGGGTTCCTTTCCGTCTTTACAACCGAAAAACAGTAACTAGCTAGTAATTAATACGGACTTGTATAGAACTTTCTGGTTAAATAGCAATATCTTTTCTTTATGATAAATCAAATTAATTATGGCACCAGCAACTAAACCGGTTGTCCTTTGTTTCTCAGGTCATGATCCTAGCGGAGGCGCTGGCATTCAGGCTGATATTGAAACCATCGTTAGCCATCAATGTCATGCTGCAAATATTATTACTGCTTTAACTGATCAAGATACCAGCAATGTCAAAAAAATGCGGCCTCAACCGGCTGCCGAAATTATTTCACAGGCGCGCACCATTCTAGAGGATTTACCTGTAAAAGCTATTAAAATTGGCTTAATAGGTCATGTAGAAACTGCAAGAGCAATCAGTACAATTTTAAGCGACCACCCTACATTACCAGTGATCTTAGACCCTGTTCTTGCGACTGGTGGCGGTACAGCACTAGCTAATGGTGCACTACTTGAGTCTATAATCGAATTACTACTACCTCGTACCACGATCCTTACACCCAACAGCATAGAGGCACGTCAGTTGGCAAAGTCTGATGACCTGCAATTATCCGGCACAAAACTATTAGCATTAGGATGCAAATATGTATTGATTACCGGGACGCATGAGCACAGTAAAGCGGTTAGTAATCAACTATTCCATAAAGGTACTTGCATAGAAACTTACAACTGGGATAGATTGCCGCATAGTTATCATGGCTCTGGCTGTACTCTAGCAGCAAGTATTGCGGCATTGATGGCTTATGACTTAAAAGTTGAAACTTGCGTACAAGAAGCACAGGAATATACCTGGAATAGCTTACATGCCGCATATCGTCCTGGCAAAGGGCAACATATTCCTAATCGGCTGTTCTGGATGCAAGACCATGACTAACTATTCTTAAGCATGGATTTTCCTCAATCAGGCCTTTACGCCATCACTAAAACTGAAAACAAGACTGCAGAACAAATCATTATCGATGTCAGTGCAGCAATCAAGGCCGGCATACAAATATTACAATACCGAGATAAACACCCAGTCGATGCAAACCATTTAGCGGGGGCGTTAAAAGAGCTCTGTCACGCAGCTAATATTCCGCTGATTATTAATGATAATATCGCCCTGGCTAAACAGATAGGCGCTGATGGCGTGCATATAGGGAAGGAAGATGGCTTGCTCAGCTATGCACGCGAACAATTAGGTCATCAGGCAATTGTAGGCGTTTCCTGCTATAACAGTGTGGAACTGGCATTACAGGCACAGCAGCACTCGGCTGATTATGTCGCCTTTGGGCGTTTTTTCCCTTCTAGATCTAAACCCTTGGCTGCTCCTGCACAACTATCGTGCTTACAACAAGCCAAAACCTGCATCAATATTCCTGTTGTAGCAATTGGCGGCATATTGCCCGAAAATGGCTCTGAATTACTCAATGCAGGCGCTGATCTATTGGCGGTTATTGACGGAATTTTTACAACAACACCCTACCAATCTACTCTGGCTTATCAGGCATTATTCAAATGAAAATACTTATATTGCTACTGTTCAGCTACTCTCTTGCTGCATGCACTACTGCACCAACGCAACAACGCCTGACAAAAGGTAAAAAAATAAGTTTTCAGCGCAGCAAGGGAAATTGCCTCGCCTGCCATATTATCGAAGAGGGTGAGGACCCAGGTAATATTGGCCCTGCCCTGGTTAATATGCGGCAAAAGTACCCAGACAAAGAACAACTCAGAGCCATTATCTGGGATGCTAGCGCATTCAACGCACAATCCAGTATGCCTCCGTTTGGCAAGAATAAAATCCTCAGCCCTGAAGATCTGGATCTGGTGGTTGACTATATCTGGTCTATTCACGCACCAAATTAAAACTAATCATATAATGTAGAATGGGCTGAAGAATTAAACCCAACAAAAGACGAAACCAACTTATTAATTCTGGATTTCGCAAGCTCAACCAAGCCTACACTGAATACTTCCTCAATCTCATTGGTTTTTCGATAGCTCATTATTAGCGGGCTAGAGCCACGCTCTACATTTATGCAACTGCTAATTTTCAGTGCTCCTGAATTCGTATAATAAGTGCATAGTCTCTGTATTTAAAAACGCTTGTTCTTGATCTCAAACCCAAATAGCGTATCAAGGCAGCACCATAGATTAGACGTCATCGACGGTGTGAAAGGGACAATAATAGATAAAAGAGTGTAAACGAACAAAGAAGCTCGTTCACGGCCTAAATCAGTACCGGAAAAATGATTTTGGAGCAGGAGTAAAATATCACGAAAATAAATATGAATGGGATATTTTATTATTACAATCAATAGGTTAAGGTGCTTTATTAGACAGTAAAATATGACTAATTCAGCATTAACCTGTTGTTTTTGTAAGATAAAACAGAAAGTCTGATAAGAACAACACACCTATGTTAGGTTCGGGTGATCTCCTATTGAATTAGTAGTTGCTGATGTTAGTATGCAATAAAAACTAGGAACCTTCAGTTAGAAAATGATATTAGTATTGATGTATCACCATTACTATAGATTTCGTACTGAGCCTCCAATCAATTACGCCCTATTCCTTTTCCATATATCCAAAACCCCCACCGCCTGGTGTTTCAATGATTAAGCTGTCGCCTGACTGTATATTGATTTCTGCACAACCGGCTAATTTGATAACTTCGCCGTTAAAACGCTGCACTGTATTTTGGCCTGTACTACCCGCTAGCCCACCCTGTAAACCGAAGCCAGGCCTTAAACGATGACTGGATAAAATGCTTACGGTCATGGGACTTAAAAATGTGATTTTCCGAATCACACCATTTCCACCGTGATGTTTTCCTGCGCCACCACTATTTTTGCGTATGCAGAATTGATCCAGTATGACGGGAAAACGCCATTCCAATATTTCCGGATCGGTGATTCTAGAGTTAGTCATATGTGTATGCACGGCATCACAGCCGTCAAAATCAGCACTTGCACCAGCACCGCCACAAATGGTCTCATAATATTGATAGTCTTGATTACCAAAGCTCAGGTTATTCATGGTTCCCTGTGAACTGGCTAACACGCCTAATGCACCATACAGGCAATCGACGATGTATTGCGAGGTTTCCACATTACCTGCCACGACGGCAGCCGGGTATTCGGGGCTCAACATTGAATGCTCTGGAATAATGATTTTTAAAGGCTGCAGACAGCCAGCATTTAACGGTATATCATCTTTAACCAAGGTACGAAAGACATATAAGACTGCGGCTTTGCAAACGGCGGCTGGCGCATTAAAGTTACCAGGTAATTGCGTACTCGTCCCGCTAAAATCGATTATTGCCGTTCTTTGTTGTTGATCAATAGCTATAGACACGACTATTTTTGCGCCGCTATCCATTATTGTTTCAAAGCTACCATTTTCTAATGTGGTCAATATCAGGCGCACCGATTCCGCAGCGTTATTTTGCACATGCTGCATATAGCTAAGTACTGTTGCCAACGAGTAATGTGCAACCATCTTGTCCAGCTCTAGTTGGCCTTTATTATTTGCCGCTATTTGAGCTTGTAAGTCAGCAATATTCTGCTCTACGTTACGCGCTGGATAGTCGCTGTCAGTTAACCACTCACGCACTTTCTGCTCCAGAAATTCTCCTTTGCTGACGATTTTCATGCCCGCACTCAGTAGCCCTTCTTCAGTGATACTCAGGCTATTTGCAGGCATGGAGCCTGGACTAATCCCGCCGACATCTGCATGATGCCCTCTTGACGCGACAAAGAACAATAATTGCTGCTGATCAAAAACAGCAGTGACAACGGTAATATCAGGCAAGTGCGTACCTCCATGATAGGGTGAATTTAGCAAATACACGTCGCCGGGTTCAATTTTAATAGCCTGGTTGTTCACTAGAGATAAAACACTTTCACCCATAGACCCTAGGTGCACTGGAATATGCGGTGCATTGGCAATCAGTTCACCTTGAGCATTAAACAAGGCGCAGGAAAAATCCAGGCGCTCTTTGATATTGACCGAGTAAGCAGTATTTTGCAGTACAAAGCCCATTTGCTCAGCAATCGACATAAATAGCTTGTTAAAAATTTCTAACATCACCGGATCCACCGAAGTACCGATAGCTAGCTGCCTTTTTACTGGACACAAACGGGTTAAGATCAGGTTTCCCTGCTCACTCACTTGTGCCTGCCAGTCCGGTTCAATAACCGTAGTTGCGGTAGCTTCTATAATAATCGCGGTACCCTTAACAACCTGCCCCATCGCAAGTTCAGAACGTTGATACACAGGTGTTTCGTGATAAGCATTATTACTGAACATCTGCGTCTGCATAAAAGCGATGGCATTTTTCTGTTGTAACTTATGCTGCACATGCGCGGGTTGCTCCAGAGTTGCATTTTTAGCAATGACTTCCAGGCTTAGGGACTCAATAATTAGTGGTTTATCTTGATAAACAAATCCAAACTGCTTGCGATAGGCTTGTTCAAATGCGCTCAACATGGCTGGCTTATCGACAAAAGCGACCACTAACGCAGTATCTGTCCCCAAATATCGTAGATGCACCGTAGCCACAAACTGTAAAGATTGTTGCTTAGGCGATTGCGTGTACATATCTGTTTTCCCTTGTTGTTGCAACTCTGCAAACAAATCTTGCAACTGGGTATAGCTCAGCTTATCGAAAGGCAGCTCCAGAGCCTTATCTTTTAATAGTCTGAAATCAGCAAGCCCCATTCCATAAGCCGATAGAACCCCGGCAAATCGATGCAGCATCACGCGTTGCATGCCTAGTCGATCAGCCACTTTACAGGCGTGCTGTCCACCTGCCGCACCGTAACAACACAAGGTATATTCAGCAACGTTATAGCCTTGTCGTAACGAAATCTTCTTTATCGCATTGGCCATATTTTCAATAGCGATACTGATAAAGCCTTCCGCGATCTGCTGGGGACTTTTCTGCTCACCCGTGGCACCTTGTATCTGGACTGACAATTCAGCAAACAACTGTTCTACTTTAGCTCTATCTAATGATAAATTAGCATGTTCGCCAAATACAGTGGGGAATACGGGTAATTTCCCTAGCATCAAATTTGCATCGGTGATCGTTAAAGGCCCACCTTTTCGATAACTGGCAGGCCCTGGATTGGCACCGGCAGAATCAGGACCAACCCGGTAACGCATGCCATCAAAAAATAACATCGATCCACCGCCTGCCGCTACGGTATGAATATTCATCATCGGCACACGCATTCGTACTCCAGCAACTTCGGTTTCAAAGCTACGCTCTAATTCACCAGCATAGTGTGCAACATCAGTCGAGGTGCCGCCCATATCAAAAGCAATGATTTTATTAAAGCCTGCCTGTTCTGCTGTAGCTATCGCGCCGACTATTCCTCCGGCAGGTCCGGATAAAATACTGTCCTTACCTTGAAAACTATTGGCATCAGTTAATCCACCATTGGATTGCATAAATAATAACTGAGGTTTATTGCTAGACTTCTGTACATACTGCTGCAAGCCCTGACTCACCTGTGCTACATAGCGTCTTAATAAGGGAGATAAATACGCATCGACCACGGTGGTATCACCGCGACTAACAATTTTAATGAACGGACTGACTTGATGCGAAACTGAAATCTGAGTAAAGCCTATCTTCTCAGCCAGTGCCGCTAATTGCTGTTCATGCGTTGGATAATTCCAAGCATGCATTAAGACAATTGCTATGGACCGAAACCCTTGTTGATACAAAACCTGTAATTGCTGTTCCGCCAAGGTCTTATTAAGAGGAGTGAGAACTTCACCTTGTACATTCAGCCTTTCCTCAATTTCTATCACTTTCTGATAGAGCATTTCTGGTAATTGAATATTCAAGGCAAAAATATCAGGGCGATTCTGATAAGCAATGCGCAAACAGTCTTTAAATCCTTGAGTAATTAATAAAATAGTGGGCTCGCCCTGCCGCTCTAATAAGGCGTTAGTCCCTACTGTAGTACCCATTTTCACAGTAGAAATTTCATTAATTGACAGACTTACATCCTGTTTCAGCAGCTCCTTAATCCCTTGCAAGGCAGCATCTAGATATTGTTCAGGATTATCTGAAAGTAGTTTGTGACTGATTAATTGACCATTCGGTTTGCAGGCAACAATATCAGTAAAGGTACCGCCCCGATCAACCCAGAATTGCCATTGTCTGTTGGAACTATTCATTAATATTAAAATTAGGAGTTATTTAAACCTAGAAAACCTTTATTTAGCGACTAGCCATGCGAGTAGCTACGCTGCTATTACAACCACCCACCCACTATAGTAAACTTCATTATTATGCCATGTTAGCGGGCTAAAGCCACGCCCTACAGGCTTTAAAAAAAAATTCAGATCGTTTTAAAAGCATTTGCCAGGCATTAAAGTTCCCCCCTGGCAAATTTAATTCACTAAGCCTTTCACCAAGTTAAACTTTCTTGGTAATATACAGTTTACAGCTGAACATACCGTAACTTGTACTATAAACTGGATTTATTCATGAGTGACTTGCTTAAATTTTTTCAAGATACCTCTGCTTTATATGGAAGTAATGCACCTTATATAGAAGACCTATACGAACAGTTCCTGGAAAACCCCTATTCGGTTGAAAACACCTGGCGAGAAAAATTCGCCCAATTACCACAAACATCAGATAGGCGTGATATCGCTCACAGTCCTGTGGTAGAACGTTTTGCCCTCCTTGCTACGTCTACCCCATCGCGTATCGCTGAACTACAGGGTTTTACAGAAGAGAGTGTTAAAAAACAATCCGCAGTCGCACGGCTGATTAATCATTACCGCTCTCATGGTCATGAGATGGCGACCAATAATCCGCTAGGTAAAATCCACCGCAACGTACCTGATCTGGATCCCAATTATTATGGTTTATCAGAGCCCGATTTGGATACCTTATTTGATACTGGCACCTTATATGGCGTAGGCCGTTTACCCTTAAAAGACATCATCAGCACGCTTAAAGAAATTTATTGCGGCAACGTCGGCACTGAATATATGCATATATTTGACGCTGACATTAAGCGCTGGATCAAAAACCGCCTGGAAGGATCAAAGCCAGGGGAAAATATTGATGATAAAAAAAGAATCTGGTTATTAAAACAACTCACTGCAGCAGAAGGCATAGAAAAATACCTGCATCGTAACTTTGTCGGCCAGAAACGTTTTTCTCTGGAGGGCGGTGAGTGTCTTATCCCTATTCTGGATGAGATTATTCAGCGCTCGGGCAAATATGATACCAAAGAACTGGTTATCGGTATGGCACACCGGGGGCGCTTAAATGTTCTGATTAATATTTTAGGCAAAAGTCCGGCACAACTTTTTAGTGAATTTAAAGGCACTGCAACCTCTGATCGGGGCGTAATTACCGGTGATGTCAAATATCATATGGGTTTCTCCTCGAATATGCAGACTGATGGCGGCGTAGCTCATGTCACCATGGCATTCAACCCATCGCATTTAGAGATTATAAACCCGGTTGTCGAAGGAACCGTTAAAGCGCGTCAGGATAGATACGGAAAAGATAGCACCAATACCGTCATCCCAATTCTTATTCATGGCGATGCGGCATTTGCCGGGCAAGGCATTGTCATGGAAACCTTGAATATGGCACAAACCCGTGCTTTTGCAACAGGTGGCACCATCCATATTGTGATTAACAATCAGATTGGCTTTACCACTAGCGATCCATTCGATGCCCGCTCGACTCTGTATTGCACCGATGTTGCGAATATGATTCAAGCGCCAGTGTTCCATGTCAATGGCGACGATCCGGAAGCTGTGCTCTTTGTTACCCAACTGGCAATTGATTACCGTGCTGAATTTAATAAAGATGTGGTTATCGATCTAATTTGCTATCGTCGCCGGGGGCATAATGAAGCCGATGAGCCGTCGACCACGCAACCAATGATGTACAAAAAGATCAATGCGCTGCCCACTACCTGCACACTTTATGCAGCAAAACTTGTGGAACAGGAGGTTTTAAGCGAACAACAGGTACAGGAGATTGATCAGTCTTACCAAGACTTGCTAAATGCCGGAAAACCGGTATCACGGCCTATTATTGACTCCCACTATTCCTACTCCAAGCAATGGGATAAATATGTCGGCCAGCAATGGGACATAGCTTGTGATACTAGAGTTCCTTTAGAACGGATCCGCTTTTGTAACAACCAGTCGCATCGTTTGCCCCCGGGATTTGAATTGCACCCCCGGGTCGTTAAAATCATGGACAACCGACGTAAAATGGCGGCAGGAGCAATGCCACTGGATTGGGGTTTTGCTGAGAATATGGCGTATGCAACCTTGTTAATGGATCAATACAATGTCCGCTTAGTTGGCCAGGATGTCGGTCGTGGTACATTTTTCCACCGACATATTATTTTGCATAATCAAATCAATGGCGAATCGTATATCCCTGTAAAGCACCTGGATATTAAGCAAGGTCATGCACAGGTTTTTGACTCGATTCTTTCCGAAGCCGGCGTTTTAGGCTTTGAATATGGGTACAGCTCTACCATGCCTGAAACATTAACTATCTGGGAAGCTCAGTATGGTGATTTTGCCAATGGTGCCCAGGTATTAATCGACCAGTTTATTAGCTCGGGAGAAAGTAAATGGGGCCGCTTATCCGGGTTGGTCATGCTCTTACCTCATGGCATGGAAGGACAAGGGCCTGAACATTCATCGGCCCGTCTGGAACGCTATCTACAATTATGTGCTGATCAGAATATGCAAGTCTGTATCCCTTCGACTCCGGCACAGATTTTTCACTTATTACGCAGGCAGGTGATAAGAACCTACCGTAAGCCTCTTATTGTGATGTCCCCCAAAAGTTTATTGCGCCATAAAGCTGCAATTTCGACGCTGGAAGATTTGGTTGATGGACATTTTCAAACTATTATTTCAGAAACAGATGCCGCTATAGATGCACAAAAAGTCAACCGCTTAATACTCTGTTCAGGCAAAGTTTATTATGATCTGCTGGATGCACGTACACAAAACAACCTAGGCAATGTGGCTATCGTCAGGATTGAACAATTATACCCGTTCCCGATTCGCGATTATTCTTTAGAATTTACCAAGTACCCCAATTTAGAATCTTTAGTCTGGTGTCAGGAAGAGCCTCAAAATCAAGGTGCCTGGTATCAATCACGACATAATTTCTCAATATTCAAGCCGGATCATCTGGAATTAATTTACTGTGGGCGGCTTGCTTCTGCATCGCCAGCCGTCGGTAATTTTGCCAAACATTTAGAACAACAAAAAGAAGTTGTACACACGGCACTCTATGGCCAACCAGCTGCTGCAAGGAAAATATCATGAGCATTGAAATCCACGTTCCAACTCTCCCCGAATCTGTTGTAGATGCAACATTAATCACCTGGCATAAACAAGTGGGTGATGCTGTTCAGAAAGACGACAACCTGGTTGACCTAGAAACTGATAAAGTCGTACTCGAAGTCCCCGCTCCCGAATCTGGTGTACTAACTGAAATACTTGTCAAGGACGGTAGTACTGTCACCAGCGGTGATTTACTGGCTAAAATTAATACTGAAGCTGCCGCCAGCACAAAAGAACCCGTTACAAAAGAAACAATCACAGCCGATATCCCGTTAAGCCCGGCAGTGCGTCGTATTATTTTTGAGCATAGTCTAGACCCTAGCCAGATTAGCGGCACGGGTAAAGGCGGCCGCATCACTAAAAGTGATGCGCAGGATTACTTAGCTCAAAAAGTTGCTGCATCACCCTCCCCGACAACTGTTGAAGCCAAAATAACCCCCGTACCTGTCGCTGAACCATTCACTAAAAAAGAGTCTACCACGAGCAACGGCAATTCAGTGATGAACAGTAACGGGGTACGCTCTGAACAACGCGTACCGATGACCCGCTTACGTGTTAAAGTTGCAGAACGCTTATTACAAGCGCAACAAAATGCCGCGATGTTAACCACCTTCAATGAGGTAAACATGCAAAGTGTCATTGATCTGCGCAAGCAATATCAAGAGCGGTTTACAGCGAAACACGGGGTTAAATTAGGTTTTATGTCTTTTTTTATTAAGGCTTCAATTGAAGCGCTTAAACGTTTCCCGGCCATTAATGCGTCCATAGATGGTGAAGATATTATTTATCATGGTTATTACGATGTTGGGATTGCCGTGGCTTCGCCACGCGGTTTGATTGTTCCTGTATTACGCGATGCAGATCAACTCGATTTTGCCGGGATAGAAAAAAATATTGTCGATTTTGGTGAAAAATCCAGAGCCGGTACCTTAACCTATGAGGAATTGAATGGCGGTACCTTTACCATTACTAATGGCGGTATTTTTGGTTCTATGCTATCCACTCCCATTCTTAATCCACCTCAATGCGCTATTTTAGGGATGCACGCGATTACTGAACGCCCAGTCGTAGAAAATGGTGAAATCGTTATTCGCCCAATCATGTATCTTGCCTTATCTTATGATCATCGCCTGGTAGATGGGCGCGATGCCGTGCAGTTTCTAGTTGCTATAAAGGAAGGACTGGAATCGCCAGCGCATTTACTACTTAATATATAGGTCGGGATCAACTCATGTCAGCACAAAAAAATGATTACGATGTTATTGTCATAGGCGCAGGTCCCGCCGGCTATGCTGCTGCTACGCGCGCCACGCAACTAGGCCTTAAAACGGCATGTATTGACAACTGGAAAACAAAAAACACTACCCCCTGCCTGGGCGGTAACTATGTTAATGGAGGCTGTATCTCTGCCATTGCGTTATTAGAGTCCGCCAAGTTATTCCATTTAGTTAGTCATGGTATTAGTGAACATGGGATTAGTGCAGAGAATATTCAAGCGGATATTCCGCGTATGCAGAAACGTAAAGTAGATATCGTTAACTTATTGAATCAGCAAGTTAACAAAATATTTATCGAAAATAAAGTTGACACCATTAAAGCTAATGCACAACTGATTAATCCCAATCGCGTTGAAATTATCCCCTTTAGTAACCAGTCCTCAAAAAGTGACAAACTACCCAAAATCATTACCGCCGATAAAATCATCCTTGCTGCGGGTTCTAGTCCTATTGAACTAGCATTTGCACAGATTGATAATGAATTTATTCTTGATGTAAAAACGGCATTAGATTTACAAAGCGTCCCTAAAACCCTGGGTATTATTGGCGCAGGAGCAATAGGTATCCAACTTGCTGGGATCTGGAATAAGCTGGGTACAAAAGTTGTCCTTTTAGAAGCGCAAGAATCGTTTATGAACATGGCTGACCAGGAAATATCTGATGAAGCCTTTAAACTATACAGCCAGCAAGGAATGGATATTCGTCTATGCGCACGAGTCATTTCAACTAGCATCGAGAAAAACCAGGTCAACGTTGAATACGAAGATAGCCAGGGTCGGCATCACTGTGTTTTTGAAAAACTAGTCGTTGCCTCAGGCAGAAAACCCAATACAGAAACACTGATAGCTGCATCAGCCGACCTCCTACTGGATGAAGATGGCTTTGTCCATGTCGATGAAAATTGCTGCTCCACACTACCCGGCGTATATGCCATTGGCGACCTGACATTATCGGGACCTATGTTAGCGCACAAGGGTATTGAAGAAGGCATATTTGTCGCAGAATACATTGCAGAGCAACACTCTCCCATTAATTATCTTACCATTCCGAATGTCATTTATACCGACCCTGAGATAGCCTGGGTAGGTCAGACAGAACAAGACCTGCTCGCAAGAGGTGAAAATATTAAATCCAGTATATTCCCTTTTAATGCCACCAGTCGCTCACAAATAAAAGGCGCAACTTCTGGTATGGTTAAGATGATTATGCAAGCAGATTCCGAAGTCATATTAGGCGTGCATATCATCGGCGCCCTGGCCTCTGAATTAATAGCCGAAGCCGTATTAGCAATGGAGTTCTCTGCAACAGCAGAAGACCTGGCCCGGACAATACATGCCCATCCGACCATCTCCGAAGCAATTCATGAGAGTGCTTTAGCCTTAAGTGGTCGCTCATTACATATTTCCACTTAAACAGCCCGATACCAGGCATCCTGATAACTAAATTGCTAGCTATTAAAGATGCCCCTAGCCTGTGCGTAGTTGTACTTACGGTATTTCCAAAGCTATTATCTGACGACTATAGTACCCTCAACTCATTCAGACAATAAAACTGCACTTTCACCAATCGCTACATCATCAAGCCATCAAGCATTCTGATTAACCCGATCAACATAAACAATTTCTTTATAACGATTAATACTTAAATCCCAGTCATTCGCTTTCATCTCATCAAACGGTACTATAAAGCTTTGTTCCGTGTGTAGGCAGTCTTGTTCTTGATGACGTTGTTGAAAGCGGTTAATGATGTCGGGAATATCATTATTGCTAATTGGACTGCGTTTATCATCCAGACTATAACCATCAGTTTGCATATCATAAAACTGAACCTTATCCCTACCGCCCGCTCTTGAAACCCCATGGCTGGTCTTGGCAAACACCACAATAGCGATACTCACTCCGTCATACGGTTTAAATACACCGCTAGGAATGGAGATAATCGCTTCCAATTTATGTTTTCTGTAGTGGGATCTAAAGTCTTGCTTATGAAACCAGTCGGGGTGATTATCGTGGATATATTCATCGGTTGCGACCAAAAAACTGCTGTACCATACGCAGGACCATATAAAGTATCTTCCTTGTTCAGTTGCATCATCGCAACCATGGTTTTAATGATATGCCATGGCGTTCTAAATTCACCGTTTCTACCTGTAGTGGCTATTTTGGATAATAAGTATTCGTATAAATCGCCTTTAGTATCCCGATCATCCATTTGTATTTTGTCGATCACCTGCATTACTTGATCCAACAGTTTAGGTGTTGGAATCACAAATATCGCACCTTTCACGAATTTCGCAAACACTACGACATCACTACCGGACTGTTTAATGTACTTAACAGTAGTGAGGTTGTCGCCATCAATTTGCGGTTGCGTGAACAGCGTAAATAAAGATTCAGAATCGAGATTTTTAAAACTATGCCAGCGAACTGCTTGTTTACATCCAGGCGCCGCAGAAATAACTAAAAGGTGAAATATTCAATAACAGTCACTAGATTACTGATGCCTCCTATCTAGAATGCTTCCCATATTTTATCCACCTGGTTTGTAGAGTTAGCCGGTCATCATCTGTTCCCTTGTTTACTTGCATTACTCTCTGTTTTGTAAAATGATGGCTACTGTGCTATTTATTGCAAGCCTAGGTAAAAAATGACCTATCGCTGTTCGTATAAGTTGCCTTAAAATCTAAACCATCTGTAGGGCTAGGCTTTAGCCCGCCGTTACATCTAAATATTCGGCTATAAAGGCGGGCTAAAGCCGCATCCTACCCTGCACAGTAATCATTATAAATAAGCTGAAAAATTATTAACTCTGTGGTTTTGTATTATTTCTATTTTAAACTCTATCAACACATGCAGTATCCATGTAAAATTGAACGATTTATTTTCAAATATACGGGTAAGTTATCAGTGGATTTTAGAGGTACAACAATTCTTTCTGTGCGCCGTGGCGATAAAGTCGTTATCGGCGGTGATGGCCAAGTTACTTTAGGTAATACAGTAATGAAAGGTAATGCGCGTAAAGTACGTCGCCTATACCATGACAAAGTGATTGCCGGGTTTGCCGGTGCAACGGCAGATGCCTTTACGCTGTTTGAGCATTTTGAGGGCAAGCTGGAAAAACATCACGGTAATCTAACTCGGGCTGCCGTGGAAATGGCTAAGGACTGGCGTACTGAACGTGCCTTACGCAAACTGGAAGCACTACTATCCATTGCAGATAGTAAAACCTCGCTCATTATTTCCGGAAATGGTGATGTGATTGAGCCGGAATACGATTTAATCGCCATTGGTTCAGGTGGTCCTTTCGCACAGTCTGCTGCACGAGCATTACTGGAAAATACGGATTTGAGCGCTCGGGATATCGTCGAGAAGTCGCTTAATATTGCGGCAGATGTGTGTATTTATACCAATCACAATTTACGCATAGAAGAACTAGACGCTGAGCCTAAGGACTAAGAGCACATGACACAAATGACACCTAAAGAAATCGCCCACGAACTGGATAAGCATATTATAGGTCAGGCAAGTGCCAAACGCTCAGTTGCCATTGCCCTGCGTAATCGCTGGCGCCGTGCCCAGGTCGAAGGCACTATGCGCGATGAAATCACACCCAAGAATATACTAATGATCGGCCCTACCGGGGTGGGTAAAACTGAGATTGCACGTAGGCTTGCACGGCTTGCTAATGCGCCTTTTATTAAAATTGAAGCAACAAAGTTCACCGAAGTGGGCTATGTTGGTCGCGATGTCGAATCTATTGTGCGGGATTTAGTTGAAACTGCCTATAAGATGACCCGCGAAACAGAAATGGAAACTGTACAGCACCGTGCTATAGATGCTGCCGAGGAAGAAGTGCTGGATATCTTGTTACCTCGCGCTGATGGTGGCATGATATCCGAAACTGAAGCTTCAACGCGACAGAAAATGCGTAAGAAATTACGTGAAGGTGACTTTGATACTAAGGAAATTGAAGTTGAAGTACAAGCTTCGCGTATCGGTGTTGAAATCATGGCACCTCCCGGCATGGAAGAGATGACTAATCAGTTGCAGGGTATGTTTCAAAACCTGGGCAGTCAAAAAACCAAAGATCGTAAATTGCCGGTTAAAGAAGCGCTTAAATTACTAACTGAAGAACATGCAGCCAAACTGGTTAATGAAGACGATATTAAATTATCTGCAGTAGAATCAGTAGAGCAGCACGGCATCGTATTTCTGGATGAAATAGATAAGGTGTGCAAGCGCTCCGATTCGGGTGGCGGCGGTGATGTTTCTCGAGAAGGCGTGCAAAGAGATTTACTACCCTTGGTAGAAGGTAGTACCGTCAGCACTAAATACGGCATGATTAAAACCGATCATATTCTTTTTATTGCTTCAGGTGCATTTCACCTGACCAAACCTTCCGACTTAATACCTGAATTACAGGGTCGATTCCCTATTCGAGTTGAACTGGATGCCTTAAGCACAGCTGATTTTGTGCGCATTCTGACCGAACCAGATGCTTCTTTAACAGAACAATATCAGGCGTTACTGGCAACTGAGGGAGTCACACTTAGCTTTACCGATGATGGCATTCAGCGCATTGCCGAACTGGGTTGGGAAGTGAATGAAAAAACTGAAAATATCGGTGCCCGTCGCTTACATACTATTTTAGAGCGCTTATTAGAAGCAGTGTCCTTTGATGCGCCTGATTTAGTCGATAAAGATATTGTTGTTGATGCAGAGTATGTAAACCAGTATCTTTCTGAGTTTGTTCAAGATGAAGATTTAAGCCGTTATATATTATAATTATGCGCATTAAAGCAGAAGAAATTGACACTCACCCTACGGAAATAAAATTACACAAAGTTTCACGCATTCTTGAAGTTAGCTTTGCTGATGGAAAAATATTTCATCTGCCTTGTGAGTACCTGAGAGTTTTTACGCCATCGGCTGAAGCACTCGGGCACGCGCCGGGACAGGAAATTTTACAAACGGGCAAAGAGTCCGTCTCGATAGAGGCGATAAAGCCGATTGGTAATTATGGTATTTCACCCGATTTTAGTGACGGGCATGGCAGCGGTATTTATACCTGGGAATTGCTGTATAAACTGGGCAATGAATATGATGTTATCTGGCCTGGTTACCTGGAAGAATTAAAAGCTGCCGGGCATAGTCGCATTGAAGTTGCAAAAAATTAAGTACCTAATCAATAATTATATTGTAGGTTGGATGAGTTTTTTTATTGTGCAATATTAAAAAATGAAATCCAACATGAGGAGATTACCCAAAATGTCGGGTTTCGTTATCTGCGCTACGCTAGATAATCTCATCCAACCTACGTGCTAAGGATCACTGGTGATTGACAAAACCAGCCCCACTATTTAAGATAAATTTATGACAACTGATAACACTACCCACTTTGGTTTTAAGCAAGTCGCCGAAGATGAAAAAGTAAAGATGGTACGCGGAGTTTTTGACTCTGTTGCCAGTCAATATGACATTATGAACGACTTGATGTCTATGGGCATACACCGTGTCTGGAAGCGGGTTGCGGTGCAATTAAGTAATGTCCGAGAAGGCGATCAAGTACTCGATTTAGCGGGGGGAACAGGAGATCTGACAACGCTGTTTAGCAAGCGAATTGGTAAATCTGGCAAAGTGGTTCTGGCAGATATTAATTCAGAAATGTTACGCACTGGACGCGACCGCTTAATTAATCGCGGCCTGACTGGTGTCACCTATGCCCAGGTTAATGCTGAATGTTTGCCTTTTGAAGACAATAGCTTTGATTGTGTATGTATTGCCTTTGGTTTACGCAATGTGACCGATAAGGACGCGGCTTTGCGCTCTATGTACCGAGTATTAAAACCAGGCGGTCGGGTCATCGTTTTAGAATTCTCCCACCCTACTGATAAAATCACTGAAAAAATCTATGATTTTTATTCTTTTAAGCTATTACCCAAAATTGGTAAATTCGTTGCCAAAGATGAAGAGAGCTACCGATATTTAGCGGAATCGATTCGGATGCATCCCAAGCAAGATGTATTAAAAGAAATGATGCTTGATGCCGGTCTTGAGCGTTGTGAATATTTTAATATGTCACAAGGTATCGTTGCTGTGCATAGAGGTTATAAATTTTAAGTTAATTTTCCTCTGGAAAGCGACTTATTTTAGTCTTTCCCTGTTGATGCCTTAGATGGTGAGCAAAATAATGCTCACCCCACCCTTTCTCGACTGTCCAAGACGATGACCATCAAACCACTGCTTATCGGCGCTTTTGAAACCTCTCTGAATAAATACCTTAGTCTGGATGGGGATGTGGCTGTGTTCCTACAACCACTCCAAGGTAAAATCATAGCCGTGACGATAACGCCATTTAACGAAACATTGTATTTGTGCCCGAATAGCACAAATATCCAGATTATCGACCATTATCAGGGCAACATCGACACGACCATAAGCGGTTCTTTAACGGCACTGGGCTTAATGGGACTCAGTTCTACTCCGGCACGCTCCTTTTTTTCAGGTGAGGTATCAATCACTGGTGATTTAAGTGTCGGCCATCAATTTCAGAGCCTGTTTGAAAAACTGGACATCGACTTGGAAGAACAAGTGTCTCATGTAACCGGCGATATAGTGGCGCACAAGGTAGGTCTTTTTTTTCGTAACGCCAGTCGATGGCATCAAGATACCTTACAAACTGCCCAACTGAATATCAAAGAGTTTTTACAGGATGAAACGCAAGACCTCCCTCCTGCTCCTGAAGTCAACATCCTGATCCAGCAAGTCGATCAGCTTAAAGAAGATTATGAGCGTCTTAATGCACGCTTTAAGCGCTTAGATGCCAAATTAAAAGAACAGCAGGCTTAGGAACTATTGTGAAACACCCAAAACTAATATTACGCGTCATCCACATTAACTGGGTATTTATTACTCATGGTCTGGACGACTTGATTCTAAATACCCACTTGTTCAGGCCGCTGCGATTTCTAGGTGTTTTTTCTCCCAATTTCTGGCGTAAAAAAGACTTAGCAGAGCGTGGCGTGCGCATTCGCCGCACACTTGAAGACTTAGGTCCTATTTATGTTAAATTTGGTCAGGCTTTATCAACGCGTAAAGACATCTTGCCCGATGATATCGCTGATGAACTGGTCAAACTTCAAGATAAAGTCCCGCCTTTTTCAGATCAACTAGCGCGTGAGGTGATCGAACAAGAGCTAGGCATGTCTATCGATACTGCCTTTGCAGAATTTTCTCCCAGCCCACTGGCCTCCGCTTCTGTTGCGCAAGTCCATACTGCGGTTTTACATACTGGCGAGCAAGTCGTTGTTAAAGTATTACGCCCTGATGTAGAAAAATGGATACATTCAGATATAGGCTTATTATATGAACTTGCCTATTTTGCCGAAAAATTCTGGGATGATGCCAAGCGTATGCATGCCAAAGAGATTGTTGCTGAATTCGAAAAAACATTATTAGATGAGCTGGATTTAGTTAGAGAGGCCGGCAATGCTGCAAAATTACGGCGTAATTTCCTCAACTCTGAGTCTATTTATATCCCTGAAATTTACTGGGAATTTACGCGAAAAAAAGTATTGGTCATGGAACGTATTCACGGTATCCCAGTCGGCAATATCGATGAATTACGTGACAACAATGCAGATTTTAAACTCCTAGCCGAGCGTGGCGTAGAAATCTTTTTTACCCAGGTTTTTAGAGATAATTTTTTCCATGCTGATATGCACCCGGGTAATATATTTGTGGAATTACCGGGTAAGTATATTGCAGTAGATTTTGGTATTGTCGGCACCTTGTCGACTTCCGATCAACGCTATTTAGCCGAAAATTTTCTGGCATTTTTTAATCAGGATTATCGCCGTGTTGCCGAAATGCATATCGCTTCAGGCTGGGTTCCTGCCAATACCCGGGTAGAGGAATTTGAATCTGCGATACGCAGCGTCTGTGAACCGATTTTTGATAAGCCGCTAAAAGATATATCCTTTGGCTTGTTGTTATTGCGTTTATTTCAAACGGCACGCCGCTTTGATATGCAAGTCCAGCCGCAATTAGTGTTATTGCAAAAGACCTTATTAAATATTGAAGGCCTAGGACGTCAACTATATCCAGATCTGGATTTATGGCAGACAGCTAAACCGTTTCTGGAAGACTGGTTTAAAGAACGATTAAGCCCTAAGACCAAAATTAAACAGGCGATAAAGAAGTTTCCTGAATTAGCGGAAAAATTCCCTGAAATACCCGCATTGCTGTTTCAGGTCTTAGATGATGCAGCGCATACTAGTGAGCGCGCTAACCGACAAACGCAACAATTAGAAAAAATGCGCGAGCAAATGAAAGATAGCCAGAAAACTACGGCATACACCCTGTTAGCTAGTGCAGCACTAATTAGTGCTGCCATTATTTGGTCGTAAAATGCTTATAAACTTTATTCCCAAAGCAGAAATTTCCGCAAAAGAAAACCTGGAATGGCTGTTTATTCTTAGAAACCTGATGATCGGTGGTGAGTCACTTTTATTATTAATTTCTGTTGATTTTTTAAAAATACCACTCCATCAGGATGCGCTATGGCTAACTATTTCCGCCATAGGCACAGTCAATCTGTACACCTGGATTCGCCTGCAAACAGATACGCCTGTGACAGAAATGGAGATCTTTTCGCAATTAGCCATTGATGTCTTTGCTATTACAGCGCTACTCTATTTAACAGGCGGAGCAACCAACCCCTTTACCTGGATTTTTTTACTGCCGGTTATTCTGACCGCCATTATTCTACCGCATACCTATACCTGGTATATGGTCATCCTGACCACTACTTTATATACTTTCCTGATTCCCTACCATGCCTCTTTAACACCTATTGAGCCGCACATGATGAATATGATGGCGATGTCGCCAGAAGCTCATATCATGCAGGATGAAGAATTCTTTAATTTCCATATTTTTGGTATGTGGTTCGGTTTTGTCTGTAGTGCCGGTTTAGTTGCATTCTTTGCTTTGGAACTTTCCAATACCATCAAGGCAGGCGAACGCACACTAGCCGAAGCTCGCGAAAAATCATTACAGGATGAGCGCATCATTTCTTTAGGCACCCTAGCTGCCAGTGCCGCACATGATATGGGCACACCACTGGGTACGATGGCAATTATTGTCCATGAACTAAAGGATGATTATAGTCCTGAAGTGCATGACGATTTGCATGACAAGATACATATCATGCAAGAACAGATCAACCGATGCAAACAGGCCTTATCGGTTATGTCTGCATCGGCAGGTCAATTACGCGCAGAATCAGGGCATGTCACGATACTCAGTGATTATCTGGATGAAGTAATTACCCAATGGCGTTCTCAGCAACCTGGGGTAAAGCTGAATTTACACATTAGTCCCTTGGCTCCCCTCAATGAAAATATTCTGGCCGAAATTACCCTGACCCATTCGCTGATTAATATCCTCAACAATGCGGCAGAAGTCACACCTCAAGACGAGGGCATAGACCTTATGATCGACCCTTGTGCAACCAACGAGAATGTTGCCATAAAAATACGTGACTATGGACCTGGCATCCCTGATGAACTGATGAACAAAATTGGTAAAATGCCGATTGATGACAGCAACCAGGGGCTAGGCGTAGGCTTATTCCTTACTTACTCTACAATTGCCCGCTTAGGCGGTAAAATAAACATTAGTAATGCGTCACCAGGGGGGGCATGTATTTCAATTATCTTACCTCTGGTAATATCTGCATAAATGCTAAACCCTTATAATTAAACAATATGTCTGAAAAAAATAATGTCCGATTATTACTGGTAGATGATGACCTGACCTATTGTTCGGTACTTAAATCTGCCCTCGAAAAAAGAGGTTTTTCAATCTCAGTGGCCCACAATGTCAAAGATGGACTAGCACTGGCGGAACAACTCGAACCTGAATTTGCGGTGATCGATTTGCGCATAGGCCATGAATCTGGCCTGGAATTAGTGCAAAAATTAATCTCTCTGGATGATAATACCCAGGTGGTTATGCTCACCGGCTTTGCCAGTATTGCTACTGCAGTAGAAGCCATTAAGCTAGGCGCTAAACATTATTTAACCAAGCCCGCCAATGCGGATGAAATTATGCATGCCCTGCAAAAGAATTCGGGTGATAGCTCGGTTGTCATTAATGAAAATCCACTCTCGGTTAAGCGCCTGGAGTGGGAGCATCTACAAAAAGTGCTAATGGAACATGATGGCAATATTTCAGCGGCTGCCAGAGCCCTAAATATGCACCGCCGTACATTACAAAGAAAACTTGATAAGCATCCAGTACGCGAATAGCGAGAATAGCCCTAATGAGCGACAATACTACTGAACATCCTTTTGCCGAATTTATTAGAATTCTGGGTAAAGGGAAAAATGGCTCTCGCCCGCTGACTCAAGACGAAGCTTATCGTGCCATGCGCATGATCCTAGCAGGTGAAGTTGAAGAAATACAATTGGGTGCATTCCTGATGTTAATGCGCGTCAAAGAAGAGACGGCTGAAGAACTGGCTGGCTTTGTTCTTGCTGTGCGTGAAACATTACCCAATATTGCTTCTCAAACTGCCGATTTAGATTGGTCAGCATATGCCGGCAAACGTCGTCATTTACCGTGGTTTATATTATCCAGCCTATTACTGTCTGAAAATGATATCAAAGTCCTTATGCACGGCTCTGCTGCTCATTCCGCAAGCAGGGTGTTTGCCCAAGATATGCTGCCTTTATTTTCTTTAGCTAAAGCCAATTCATTTGCCGAGGCAGAGCGACAATTACAGGTACGAAACTTTGCCTATCTGTCTCTGGAGCAATTTTGTCCTGCCCTAAATAGAATGATCCATTTGCGTAACTTAATGGGGCTACGTTCCCCGGTGCATACGCTAGTACGCCTGGTCAACCCATTGAATGCGCCCTATAGCATACAGGGCATTTTTCACCCAGGTTACCGCCCGGTGCATCAGGAAGCCGCATTATTATTAAAACAGGCACATATGACCGTTATTAAGGGCGAAGGTGGGGAAACTGAGCGAAATCCAGATATGCAATGTTTAGCACAGAGTGTGCATGCGGGTGAATTATCCGAAGAAATATGGCCGGCTTTATTTCCCAGACGCCACGTTAAGCCTAAGATACTTGAGCCAGAACAGCTTATTCAGCTATGGCGTGGTGAAATCAATGATGAATTTGCTGAAGCAAGTATTATCGGTACAACAGCGGTTGCATTAAAGTTGATGGCTAAAGCTGAGTCACAGGAAGCAGCACAACTATTAGCAACTGACTATTGGCAGAAACGTGATAAAAGCAGCTATTAAACAAGCGTTAAAGGTGTTCTATCGATGATAAAAACGTGGAATGCTTGGTAGACCAGATTTTTCCATGTGCTGATACTCCATACCAATTAATGTACCGCCATCTGCATCATGTTCGAACCAGACGATACGACTTTCACCATATAAGTGTAATTTATCAAATTTGAACTCAGTAACCATCCCCACTTTTACTTCAACAAACTGATTAATATAAATCATGATGCCATCAACGGATACATTTCTGGTCATAAAATAGTAAAATGTCTCCTTGATCAAAAACTGCCCAGGTGCGGCCATGTTCTTTCGATAAGATTTTCTTTTATATAGTAAATTATCTGCATCATAAGAGATTTGCTTAAACTCCATACCAATCAAGATATGTTCATCTTCCATTTCAACTCGAACGATCTCAGCTTCGCCTGCTAAATTTAAACTTTTTATGTAAATATCAACAAAGCTGGATTGCTTAAGCAGTAAAAAAACATCGCGTACATCGACTAAATTAGCCGAGGTATCTATAGCCACCAAAATCCCGGAAATGGAAAGATTTTTTACCTGCATTTCATGCTCGGCATTACCTATAAACAATAAACCTGAAAGCGAGAAAATTTCCCGAAAGTATTGTCTGGAATTAATCATATGTATAATTTAGCTGCGCTGTATATCTCATCGTTGGAGCTAGCTTACTACAAACCAGAAAAGCATCGACACTCCAAAAATTTTCTATATAAGATAGTTTATATTAAACTAAAAACAATTTTTTTTACCACTTACTTGCTCTTTTTTGTCTGCCCATTTATTCTCGAACCATGATATTTTTCTACCCATTGCCATATAAATATATCAGTAGACTTACACCCTTGATAACATTGCTTTTATTATCTGCGTGTACAAACTCTCAACCCCAAAACACAAAAAATCTCTGTGATATTTTTCGGGAAAAAGAAGACTGGTATGAATATACGCAAAATAGCTATGCTACATGGGGAGTGCCCACCCATGTGCAAATGGCTATTATGCATCAGGAATCTCGCTTCGTAGCAGATGCACAGCCACCTCGTCCCAGAGTTCTAGGTTTTATCCCATGGTTTAGAAACAGCTCGGCTTATGGTTACCCACAGGCACAGGATAGTACCTGGGACTGGTATCTTGACGAAGCAGGAAGCTGGTCGGCTGACCGGGATGACTTTGAGGACGCCAGTGATTTTGTCAGCTGGTATTGCACCGTTAGTCATAAAAAACTGGGGATTTCAAAATGGGATACAGCTAATCAATATCTTGCCTACCATGAAGGACATACCGGTTATAAACGAAAATCCTACCTAAAAAAACCGTGGCTCATCAAGATATCAAAAAAAGTAGATAAGCAAGCCAGAATATATAATCAACAATTAAAAGGCTGCAAAGAAGAATTAGAAAGTTCAGGCTGGTTTTTTTGGTAAAATACCGAGCTTACACTTTTTAAGGAGATCCAAATGGGTAAGCCCCAACTCGTTATTCTCATTTTAGTCATTATTTTAGTCATAGGTTATTTTATGTTTAACAAATCCAACCCCGAACTTGCAGGCAACAATAAGCAGACAGGTGAAGCATTTTTAGCTACAAATACAGACAAAGAAGGCGTTATTACAACGGCTAGCGGTCTGCAATACATAATTTTAACTGAAGGTGCAGGCGAGAAACCAATCGCCAGCTCAAGCGTCACGGTACATTATCAGGGCACCACTCTGGACGGTAAAGAGTTTGATAGCTCTTATAGCCGTAATGCCCCTGCCACCTTTCCATTAAATCGCGTTATCGCAGGCTGGACAGAGGGCGTACAACTAATGCCTATAGGCGCCAAATACCGATTTTTTATTCATCCTGACTTGGGCTATGGTGCACAAGGTGCCGGCGGCGCGATAGGTCCAAATGAAACACTAATCTTTGAAGTTGAATTATTAAGTATTCAATAAAAATATTTTTCAGCATGAAGGACGTGAAGAGTTTATATTTTTTAAAATATTTGTTAACCCGACTAAGCAAACTGTTAATTCGTTTTAATAACTTCATTTTCTTCATGCTCTTCATGGTAAAAAAGACATTGCCAGCCCCTACCCTCCTAATTTCACATACTAACACCCATGACTGATTTACATTTTTTTGCCACCACGCCTAAAGCGATGGAAGATATTCTGGTCACCGAATTAAAACAACTGGGCGCTAAAAATGTAAAGGCGGCGCTTGCAGGTGCCTATTTTGAAGGCTCTATTGAAACGGCTTATCGCATCTGTCTATGGTCCAGAATTGCCAACCGGGTATTATTAACACTCGGGACATTTAACGTCACTAGCCAGGAAGAATTGTATGATGGTATTTATAAAGTCAACTGGTTTGAACATATGGGGCCGGATGACAGCTTTGCCGTGTCATTTAATGCCAAAGGCTCCAAGGCCATTAACAACACCCATTTTGGTGCTATTAAAGTCAAAGATGCGGTGGTTGACCAGATGCGTAAGAAATTTAATAAACGCCCTGATATTAATATCACTCAACCGAATATCCGCATAAATGTTTATTTAAACAATGAACAGGCAACACTCAGCCTAGATCTTTCGGGCGAGAGCCTGCACCGCCGAGGTTATCGTGATATTAATATTACTGCACCGATTAAGGAAAACCTGGCCGCCGCGATCTTGTATCGTAGTCAATGGCCGGATATCGCGGCACAAGGCGGCAGCTTAATCGATCCTATGTGTGGTTCGGGGACACTATTGCTAGAAGCTGCAATGATTGCCGGCGATTATGCGCCGGGCTTACAACACAAGCAATTCGGCTTTTTCCATTGGAAAAAGCATGATGCGACTTTATGGCAGTCTTTAGTCGAAGAAGCACAACAACGCAAACAAATTGGCTTAGAAAAGCTCCCTACTATAGTTGGCTTTGACCAGAGTCGCCGCGCAATCAATGCAGCGTTATTACATATAGAAAATGCCGGTCTAGAAAACAAAATTCACGTCGAGCGCAGGGATATCAACGAAGCCACTGCGGCTGAGAGCTGGAAAATTGGTATGGTCGTCTGTAACCCGCCCTATGGTGAGCGCCTAGGTAACAAGGAAGAAACAGCCGAACTTTACCGGCAATTTGGGCAGGTGTTAAAAACCCAGTTTCAGCACTGGCAGGCCGCGATGATCATCAGCGACCCTGAATTAGGTTTTCGCTTAGGCATACGATCTCAGAAGCCTATTACTCTGTTTAATGGCCCCCTGGAATGTAAATTATTGCGGTTTGCTATCGAAGATAATAATTTCTTCACACCTAAAGCAAAATCGCAGCTAGAGCGCATAGAACAGGTCAAATCCGATTTAACCGGCACAGATCCAAATGCAGAGATGTTTGCCAATCGATTAAAGAAAAATATAAAAAAATTATCTAAATGGCTTAAGCGTGAAGATATCCACTGTTATCGTATTTATGACGCCGACTTGCCGGAATACGCAATAGCTATCGATGTCTATCAAGGCCGGGAAACCTGGCTAAATATTCAGGAATACCAGGCGCCGAAAAGCATTTCTCCGGAAAAAGCCATGGCGCGCTTAAGTTCAGCAGTCAATGAAACAGCTACCCTATTTGCTATTCCAAAAACCCAGATTTATCTAAAAACACGCAGCAAACAAAAAGGCATAGACCAATATGAAAAACTGGCCAGCGAGGGAAGTTTTGAGACGGTTAACGAGCAAAGTGTACAGTTTTATGTCAATTTTTCAGACTATCTAGATACCGGTCTATTTTTAGACCACCGGCCTATACGTAAAAAAATTCAGCAACAGGCAAAAAACAAGCACTTTCTTAACCTATTTGCCTATACTGGCACCGCCTCGGTACATGCTGCTATCGGAGGTGCCAGTTCAACAACGACCGTGGATATGTCGAAAACCTATCTGGACTGGGCACAACGGAATATGGCATTAAATAACAATCAGAGCAATAACCGTTTTATTCGTGCTGATTGTCTAGAATGGATTAAAGCAGAAGCGAGCAAAGCCGAAATTGCACAGCCTTATGATTTAATTTTTCTTGACCCACCGACCTTTTCCAACTCTAAGCGTATGGAAAAAAATCTGAGTATTCAAGATGACCATGTCGAATTAATCAGACATGTAAGCAAGCTATTAAGCATGGATGGAATACTTTATTTCTCGACTAATTTTCGCCGCTTCAAGCTAGATACCGAAGCGTTGGCAGACCTACAGATTAAAGAGATAACGGCGCAAACAATTCCTGAGGATTTCTCCAGAAGTCCAAGAATTCATTATTGCTGGGAAATAAAATGTCCATAGATCACTATAAACTGACGATCAGAGGTCGTGTTCAGGGCGTCTTCTTTAGAGCCTCTACGCAGAAGATGGCTAATAAACTAGCCATCTCCGGCACGGTAAAAAACACAGCTGCCGGTGATGTAGAAATTATCGCTATTGGAGAACATCAGGCAATGCAGAAGTTTATCCACTGGTGTCATAAAGGCTCGTTACCTGCAAAGGTTGAAGAAGTCATTATTGAGCCCTTAGTCGACTCAGTAGAACACACAGGATTTATGATTAATCACTAAAAACCAAGAATTATGCCGTTATATTATTGCTGGCAAAGGTATAATCTGCTTTAAGACAGTGATCTAACCATTTTTCCAGAAAGTAATTCAGGCGCCATTTATAATCCATAATATCGCTACTCAGGCTGATATCTTCCACCGCTTTACTGACTTCTACCCGCTTATAATCGCGTAACACTTCGGCAGTGCATACATCAAAATAGAGGCGTATTTTTACCGCAGGCTCTAACAGAGCCTCTGCATTATTTTCAAAAAAATAACTTAACTGTATGGTTTTTGTATACGGTGATTGCTCCAGAATATGAATATGCAACATAGGTTTGCCATCAGAAAACCCCTGGGCAGAATCATCTATCTCCCGTAGCTCAGGAATCAATGAAAATAGTTTGAGATAATTAGCTTCACAAATATTTTGCAAACAGAATGATTTATTGAGTGGGGCAACTTTAGCCATAATCTAATTAATATTCCCTGATGCCTTTTATTTCAGTTGCAACTTCATATTGCTCAGGACCTATTTCCTTACTGCGTAGCACTTCTACATAAGCCTTTAAAGGCGGTATTAATTTGTTTTTAGTTACAATTGCCAACTCTAGTGCCATACCATTTTCCAGCTTATGCTTCCCTCTGAATAAAATTCCAGAGCCACTAACATTCAAACATTCGCCATCATAATACTCTTCAGCATCTGGGAACTTATAACTTATCGCACAGGACATAGTCATCAGTTCAAATTGCCTAGGTTCTGCTTGATTTAGCATAATAACTCCCCTGTTGCATAAATATTTGGCCTGGAAACAGCATAATATACATTACTAGGTTTCTTAGCGTTAATAATATCGTAAAATAGCCGCTACGAAAAAATAACTAGCGGGCCTTTTTGCATAGCAGTTATTTTACGCCATAAACACGAGAACAGCTTAATAATGAATAAATCGACAATACTGACTGGCATCACCACCACCGGCACCCCTCATCTAGGTAATTATGTAGGTGCGATTCGCCCTGCTATCCAGGCAAGCAAAAATGAAAATGCCAGCCCTTTTTATTTTTTAGCCGATTACCATGCCTTAATTAAATGTTCTGAACCCGAAAAAGTGCGCCAGTCCAGCCTAGAAATTGCCGCAACCTGGCTTGCTTTAGGGCTGGATACCAAAAATGCCACCTTTTATCGTCAATCAGATGTTCCCGAAATCATGGAACTCACCTGGATGCTGACCTGTGTTACCGCCAAGGGTCTAATGAACCGTGCTCACGCGTATAAAGGTGTGGTCGCTGAAAATGAAGCAACAGCCAATACCGACCCTGACAAGGGAATCACCATGGGGTTGTTCAGTTACCCTATTCTAATGGCTGCGGATATTCTTATTTTTAATGCTCATAAAGTGCCGGTAGGCAAAGACCAAATTCAACATATCGAAATGGCACGAGATATCGCCTCGCGCTTTAATCATATTTATGGTGAACACTTTACCCTTCCTGAGGCCGTTATTGATGATAATGCTTCGATTTTATCGGGCCTGGACGGGCGTAAAATGAGTAAGAGTTATAACAATACCATTCCCTTGTTTGTCCCGGAAAAGAAACTTAAGAAACTGATTAATAAAATCAAGACCAATTCTTTAGAACCAGGCGAGGCAAAAGACCCGACTGATTGCACATTATTCGGTACCTATCAGGCATTTGCCAGCGAACAGGAAGTTGCCGTTATTCGCCAACAGTATGCCGACGGCATTGCCTGGGGAGAAATGAAGAAAGTCTTGTTTGAAAAGATTAATGAAGAAATCACCCCTTCCCGCGAACGCTATGATGCCCTAATACAAGAACCGGCGTATATAGAACAGCAACTTCAAGAAGGCGCAGAAAAGGCGCGTGCGATTAGTGCTCCATTTTTACTAGAATTACGTAAAGCTGTTGGTATTGCGAAAATCATCTAATACCAGCCATACAACGCGCGGTTGGAGTAAATTTTTGTCGGCAGTCCCCGCGCGCGAAGTCTATTACAACAGCATCCTCCGTAATACGCTATTTTCTGGCACATCTATTAGCCTGTCGCCACCCTGATGACAATTGTCGGCAATAACCTCAGCTTTCTGGCGTAAGCTATCTTGTGCCTGGGCATAGACTTTAATCTCTTCTAGTACATCAAATTCCATAGTTTGTAGAGCGCTTATAAAACCCTGCTTCAAACCTTTTAAAGCTGCTTTTTCTATCGAAGGCTGCAATTTTTTCTGCAGGAAATAGGGAAATAGCCAGGCGATAGCAATAAGCATGATGCTGTTTATCGCAAAATTTGCACCCACATAATGTGGCACTTCTTCTAGACTACTTTCATAAAATTCAATAAACACCTGGTAGCCAACCCAGCTCATCGCTGCGATAGGCAATATGATTTCGGCAAATTGTGCTGTTTTTATGATTAAGCGCTGCAAAAGATTGCCAGGGTTAATCAGCGCTTTGCGCACCGCTAACAAGGTTTTTTCTTCGACTAATTTCTCAGCATTAACACGTATAGGGTGCAACAATTGTTTCATTGGCATGACCGGTAATGCCAGTTGATCTGCTTGTAAAATCAAGGCATCCAGCGCATCATCAAAGCGTGTTTGCGCCCATTTATCCCACAGACGTTGATGTAAAAAAGGCTCGGTTTGTTTATCTACTAGATCGCCACTATGTAGCGCGTAATATTCAGCCAGTTGCTGTTGCGGCAAAATGGTTGCTTCGACTAATAACTTCTGTAGCTCACGCCCTTGCTGTTGCCAGAAACCGATTAATTCCTGACTAAGGTTGGAAGGTCCCAAAAGCTCGATTGAAGCTTGTAATACTTTAACTAATTCCTCTTTGCGTACCTGTTGCCCTCTAAATTCTAATTGGGTAATAGTATTTTCAGTTGCCAGATCTTGTAAGCTAGTCTGCAATCTCTCAAATTCATCTGGCTGTGCGCTGGTCTTATCAAGCGCACAACTAGTTTGATAAACCAGAGGGTTATTAAACCCTGCTTTGCTCAATTGCTCGATAAAGTCCTGGTACTGTTCTGCCTGCCCCCGGTCGGATTGATTTAACACAAAAATCCAGGCATGCCGGCCACCTTCAGCTTGTAGAATTTGCCACGCTTTACTATCACGATAGCGCTCCGGACTGACCACATAGATTAATACATCAATATGCGGTAGCCATTCTAAAACCAGTTGCTGATTGCCTGGCTCAGCACTATCAAAATCAGGCATATCAATCCAGATAATATGCTTATTCTTCGCTTCGCTATGCTCGGCTATCTTGATCTTATCTAAAGGTAAAAGACTCGGTAAATGCGCAATTTTCACACTAGTATGATGAAATAATGTCACCTCTCGGGAAGTGGGTCTGACCACTCCTGCCTGCGCTATTTGCTTATCTGCCAGACGGTTTAACAAGGTACTCTTACCTACCCCCGTGCCTCCTAGAAATGCAACGATTAACGGCCTGGATGTGGCATCACTAAATAAACTATCAGGCGTATGCTCGTCATATTCCAGTAGCTTAGTCAATGCGTGCTCTGAAGCCCAGGCACTAGCCATAAGTTCCTGAGCCCAGCCTTTAGTCTCTGCGACTAAATCAGAGTATTCGTAATCCATGCCTTTTTTCTTCCAATTGGGCCTCTGCTTCAGCAAGCTGACGCGTAGAGATATTAAAATAAGTATTATGCATCATTTTTTCTGGTAAGCCGGTTAATGCCTGTTGTAAAACCAGCGTAAATAACTGCTCTTTTACGGCATTCAATTGCTGCTGTTTTAATTCAGTCTCTGCGCGTTGCAGATAACTGCCTACCGCACTTTCTGCTAAATAAGACGTGACCGATAGCATGGCCGGTGCAATCAGTAAATCATGTAAACCTATACCACCTGCCTGCACTGCCAGTGCCAACATCGCAGCATCGGCTGTTACGCGCGTGGCACGTAAGCCATTTAGCAGTGCTGGGTGTTCTTCCAGTTTATGATACAGGCCCTGCGCAGTATTTTCTATTTGCTGCTTAAAGTCCTGATGATACATTTCTGTGCTTTGTTCAAAGTGCTTTAGGATCAGTATTTTTTCTTGCCTAAGCTGGCTATTAATGGCTTTCCACCATTTATCATTGCCCTGACTCTGGTCAATCTGGTCTAACACCTTATCCCCTAACTGCAGAAACACATGCTCGGCAATCTGCTGCAATAATGCTGTTTCCAATGTTTTTGGATAAGTCTGCTGATATTTTTTCTTGTCTACGGCAAACACCTTGCGTAACGGCCAGGCTAAAATTTTTCGACTCTGCGCAATTATATTTGCAAGACCCGGAACTTCCAGCAAAGTCAGAAGTTTTGCTAAAGCATTCTGGAAGGTATCGTAATGATGTGGGTGATCCAGGTAATCCCGTTGATATTCAACAGCGGCTTCTTTAATCGCCTGGTTAATCAGGATCTGCCAGGTGGTTTGAGCTTCCTGTTCCGACCTTACTGGCGCTAACCACGTTTGCCAGTATTGTTTGATAAAATTTGTTGCCGCAGCCTCATGTTTGTTACGTTTCACCTTATGAATACTGCGCTGCACTAAATTGATTAATTCAGCCTGCCGATCCTGTGGTACTTCCCTTTTGCTAAATAACACTGGGATGATATCCGGCATTTTGTCCTGGCGAATCTTCTGCCAGCGCTCTTTAAAGGAGTCAACTAACAGAGTCTGGGAGTCCGCCATCAACTTATTGATTACTACCAGGATAGGTTGATTCAGAGGCTCTATCAATGCCAGTGCATCCCATACCAACTGATCCGCATATTTTTCTTTACTCACGACTAATACTAAAACATCGGCAAGCGCTAATGATTTGAATACACCCTCCCGGTAGTTTTGTGCATCGATCGTATCAAAATCAGGCGTATCCCAAAGCACACAATCGGGTAGACTATTGGAACTAATACGGTTTAGCGAGTAACACGCATAATCCTGTACATCCAGAGAAAATTGCTGCACTTCCCGAAAGCCTGAAAAATGCTGGGCGACATAAGCCAAATCATCAGCCTGTAAACCCACTGAAAAACCTTGCGGATAAACAGTATAACCCGCCAAAGGGCTGACACCGGCAGCATCCTGATTAAGCAATAAATTAACCACGGTACTCTTACCTGATTGCGTTGGACCAATCACTGCTATATTTATTGGCACATTTCCTTGTACAATTATTTGCGCTTTATGGAGGAAAGATTCAACTAAGGTTAATTGTTCAATACAGGCCTGAAAGGCTATCCATTGCGAGTTTTCTTCAGCTAATCCGGATTGAATTATCTGGTAGCGCTGTCTTAAATTTGTAATAAATTCCAGCATTGATATTGGCTTATGTATATAATTAGGTAGTGATTTACTATGCTTAAGTCTGACGATTCAATCTGAAACACCAGATGAGCGCAGGGCTATAGTACAAGATATAGGTTGCACAATACCTTAAAAAAATCCTGCCATCTCGTCGCAAAACTTTAGCGTTTTTTAAAGTGATGGGCAATCAAGGGCCTGAACGAGTAACTTTAAACTACGTAATTCTCAAGTTCAAGACGGACTATATATTATAGTCAAATATTTCAAATAAAAATAACAATACTTATCAAGGAGTCTTTATATGCGCATACTTTCTATTATCATTATTTCATTTAGCATTTTACTATCTACTGGTTGCAGTAGCGGCAGTCAAATAAACGGACGTAGCTTTAAAACAGCCCTAAAATCAGTCAAAATGATAAAAGGGCGTTTACCCCAAGAAAAAAGAATAGCCTTTGAACTGTCTTTCTGGGCGATACGTACATCCTATAGAAATAATTCAGAATTCCTAGATATCGTCGATGGTAAAACGCCAGATGAACTCATCGAAGTCGGCAAAGAAGTTTTTGCACAACGCAAAGCGGAAGGGTTCGAGGAATATCAGCAATATGCTAACTGGGACGATATGATTGCCAAATATAAAAAAGATCGCGAACAACAAAACATAAAAAAGAAACGCGATCCTAGAGATGCTGAAAATAGCGTACTGTATAAGCTTTAAGGAATAGCCAGTAGGAAAATAGCCAAAGGATCTTGCATTGTGCTTTTAGATCGTTAGCACAGTACAAGATCCTTTTAATTACTTTTGATCGTAAGATCGAAGTAATTGTTCACCCCCAGCTTACCCAACCCAGACTCGGGCATTTCTAAACATACGTAACCATGCACCGTCTTCATTCCAGCCATCTGGCTGCCAGGAGTTTTGTAGCGTTCTAAAGCAACGCTCTGGATGTGGCATCATAATAGTAAAGCGACCATCGGTAGTGGTTAAGCCTGTAATGCCATCCGGTGATCCATTTGGATTCATAGGGAAACTTTGAGTTTCTTCACCGTAGTTATCAACATAACTCAAGGCAACTAATGCCTGATTCCGGTCATTTTCAGAGAACTCTACGCGTCCTTCTCCGTGCGCTATTACGACCGGCATGCTCGATCCTGCCATATCTTTAAGTAATATAGACGGTGACTCTTGAACTTTAACCATCGCCACCCGCGCTTCAAATTGCTCTGAATCATTACGCTTAAACTGGGGCCAATGTTCTGCACCAGGAATCAGCTCTTTGATACCTGATAACATTTGACAGCCGTTACAAACACCCAGACCAAAGCTATCACTGCGCTGAAAAAAGGCTGAAAACTCATTTCTGGCACGCTCATTAAATAAGATTGATTTCGCCCAGCCACCGCCTGCACCCAGAACATCTCCGTAAGAAAAGCCACCACAGGCAACCAGACCGACAAAATCCTTTAAACTAACTCTGCCGCTGATAATATCAGTCATATGCACGTCTATGCTGGTAAACCCTGCTTTATCAAAAGCGGCAGCCATTTCGACATGCCCATTAACGCCCTGCTCTCTTAAAATCGCTACACGAGGACGAACCGAGGCATAAGGAGCGACGATATTTTCATTAATATCAAAACTTAAGTTGGCCGTTAAACCAGGATCTTTATCATCGACTATACGTTCAAACTGTTGCTTGGCACAATCTGGATTATCGCGTAATGCCTGCATACGATAACTGACTTCTGACCAGGTCTGTTGCAGTTCAACTCGACTTGCGGAGTAAATAATATCGCCGTCATAACTTATATTTAACTGCTGAGTTTCTTCTGTTACCCAGCCTATAAGATGAGTGCAATCTGCTAATCCCGCTGCTGCGATTTTTTCTAACACCGCATCACAGTCGCTCTGCTTAACCTGAATGACAGCACCCAGCTCTTCATTAAACAGTGTGGCTAATACATCATCACCCAGGCGATCTAATTCCAGCTCCGCGCCTTTACGTCCGGCAAAGATCATTTCTGCTACCGTGGCAAGTAAGCCGCCATCAGAGCGGTCATGATAAGCCAATAGCTTGTCGTCCGCATTTAAGCTTTGTATGCTATTGAAAAAAGCTTTAAATAAATCAGTGTCTTCCAGGTCTGGCACTTCACAGCCCATTTGCTGCGTTACTTGCGCTAACACCGAGCCACCTAGACGATTCTTGCCTAAGCCTAAGTCGATCAACATTAATACACTGTCAGCATTTTTTAATTCAGGCGTCAATGTTCGGGTAATATCCGTCACCGGAGCAAAAGCCGTAATAATCAGTGACAGTGGCGAAGTCATGGTGGTTTCTCGGCCGTCTTCATTCCATACCGTCTTCATGGATAAGGAGTCTTTACCCACGGGGATGGCAATACCTAAATCGGGGCAAACTTCCATACCCACGGTTTTTACCGTATCAAATAATGCAGCATCTTCACCTGCACTGCCAGCCGCAGCCATCCAATTGGCAGAGATTTTAATATGCTTTAGAGATTCGATTTTCGCAGCAGCTAAATTTGTTAAGGATTCTGCAATCGCCATACGCCCCGATGCTGGGGCGTTAACAACGGCTAACGGAGTGCGCTCACCCATTGCCATTGCTTCACCTGTTGTTGAGTGAAATCCTGAGGCGGTTACCGCCACATCCGCAACCGGCACCTGCCAGGGGCCTACCATTTGGTCTCTGTTTACTAAACCTGTTACCGAGCGATCACCGATATGGATCAAAAAACTTTTATCGGCAACAGCAGGGAAAGCCAAGACGCGACTGACCGCTTGTTTGATATCCAGGCCTGAAAAATTCAGCGCCTTATGCTTTGTCTTTATGTGTGCTACATCACGGTGTAATTTTGGTGATTTACCAAATAATACCGACATAGGGAGGTCTACAGGCTTATCGCCAAACATTTCATCAGTCAGCGTCAAATGCTCTTCATCAGTGGCTTCGCCAATCACCGCATACAGACAGTGTTCACGTACACAAAATGACTCGAATAATTCTAGCGCTTCTGGCTTAATCGCCACCACATAACGCTCTTGCGCCTCATTACACCAGATTTGCATCGGTGACATGCCTTTATCACCATTATTGACCTTGCGTAATTCAAAGCGACCACCTTGCTCGCAATCATGAATAATTTCCGGTACAGCATTTGATAAGCCACCGGCACCGACATCATGAATAGAAACAACTGGGGTACCATCGCCTAAGGCATTACAGTGATTAATGACTTCCTGACAGCGGCGTTCCATTTCCGGATTTTCGCGTTGTACCGAAGCGAAGTCAAGCTCTGCTGCACTTTCGCCCGAGGCTTGTGAAGAAGCTGCACTTCCTCCAAGGCCTATTAACATGGCTGGACCACCTAAGATAATAATCAAGGAACCCGCCGGGATTTTATGCTTATCGACCAGCATGGGACGAATATTACCCATACCGCCCGCGATCATAATCGGCTTGTGATAACCGCGTAATTGATCGCCGCTGTTACCTTCGACTACTTGTTCAAAACTGCGAAAATAACCGGCAATATTAGGCCGACCAAATTCATTATTAAAAGCCGCTGCACCTATCGGCCCGTCCAGCATAATATCTAAAGCAGATGCGATACGTTCGGGTTTGCCATAATCAGTTTCCCAGGGCTGATTAAATCCAGGAATTTTCAAATGCGATACGGTAAAACCTGTTAGTCCAGCCTTGGTTGCCGAACCTCGCCCTGTTGCCCCTTCATCACGAATCTCACCACCTGATCCAGTTGCCGCGCCTGAATAAGGTGAAATAGCGGTTGGATGATTATGCGTCTCTACTTTCATTAATAAATGCGCATCCTCCTGAGTATAGGCATATTCGCCGGTATGTGGATTGCGAATAAAAACATCTGTTTTTGAGCCTGCTGCGACAGAGGCATTATCACTATAGGCAGATAAAATACCCTCCGGGTGTTTCTCAGAAGTATTGCGAATCATGCTAAATAAGGATTTCGCTTGATCAACACCATCTATAGTCCAGCTAGCATTAAAAATTTTATGTCGGCAGTGTTCTGAATTTGCCTGAGCAAACATCATCAATTCAACATCACTAGGGTTACGCCCCAGGTCTTTAAAACTATCGCTTAGATAATCAATTTCGTCATCTGACAGAGCCATACCCAATTCAGTGTTTGCTCGTACCAAGGCATCGCGCCCTTGCTCTATAATAGCAACTGTACTTAAAGGCTGAGGTTGGTGATGACTAAAAATATCTAGCTGCTCCAAATTACATACTACCGTCTGCGTCATACGGTCATACAGTAAATCCTGTAGCGCCTGTTGTCTGTGTTTATCAAGCTCTATTGTGCTCGCCAAGGTATATTCAATACCGCGCTCCAGACGTTCGATAGCAAGGCCGCAACGTTGCGCAATCTCGGTTGCTTTACTCGACCAGGGGGAAATAGTACCCGGCCGAGGTACCACGTAATACGCCTCGCCTTGCAGTTGCTTAGAATTTTCCGCTTCTGACCCATAAGCTAATAACTGCAGTAAAACCTCATGATCAGCTGCGCTGAGCTCATTCTCTAGCTCTGCAAAATGTACAAAAGATGCTGAAACATGGTTAATAGCAGGCTCTATTGCTTGTAAATCGGCCAATAATTTTTGAATTCTAAATTTGGATAATGCGGAACTGCCGGGGATTTTAAGCATAGATTAAAGAGGGGTAAGTAATTAAATCGAATGGGAGTAAATCAATTGAAATGATTTTACAAAGTTGCACAGCGAACATCGACTGAGGAAAGGGGATTTCTAGGCGTACATTAAGCGACCCTTTGGAATCGGAATGATGCGCCCTAATTCTTTTGCTGTTTCTATCCATTCCTGGATAACGATTTCAGCATTTTCTACGGCTTGTTGATACGTTTCACCATCTGCCTTACATCCGGATAATTCAGGAATTTCCACTAAAAAAGCCTTATCCTCTTCACTCCAATAAATAATCATTTCATATTTATTGGACATTGCTAGCTCCGAACTTATTTTTTATAAATAATCTTCTAATTTGTTTGACCTGATAAGATTTTGCCTTTGAACCTACTGCTGAAATTAATAATCACTTCTAATTTTTTTATTATGCTCAAACATAAGAAGACAAGTTGCAATTACTCATCAAAATCCTGTTTGATGGTATCAAAAATTAAATTGAGTAGTAGTATTCCATCACCTTGAAATAATTTATTCCCTAGCTGATCGCGAACAAAAACATCCGTACCAAACTCAGACTCAGTTAGAAAAACCTGGTAAGGAAGCTCCTGGTTTGCATCACTACCGAAGAAAAAAACAAACTCATCCCAGAAAGATCCATCGCTAACTGCTTGTACTTCAGGATCAAATTGTACGTAATAAGTTCCAATTGATCGGTTTTTATCGGTGATTTCAACTACCCGTTCAGTTAATGCCTTGCCCACCAAACGCCAGACATGAGCAAAAGGTGAATTAATACGCACATAAGTATTGTTTTCACCCTGGTCTATATATTCTATGGTTTTACTTAAAGTCAGGGGAACGATGACTTCTTCAGATGCAACAGCTTGTTGTTCAGCCTGCATACCTGGTGGAATTTGTAGTGCTGGAATTTCCCTGCTGTTGACATAGTCATTTTCTTTATCTGGAAAAAACTGACTACATGCTGCTAACATGACAAAAGAAAATATAAGCGTGAGTTTAATCGGATTCATGCGTTATGTTATACAGAAGTTAAAGAACGTGTGCTTGTTGCATAGCCGCACGCACAGATTCAAAACAGTCTTCAGTCAACCAGGTCAATGGCAGACGTATGCCTTTAGAAATTAGGCCCATTTCAGCTACCGCCCATTTAACCGGAATAGGATTAGACTGGATAAATAGCTGCGTATGCAAACCTCTCAAATTTGCATCTATCGTTGTTGCTGCCTTACGATCACCTTTGATCGCCGCAAAAATCATTTCATGTACCAGTCGTGGAGCCACATTTCCAGAAACGGTAATCGTACCATTACCGCCTAACAGACAAAACTCACAGCTAGTCGCATCATCACCGGTGTACAAGGCAAAATCATCTCCACACAGGTCACGAATAACGGCAACGCGGGATAAGTCACCGGTCGCTTCTTTAACACCTACGATACGCTCAATTTTTGCCAAGCGGCCAATGATCTCAGGCAGCATATCACATGCTGTACGCCCAGGAACATTATATAAAATCTGTGGAATATCAACTGCTTCTGCAATCGCTTTATAATGCAGATACAAGCCTTCCTGTGTGGGCTTATTGTAATAAGGAGTCACCAGTAAACAAGCGTCAGCACCTAGCTGTTTAGCCGCTTGTGTTAATGCGATTGCTTCACTGGTAGAGTTCGCACCCGTCCCGGCAATCACTGGAATTCGCCCCGCCACAAAATCGACAATGGCTTTAACGACATCCATGTGTTCGTGTTCATTTAAAGTCGCAGATTCACCGGTAGTTCCCATAGCAACAAGTGCGTCGGTACCTTGCTCGATATGAAATTCTACTAACTTTTTAAGGCTATCCTTGTCCACATCGCCGTTATCAAACATTGGGGTGACTAAAGCTACGATACTACCTAAAATCATGAAGATCTCTCAAAAACATTAAACAATAGGAACAGTATTATAGCGAAATACTATATTACGAGTATGAAATAAAAGCGGCTTTATTATTGTAGGGCGTGGCTTTAGCCCGCCGGACGAATAAAACCACGTCCTATAGTTTGTTATGGGCACTGACCAATATAACGAACTTAGTTTGCATGCTCACTGCACCTTCTGGCGCACCTGACATGACCAAATCAAAGGTCCTCGAAATTTGTGTTTTCTGGTACTGAATATTACCTGTACCTTGCATAGTCATGCCGTCTTACTCACTGGTCATGCTTTGCTTAGTAAAGCTTGAATCCGTTGTCATTGCTGGCATTCCGGAGGTAGCTGCTTCAATACTCACCTCCCTTAAGCCTTTTTGGATATCCGGCATTTACGCAAAAATAGGAGCGATAAACATAACCAGAAATAGCGCAATCAGCTGTTTATTCATCATAGCTTAATTCCTCATCATCATTTAGATTCTCAACACTCCATAGCTTTTCCAACTGATAAAACTCGCGTGTCTGTAAAGTCATCACATGCAAAATAACATCCCCTAAATCCATCAGTACCCACTCAGACCCTTGCGAGCCTTCTATACCTTTGGGAATAACGCCTTTATCTTTTAACCTCAGCGCAACATAATTACATAGGGCTTTAATATGCCGCTCAGAAGTTCCGGTGGCTATTACCATATAATCGGTAAAACTGGTTTTTCCTATGACATCAATAGTCGTAATATTTTCTGCTTTTCGCTCATCTAGCTCGCCGGTTACAATGGCTAATAATTCATCTACTTGCATTCATTTTCCCTTGGTTTATCTATTTGGTTTATCTATTTGGTTTATCTGTTCGGTTTAAATCTAATTCGATTTAATTCCATTCTGTTCAGGCTTGGTATAAGCCATTGGCCTGTATATATTCAATGACGGACTCAGGTAATAAAAAACTGCTATTTTTCCCCTCGGCTATGGTTTTTCTAATCAACGATGCCGAAATATCTAATTGCGTCACTTGCTGGAAGTAGATTTTACCACTAGGACAGGATTTTAACGAATGTCTATTATCAACTTGCCTATCAATATAGCAATCCAGCAGCTCCTCCGACTTAAAACCGGGCCGCGTCACCACCACGATATGCGCATAATCGAACAGCGCCTGCCAGCGATGCCAGCAGGGCAAAGCATTAAATGCATCTGTGCCGATAAATAATAATAGCGGTGTAGCAGCAATCTCTGTCCGAATGGTAGCTAGGGTATCGACCATATAGGAAGGCCCAGATCGCTCCAGTTCGCGCGTATCACAGCTTAGTGATGGATAATCTCTGATCGCCAGTTGCAACATCTGAAAACGCTGTGCCGCATTGACTTCTGGCTCAGCCCGATGAGGTGGTTGTGCGCAAGGTAATAAACGTAATTCATCTAGAGCAAACTGTTCACTGACTTCCAGTGCCGTGCGCAAATGCCCGTAATGTACTGGATTAAATGTGCCGCCATATATACCTATCATTTACTGACGGATATGTCCATCTCCCAGAACCACATACTTAAGACTGGTTAAACCTTCTAAACCCACAGGCCCTCGAGCATGTAGCTTATCGGTACTGATTCCAATTTCTGCGCCCAGACCATATTCGAAGCCATCAGCAAACCGGGTTGAAGCATTAACCATCACCGAACTCGAGTCCACTTCACGCAAAAACCGGCGTGCTAGAGTATAGTTTTCGGTAACAATCGATTCGGTATGACCCGAACTGAATTCATTAATATGTGTCATTGCCTCATCAATATCAGCAACGACTCTAATGGACAAGACAGGCGCCAGATATTCTGTCGCCCAATCTTCTTCAGTTGCACGGATGCAATCGGGGACGATAGAACAGGTCTTAAGACAACCTCGTAACTCAACACCGGCCGCTTTATATTTAGCCGCTAATTCAGGCAGTAGCTTGATTGCTAACGGCTCGGCTATAAGTAATGTTTCCATGGCATTACAGACACCATAACGATGCGTTTTTGCATTCACTGCAATATTAATTGCTTTGTCAGCATCAGCCTCTACATCGATATAAACATGGCATATGCCATCTAAATGCTTAATCACCGGAATCGTTGCCTCATTTGAAATACGTGCAATCAGATTTTTACCCCCGCGTGGTACGATCACATCGACATAATCAGATAAGGTAATTAACTCACCGACTGCCGCTCGATCGGTAGTTTCCACAACTTGCACAGCTTGCACAGGCAAACCAACACGGCTAAGGCCTTTTGCAATACAGCTGGCAATCGCTTTATTGGAATTAATTGACTCCGAACCACCACGTAGAATACAAGCATTACCCGACTTTAAACATAATGCGGCCGCATCCACTGTTACATTAGGCCGGGACTCATAAATAATCCCTATGACTCCTAAAGGCACGCGCATTTGTCCGACCTGAATGCCACTAGGCCGGTAATTCATATTGGTGATTGCACCAATAGGGTCAGGTAATGCCGCAACCTCCTGCAAACCGGCAATCATCGCTTCAATTCTGGCCGGCGTTAATTCCAGCCGTTCTAATAGGGGCGCATCCAGACCTTTTTCTTTACCCGCCTGCAAATCTTTCGCGTTCTCTGCCACCAGATAATCTGTCTGACTCGCTAATTGCTCGGCAATCGCCAGTAAAGCCGAATTTTTTTTACCTGAATCTGCACGGCTAAGCTCTCTACCTGCTGCCTTTGCTTGCTGCCCCAGGCCACTCATATAGTCTTTAATATTCATTTTTACTCTTAATGTTGTTCTGTTTGCTTGTCTAGACGTTGCTTATCACACTTTATGGTCGCGTATTATATTCTGTATTGGTAATAATTTGATAGCTTGGACACTAAACTAGATCAGGACAGCAAGCCTTAGTGAAAACAGGAGTGTCTTAGCTTGAGCTAATACTGCAATTTATATAGATCCTGAAAAAGTTAAAGCTTTTTTACTCCTGGCCTAGTATAAAGCCACCTTAGAGTCACAGCTTCTGGCCCAGGCATCAATCCCCCCGGTTAAATTAAAAACCTGGCTAAACCCTTGCTGGTCAAGATAATAAGCAACATTCTCGCTACGCATACCATGATGGCAAATCACCACGATTGCCTGCTCCTTATCCAGCTCAGTCAAACGCTCGGGAACCTGGTTCATGGGAATAAGTACGGTGCCGTCCATGCTTGCTATTTGATACTCAAAAGGCTCGCGTACATCGAGTAAAAAATAAGCCTGTACATTTTCCAGTAATTGCTGTTGTAAACTCGTTGGAGAAATTTGTGTTATCGCCATCTTTTATCCTTTAGTCTGTTGGGTCGTAAATCGCTCAAGGCGAAGCATGCCTTCTGCGATATTTTCCAGCGTGCCTGTATAAGCAAAACGCAGGTACTTTTCGCTTTCATTATAACCAAAATCTTTACCCGGAGTGACGGCAAGCCCTTCGGTTTCTAACAACTGCTGGGCAAACTTCTGGCTATCGTCGGTAAATTTACTGCAATCGGCATAAATATAAAATGCCCCGGCGGGTTTGACCGGCACATGAAAGCCCAGGCGCAATAAGTGCTGATATAAAAAGTCTCGTTTTTTAGAAAAATCTTGGCGGCGTACTTCTAACTCTTGTAATGTTTCTTCTTCAAAAGCTGCCAGCGCAGCATATTGTGAATGACTAGGCGTAGAAATAAAAATATTCTGCGCTAGTTTTTCAACTGCCTGAGTATAGGCTTCGGGCACAATCAACCACCCTACACGCCAGCCAGTCATGCCGAAATACTTGGAAAAGCTATTAATAACAAACACCTGGTCGCTAAATCCTAGTGCACAGCTAACACCCGATTCATATTCCAGTCCATGATAAATTTCATCAGAAAATAGCAAGCCTTGCCTGGCATTGACGAAATCAATACACTTTTCTAATTCAGCGGCTGAAATAATGGTTCCCGTTGGATTCGATGGCGAGGCGATTAAAGTTGCTTTGCTTTTGGCCTGCCAGTACTGTTCTAATAAATCTGCAGATAACTGATACGCCGTATCTGCATACACAGGTACATGCCTGACCTTAGCATTAAATAAATGAATAAAGTTCTGATTACAAGGGTAACAAGGGTCTGATAATAAAACCTCATCACCCGGATTCAAACTGACTCCCAGAGCGAGTAGCAACGCACCTGTGGCACCTGGAGTGATAAAAATACGCTCAATAGGCACCGTCACCTGATAACGCTGCAGATAATATGCAGCAATTTTCTGCCTTAATTCAAGTAACCCCGCTGCCGGCGTATACTTTACATGCCCTGCTTTGATATAGTCTACACCCGCATCAATGATCGGTTGTGGCGTTGTAAAGTCAGGTTCGCCTACTTCCATATGCACGATATTTTTTCCTTGTGCCTCTAACTGCTTTGCTCGCGCTAATAACTCCATAACATAAAAAGGCGTAATCGCCTCCATCCTGCTTGCTACCTGCATATAAGCCTCTTTCAATAAAAATATATGCGACAAATAATAGCAATTTTTCTTGCTTAATTGTGATTATCCTGATAAAAATGCGCAGTTTTTTAAAATAAATCTGGAGTTAGTGGATGACTAACAGCACAACAGCTGAAAGTACGCCTTTCAATTTTACGCCTTACCAAGAAAGCAAAGGCGAAGAATACATGAACCAAGCGCAAAAAGAGCATTTTAGAGCGGTTTTAAATAATTGGAAAAGTGGATTAATGCACGAAGTGGATCGTACCATGGATCATATGCGCGATGATGCCGCAAACTATCCAGATCCAAATGATCGCGCATCGCAGGAGTCTGAGTTCAGCCTGGAATTAAGAACACGCGACCGGGAAAGAAAGCTGCTTAAAAAGATTAATGACGCCCTAACTGGTATAGATTTAGATGATTACGGCTACTGTGAATCATGTGGCATAGAAATCGGAGTACGCCGCTTAGAAGCTCGCCCCACTGCTGACCAGTGTATAGACTGTAAAACCTTGGATGAAATCCGCGAAAAGCAAATGGGTTAAATCACTTGAGGATAAGATAGAACAAAGCTGTTAGAAGTTTCGTTATTACCTAGTAAAGCTTCCAGATTGAGCACCAATAGCAAGTAGTCAGTCAATCACTGACTACTTGCCTTGCTAGTGCAATACCCAGTAAGTAATACCAATAATTTAGCGAGGCTTGATTTTCGAAGCAAAAAAATGATCTTAGTTCTAGCTGTGACATGGCTAGCCCATTTTAACGAAGCTAAGCGTTGCACTGTTAGTAACACATACAGGATGCTGAACTAGGTGAATTAACTCCATTCGTGCAATCACAAAACACTCTCCTAAAACAAGACTCTCATCATGTATGGCATCCTTACAGTGCCATACATGCCGATACGCCAATTTACCCGGTTAAATCAGCACAAGGCGTAAATATTACACTCATGGATGGCCGAGTATTAATCGACGGCATGTCATCCTGGTGGAGTGCCATACATGGCTATAATCATCCGGTTTTGAACCAGGCCATCAGCGCACAGCTACAGGATATGGCACATATCATGTTCGGTGGTTTAACCCATCAGCCAGCGGTTGATTTGGCATTACAATTAGTAAAGATTACCCCCAAGCCACTGCAAACCGTATTCTTTTCAGATTCAGGTTCAGTTTCAGTAGAAGTTGCCATGAAAATGGCAATTCAATACTGGCACGCTAAAAACCAGGCTAATAAACAAAAACTACTCACTATCCGTTATGGCTATCATGGCGATACTTTCGCCGCCATGTCGGTGAGCGATCCAGTTAACGGGATGCATAGCCTATTTAGCAATACCTTGATTAAGCAACTCTTCGCGGAAGCGCCTAACTGTACATTTGACCAGTCTTGTGCGGCTGAAGATATTGCTCCCCTGGAAAATCAGCTAAAAGAACATCATGCCCAGATTGCAGCCATTATTCTGGAACCTATCGTCCAGGGTGCGGGTGGCATGCGCTTTTACTCGCCAGAATATCTACGTCAGGTGCGTGAATTATGTGACCAATACGATGTGCTGCTCATTCTGGATGAAATCGCCACCGGCTTTGGCCGTACCGGCAAGCTCTTTGCCTGTGAGCATGCAAATATAGCCCCGGACATACTCTGCCTAGGTAAATCCTTAACCGGCGGCTATATGACTCTGGCAGCTACGCTGGCAACCCGAGAAATTGCGGATACCATCCGCGATGGTAAGCCTGGTTTATTTATGCATGGGCCTACCTTTATGGCCAACCCGCTAGCTTGTGCTACTGCATTAGCTAGCTTAAAGCTGTTACTGGATTCTCCCTGGCAGGAGACAGTCAACAATATACAACAAAGCTTAACGACAGGTCTGCAAGCCTGTCAGCAATACGAACATGTGAAGGACGTGCGTGTTCTGGGTGCGATTGGTGTGATTGAACTGCATCAGGCTATAGACTTAAAGACCTTGCAGCCTAAATTTGTAGATGCTGGAGTTTGGGTCAGGCCGTTTAACAAACTGATCTATCTAATGCCACCTTTCATTATCTCAGATGAACAGCTTAATAAGCTGATTAAAGCCGTATGTAAAGTTGTTGCAGAGATTGAGTATTAAGCGTTCACATAGCCTTTATATCTAACCACGAAGAAAGTTTTTCTCTCCTTTCGTGTTCGTCGTGCCTTTCGTGGTAATTGTTTTTTCTGATATAGGGCCAATACGCAAATCAATTATCGACCTGAACCTTAATAACGTTGGCTTCTTTTAATCGCCACATAAAAACCAGCAAAATACAGCACAGAGCTAACAAGCCCAGCTGCAATTGCAACCGACCCTGCAATATCCCTATCGAAACAGCAAACGTAAGCACAATCATCAACATGGCTTTGATCTTGGATCGACGCGTAATGCTACGATTTGTCTCCCATTGCTGCAAAGCAGCACCGAACCAGCGATTATTCAGCAGCATTTGATGAAAGCGCGGTGAACTATTGGCAAAACAGGCGAGAGCTAGCAATAAAAACGGAATAGTCGGCAGGATAGGCAGCACGGCACCTATTATGCCTAAAGCAACACATAACAGGCCAAAAAGCGTTAACAGGTATTCTTTGATACGTTTGCTCATGGTTAGTCTGCTTATATTGGAAAACAATGTTGGTAGAGCGTGGCTTTAGCCCGCAGGTTTCGTATAAAGCGGGCTAAAGCCAAGCTCTACAAGTAAGTATTAACCTACGTGATCACGTAAAACTCGCCTTAAAATTTTACCAGAAGGCGAGTTGAGAATTTTATTAATAAACTCAATTTCCTGGGTCCGCTTATAAGCAGCAACTTGATGTGCAACCCAGTTTATTAGTTCATCTGCTGACATTTTCTATTTTAACACCACAAACGCCTTAGACACTTCACCCTGCATTTTATCAGCCTTAGGTGTTACGTTTCGATTTATATCAGCGGCATCGGCAGAATGCGTTAATAACAACGCTTCAAGTTCAGCAGAAGCAACCTGATAGATTTAGCATTTAATCAGTTCTTTCGAACGGTCTACTATATAAAAATAATCCGTCTTCATCAACACGGGTAATATTACCGCTATGTAGTCAAGCCTCTGAATTAATTGCTCCCTTTGTCGATGCTAATGATGCGCTCATTTTTACCTTTTATGAGAGTTGCATTTTGCGGCTGCATATTCACTAGTTCTTCAACATCATGAATCATTTTGCTCTTCGCCAGCTCTTCCAAATAACGTCCCAGTTGAACGAAACCGATAATTGCTGTCGCCGCTTCAAAATAAGTATGTCTTCGATTATCAAATAACGCAGGGATACTCACTAGATAAGCTGAACCTGCCCCTATTGCAACCAAAGTGTCCATATTCATGGTTCCCTATTTTACCTGGTTCCACGATTTTTTAAAGATTTCCGCACCGCCGCCCAAAAAGACCACCGGAAAGCTCAATAAGGCCTGGAGTATATGCAACCGCATACTATTTTTAAAAAGTAAGCCAGCCAGCATAATAGGAACATCCAGCAACGCAGTCATCAACAAGCGCTTTTTGGTACTGAGCAGATGATTATGTCCATATTCCAGTAATAATTTACGCTCTGCCAGGGTATCAATTGAATAAGCCTGATAACCATTATCCTGGACAATTTTAAATATTTCGTCTTTAGTTAAATAGCCACTGACATTCGCTATTTCGGAAATATAATTAATACTGACATGCTGAGTATTAATATTTCTGGCGAGAACTATTTCTAAAAATAAGGCACAGGACGCGCAGCTCATGCCTCCTATTCCAAAGACTATATCCTGCTTAGGTCCTTCACGGTGATGTTGTATTGAAAATTTGCTGATACTGGCTTGCGGTTTATTTGCAAAATTCGCTAAAACAGTTTCCAGTAGTATGAGTAGATTTTCTTTAGGCAGTTGCTCATAATCAAAATAAATCGTCAGCGAATTAATTTGCCAGACACATTTCACTTCCTCAATTGCGGCTCTTTTTAATAGCAAAATCTGTAAAATAGTCGCGCGTTCCTTATCCCTAAATAAACTAGGCGCAATCACTCTAATACGCTGTTGCAACTGATGTTTAATTTGAAATTGGCTAAATTCTTGAGTCTGAGATATATTCATTACTCGTATTAGTGTTTATCTAGCAGTGTAACGTTATTCTTCAAAATTTGCATAGGTTTGCATACCTCCGGAAAGGTTGCGCACCTGAAAGCCATGCTGCTGTATAATACGCGTAGCGTTATAAGCTCGCTGCCCGACACCACAAACCACCCAGATTTCACGCTCCTGTGATAATTCTTGCAAACGATTGCGCAGGGAATCCAGCGGAATATTAACCGCATGTGGAATATGCTTACGCTCAAACTCAGCCACCGTGCGCACATCCACAATTTGCGCCTGAGAATAAGAATCATCCATAATAAAGGCTAGCATTTGATCAACCTCATTCTGCTCATCTGTGACTTGAGTATGCGTATCCAACAGGTTTTCCCACTTGGCCAGCGGGTGATTGCCGCGTAAATGATTGGCAGCGATCATACCAGCCAGATTAACAGGGTCTTTGGTCGCACCAAATTGCGGCGCGTAACAAAGCTCTGCTTCTTCCAGATCATAAACCGTGCCATTCATCTGGATAAATGCTGCAAGCACATCAATGCGTCTCGCCACACCCGATTCACCTAATGCCTGCGCACCAAGGACTCTGCCATTACGCGAATCATAAAGCATTTTAATATGGATGGTCTTTGCCCCTGGATAATAGCCCACATAATTACAGGGGTGTAGGTACACTTTTTCATACTCAATACCGGGGCATTGCTGCAGCATTTTTTCATTAACCCCGGTTGTTGCCACAGTTAAACCAAAAAGACCGCATACTGTTGTCCCCTGAACTCCACGGTATGGCACTGATGGAATGGTCTTTAGCTTTTTCCTGACGATATCGGTTGCAGCCAGTCTTCCTTGCTTATTCGCAGGGCCTGCCAGGGGAAATAACTGCCATTGACCAGTGATCACATTCTTCACCTCCACGACATCACCCACCGCCCAGATATTCATTGATGCGAATCCCGCCATGCTGACCAATTTCCAGTCCTGCCTGCACAGCCAGCTCAGCTCTGGGTTTGACACCGGTAGACACCATGACCGCATCAACCTTTAATTGCTCTCCAGAGTCCAGAGAAACCAGTAAAGAATGATCCGGAATTTGACTGATAGCGGTAGCCTTGCAGTTTAGTTTTATCTCTAAGCCATGTTGTTGCAGATGATCGGCAACATAAACGGCCATTTCCTTATCCAGACTTTGCATTACCTGATCTGAAGATTGAATAACCGTCACCTCTACCGCTCTTTTTTTCAGGTTTTCAGCCAATTCCAGTCCCAGATAACCTGCGCCCATAAACGACTGCGCGCTGGATAGTTTCTAATTGCGCCTTAATCTGGCGACTGTCTGGAATAGTTCTTAAAACATGCACTCCGGGTAAATCCAGCCCTTTTATGTCCGGCCATACTGATTTCGAACCTGTGGATAAAACCAGTGCATCATAATGTTCATCACGCTGCTTGCTGGTTTTTAAGTTACAAACGCTAATACGCTGTTGCTCTCTATCTATAGACAAAACCTCGGTATCTGTATGCACACGAATATTAAAGCGGTTTTCAAATAAAGCGGGGGTCGCAACCAGTAACTTCTCTTCTTCGACAATGACATCCCCGATAAAATACGGCAAGCCGCAATTCGCAAAAGAAACATAAGATCCCATTTCAAAAATAACAATCTCACAATCTTCATTTAGCCTGCGTATTCTGGCGCCTCATGTTGCGCCTCCGGCTACCCCGCCTACAATTAAAATTCTCTTTTTTTCCATGCCAGCCGTCTGTCTTTATTGCGCTAATGTTGTACTAGGATAAAATTCTTAATTCACTTTGTTTCTGTTTTATTTTACAAACACGCTTATCTACAAACCCAATAAATAACTTAAAACTCCGCATAGCTTAGGATAAAGATAAGCGCGATAAAACCTTAGTTTTTTTATAAGAACAAAGAGCCAAAAAAAACACCGCTATCCTGCTTCATTCCTAGAGTTGAATGTTTACCTTTAGGCTTCTACAATGCTAAAATAATCGTTTTTCACCACGCTATTAGATATCATGCCAGTGGATACAACTCGCGCCCTATTAACTTCCGAAGCGTCACCAGTACGTTTACGAGAAATCCCTTATAACTACACGTCTTTTTCTGATCGTGAAATAGTCATCCGCCTACTGGGTGAGGATAATTGGCAGATTCTAAATTCGCTACGTGATGAGCGAGTCACTGGACGCTCTTCGCAAATGCTGTTTGAAGTACTCGGTGATATCTGGGCAGTACAACGCAACCCCTATCTCGAAGACGATTTGCTCGATAATCGCAAACGACGCAATTCCTTGCTCGAAGCACTGCGCCATCGCTTGTCACAAATGGAAAAACGCCATACCGAATATAAGGAAGAAGGGGCTGATCGCGCGAAACGGGTGGCACAGTTGATTGCAGCAGCTCATCAAGCCATCAATACCTTTGCAGCGCATTTCAAAGATAGCGAAAAAATGCGCAAAAAATCCCTCGCATTATTGTCTAAACATACCCGCAAAGACAATATCTGTTTCGATGGTTTTGCCCGTGTTTCACATGTCACCGACGCCACCGACTGGCGAGTTGAATACCCGTTTGTAGTGCTTTATCCACGTAATGAAAAAGAAGTCGGTCAGCTGGTTAGAGATTGCATAAAACTCGGCCTGACGATTATTCCGCGTGGTGGTGGTACGGGGTATACCGGGGGAGCCGTGCCTTTAACGCCTTTTTCCGCCGTTATTAATACTGAAAAACTGATGGATATTGGCCAGGTAGAGCATGAAAGTGCGCTCGCGGGCATAGACCAGACTTATGCTACGGTTTATACCGGAGCAGGCGTTGTCACCCGTCGCGTTATGGATGTTGCCGATAATGCCGGACTGGTATTCGCTTGTGACCCAACCTCTGCGGATGCTTCTTGCATAGGCGGAAATGTAGCGATGAATGCCGGTGGTAAAAAAGCCGTGTTATGGGGAACAGCGCTAGACAATCTGGTGTCCTGGCGTATGGTTACGCCGGATGGAAACTGGCTTGAGGTTGAGCGTTTGCAACATAATCTGGGCAAGATTCATGACCAGGATCAAGTCAGCTTTAATCTCAAGCGTTTCGATGCCAGTGGTAAAAACCTGCTTTCCGAAGAACCGCTGGTTATTCCGGGCAGCCACTTCCGCAAGGGTGAGCTTGGTAAAGACGTTACCGATAAATTTCTGGGCGGCTTGCCAGGCATTCAAAAAGAAGGCTGCGACGGTATCATTACCTCTGCACGCTGGATATTGCACAAAATGCCGGCACATACGCGCACCATATGCCTGGAATTTTATGGGCAAGTCAGAGAGGCAGTACCTGCGATCGTCGAGATTCGTGATTATCTCAACGCCTTACCCAAAAAAGGTGAGTTACGTGTGATGCTGGCGGGACTTGAACACCTTGATGACCGTTATGTTAAAGCCGTCGGCTATGCTAGTAAAGCCAAACATCTGGGCCGGCCAAAAATGGTCTTGATTGGCGATATTGTCGGCGATAATGAAAATCAAGTCGCACGAGCCGTTTCTGAAGTGGTACGCCTGTGTAATGCTCGGGGTGCAGAAGGTTTTATCGCTGTCAGCCCGGAAGCACGCAAGACTTTCTGGCTGGACCGCTCACGTACCGCTGCTATCGCCAAGCACACTAATGCCTTCAAAATTAATGAAGATGTGGTCATTCCGTTGCCGCGCATGGGTGATTATTGTGATGGTATCGAGCGCATCAATATCGAATTATCAACGCGCAATAAAATTCGCCTATGTACAGCATTAAGTGAGTTTCTAAAAGGCGAACTACCCTTACGCAATTATGAAGATGATACAAATAAAGCCGAGCTAATTGGTGATCGCCGTGAACTGGCACTCAATGAAGTTGAAAAAGTCCGTACCCGTTGGCAGTGGCTGTATGACAATCTAGATTCCCCACTTACTCAGGCAGAAAATGAGTTTGCTCAACTGGGTATTAATGCCGGTGAATTGACCAATCGTGCAGAACAGCCGACGGTATTTCATCGACTTCAGGATCATTCGATTCAGGTTTCCTGGAAGCAGGAATTATTACTGAATTTTAAAGAGATCTTCGAGGGTGATAATTTCAAGCTGATTATCGAGCGCATTGAGATGACCCATAAAGATATCTTGCGCGGTCGGGTATTTGTCGCATTACATATGCATGCAGGTGATGGTAATGTGCATACTAATTTGCCGGTAAATTCCGATCATTACCAGATGTTACAGGAGGCTAACGAGTCAGTCGCACGTATTATGGTGCTTGCTCGGTCTCTCGGTGGGGTTATCTCCGGCGAGCACGGCATCGGCATTACCAAATATGAGTTTCTTGAGGAACATGAGCTAGCTGATTTTCATGACTATAAGCAACGTGTAGATCCGGAAGGCCGGTTTAATCGTGGTAAGTTAATGCCCGGAGCTGATTTACGAGCAGCTTATACCACCTCGTTTAGCTTAATGGGTTATGAATCACTGATTATGCAGCAGAGCGAAATCGGTGCTATCTCGGATTCCATTAAAGATTGCCTACGCTGCGGAAAATGTAAACCAGTGTGTGCTACACATGTGCCGCGCGCCAACTTATTATATTCACCGCGCAATAAAATTCTGGCGACATCCCTACTGATTGAAGCATTTTTATACGAAGAGCAAACCCGTCGTGGTATTTCCATTACCCACTGGAACGAGTTTGAAGATGTTGCCGACCATTGCACCGTCTGTCATAAATGCGAAAGTCCCTGCCCGGTTGATATAGATTTTGGCGACGTGTCGATGAATATGCGTAATCTATTACACAAGATGGGCAAGCAAAGCTTTAACCCAGTTAAAAAGGCTGCTATTGCGTTCTTATCGACCGGACATCCAAATACCGTTAAATTAATGCGTAAAGTATTAATTGAATGGGCCTATAAAGGCCAGCGCATTGGTAATTTCTTTATCAAACCCTGGGGCAAAGCCCAGCTTAAACAACCGCCCTCTTCGATTGGAAAACCCAATATGCAGGAATATGTAGTGCATTTTACCAACCGCAAAATGCCGGGTAAATTGCCCACTAAAACTGCAAGGGCTTTGTTAGGTATAGAAAGCAATGATATTGTGCCAATTATTCGTGACCCACAAAAAACCCGCACCAATTCCGAAGCTGTATTTTATTTTCCGGGTTGTGGTTCCGAGCGTTTATTCTCTCAAGTCGGTCTGGCAACTCAAGCCATGTTATATGAAGTGGGTGTACAGACCGTACTTCCTCCTGGCTATTTATGTTGCGGTTACCCCCAACGTGCTGCAGGTGAATTCGACAAAGCAGATCAAATTACCACCGATAATCGCATTTTGTTCCATCGTGTTGCCAATACTTTAAATTATCTGGATATTAAAACCGTCGTCGTCAGTTGTGGTACTTGTCTGGATCAGTTAGAAGACTACGAATTTGACAAGATTTTTCCAGGTTGCCGAATGATCGATATACATGAATACCTACTGGAAAAAGATGTCAAACTCGAAGGTCTGAACGGCACCCAGTATATGTACCATGACCCTTGTCATACACCGCTTAAACAACAAGACCCCATGAAAACAGTCAACGCACTGATGGGTACCGACGTACATAAGTCCGATCGTTGTTGTGGTGAATCAGGTACTTTAGCTGTTGGGCGGCCAGACATTTCGACTCAGGTACGCCACCGTAAAGCCGAGGAGTTAGACAATGACAAGGCCCAGATGCGTGCGGAAGGCAAAGAAGGCCCGATTAAAATGCTGACTTCATGCCCCTCTTGCATGCAAGGCTTACAACGCTTCGACGATGGAGATCAGCAACTGGATACAGATTATATCGTGGTCGAAATTGCCAAGAATATCCTGGGCGATGACTGGATGCAATCTTACATCAAACAGGCATCTAAAGGTGGTATAGAGCGGGTATTGGTATAAAAATCCAGCGCTAAACTGGCTTTAGGCGATTGTCTAAAAAGACAAACCGGATTGCGCCGGACTTTTGTTCGTATTCAAGGCGCGATATCGGGCGCATAGCCAGCTATGTAACTGATATCGCAACGCAGAAGACGGGCAAAAAGACAAGCAAGGTGGTAAATTTTTTAAGAGTAATCAACTGAGACTTATACAGTCATTAAAAATGAATAAGCTGACTAAATCAGCTTATTCAAATAAACTGCGAGGGCACTGTTAAACCATTACTCGGGCTCAGTTCCGCTTATAAGTTCTTGAAGCTTCTAGACGGGGCGGTGTTTACGTTAACAAGTGACTGTCTATGTCAGCTAAATTTTTTACTAAACTTGATTCTACTTGTTACAATATGCTCCCTTACACCAGCCATTCTGTTTGATTTATAATAAGTTGGTGTTGTTTTTCTTATGTTCCAACATCGCTGTTATACGGAAATAGTTATTACGACGGATAGCTGCATCATGATCATACTACGCAGTTAGTACCGTCGTATTTAAGGATAAATCAATGTTCCCCGAATCTTTTTTTCATAGGCAAAACAACACACGCATTGAGCAGGTTGCCAATTTTATCAAAGCGGCTGCTTTTCGGCAATATGACAAAAAGGTCGAATCCGAACGGCAGATGCTATTCAGAGTGACACTAAAGTTTATCACTTTAATAGTGCTGATTTCGATATTCGACTCCTTACTTGACTTGTTCCTTGAGCTATTCGATCTGCTGATAAATCTGCTGCATTTGTTTATTGAAGCGATCGAATATATGCTGGAATTGCTGCTGGTATATATCTTACATACCAATACTCAACAGAGCGAAACTATCATCGTCAATGCTGTGATTATTATTGCTCTGTTTCTTGCCTACCGATTGCTGCCTAACATTCCGCAGTTGTATATTCACAGTAAACGAAATTTTCGTGCTGTTTATTTACGCCATATAAAACGAGAGTCTTCTTGCTGGCGGACAATGTCATTGCGCTACAAAATTAAATGGTGCATTGCCCATAGCCTAGGTACGACCAGCTTTTTATTATTGATGTAATTTTGCCTGGTGCAAATCGATTCTCACTTTGACAAAATCCAGGGTAAAACCTTAGCCACTCTACAACAAGATAAAGATCACCAGACTCTACTGTTGAATAAAGACGTATCTTTTCTAAATAAAGCCTTATTAAGAAGTTTATTACACAAGGTCGAGAAAAATTCGACTCTGGTAATTGACGCATCGAAAGCGCAATTTATCGACCACGATATCCAGGAAACTCTGGTGAATTTTCTAAAAACCGCTGTGGATGATAATATCACGGTCAATATGTGCGGCTTTAGCGAAGAACAAATCTCGGATATGAATTCAGCGACTGTAGATCCTCATTAGTTATCACCACTAAATAAGATTAGAAAATTGCATAACTAACTAGACCTGGAGATTTTAGTCTCGTACGGCTAAAGTCACCGCTTCCATATTAACGTATCATTTCATGCACGTTCAAGACTCGTTTAACCAGGTAAATAATCTACTAATATTATGCAATCACCTAAAAACAATCTTGATACACATCAAATCTATGGCGTGAGCAAAGGTGCAAAAAACCCGGTGCAAATCGCAAAAAAATTAATCCACCAGTATGAATCGGATGTGGGTGTTTTCTTTTCTGAAATAGCACAGTTACCTCTAGAGACATTATGCAAAATACTCTTTGAACTACCCATTCATATATTTGAAGAAACGTTTTCACGCATTCCACATAAAAAATTGGCATCAGCGCTCTCTTACCTTACCAGTGATGACCTGACAGATTTTTTACAACGCGTCAAACAATATGATCAAAATTATGCCAAGAGCACCTATCACCTACTAGCACTCGACGAACAAGCCGAAGTTAACCAGCTCTCACAATTTCCGGAGAACCAGGCCGGTGCCTATATGCAAATGGAAATGATCACAGCAGAGTTGAGTGATTCCCTGGCAAAAGTTAAGCAAAAAGTTCGCAATTTTAGAATCGAGGAACCGGATAGCCCAATTTTCAAATTATTTGTCGTCGATAATAATCAGCACCTGGAAGCAACACTACATTTTACCGACCTGTTACTCTTTGATGACCGTGATACCATGCAGGAAATTATTGCCCGAGCTGCAATACATCACCATAAACCTATGAGTATTCATGCCACGACACCGATAAAAAGTCATCCAGTTATTTGAAGAGTATGAACTCAGTGTTATTGCCGTCATCAATACAGAAGAGTAACTGCAAGGTCGCATCGTATTCGATGATGTCTATAATTTAATTCGTATGCAGGAACACAGTCAGGCTCTGAAAATGGCAGGGACTGATAAAAATGTAGAAGATGAAAGTTTAGAATCCGCACGTAAAGCAAGACTACACTGGTTGCTTATTAACCTGCTTGCATTAACCTGTGCCGCCCTGATAGTGAATGTATTTGCTGAAACGATTGAACAGATCGTCGCACTGGCCGTACTTATGCCCATCGTTGCAGCATTGGGTGGTAATGTAGGCAATCAGGCAGTAACGGTAACGGTTAGAAAAATAGCCCTGGGGCAGGTTGGCTGGCAAAGCGCCTACCCTCTGGTTCTACGAGAAGTCAAGATGAGCAGTATCAATGGACTAATCATGGGCGGGGCGGTATCACTCCTGACATTCTTCTGGTTTCACCAGGCGCTATTAGGTGTAGTGATTGCCATAGCGGTTATCATTAATTTAGCAGTAGCAGGTTTAATTGGCTCGCTGATACCCTTATTAATTAAAAAATTTGGTGGCTACCCTGCAATTGCATCACCATTATTATTAGCCACAACAACCGATGCAATAGGATTTTTTATCTTTTTAGGGCTGGCTGAATTGATCTTAATTTAAAAGACTCTTCTGGGACAGTAGATTCGCCATAACCAAATTATACGCTGCAATAACAAAGAATTGTCACCACGAAGAAAAGCCCAAAACCTTACCTTGCAAATTAATTTGTCCGATTTGCGCTGACCATTACAGTATGGAGAATCTGAATAATAGAGCAACTCGCCCTGTATCTCGACTGTCAGTCGCCAAGTTCTCTAACCCACCAGTCTTGTAGCGGGTGGGTTAGAGAACTTGGCTAATCGGATCCATCTTTGAGGTGTTGAATAGTCAATACGTAAATCATAGGCAATATCGTTAAGTGTTTGTCCGTCACGTTTGGATAATGCTTTTTCTACGGATTGTACTTTAAATTCTTAGCTATATATGGCCATTTTTGGCCCATAATATTAAATTTCATAGGCGACAGGTATGTTGACATAGGGGGTAGATGATGACGAGAACGAGGCTCCTAATAAAATTAACTTTATTGAGTGACAATAAAAAAAACCCCGCTAGTTATCAACTTGCGCGAGGATTTTTTGTGGGTTTTATTGCTATATTAGCAAACCTGATAGCATCTGTTTAAGCGATTTGTAAGCTTTTTTTAAAAAATGCAATATCAAGTGGTTTATCACCTTTAATGATGGCTTTAATTTCTGCAATCCATAGAGATATCATTTGATATAATCGGATAATTATCACTACAATTTGCTTTAAATTATCCTGATAAAAATCTTCGGCATAGACCCGAGAGCTTTTGATTTTCTGTATGGATGGACCAATCACCTTATGCTGCATTTTTTTTGTCAAATAGATAGGTAAATCAATTGCCAGCGCAAGAGATTTCTCATACAATTTATGTCCTGGTGCAATCAACTTTTGATCAATAGTATCTAACGATAGTTTAATATATTGTTCTTTAGTTTCTTGAGACTGATTAATATAATGTTTGGCTCTGCCAGTCACTTCTTGCTCAAAAAATGATTTAAATAGTGCTGTTAAATCTGAGGTATTTATAATTCTGGAAGGTGAACCGTTAATGGCCGGTTCCGGGGAACTCTGCAACGCCTGCTCTAGTTCTAAAATCTGTTTATTACGTATTTGAAGGGATGCTTTGTATTCTTTAATGGTTACTTCATTCGCTTTCAGCTGAGACGATAGTTTAGTTACCTTATTCTCTAGCCTTGTCAGCTTTGCCTGTAAAGATTTTTTCTTGGCCGTGTCATCTTTATCCATAGATTTTCCTCCTCATAAAATTGTTATTATTATTTTTAATATATTTCACCCTTGGTAAGTAATTCTTAACAAAAGAAACAACCAAAGTCAATAAAGAATAATAAGTCCTAGCCACAAAGTCAAGGTATTATTAGATATTCCACAACAATCAATCTATCAACTGTATGAAAATAAGGTGATGGTGTGAATACGCTGACTATTAGGCGCTTACTTATTAGATGAGGGCATTAAGACCAGTATGGATGGGCTGGGTCGCGCTTTAGACAATATTTTGTAGCGCGTTTATGGCGAACCGTAAAATATGAAAATATTTATATGAATGACTACCAGACAGTAATTCAGTTACGATCTGGATTAAAACGTTATTTCGAGTTTTATTATCCTGAGCGCTTACTTCAAAGCCTAGATTATCAAACACCAAATGAAATACATTTCCTATGAAAATGTTAGATATTTCTCCTTATTATTTGGAGAATATGGTCTTGATAATGGGTCCACTCTACTATTTTCGATCACTTTCTTTTATGATTGGGTTTGTTTCATCTTCTAGTTTGGTTTTTCCTCGAGACCACATCCATGCATATCTGATTCCTAAAAAGATTCGTTCGGGCGCTATGCAACGCGTTGAATGTAAGTACATGCCACGTTGAGCATCATACGACAAGCGACCTAAATCTTCAGTTTCCTGACCATTAAAATCCCGTTCGGTTATACCTTGTAAGCATATAACAACAGCTTCTTCAGTGCTTATAATGCGTTGTTCAACTTGATCTGTATGTGCCTTTAATAGTTTGACCCACGTCACACTATTATTGCTATAAAATCGATAAGTCGCTTGTGTATCAACCCTGCCCTGACAGGCTTGGGGGATATTCAATCTTGGTGATTTTGAAAATGTTTAAAGTAATTTAATCACTTTGTTTTGATGCGTTCATCACCTAAATTTAAATCTCGGAATTCCGTTTCTGCCCAACTAATATAACTTTAATTACCCAAATAGTTGTATTTTACAGCCTTAATTCAGACTTGTGTGTAAGGAGATGCTTTTAAAGGATGTTATCCGTAATAGAATTTATTTATCGAAGAAATTATATTGCAAACTTTGTACTACTTTGAATACGTATCTCCAGAGGTGTTTTAGTATCCAGATGTATATCACGTTGTGGAAATGCAATTTCCAGATTATCCTGGATAAATTTATCATTGATTGCTTTATTCAAAGCACTAATAACCGTCACTCGGGAGTCTACATCGTCAATAAAGCAACGTAATATAAGTGATAAGGCATTATCGCCAAAGGCATCGAATATCACTGATGGGGGTGGATCCGTCAATATATTAGGATTTTCTTCAGCCGCTTCGAGCATGCGTTTTAATGCCTGTTCGACATCTCCTCCGTATGCCAGGCCAACAGGTATGACGATACGGGTAACTGGCTCTGACAATGTCCAGTTAATTAACTGCCCCGTAATAAAATCTTTGTTCGGCACCAGTAATTCTTTTCTATCCCAATTACGAATAGTCGTTGCACGTATTCGAATCCTGGTGACAACACCATTATTATTACCTATAGTAACTATATCCCCTACCCGGAACGGACGTTCAAACAGAATGATAATACCACTAATGAAATTAGCAACAATTTCCTGCAAGCCAAAACCGATACCAACTCCTAAAGCAGCAATCAGCCATTGAAGTTTGGACCAGTCCATTCCTAATGTTGCAAAGAACATAAAAAATCCAATGGCTATAATTATATAGTTAGTAATGGTAGTAACAGTATAGCGGCTACCGGCATTCATGGAAGTCCGCTGAATCATAATTATTTCTAATAAAGAAGGTAGGAATTTAGCAAAAATAACAGTCATAAATAATATAATTATTGACTTTATAAGGTCTTTTAAAGTCACAGCTACATCCAGTTGTCCTTCGGCCTCATTAACCACTGTTGTCCATAGTGTTATATCATCAAAGAGAGCAAAAGCAGGTAGAATGTTCGCCCAAACACCCATCAAGCCAATTGCAGCACAAAAAATAAGTCCGACATTAAGAAGGTATAAGCTATTACCTTCCAATTCTGCAAAATCAATTTCTGGTTCGAACATATCACCGGACTCGCTTTCCATTACGCTACCACTGCTATTTTCTATCTTTTTTCTGGCTAAAGTTTCGAGTCTTTTTTCTTGCACTTCTTTTAATTTAAAACGACGCTGACTTAGATTTAGCCAACGCACTAAAAAGTTTTTCACAAACCATAAGCATAATAGCAACCAGATTGAAAACAGATATAAGTTAGCAAATTGGGCAACCGTGTACATATAGCCTAGTAAGTTAAGTGCAGCCAGTAAAAGCGGAACGGCAACCAGGAATATTTTTAGGGGTTTTTGTGTCCGAATAGACCTTTTGCTGTTAACCAATGGCTTTTCATAAGAAATTTTATTATCTTTAGAAAATAACACGAATTTAAAGAAAACTGCCAGGTTAAGTAAAAAAATAAATAATAATATCCTGCCTGTTTCGCCGGTTGTACTAGCTAAATCGTAACGGAACAATATCATAAGAACAAAAATGGTAGGCATATAAACTAGCTGCAATCTTTTAAACCCAGTAGCAACATGATTAGCAGTCACTTCAGGCACTTTAAAATGCGCTATTAAAACGCCTTTTGGTAGATACATATAATAAAAAAAGCGCAGAAAAAACCAATGCATAGACGCTTCTTTAATTGATTCAGCTACAGCAATAGTAAAGGCCGTAGAATTTGAAGCACTAGATAACTGCCATCCAAAAAGAGTGAAAATTAAAGGCCAGGATGCGGCCAGTAACAAAGTTAAGGAAATAGCATAAAATGTAGAATAAAGAGTATCTTTAGACAATATCCCTACATTTTTACCGGTACTTTGAATTTTTAGTAACAACCACCTGGATTTCGTTAAAACTAGAATAATCAGGAAAGCAGTGACAATAAAAAAAACTGTGCTGTTCGCCTGTTCAAATAAAGCAGTTGATAGTTCTTTCCATAAAGATTCGGACAATAACCAGGATAAGTCGTGTGGAATAGCATCGATTCTCTCTATATTAGGTAAAGGAGCGGTACGAATCCATAACTGATTACGATTTAAAAAATCACTGTATTCTTCAACTGTATTATGTAGTTGTTGATCGCTGTATGCATAATCCTGCAATAAACGTAAGTTCATAGCTATCAGTCCTTTAGATTTTTCAAGTAAGGACTTACGACTCATTGCAAGCTTTTTTAGATCTTTATGTATTGCAGTTGTATCAATGTCTGGGTGTTTATCTATTAGTTGTTGAACATATTTGGAAATACTGTCTAAACCCTGTCTTTCATTATTATCATGTAGTTGTAACAAGCCTAGTTCTGAAATGCGCTGTTTACGCTGTTCATCGCGAATAGAATAGGCTTTGTCAGCTGGTATCTGGCGCTGTTGCTCAATCAGGACTTTAGCCAGAATAGGGCCATAACCTGCTATTTTAAGTTTTTTACGTATATTTTCATATTGTATTTTAATATCCGTAATTTTCTTTTTGGCATTTGCATTATCCCTGTCAAATTGTTGAAATTCCAAGGTTAACTCATTAAGTTGCTGAGTTAATAAAGTATTTTTTTCTGCCAGATCACGAATAATTAATGGCTTACTTTCTAATTCCATCTGCAGCTTATCTGCGTTGGCTTTATCCTTTCCCGCTTTAACCAGCTTAAGTATATTAACTTTTTCTTGTATATAACTAATATTGATAGATATTTCATCCACTACCAATTGATAATATTGCCGCAAAATATCCAGATACTCAACCCGTAAGGGTAAACTGAGTCGCTCCTGATCCAGCGTACTTATTTCTGTACGTATTGCTAAATTTTGAGTCTGCAACATCCAGAGTAATACTTCCATTTGTTGCAGGTTCTCATTTTCAACTGTTTGCTGGATTAATGTTGCAGTTATTTCCTCTTGCTGCTCATTTAATTCGATTATTCTCTGGCGAATAATTTTAGGTCTTATTGCAGCTAATGACAATTGCTGAGATATATCTGAAAGTTTGGCAGTTACCGCTGCAAGATTAGCTTGTTCTGCATAAAGCATCTGTCCAAGGTTAGATAATTGTTTGTTGCCAAAATTTATCGGCTTGATCTCAAGATTTTGTTGTTTGTTGAGCTTTTCTCTTACTTTTATTAATGGAGTCAGAATAAGTTTTCTAAATTCACTTACTTGCTCACCCTTTAATTTATTTGTTTCGATGTCGTTCAGATAGCGGAGAGTTGTACGATACGAGTCTAGTAATTGATTTTGTTTTTCTTCGGCAAGATGGGAACTTTGCTCAGAGTCTTTGATTTTTCTAAGTAGAGTCTCTTTATCTACCGGTGGCTGGTTAAATAAAGCATCCAGTTGGCTCTCATCATTAGCCATCAGCGGCTGTAAAAACACCATGCTAAGAAATACCACAATAAACCAAAATGAACTTCTTACAATAGCTGGAGATTTTGCAGGCTGAATAAAATCATGGAATCTCTGCGTGTTATTTTTATGCATACAATAGATTTTTTCGTTTAAATTAATAAATAAAAATTTTAAAATCAAATGATTAAAATAATTTATTTGTAAGAACCTGATTATGATCTTATGAGTGGTAAAATTTATAATTCTACACGACTAGCAAGTCAAGACTCAAATACACTAGAATATTACACAAGAGAAATTTGCAACTACACGTCCATATTTAGAGAATTTCAAAAAAACCGTACTGTTGATTTATATGCTGTTTTTTTGCTATTTTGTATGCCCAAAGAAATGATGTGGCACTCTATAATTAAGAATTAAATTTTTAGTTTTTGTATCCTAAATATTGTAGCCACATCAAACAGCTATCTGGTTAAACCACAAACAAATAATGAGTCTGATAATTTTACAAATAGTGATCAAACAATGGGATAAAAGCCAAAGAACGGGGGCCCATATTTTGCAGCGCGCTCGTATTCCAGAAGCATACCCGCTTATTTTTCCACCGGCTTTTTATGTGTTTGATAAGCAATGTACCATTGATCAGCACGGTGATGATATCCAAGGCAATCGCGTAAAATATGCACACGGGGCTGATGGCAATATTTATTTTGATCGATTTCGAGTCTGTTTAGACGATAAGCGTATTGCCTATCATGATGCTAGGTCGGATAATCCTCCTCGAATCATTGGCTCGCTCAAAAACCAGTGGATTCAATGCAAATATAATTGCAGATACAGCATCTTAGAGTCCGATATGTATTATTGGTTGTATGAGGAAGTGACTGTAAATGCCATTTGTTTAAATGAATTTAATGACAAAGTGTTTTTAAATTCTGAACCGCATATTATTTATCAAGATATCAATGAGCTGGATAACGCGCGGAAATAACATTTACCGAAACTACAATCTATATAGGAAGCGCATTAATCACCGAAAGATGTGCTTCATGCTTCAGCACATCCTATTATTTAATAAAATTAAATTTCAGCCCTAAGTTACCTAGTTTCAACTAACAAGTACAATTTATTTTTTTTAACAACACACTGGTGTAATTCTCAATAACTCTGCACTCCCGATTTTTACCAAAGTAGTGTGATTTGCTTTAGCTACCGTATCTAACCAAAAGTAGAGCCATTCCAGCCCCAGAATTCAGCCGGACAATTACTGAATTCTATATAAACCCTATCGGCACTGATTTGTAATTGGGTATTCAGCAGCTCGCTAATGGACTGAGATAAAGACGTTGCCTGTTCTGTTGACAGACCTATGCTCTTGCACTCGACATAAGCTAAAGGATCAGAGTTCCCGCCAAATACCATATTTCTCCCTCCTTCTATATCCACCATCACGTAACGCTCAGGTTTACCTGTTTCGCTTGCTAGAAGTTGTGAACATTCACTCATTAGGCTGGTTGTTTTCTCAACGTCGATACTAACATTGGTTCTAAGTTTTAATAGAGGCATGATTATTTCCTATTTGTAAATATAGCACTGTGAATGTAGAAAAAATACACGATAAATGTTTTTCTATGTACTTTAAGCATGATGATAACTTCTGTTTAGCCGAAATATTCAATAAATTTAGCTCTATGAAAAATACAATGGGTTAATCAAACTTCATTTTTCCGCAGAGAAAGTAAATCATATTGATAAAGTTGTTGATATTGCGGTAACCCTTAGCGCGTCTTTTGGCTAATTGAATCTTGCTATTAATGCCTTCCAATAGACCGTTTGTGATGGGTGATTCAACGAAGTGAACACTGCCAGACCAATGTGCTTTAACTATTTTTTCAAAGGTCAAGAAGGCCAGTTTTAGCAACTTCTACTGCGTTGCACCACTGCGTCAGGAAGGTGCATGTCGCTGGTTTTCCGGGCATTTCTCATAGATCATTGAACAGAACTTTCAGTCGATAGGCTTCACCTCGCTTTGGATAAAGTTGGACCATTTCTACCCGTGATGTTGCTTGTTTACCCGAAAGATTTTCTCGATTTTTAAGGAATGTGTACTTTAGCCCTTTTAAAGCCTCATACTCTTTACGCGCATCTTTACGTACTTTATCCATAGCCTCGTTGAGTAATTTGACCTCATGAAACCGGTCAAAAGTAATTTCTGCGACCGGAAAGTAGGCGGCTGCGCCAGTAATAAAAGCGGGTGAAAGAGCCATATTCAGCTCCATGACTTGTTCCTCTGGAACACCTTTTTTCCAGGTGTTGCTGAATACTTTTCAGGGTTACCTTGCCTTTTCCTTCACAGACATGGATGACATGTGATTGTAGCTCCGTGGTTTCAGTCTTTGCCTGCTGCGCAGAATATGGCATCTAAACAGGACTTGAACCAGATAACGGTAAAAAAATATTACCTCCCTGCTTTAGCGGGTCAGCAGGCAGACTATACGGTTAATACTTTATTTGAATACAAAAATGGCACACTCCATAATAATATTTATAGCCGTATGCGGGTGATTGCGAAACAGTTAAGCGACACTCTACACAAAGCTCTGTCATTTATTAGCGGACTGAAGTCCACTCTATATCTTCCTAAACAGCTACAATTTCAAAATCGTGGCTAATTTCTACTGCTTTCTCCAGCATAATGGAGGCAGAGCAATATTTTTCCGCAGACAGCTTAACTGCCCGTGCTACTACGGCTTCTTTTAAATCTTTTCCTGTGATCACAAAATGCACGTGAATTTTACTAAATACTTTAGGAATCGTATCTACCCGTTCTGCTGAAATCTCGGCAACACAATCGGTGATGTTTTGTCTTCCTTTTTGCAGGATTTGCATCACGTCAATAGAAGTACATCCTCCCATGCCTAAAAGCAACATTTCCATAGGGCGCACGCCCATATTATTACCTCCTATTTCGGGTGGTCCATCTATCACGATGGCATGACCACTTTCTGATTCTCCCAGAAACATCATTCCGTCTACCCATTTAATACGTACATCCATTAAACTACCCTTCTGATTGAAATAATTGTTAGATTAGCATACATTAGCAATGCCAAGATATAAACTCAAGATAACCAATTTAAGAAGTAAACCATGTTTATTAATACGCTCGCTGCTTTTTTTGTCTTTACATCGCTGATAAGCCCGATAGAGGCAGCTGTGATGCTGTTGATAACAGCTTATACAGTTTATTTATTAACCCCTGCGCAGCTCACGGATCACCTGATCCTTCAGGAGTTTAAAGGTATTGATTTCTATATGTATCTACAAGCGGCCTGGCTGGGAAGACTATCCTTACTGCCAGTGTTTTTGCCTTTTTTTATTATTCTTAATGGCGCCTTGTTTTATGCAGATTACCGTTCAGATGCTGGCACCTATACTATCGCCAGCTGGCTAACCATACTAGTAATTCAGGCTTTACCTTTATTCTGGTGGACGATTTCTGTGTGGCGTTGTTCACTGCATGCCAACCGTATTTGGGCGACTACGGCTAGATTTGTGACTGTCGCAGTCTATTATGAATATATACTGCGCCTGCTTATTGGCTATTACTACCCGCAGATATGGTTTAATTGTCAGCAGTTAATTATTGAATATGGTGATTGTATCTAAGGCACCTGGAAACAAATAATCATCCAACCTTGCTGGTCTTTTTATCCGTCATCAGCACGGTAGTAATAGTTACGTAGCCAGCTATGCGCCTATTGCTACAGCACTGATGACAAACAAAAATCCTGCCCAAATATTGGACGCTTATTTATTTCCAAGTGCCTAAGGCTACCAAACTCCGCGTGACCATTAGCGCACGGAGTACAGCAGTGGATATTAAAACTATCCCTTAGGGGTAAACTTTACTCAGTCACACAGTCCACACCGGCAATCATTTTCTGTAGCTCGCCTTTATTGTATAAATCCATAATAATATCGCAGCCACCGACTAATTCACCAGCTATGTATAGTTGTGGATAGGTTGGCCATTGCGAGTATTCCTTTAAGGCTTCACGGACTTCCTGATCTTCAAAAATATTGATATACATAAATTTTGCACGGCAAGCTTGCATCGCTTGAATCACTTGCCCTGAAAATCCACACTGTGGAAAATCTGGCGATCCTTTCATATATAAAACAATGGAATGACTGCCTAATTGATCTTTAATTCTTTCTACTGCATCCATAATATTTACTCAAAAAATAAAAACCTAGTAATTTTATCAGGATTTATCAAACAAAAAAAGTTTCGTCACTAAACAATTATTTCTTGCTCATTAAAATTAACAAAACTATAATCAGCCCTTTTTTCAAAAAGCTTGCGAGAACCTTGGGTTCTTTTATGCTTTATTAATAAGAACATTATGACCAGTCATATTATGCCCACTTATGGGCGGCTTGATGTCACTTTCACCAAAGGTGAAGGTGCCTGGCTCTGGGATCAAGACAATAAACGTTATTTAGATGCCTTATCTGGTATAGCTGTCTGTAGTTTAGGTCATGCACATCCTGCTGTGCATAAAGCACTATGCGCACAAAGTCAGCAGTTAGTGCATACCTCAAACCTATACCATATCCCAGGGCAGGAAAAGCTAGCAACAAAGCTGTGTGAACTTAGCGGTATGGATAATGTTTTTTTCAGTAATTCTGGTGCTGAAGCGAACGAAGCAGCCATCAAAATTGCGCGGCTGTTTGGCCATGAAAAAAACCATACCAATCCAACCATTATTGTGATGCAGCAAAGTTTTCATGGTCGCACCATGGCAACCTTGTCCGCTACAGGAAACCCAAAGGTACAAGCAGGTTTCGAGCCGCTACTAAATGGCTTTGTACACGTACCCTTTAACGACATTGCAGCCATAGAATCTGTTCTTAAACAGCATGATAATATTGTCGCCATTCTGGTTGAGCCTGTCCAAGGTGAAGGTGGTGTAAATATCCCTGCACCTGACTATCTCAATAAAATTCGCGCCCTTTGTGACCAGCACGATATCTTAATGATGCTAGATGAGGTTCAAACGGGTATCGGCAGAACTGGTGCTTGGTTTGCTTTCCAGCATAATCATATTATTCCTGATGTTTGCACCCTGGCGAAAGCACTTGGCAATGGCATGCCTATCGGCGCCTGTATGGCAAAAGGCAAAGCTAGCAAGTTGCTCACCGCTGGCAAGCATGGCTCTACCTATGGCGGCAGCCCATTGGCCTGTAGTGTCGCATTAGCAGTACTGAATACTATTGAAGAACAGCAACTTTGTCAGCAGGCAAGCGATAAAGGCAATGCTATAGCTCAGGCATTTAGCACACGCCTTAAAAATAACCCGCATATTGTAAATATACGCAATAAAGGCATGATGATCGGTATAGAACTGGATTTGCCTTGCGCTGAATTAGTGAGTCTCGCCTTAGATGCTGGCTTACTGATTAATGTAACAGGGGATACTAGCATACGCTTATTACCGCCTCTGATCATAAGCTACGAACAGATTGATTTGCTTGTCGACATCCTATCCAGCTTAATTGACGGCTATACAACATAATAAAAAACATGAACAAGCCTAGACACTTTATCAGTTTACTTGACCTGACTAGCGATGAAATCCGCGCTTTAATCCAGCGCGCCATGGTATTAAAGAATACCCGTAACCCTGATTTCCAGCCCTTAAAAGGTCAGGTATTAGCGATGATCTTTGAAAAATCATCGACCCGCACACGCATATCATTTGAAACCGGCATGACCAACTTTGGCGGTAGTGCGATCTTCCTATCCCCGCGCGATACTCAATTAGGTCGTGGTGAGCCGATCAAAGACAGCGCTATGGTTATATCCAGTATGGTCGATGCCATTATGCTGCGCACTAATGATCATGCAACCGTTATTGAATTTGCAGAACACTCCAGTGTTCCGGTTATCAACGGTTTGACAGATTTATTACATCCCTGCCAATTACTAGCAGATATGCAAACTTACTTCGAGCACCGAGGTGATATACAAGGCAAGACGGTTAGCTGGATAGGTGATGGAAATAATATGTGTCATTCCTATATAAATGCAGCCATACAGCTGGATTTTAATTTGCAAATCGCCTGCCCCGAAAGCTATCTTCCCGAAACTGAAATGATCAAATCAGCAGGAAGTCGCGTGCAAGTGTTTAAGAGTCCATTAGATGCAGCCAAAGACTCTGATTTAATTGTTACCGATGTATGGGCAAGTATGGGGCAAGAACAAGAACAACAAAAGCGTGAACTTGCCTTTAAGGATTATCAAATCACTCAGGAAATCATGGATAATGCTCATGCAGATGCATTATTTATGCATTGTCTACCTGCCCACCGCGGCGAAGAAGTTGCGGCAGATGTTATTGATGGGGCGCAGAGCGTTATTTATGATGAAGCAGAAAACCGCTTACATGCGCAAAAAGCCTTATTGGAATTGCTAATGTGTGCATAACTTCGTAAACTGATAACTTTATCAGCTCTCGGAAACTCAGCCCCTAGAAAACCGCAACCGTAGTCGCTGGTAGTCTAAGTTCCTCTGAAACACAGAGTGTCATCGTTGCATTAAATATCAGGATATATTTGTGAAATATTTTTTTTATCTAGTTTTAACTTTGCTTAGTTGCAATAGCGCCTTTGCCAAGACTGTTTATGTGATTGACAGTATGAAATTCACCCTACGTAGCGGTGAAAGCAATTCTCATAAAATCGTAAAAATGCTTCCTAGTGGTTCAAAACTAACATTACTCGATAACAATAAAACGACAAAATACAGTAAAGTCAAAACAGCTGCTGGTGTTGTTGGCTATCTTCCCTCTCGTTTTACACAGGAGAAGCCAATTAGCAGTTGGTATTTAAAAAAGGCTAATGAGAAACTGGGATTGTTACAATCTGAAAATGAGCAGATAAATCTTAGCTTGGCAGAACTACAGAAAAATAATAGCAGCTCAACCTCTAGCAATACCAATCTAACTAAAGAGCGCGATCAACTCAGCACTGAACTAAATGATTTGCGCCAAACTGCTTCTAACGCCATACAGTTGAAACGACAACGCAATGAATTACAAGAGCGCGTGGTTAATGTTGAGCGTGAATTACAACAACTTAAAAGAGAAAAACAGGCTCTGGAAGACAGCACTAGTCAGGACTGGTTCTTGTATGGTGGTATTTTATCTTTTCTAGGTATATTCTTTGGTTTGTTAATTCCCAAAATCAGCTGGCAACGTAAATCACACGGTAACTGGGACACATTCTAATTTCACCCTACCTTATAGGGTGTGTTAAACGCACCTTATTTGACAGATAATGGTGCTACACTCAAAATTAAACAATAAGATAATCAGATGGCTAACGATAAAAATACCAGAACTTTTTCATCCAAAGTTGTAGACGGCATGGAACGCGCACCCAGTCGCGCAATGCTACATGCTGTCGGGTTTACAAACGAAGATTTCCAGAAACCGCAAATTGGTATCGCTTCTACATGGAGTATGGTGACGCCTTGTAATATGCATATCAACAAACTTGCCGACCATGCCGCTCGAGGTGTCGACGATGCCAATGGTAAAGCCATCATCTTCAATACGATTACCATTTCTGATGGAATCTCGATGGGTACTGAGGGCATGAAGTATTCGCTGGTTTCGCGGGAAGTGATTGCCGATTCTATAGAAACAGTGACCGGCTGTCAGGGCTTTGATGGCATTGTCGCTATTGGTGGTTGTGATAAAAACATGCCCGGTTGCATGATGGCTATTTCACGTCTGAACCGCCCTGCTATTTTTGTTTACGGCGGCACGATTATGCCCGGCTGTCATAAAGAAAAGAAACTGGATGTAGTCTCGGTATTTGAGGCCGTAGGCGCACGCGCGAATAATCAAATTGATGATGCTGAACTAGCTGCTATCGAAGAAAAAGCGATACCAGGTGCCGGTTCCTGTGGTGGTATGTACACAGCCAACACTATGGCATCAGCTATAGAGGCGTTAGGAATGAGTTTACCTGGTAGTTCTGCACAGGCGGCTATTTCAGATGAAAAACGCAAAGATTGTGAACGTGCAGGTGCAGCCGTCCTAGAACTGCTGAAAAAAGATATCAAGCCCAGCGATATCATGGATAAAAAAGCATTTGAAAATGCCATTACCGTGATTATTGCTTTAGGCGGTTCGACTAATGCAGTTTTACATATGCTGGCGATGGCTAACGCTGCTAATGTGGACATCCAGTTAAATGATTTCACGCGTATAGGTGCTAATGTACCCATGGTAGCTGATTTAAAGCCTAGTGGTCGCTATCAAATGGCGGAACTCATTGAAATTGGTGGTATACAGCCACTGATGAAAATATTGCTTGATCGAGGACTGTTACATGGCGATTGTTTAACCGTAACAGGTAAAACACTGGCTGAAAATCTTGCCAATGTGAAGCCCTACCCCGTCGATCAGGATATGATTTTGCCACTAGACAATCCGATTAAAAAAGACAGTCATTTAGTCATTCTGCACGGCAATTTAGCAACTGAAGGCTCAGTAGCTAAAATCACCGGTAAAGAAGGCTTACATTTTACCGGTACGGCGAAAGTCTACGATGCGGAAGAACAAGCCCTGCAAGGTATATTAAAGGGTGATATTGTTAAAGGCGATGTGATTGTCATTCGCTATGAAGGCCCTAAAGGCGGTCCTGGCATGCGTGAAATGCTATCGCCTACTTCTGCCATTATGGGTAAAGGTTTAGGCAAAGACGTAGCATTGATTACCGATGGTCGTTTTTCAGGTGGCACACACGGCTTTGTCGTTGGACATATTACACCGGAAGCCTATGTTGGTGGGCCACTAGCAATCATTGAAAATGGCGACAAAATCAGCATTGATGCTGAAAGAAAAAACCTGACTTTACATTTGGAAGATGCTGAAATTTCTGCTCGCTTAGAGAAATGGCAGCAACCTGCGCCTAAATATACTCGTGGTGTATTAGCAAAATATGCGAAACTGGTTAGCTCTGCTTCCACGGGAGCGGTAACTGATAACTAGTGCTGCACCATCTTCCTTTGCTGGATATAAAAATCATTAAGCTGCTGATTTAAAATATAAATCACGTTAATTTGTTAATCTATCCAAAATAAGTACTGCACGAAACCATGTGCTGGGTTAGATTTTTTTGCTTTGCAAAAAAATCTAACCCAGCCTACATTAGATTTTTTATATCGTTCTAAATGCCTAATTCTGATTCATTTGTAAACTGGTTCCGCGACTCATCGCCCTATATTCATGCGCATCGTAATCGCACTTTTGTTATCTACTTTGGTGGTGAGGCGGTTCTGGATGACACTCTACATAATCTAATTCACGACTTTGCCTTATTAAATAGTCTGGGTATCCGCTTGGTTCTTGTTCATGGTATTCGTCCGCAGATTGACCAGCGTTTAAAGCTTCAAAATAAACAATCTCAATTTTACCAGCAACTACGCATCACCGATGATACCGCCTTGCAATGCGTTAAAGAATCGGCTGGGTTAGTAAGGATAGAAATAGAAACACTGCTCTCTTTAGGTGTAGCAAACTCCCCCATGTCAGGAGCTAAAATCAGCGTGATTTCGGGTAATTTTGTCACCGCTCAGCCTTTAGGTGTACTTGATGGTATAGATTATCAGTATACCGGCAAAGTACGCCGTATCGATAGTGCTGCCATACACCAGCAACTCGATTTAGGTCATGTGGTGCTTATTTCTCCGCTCGGCTACTCACCCAGTGGCGAACTATTTAATTTATCTGCAGAACAGGTAGCCACTGAAATTGCCACTTCCTTACAAGCAGAAAAACTCATTTTAATGACTGAACAAAGTTGTCAGAGCACTGAATCAGGGCAACTTATCGCGCAAATGACGACCTTAGAAGCCGAGTATTTAATTGATCATGAGCCCCAGTTGGAAGCCAGTACCCAATGCGCTATACAATCCGCGATTTATGGCTGTCAATCGGGTGTGAATCGGGTACATATTTTAAATAGGCATATCGATGGCGCATTACTCATTGAGCTCTTTAGCCGGGATGGTATAGGTACGCTAATTAGCTCAACTGAATTTGAAATCATCCGCCCAGCGGTATTAAGTGATATTCCGGGTATACTGGATCTTATCACCCCTCTACAACAACAGGGGATCTTGATTCCACGTTCCGAAGAACACCTGGAAATTAATATTAATGATTATATTGTTATCGATCGCGACGGGCTGATTATTGCTTGTACGGCATTACACCCTGTAGAACAACACGCTGGTTTGATAGCTTGCTTAGCAGTGCACCCGGATTACCAAAAAGCAACCAGAGGCAATCAGTTACTCGAACAATTATTAAACAAGGCCAAACAGCATTCAATCACGCGGCTATTTGCCTTGTCCACGCAAACCATTCTCTGGTTTAAGGAGCGCGGATTTCAGGATAGCCAATTCAGTACACTTCCCGCTGTCTTGCAAGAAAGCTATAATCACTTGCGTAATGCTAAGGTATTAACAAAAGACCTTTAGATTAGTCTATTAAACTCCGTAGAGTGGGCTAGCCTAGCGATTTCCATCATAGAGCTAGATAAGTTGTAACCACCAACTGGAGAACACCATGTCGTCGGTAGTGCAAAATACTCCCGTAGCGTAGCTGAATACATACGGGAAGAACAAGGTTGTGACACAAAACATGAGCTTATTGAAGGTCAGATTTATGTAATGGCTGGTGCCAGCGCTAACCATGCACGGATTTCTGCTAATATTTTAACTGAATGTACCCATCACTTAAAAACAGAACCTTACGAAGATGATGCAACAGGTTCGCCTATGCTGGTTCAAAACCACGCGCAACGAAAACCAGATTTTCGTCGAGGCAAAAAACTCGGGACAAAAGATTACCTGATTGAATGGGAAAAGCCTAAGCGTAAACCTGGCTGAATTACTCAGAGCGACTATAATGCTTGGCCCAATGTCATACAGTTTAGGGAGTTCTCTGTCAAAGGTCGTGTCTATGTAACAACTATAGTACCCCAAGTAATTCAGACAATAAATCGAGACATCTTATTTCAATAGCCTTATTATGAGTCACCAATTGGAGTAGTGAGATGAGTAAAAAAATGCACAACATATTCAGCCTAGTTTAAAAGTAGACTTGTTTTGGAACTATTAAAAAATGAACGACCTATCTCCGAGATAGCGAGTGCTAACAATATCACCCCCCAAAACTTACAGGGCTGGAAAAAGATATTTTTAGACAATGCGGTTATTGCAATGGAACCCTCTAAAGCAGTTAAAGAGTACAAAGAAGATTTAGCACAAGCTCAAGAAGAAAATGAGATGCTAACGAAGCTTGTCGGTAAAGTCACCATTGAAAAGGAATGGCTTGAAAAAAAGCTAAAAAGCTTGGCCTCATTGGATAAGAAAAACATCCTCGAGCCCAAGCTTAAAGAAATATCCTTAGCCATCAGTGCCGGTTGTTAGGGCACAACAGAAGTCGCTTTTACTACAAAAAAAGGGACCGAACTAAACTGATGTGGCTACACTATTTAGGACACAAAAACTAAAGTTTAACACCTAAATATAGAGCACCTAAAATGCCTAAGAAAAAGCTAAATACGTATACATCCGAATTTAAAGAATCTGCGGTTAACACACACTAGATTCTAATGAATCGATCCCTCATATCGCTGAAGATTTGGGTATTAATCCCAACACTCTTTATACTTGGGTTCATAATGCCTCAAAGTCTAAGGAAAATAACAACATGACTAAAAAAGAAGACAGTGATGATGAAATAAAACGTTTGAAAAAAACAAGTTCTTAGATTAACTCAGGAGCGTGATATTTTAAAAAAGCAGCGGCGTACTTTGCTCAGGAAATCGTGTGAAGTACGCCTGGATTAACCAAAATAGCACTGATTTTTCTGTGCATTTAATGTGTCAAACTCTAGATGTTTGTCGGAGTGCTTTTTATGCGTGGAAAAAAGGCCCTATAACGACTAAGGAGCAGGAAGATCAAGCCTTAGCAAAGGTAATCAAAACAAGCTTTGATGAAGGGCGTGGATGTTATGGCACGCGTCGTATACAGCAAGATTTAATCGCTCAAGAACTGACGGTGAGTCGTCGCCGTATTGGCCGCTTAATGGAGATTGAAGGATTACAGGTTAAAACCAAGCGAAAATTCAAAGCAACAACCTATTCTGATCACGACGACCCTATTGCACCTAAGCTGTTAAATCGAGCGTTTACGGTTGATAAGCCTGATACATGCTATGTCGGTGACATGACGTATATCGCGACAAGAGAAGGCTGGTTATACCTTGCGACTGTGATTGATTTATATTCACGCCGCGTTGTTGGATGGCCAATGGCAGATAATATGCGAACAGCCCTCGTCAATGATGCATTATCTATGGCACTTAGCCAAAGAAAACCTGAAAATAATCTGCTGTGGCATAGTGATAGAGGAAGCCAGTATGCCTCAGAAAGCCACTGAGAGCAACTGGTCGCCAATGGCATTACACAAAGTATGCGTCGTAAAGGGAACTGTTGGGATAATGCGGTCGCTGAAAGCTTTTTTCACAGCCTTAAGACAGAGCTGGTGCATCATTTCGACTTTGCAACACGCGCAGAAGCGACGCAGGAAATCTTTGAATATATCGAAGTTTTTTATAACCGTAAACGACGCCATTCAGCTAATAATTATATGTCACCAGCTGATGACGAAATGCTGCCAAAAGCGGCGTAATTTTGTGTCCATAAAAGTGTTGACACATCAGTTGGGGAAGTCGCAAAATATTTTACGGCTCATTATGAAAATGGGTAGTTTGAAAAAAAATCAGGGTTAGATCTTTCATTATCACATTCCATCTTGATAGAAATTAACGGAGCAAGTTGGTATCTGATGCCATTTGTTTCGAAGTGATTAAATCCTAGCCCACATAACTTCGAGTCAACCAAAGCTACGCAGGTTTTTAGAATTTTTAGTTTCTTGTTCCTAGTTGTTCTTTTTGTTTTTTACTTAACTTTGGTTTTTTCTTTTTAGGACTTTTCCGAGGTAAAGGCGGTGCTACTTCATCAACCTCAAAACTAGCTATTACTTCTCTCTTCAGATTTAGCGCATTATAGCCTTCTATCACAGCAAAATGCGGGTACTCATGATGAGAAATTAAGGAAATAACCAGTCCTTTTTGTCCGGCTCGGCCTGTTCGTCCTACTCGGTGAATATAATCATTGGCCTCGCGCGGCAAATCATAGTTAATCACACAAGGAAGTTGGTTGATATCAAGGCCTCGCGCTGCTACATCGGTGGCAACTAAAATACGAATATTTTTAGCCTTAAAGTCTTTTAATGCCTCTGAGCGTATGGATTGCTCTTTATTACTGTGCATGGAAACCGCTTTAATATTTCTTTCTTCCAATTTTTTAATCAGATTATCGCAAGTCCGCTTAGCACTGCAAAATATCAGTACCTGCTCCCAGTCATTCTCTTGTAGCAAGTGGGCTAAAAGATCATTTTTTTGGTGATGATTAACGGTAATAACGCGCTGTTCAATGCCTAAGTTATTAGATAATTCATCCATATTAATAATTTCAGGATCATTCATTACTTCACGAACTAGCGGAGTAATGCTGTCTGGAAAAGTCGCTGTAAACATCAGGTTTTGCCGCTTATTGGGTAATAATTTGCTGATTTGCTCAATTTCTTCCTGAAAATCACCTTGCGTCATGCGATCTACTTCATCTATAACCAAGGTTTTAATTTGATTAAACTTAATTGCATTTCCCTCAATTAAGTCGAGTAAGCGCCCCGGTGTCGCTACTAGAATATCCGTTCCGCCGCGCAATGCCTGTAATTGAGGCTTAATCTTTACGCCACCATAAACACTTTGGCATCTAATCTCTGGGTAAATGTTGGCAGAAAACTGTTTAAAGACTTCAGTCGCTTGTATCGCTAACTCGCGAGTAGGAACTAAAACGAGTACTTGCACGCAATTACTGACGGCTCTCTTTGAGCTATCAAAGCGTTCATCACGACCTCTACGCAAATAAACATTCTGGTTACTTAAGTTATCTAATAAAGGCAAGGCAAAAGCGGCGGTTTTTCCAGAGCCTGTATCTCCCCGTGCCAATACGTCTTTACCTTCAAGTACGGCAGGGATTGTTTTAAGTTGTATATCTGTTGGTTTTTTAAACCCCATTGCTTTAATGGCAGACAAAATATCCTCTGAAAAGGAGAATGATTCAAAATTAGCTTTAGGCGTGCTGTTTTTCATAATTAACAAGGGGGAGGTGAGCAATTGATTGGTGCTGTGTATTAAATAATATCAGTTTGTGGGGTACAGGCTTCGGCCTGCATCTTTAATAAAGCAGACTAATGTTTGCGCCCTAAACGAAATTATTTCATGTGCGGTCTTTATTTTAACTTAAAACTTTTCGAAGGTTCATATTTGCATGAATTATCACTCATCTAACTTTTAAGCCACTTTTTGTAATTCGATCATTTTGGTGTCAGTGTTATGTACCCGAACTTTCCGTCTAAGCAGAGAAGCCCAGGTTGCGCAATTACACTATCAATATCATTTTGATAATAAACAGCTTACTAAAAACCAATAGAAAAACCAATAGAAAAAACCAATAGGGTCAGACTCGATTGATACTCTATTTACTCTTAAATATTTCAGACCACCTATCCCCACCGCGTGGTTTTTCTGCATCTGTCTATTAAGCATTTTTTTAGCTATAAACCTATCATTACCTAGAACCCACGCTTTGTTAGTTGCTGTTCTAATAGCGGCCATATCAGCTTTCGGAATAGAATTGCTAAACAAGGCAAGATACTGGGTTCGACAAGTTACTTTATCGACACCTCATTCTTTATAAACCGAATGAGGCTTTAATAAGCGATTCAACTCGACCAAGAATATTCAGCAGGATCATTGACCATCCCCGCCCGAACTGGATTCAACTCGATATATCGGCTACACGTTAACAGGTAATTCTCGCTATCAAGCAGTGTGGCTTTATAACGTCCTTACCATAAAGTACCTGCCCGTTGATATTGGTGATTAAAATATTGGACATAGTAACGACCTATATACTGCATGACTTTACTAATTCCATTATCTGAATACGGGGCATCAACAGGTGAACATGATTAGTCATTAAGACATACGCATGTCATTCACAATCATATTTTTTACAAGCATCGCTCAGTTTTTGCAG
>LWDU01000067.1_pt2 | contig 82255 bp, 98 predicted proteins | sample 727161 | NCBI WGS metagenome assembly LWDU01 (sample SAMN04566230, study PRJNA314399) | hydrothermal vent metagenome | isolation source: deep sea hydrothermal plume seawater | place: Mexico: Gulf of California, Guaymas Basin | collected 2004-07-11
CCGGACCAATAGAACCCATACCATTAAGTAAAGTATCTAGACAATTTAAGTGGAGAGATTTGTTAGATATTGGTTTTATAGATAGTAATGGATTTGGAGTGGATTACCCATTTGAAAGTGGTGCACATTATCTAAATATTGACACTAGATTTTATCTACAACGTCAAGACCCACCTTGTGAACCAATCACCACCATCGAACAAAAAAGTTGGAATAAAAGTGAATTCCCACTAGATTTTATATATTTGTTAACATCACCGAATTTTAATCAATTTGAAATAACAAATGGGGATATATTACAGCAAAGTGTAGGAGCAGGTTGGTATGATACTATAACAAGCCCAAATTATAATGGTACAGATAAGTTAGATATTACGTTTGATTATATAGAATTTAAAGGTGAATATGAATTAGGGGATAGATATACACCTGGTGGGTGTTTAGATTTCTCCAGTATTAATCAAAAAACTATAGATGATGAATGTTAATAAATATAAAATACCATTAAGGGATATTAATGTATCGGGTACTTCTGTAAATATACCGATATCGTTATCATTTACCCCTGTCGATAATTCTGAATTAATTGAAACAAAATTTATAGAGGATGAGGTAATAAAATCAATAAACCCTATAGTTGACTATAAAAAAGTAAGGTTTCTTCCTGCCGATGATAATTGGGATTTAATTAGAAAATTAAAAATTAATCTTAATTTTTTTATTAATTATTATGAAAACGTAACCCCTTTTGGGTATGATTATTCAGAGTATGCGAATATAAATCCTCCTGGTAATGGGTATGGTGCAGGGTATTATAGTGATATCGGAGCATCATTCGATGATTTATATTGTAGAACTAGAAGAGTAATGAATAGTTTTTTAAGGTTTAATTTTTTTGATAGTAACATTCCCAGTGAAAATAATTTTTTATTTTTCAACGACATTTTTACTCAGATAGCCGCAGACCAAAAAAATGAATTTAATTTTGTTTTACCAGCAGAAGAATCCCCAATTAACTATTATTTAGGTGATTCATTATTAGAGCCAGAAATGATACATGAGGGGTTCTATATGTATTGGTTTAAGGATTTGGTGGACAACGCACTAAATCAAGAATTAGAAATTTATATGACTGCAACATATAACAACACAATAAATGGAGAATCTGTTGGTTTATACACCACCCAATCAGATCTTCAAGACCCCCCTGAGGCAATAGATCTAAATGGACCTAATGGGTTAAATTATTTAAAGGTTATATTAAAAAATGACAATGGAATATATAAATACAGATTCAGTGGGAGTACGGATCAAATATTTACAGGTGGCGGTGGTGTGGATGTTAACCCACCCCTTAATAATGATACACCAGAAATAACATTTTGGCAAATAGCACCTAATATAGGAGAGAATTAATGGATTTAATTAAACGAAAACGATCAATAGAGAACTACATTATTAGATATGTTCCAGAAAGGTTACAAGATGATCTAGAATTAGATATTAATGCACCAGATTATTTTTACGGGAAAATCCCTAATTTTAAGGTAGATAGTAATTGGGAGTATATGAAAGATAGTAATGGTAATGACATCCCGAACACTGTCGATATTGATATATTTTTAACTCAGGATTTTGATGATATGGGAATTTTTACGGATGCTGTATTTAGCGCCTTAACTCCATATCTAACCACATTACAAATCCCATCTAATTTAGGACCTTTTAATTCATTTATATATGGAAGATTCCCATCGGCTCCTTTGTCATTTTATATCCCACCCATTAAACCAGTAAATGGTACAAGTGATGATGGAAATTTAAGGTCTGTAGAGTCATATAAAAAGGTTTTAACTACAAACGCCCCTATATATACTCCAGGGTTAAATTTATCAGAAGATATTACTATTAGGTTTGATGGTGTAACCGCTGAAGATACAATTGTAAATGCAGATGTTACATATATTTTAGGGGGTGATTCTGACACATTCGGAAATTACATATCAAACACTGGGGTACGTTTTATAACTTTTAAAAATGAATATATTAACACTGAAGATCAAGAAGGTAATCCTATTAGGTATAAAAGAACAAATTTTTATAGTCCAGTGGGAGGAATTAATAATAATAATGTAGTATTATCCGCATTAACCAAACAAGAAGAATATTCTGGTATAGTATTTAAGCCAGAAGTTGAGAGCGAAGTATTTATATATAGAGGTGTAGAAAATATTTTTGAAAAACATGCAATGTTATCCGAAATAAAAACTACTGACGATATAGATAATAATAGAGGTGGATATTTACGAACATAAAAAACAAAGAAAATGGCAACAGGAAATTATGGAACAGTAAGACCGGCAGATGTAGCGGTTGAGGACGTAGAAATACTATATAGTTATAGTCAAAACAGGGGGAGTACAGGAAATGTCGACCTAATTAGTTTAGACCCAACACAAGTATTAATACCAGCAAATAACCCCAATAATTCGCAAGAAATATTAGGTGGTATGTACACATTAAAATTACCCACAAGTGATTTCACCGCAAAAGGGTTTTATAGTATTATAATTAGACCTAAACAAATAAGAACGGTTATTGAAGATTGTGGTATTTTATCAGCTAGTCCAGATATTGTAGGTTGTATTTTTAATTATGATGATTCTAATATAAGTCAACCAGATAAGGTTAAATTTGAAAATGGTAATCTTGTTGGATATAGAATAGAATACCTATCAACCAGTGCTGATGTGGCACAAGATAAAATACAGAACCTATATAGAATTGTTACATCTAATAATAGAGCTTTAGCTGTTAACCAAAATTTAAATAATAACTCAGATAAAAAATTAACGTACTCTTTTGATGATAGTTCATCATTAATTTTTTGTACATTAACACCCTCCTCAGCACCTTCCGTTAAACCAAACGCATTACCATATATCGGTACCCCAGGACAGGAGGTTATAATAACCAATACCTTCTTTAACCCAATTATGGTTGAGGTTGAAATGGTTGAATATGACGATGAAACATTGGCATACGCACTCTACTCTAACCAAACTAAATCACTAGACGATGGCGTATATACAATATATAACTTTAATAATGACATATATAAACAATACACCTTATTTGAGGTTAAAGATCAATTTACTGGAAAACCATTGTATGAGGTAAGAGAGCAATTAACTTTACCCGATTTTACTAAGGAATTTGATGACATAACTGATTTTTAAATTTTAAATGGCGAACAATAATAGTAATAAGGTTAAAGTTACTGGTTATGCTAAAAGAACATTTTTTAATAGTAATATTGAATATAGGGATTTTAGTGATGACTTAGTTGGGTTGCAACTTACAAGCGAAGGCGGTACCCCCCTATTTACTATGGGTAATTTTAAAATTACCACAAACTTATCACCGAAGGTTAATAAATATTATAATCAAGGTACGTATTCTTTTTTCTACACTTTAGACAATTTAAGTAGTTTAATTGAAAGTATAAACATACAGAAGAGTCAAAAAGCACAATTAAATTTAAACCTTACAGACCCATTAAGTTATGTTTGGTATGGATCATCATCGGAATTAATTAGAATATCGTTAGAAAACCTTAAAAACCAATTTCCTGCAGCTATTTATGTAGATAATAAAGTTGGTAGTATCACAGGTAATAATATTACGAATTTTAGTTATGATTTAGTAAGGGATGAGTCAACATTTACAGTTAATAGTAGATATTTTGTTAACCCTTTTAGTGTAAAATATACTACTGACTCATCAATTATCGGAACAGAGCAGGAGATTAACCCACTAAGAAATTTAACACTAAAATATAAAAGTTATATTATTGAACATAATGGTATTAGTAAACCCATAATAGCGTTTAGTGGTTCACAACAAACTACAAATTCAGAAGTTATAATTACCGTAAAGGGAAATCCGTTTCCTGAAATTACAGGTTTAAATATTTCACAATATTCATTTTTAAATCCATTGTTTCAGGGATCAATACAATATTTTATTAAACCCAACATAACAAAGCAAGATGAGTTTTTTGCGTCATTAAATGATTTACAGACCAACCTATTACGTAGAGGAACGTTACCAAAATATACTAGTACCTTTAGTGTTCCAGAAATAACTGATGAGGGTGTTACAGTATACACTCAAAAAACATTAACATTCCCAATCTTAACTGATGGTTATAACCTAAACTTTTTTGATGGGATTTATATTACTTATTTAGATGAATTAACTAAAATAGGTGGAGATTTAGATGAAACAAGAACAGATATAATGAAGCGACAATATGTTGCAGATGTAATAACTGGTTTTGATACTATTCCTAGGGGAGATGGGGATAACCTAGTATTAGATGGTGCTAAAGCGACTAAATTAATAAGATTATATGGGGTTGCTTTTGATCAAGTTAAAAAATACATTAATGGTATTAAATTTGCACATGTTGTAACTTATGGAAAAGAAGATAATACTCCGGATTCCTTAGTTAAGGACTTAGCGGATATGCTAGGGTTATACACCCAATTTGGTAGTACCAGACAAGGTAGAATTGTAACACCATTTCTTTCTAATTTAAATTTAGAACAAGTAGATATAATATTATTTAGGAGATTAATCTTAAATGTTGCTTGGATGTGGAAAAGTAAGGGAGCAAGAAAAGCAATTGAGTTTTTATTTAGGTTCATTGGGGCACCCGAACTATTAGTAACATTTGATGAGCATATAGTTATTGCAGATAAACCGTTAGATATATCAAAGATTAAAAAACTATTATATCTTTATACGGGATCTTCAGATATAAGTAACTTACCTTTTGATAAGGACGGTTTCCCATCACCATTAAAAGATGGGGCAATTACTATTGTGGGATATACTTCAACGATAACATCCGGTGCGTCAGGAACAACAACAAGCGCATTTTCTCCGATTTATGATAGTATGTGGTTTCAGAAAGCTGGTGGTTGGTATAGGGAAACCGGAGGTAGTAATTCTCAAATTGACATAAATACAGGTAATAACCCTCATGCTGGACCATACGATGGTGGGTCAGAATATTTACAACAATTTACAAAATGTCCGCTACCTGACTTTAATGAAAATATTGCAATTAATGTGACTGGTGCAACTATATATGAAAACCACTTTTTAAATTATAATCATGGATTTGTAAATGGGACTTCACCAGATTCTGAAATTTATATTACCCCAGTAGAAAGTACAAATAATCAGTTTATCGAAAACTGTGTGGATATTAATTTCAATATAGTTAATGCACCTAAACTTTCAGGAGGAACAAGCATTTATGCGTTATTATGTATTGAGGCGATGGAAGAATATGAGAGATGGTTGGAGTTAATAAAAGAAGATTGTGAATTAATATACTCCCCAGAATGGTATATTGTTAAACAAAATTATGAGGTTGCATCTACAAATTATAGTCAGGAGTTAGTAACCGCTCAATGCGATGAAAACCAGTCCTTAGAGGTTTGTATTGATTTTAAAGATATAGAAATAATAGAAAATCCGTGCGATAACTACGTAGCACAATATCTAGATAATGGGTTCATAATTTTTCTTAATGGAGATGATGTAGAAGTGACGTTTGATGAATTCCCGCAATGTTGTGTTGCTGCTGGTGGACAATTTTTTAGTTATATAAATAATTCGGGTCGAGAAGTTTATTTTTGTGCGTATGAAAGCCCCTGTATTGGCGAGCCAATTGGTGTTACAGATGAAAATGTAATTCTATGGGACATCGGCAATACAAATACATTGCCAGAGATGTATGAGGTTAATGGAAATTGTTATCAGCAAGTATCGGATGTTCAAGGTGCATGGATCAACTGGGAAGATAATAAGTGCACTGCCAACATTAACGGATACACAAACACCCCAGACATTACAGGATATAATGATATTACTAATATAAATCTTTTTTTACAAAATAACCCAAGTGCCCCCGAAATTAACAGTTGCTTCACACAGATAGATTGTGGGTTATATCAGACGGTTGAGAGCACTCCCGAATGTTGTGTTTATAATGGGTTTATCCCCCAGATTGTTGTTAATGGTTTGAATGATTATCTTATTGTGTGTGTTTCAGCAGATACCGCAGAAACACCAAATGGTGGTAAGCGAAAAATAAGTAATGGAGGAATTAAATTACCCACAGTTAAAGGGTATAATGAATATATACCAAACTCTAACCTAAATGCAACCCCTAAAGATGGTAATCCTATATCCACACTTGTTAATTACGAAAATGGGGTATACACTAAAGGTTTAGTCGACCCATCTAATAAAGTAAGTACCGATTTTGGGTCGAATAAATCCAATCCGGAGTTAATGGATTGTGCATCTTGGCAAGTGGGAGAAATTGATCAATATGGGAGAATATCATTAAAACCTATTTATCCTGTGGATAGTACCGAAAGATTAGACTGGTTAGATACTGTGGAGACTGGTGCTGACCTTTATAGGGAATGTTGTATATCTAAAGGGTATACCTATGGTACATTTATTATTAACCAATTTACACAACAATTAATCTTAGTCGGTGATGATCCAGTCAACCAACCAACATGGAATGCTTGTGTGGATACTAATTTTATCCCTTGTACAGAGATTAAAGATTTAAAGTTGATTTTGGGTAGTAATGGTTTAGGTGGGTTCTATTTACCAGAAACAGATCAACATGGTTGTGATTGTGAATTAAATATTAGGTTTGATTATATGATAAAATATAACCCTACATCTTTAATTGAGTGTGCAGATTGTAAAGGTTGTGAATGTGATACCACTGGTGTGGGAACACCCCTTAATGTAACTAATTTAGGGTCACCCCTATTGGTAACAAATGAGATATCAACAGATGTAATAGATGTGACAGATATAGTAGGTACCCCACCTGATGATACAATAAGTGATGTGGGTCATTTTTTACCGGATACGACAAACAATATATCTAACATACCTTGTTTACCCACTATTTTTCATGATCAAAGCTTAGAAAGTCTATGGTGTCCTGATTTTATAGTATTTGTTAGTTCTGAAGAAGAAAGTGATTTATTATTAAATAATTTTAATGGTAATACCGATTCAGATATAATAGTGTGGGAAGAAGAGGTTATACAATTAAATCCACCAGTAGAATGTTGTGAAGTGTTAGGTGGGACAGTGGTAGAATTATATGGTAAAGAATCATCATATAAAGAATTATGGAAAAGTAAGTGGGATGAGATAATGCAGGATATTACCAACAACACCCCACCTATAGGTGTAGACCCAACAATTATTGGTAATATTAACACTTATAATAATATTTTAACATATATAAAAGATATAAATGATGGTAGTTGCTTTGATATAGTAGAAACTGAAATCTCTTTTTATCCTGTATGTGATAATGCTATATTCAACCTAACCCCCGGCGGGCAAATTATTGATGGGGATTATAATTACATAACAACTAAGACTATATGTGCATTATTTCCACCAGATGATTGTATGTATTGGTCGGGTATATTATTTAATTTTAGGGCACAATTAAATCAAGCAATTGAAATACAAGGAATATTAGAGGATTGTGTGGATAGTATATCGGGACCTAAATCCACATCTACAATTGATAGAGAATTAATTGATGTACAGGTAGAAATATCGGAAACAAGTTTTACTAATAAAAAATTAATAGACGACTCCCAGAATAAAATATTGGAACAACAAGATATTATTGATGGTGTTAATAAAGAATTAACCGACATTAATAATAGAAAAACCGCAATCAACAGCACTCAAAGTAAACAATTTGCACCAGTAGAATGTGGGGTGTACCAACAACAAATTAATATCCTTAATGGGTTCGATGTAAACCAGTATTGTAAAACTAATTCAACTACAACTACACCAGAACAAGAGTTTAATATGTATAATAATTGTGTTGAGGAGAAAACTTCAGAAATAAATACCGAAAAAGATGTTTATGAAAAATTAATAACTCAATGTAACATAGCTAACGAATCTAATACTTTACTTAACCAAGCAAAATCTGATGGTAACACTGAAAAGGAATCTCTATACACTAAACAATATAATGACGCATTAGAGAGTATAGATGATTTAACCATTTCAAGTAGTTGTGATATACCAGAATTAAATAGTAAATCTAATGTAGAACAACAACAAGAAAATAATATAGTTGACAATATTAAGATAGTATCTAACATATTAGATGTTGACTCAAAAACTTTAAGAAGTGGTCCTAATGTAACAATAACTGAGACACAAAATTTAACATTAAACATAACTAAGGTTAGAGACGCTTCGAATATAACTGGACTTACTAATAAAAAAACAGAATCGGAAAAAGTAATTAAAAATATAATAGATGGTGAGAAAAAAATTACTGAACAAACAAATTTAAAATTAAGTAATTTAAACACTAAATTAGATGGACTAAAAACTAAAAAGGGTGAAAGTTATCAGAAAAATGATACACTTATATGTTGTGCCGAATTTTTAGGGCAAATTAATGTATTATTAGAAGATTTATATGAGTTAATTTCTGATATAGAATCATCAGCTCAGTTATGTTATGATAATTGGGGTGTTACAATACAAAGTAAATATGATACATTAATAAATGGTTGTGACACATACTTAAGTTTTATTGATGATTTAAAAATAAATTTCACAATAGAGGTAGATAACAACAATATTGGTACAATACCCGCAAGCTTAACACATTATAATTTAACAACATTACCACTTACTAATAATATCAACCCAATATGGGAGTTTACACCCCAAAACTATAGCGGTGTCATAATTGAAGGTGATGAATATGATGAAGTTACCGTAATGAATCAAATAACCCAAGAATTAATTAGTAGTGGGTTTACTGGGTTAACTAATATATTTGAACCACAATGGCAAACATTAAATTTCAATATCCCTACATCTATTTGTGAGTCACTTAAAAAATGTTACCCTAACAAACAATTTTTTATTGGTATCGAAATTGAAAATTATGAATGTGATGTTTGTTTATTAATTGATAATATACAAGTCAATTTTAATGAATGTGATATTGTAACTCAAATTACAACAGAGTCTTGCCCAATGCCTGATTTAAAATGTATTGTAGATAATAGAAAATCTTGGGTATATTCAGATAAGGGTATTGAATATGTAAACGCATTAAACGATGGTAGTTGTGTTGATGTAGAAATAAACTGTGAAGAAATTGCAGGTATTAACTCATCTTACAGTGCCATACTTAAAACACCACAAAATAGATTATGGCAAAATTTAGAATATAGGTATACTGAATATGATTTTGACCATTCTGATTTAATTATTAATACTAAATCAGCCGCATTTAAAATTGACCCAGCAAAAGCAATTGAATGTGATGTTTATAATTTCTGGAAAAATATAGAGTGTGACAATTGCCCCACTAGTTGTGATTTAAGTTGTTATATACTAACAGAAGATGAATTTTACATAGCAACAGAAGATGGTTGCACTTTATTAGTGTGGTGTGATAATGTAGGGGATTATATAAGTTATAATGGTGTGGTTAGGTCAGCAACTACCTCACCGTTAAGTGCATATACTTTAACATTAAGTGGTGATTGTGATAGTGAAAATTTTAGTTGTGAAACTTATACTACATTATTAGAAACAAAAGTTACAGAGCTTAAAGATGAATATTATACATTATCTGGGGATTATAATGAATCATTAAATGCTACATACGCTAACCTCAAAGAAAAAGGTGGTGATATTACTAATTTTGGTATTACTAGAAATAATTGTGGTAGTGATACGGTAATTATTGGTAATTATAAGGATGTAAATGAGTTGTTTGGTTTATTGGTAGAAGATCCTGATGGTTTATTATCTTTTAGTGAAATTTATATATATGATGATACTACACCATATACTGGTGGAACATCTACTGAAATATTAAGTGGATATACTGGTCAAACATTTAATCGTAGAGGTGGTATTACTGAAGAATGTTGCCAATCATTAAATTCTTTATTAAATGATACCAGTAAATATGGAATGGGATTAGGTAAAAATTATGTTTGGAATGACACATTTAGTGCATGTACTTGGAGAGATTTAGATAATTGTCAAGGAGATTGTAGTTATACTGGACCAACTACTATAAACTCTACAACGGGTACAACCACAGGAACCTCATATAATGTATGTGGCAATTGTTACGAATTTAGCGGTGACACCATAATTACGGGTACAACAGAAACTTCAGATGGTGAATTTATACCATTTACATCATCATGTACTGATTACATCGGTAGTGCAACTACTACGGATAGTGGTGATTTTAATACGTGGATGATTAATAATTATTGTAATAGCGTATTTAACGATTGTTTTGAAAAAGTAATTTGTTGTGAAACAGAAAATGTTGATATATGCGTTAAACCGTTAGATTTATTAGATATTCCACCATCTAAAATACAAGTTAAACAAGTATTTGATGAGATGGTTAGGAGAAATTTAATAAATGCAACAAATAGACAAACTATTAGCGGATACCCAACCCTTAGACTATTTTACCATCTATATTTAGTGGCAAATAATTGTGGAAGTGAACTAACTGGTAGATTAACCTATAATAACCTATTCCAATTTATGGATCTTATAGGTGATTATTGGTTAGAATTATTAGAACAAGTTATACCAGCAACAACAATTATGGAAGGTTGTGATAATTCTGGTAAAGCGTATAGAAATACTATTTTCGATAATAATAAATTTGTGTATAAAAAATACGCTTTAAATTATACTAACTGTTGCCCAACTAAAGTATCCCCTACCGCTATTGGTTGTTCAGATGTAGATATTAAGGTCGAAGAATTATGTATAAATGGTGATTGTATGGGGCAAGAATTAGAAGCTTGTAACTCAGAACTACGATCATTAAACGATAAACTAGAGACAATTCAATCTGAGATAGATAGAATTAATGATACATTGAGTTTGCCAGTGGATAATACAGACATACCATGTACAATAACTGAAGATGAGATAACTAACTTAAATGTATTACTATCATATTATCAAGAACAACTTGTACAAGTTACCACTGAAATATTCAATAAAGAAAATGAATGTAGTGATATTCAGGCGAATTTAGAAATACAAATTGCTGAAATGGATGCTCAGTTAGCTAATTGTGATACATTCAGTGACCAAATTCAAAATGCGGAAGAAGAATTGTTACTTCTTGAAGTTGATACATTCCCATATACCTCAAAAGTAAATTATATTAAAGAACTAACTGAAAAATATGAAAAATGCATTCGGTTAGCCTCTACACATATTACAAATTATGATACGGTATTTATTACCCAAACATATAATACAAATGAATATGAGGGAAATGTTACAGTTTATGGTGATGATGAATGGAATGAAAATCAAGAATTAATACGGGATATCGATTGTGAAGAAGTAGTTTCAGATCCAGATGTGGGATGTGGTAGAGACTGTGAATTTTCAGTATCATCGTGTCCATCCTCATCACAAGATTTTGATCAAACAGAAGGATATAGTTCGTGGAAAGACTTAGGGAATATTGATTGTAATTGTTCTGGTGTAACATTTGCAACAATCACAGTAACCAATGTAACACCAGCACCTTTTGCAGGTGACATACAAACTTGGGATTATGGGTTTAACATACCATTAGGGGCAGAAATTAGGGGTGTAATAGTTTCTATTAAAAGAAAACAAGATGTTAATACTGATTGTATATTCTCCGATGAAAGTGTTGAGCTAATGTATGCAGGAAACACCGTTGGAGTTCCTAATATAACACAACAGGGCGTACCGTGGGACACTAATTGGGAAACTGTATATTATGGTGGTGCTACAGATCTGTGGTCAAATAGTTGGACACCGAGTCAAATAAATTCTCCCACATTTGGTGTGAGATATTTACCACAAGTAAGCGCCCCTACTGGGGGTGTTAATATTGGGTACTTAGATTGTATTACGGTAGATGTTCAATATTTTTATGATGAAAATACAAATTAAAATACTATTTATAAATAAATGTCAAAACAAGTAAAAATAAATAATCCTTTTAGTGTTAGTGGTAACATTGTAATTTCCAATGATGGTATAGTATCTACCGTACCAACAACTAGTGGTGTATATGGTGCTACTTCATTATCACCCTCAAACCTTACGCCTAATGCGATATATTTTCTAGAAAATTTATCACAAATTGATACTATAATACCATTAGAATTACCATTACCTATGGGTAATACTATATTTAATACTACCACACCGATAACAGTTTGTTTGTATGGGGACACCAACCCAAGAATATTTTCAAATAAAACAATACCATATATTGATAAAGGAAAATCATACGAAGGGTATTCATCCATTGCGGAGGTACCTAATTTTGGTAATTTACCTGTCAGTAATGAAAATATGTATACGACTATTGGTAGATCAGATATTAATTCTTTTGATTTACCCCAAATTTCCCCTAGAGGAATGAGAAAGATACCATTAACATCTGGTGATACAGTATGTTGTAGTAGTGGATATACATATGATAGAATTAATTATAATTGGTTATTCGGTAATAATGCGGGTATAACATTTAACCCTATCCAAAGTGGTGCAACACCCACACCATTAAGTGGGTCTATGATATCACAAGAAGGTGTTGCATCAATATCAAATCAAAACGGTAAACTATTATTTTATACAAATGGAGAAACAGTATACACAAGTGGAAACACAATTATGGTTAATGGAACAGGTTTGTCGAGTTCAGGTACATCTACACAATCCTCTATTATTATACCACAACCAGACTCAAACAAATATTATATTTTTACAACAGATTATAACGGATCACCTAATGGTTTCGAATATTCTATTGTAGATATGAGTTTACAAGGTGGTTCAGGTCAAGTAGGTGCTAAAAATATAAAATTAATAAATGGACCTGTTTCAGAAAAGGTTACTGCGTGTAACCATAGTAATTGTGATGATTTTTGGGTTATAACACATACAAGTGGGGATTCATCATATTACACATATAAGTTATCTTCCGGTGGTATTTCAGTTGGACCTGTCACCAATATAGGTAGTATACATAATACTGCTAGAGGGTATATGAAAACTTCTATAGATGGTAAAAAACTAATTAGTTTATTATATGATGAAGATACTATAGATATTTTAGATTTTGAGTCATCGGCAGGTACATTAAGTAATTTAATCACAATAACTGGATATACATTTGATGTTGGACCATATGGGTTGGAGTTCTCTTCAGATTCATCTAAATTTTATGTTTCTGATGGTGCAGGAGAAAATATAACACAGTTTGACCTTACATATACATCTGCTACGGATATGGTAAACTATGCTATAGAAGTTGCATCAGTTTCGGGTGGTAGTTTAGGTGCACTACAGATGGGTCCAGATGAAAAGATTTACGTGGCAGATAAATCTACATATCTTTCATGTTTAGATGGGTTCACTCTGGTGGGTGAAAATTGTGTATCAACCACTGCATCAACCACAGTGACTGCAGAGACAATAACCGCAGCAGGTACTTCTACCGCATATGGTGATTTTGGTGCTAGGTTTTGCATACCAGGAACATATACAACATGTGGTAGTGGAGCACCAGCATCTAATTTTTTTAATACAGGAAATTCCGATTCATTTTGGGGAACTTTAGCAGGTGTCGATGGAAGATTAAATGAAATAGGTGTTTGGGTTAATGAACCACCAGTTATTGAAAATGAGTGGATAGGTTTTTCTAATTGTGTTACAGCGCCAACAGATGGTCAATATTTAGTTGCATTGGCTGGTGATAATGGGATTAGATTTTCATTAGATGGTACACAATTGGTGGAAAATCCTTGGGATACCACCATAACCGCATCTAATAATTTTAAATTCTGGTGGGTTTGGCCATTAGATTTAACGGCTGGTGAACATGTTATTAATTTGGAGGGATATGATGACGGTGGTGTGGAATCTTTTGGTTGTGAAATTATCGGACCTTTTTCATCTGGTACGTTTACAACAAATACAGATTTTCATATTTTCACTGGTACAACTGGAAAGGATTCATATACAGCAAATACAATTTTTAAAAGTTCTGATGAGATAGGTAATACGTTTGATACTCAAGCCAACACATGTCCTCAATGTATAAAAGTTGAATCTGATGCAACAATATCAGAAAAACCTTATTTACATGTAATACATAGACCAGATGGTTTAGGTGTACAATGTAATTTCCAAGAGAATGGGTTTAATTTAAGTAGTAGTACAGTTACTGGGACATCATCCACATGGGGATTACCGAATATTATAACCACTAAAAGTCTATCATGTGATAGATATATGTATATATCCGATAGGGATAGACCTTCTTTCGAGTTTGATTTTGTTTTTAATGATGTGTCAAATGTGATACAACCAAAAAAGTTAGATTATATAGGTAAATTATATGCGTATAATCAAGAAACTAAAGAATTTGGTGCTAACATTTTAAATATTAATATTCTACATAATGATTTATCTGCGAGGACTACATCTAATGTGGTAGTCCCAATAAATATATTAGATGAGGGTGAGTATATTGTGAAAAACTATTTTAATTATCCAGTATTAACCTTAATCAGTAACCAATTAGATATTAATAGGTCAACTTTTCCTAATTTCCAAAGAGGTAGTGAATATGGGTTATATAACCCAGAATTAGATTGGTATTTCTTAAATATGTTTAAGGCAGATATCCCTATTATAAATAATAATGATATTGATACCGGTAATATAAATAATTTAAAGGTTGTTAGTATTGTTACTGATGGAATAACATCAAGATATTATGGTTTTAACACTAATAGTGACTATTTAGTGTCATTAAACGGTGGTGTATTAGCAAAGGGTATTCAGTATAGTGCGTCTACTGGTTCAACACAATACCTACAATTATCATTTACCCCATTAATTAATCAAATAATAACAATTGCATATGTTGAAAATGGTGCAAATGGTGACATATATACTGATTTTTATGAAATAATAAGTCCAATACCTAGTGGACCTATAAATGGTCAAAGTAATTCTGACAAAGTATATTTTAATACTACAACTAATAGATCTGAATTTTATATGGATACTGCACCTAATACTATACCTATATTAGTTGTAAATGGTAATGTATTGTCATACGGTATTGATTATTTATTATCTAGTAGTAATAATAAGAGAATAATAGTGTTGGGTAATGGTGTTGACCCATCATTCGTAGTTGGCGACATAATAGAGGTATTTTATTCACCAACAAGTATAGTATTCGGCACAATAGGTGGTGGAATATCGACAATAAGTTGGTCAATTAATAACCCACCAAAAGTAGGTTATGGTGGTGAATTTACCATTGAGTTTACGAATTTTAGTGATATTAATTATGATACAATATTGTATTCTACTAAGGTTAGTCATATTATTGATCAACGATCATACGCCAAAAGTGTTGAATTAACAGGTGTATCAGTAGGTACTAAAATTAGGTATAGAATTAAAAATAAAAAAACATACGAATCAATAAGTGGTAAAATTTTATCTGATGAGTCAGTTAGTGAGTCTTATTTGGCTCAGGTCAACACTGCTTTTGATGAGATGTATTAAAATTAAAAATAAGAATAATGCAATTAAAAATTGGTGATAATATTTACATTGTGCATATTTATAATAAAATAATAGATAGTAATGAGTTATATAGATAAACAGAGTACCGCATTAGTTAGGGTTAAACTAACAGATATAGGTAGAGAGCAATTAGCTAAAGGTCAATTAACGTTCACATCATGGCTTGCAGGTGATTCTGAAGTAGACTATGGGTATGTAAATGGTTGGAAACAATTTGTCCCTAGTAGTAATGCCGCAACAGGAGAATTTCTCTTTTATGGTGGGGATGATTCATTAACAAGAAATATTTATTCTAAGGTATTAAGACCTAAAGATAAACAACCATTTTTTACGTCATTTTTAACCGATAATACGTCACCGGTGGCAAATTTTATAATACCACTTAACACACAAAGTAGTGTGCAACTAATAAAGGGTGTTGTTAGTAATGAGGCAGATGATAGAGGGTTTTTCTCTGGATCTACAGTAGATGTTGGTTTATCTGCAGTAACTACTACTGATTTTATAAAAGAAAAAGGTACAATTGACCTTTCATTATTTACTGGTGAAATCGATACAACACCATATATACAAGGTGTTATATCAGGGTTAACATTAACCGCAACTAGTACAGATGATTTTATAATGTTTAGGTTTTCTAACCCAACGCTTGGTAACGTATCTGGAGATACAATGACTGCCGCAACGATTAATCAATTTTATAATATTACAGAGATAAGTGGTAGCACTATCAAAGTAGATAGGGAATTACCAACACTAAGCGGATATTCAGGTACAGTGATAACATACTATACTTTCCCAGGAGGAGATGACCCAACGAATGACTATTATGGTGCACCATCAACAGTTGCGTATTGGGACACTGGGACATTAGCGTTTGATAGTAATTGTGATATTTGTGTTGAAAATATTCCTGTGTGGAATATGAATAATGTTTGGTCAGAAAATATGGCAGGACAATGGAATGAACCTATTAATAATTATCATAATCATACATTATTTGGGTCGGAGCAATATGCAGGTACCAAACAATTTTTAGGTTATAATAACATACCAAGTGTTAGTATAACTAATAAACAATCGGCTAATAGTTATATTGACCCATTTAAAAAGGGTATTTCCATTATACATTACACTAATGGTTGTATATCCACCTTCTATGGGGAAATGTTTAATATTGATGGTGCAACTGGTAAATTACTTAATTTGGATATACCTGTTATGTGGCATCGAAGAAATGATGTCGGTACCGGTAGTGGTACAACATTAGGTATGAGGTTTACATCTGATACCGTTAAGAAAACAATAAATAATGCAGAAGCAGGTGCAACAGATATAGAATATTACGATTTAATAGAGTTTAGTGGTATGTCTGTAACACCATCAACACCACTAGCGGTGGGAAAAGTATTCCCAAACCTTAAAATTGTGGTTATAGATAATGAAGAATTATTGGCGGCAATGTCATATAAATCTAATAGAAATTATAGTTTACCTGATTTATCTGCTAGTTTCATTAACCCAGTAGCTGGTGAGTGTAATGGGGTTGTTAAACCCGGTGAAAGTTTATATTTAACTTATACGTTAAAACTTACAGGGTCAACAGGGTATACACCGACATTACCTTGTCAAAGGTATAGTGTGATAGATAACACAACTATTGGTGATAAAGATGTACAATTTGCGATTAACAATATTGATCAATTACCATACATGAGAAAAACTGAAAATGCGGGATATGATGGTTATGGGTTTTATGCGGATCAATTTGTGTTATTAGCTCAGGTTATAGATAAAAATATTACTAGCCGACCATATCCAGATCAATGGAGAGAAATAGATTTTACATCTACTAATATTACTGGTGGTGCTGGTGAAACAATTGACCCATTATTATTACAAAATCAAAATTCAAACAACACTGGATTTATACTAACTAAATCTCAATATACTGCAGCAACCACCTTTGATTTAGGAACGGAGATAGATTTAGCTAGAGGGTTAAATTATGGTAAATTGAATTTTGGTGATGAGAGATTGTTTTATGGTAATTTAAGGACACATATAGGAGCAACTATCTATAAAACATTATTTCTTGTTAATGTTGATGGTGCAGTAATGGGAAAAAGCACTAACCCAACATTTTCAGTAGGAAGTGATAGGTGGGTAAGTGAGATAGGGATATTAGATAATAATAGTAATCTAGTTTTAGTTGGTAAACTTTCTAGACCAATAAGAATAGCGGATAGCACTACGGCATCTATTGAATTAACAATAGATTTTTAAAAATTGAAAAATGGGATTTATTAATACAGCAACTACTATAACACTAACCGCAAAACTTACTAATATAGGTAGGAAAAGGTTATTAAATGAAAATAATAACATTCTTTCACATTTTATTTTAGGTGATTCAGATGCCAATTATCAAACGAGCGCAACGTTACCATCCGGTAAGATACCAACAGATAGTGGAAGTTTAGGTGTCGGTGCTGATGAATCAGTAGTTAAAAGTAAATTATATGTTAATAACACGTCAACTACAAAAAAATCGGTAAAGTCACAGTCAAACATAATATATACGTCAATTAATAATGTTGGTCAATATGTTGCGGCAGCTAGTAACTTAACATATGTAGTTTTAGATAAAAATAGTACATCCACAGATGTTACAAATTTATTTAAAAGTTTAAATTTACCAATATTAGAAATAAATAAATCAACCTTTACTGCTACTACTTCCCAAAATGGTGGATGGTTAGATACTGCGTTTAGTGGTTTAGCTACTAATCAGGTATTACTTTCAGTTATTGATAATAGCCAATACGGTGAATTAATTGATGGGAAATCTATTAAAAGTAGTTTACCTATAGGGACTGGATTCACAACTGGTGGAGATGTTACGGGGTTTACTGATTACACTTTTTATTCTACATTTGTGAATAGTGGTCAATTTAGTAACGTACAATACGATGATAAATATAAAGATGATAGTGTGTTTACTCAGGGGTTATTTGGGTCTGGGGTTAATGTTGCATATATGGTTTCAGATGACATACAAAAACCGAATAATGATGTAAATAATAGTTGGGCAACAGGATATAATAGTTATAAACCATATAGTCTTGGTAACAAAAAACTTTTAAATACAAAAACAGTTGCGACTACTAGTGTGGTAGCAGACAAAGTTGCGGGTATTGCTTATTTAGATAAGGGGTTAATAGTTTATACTGATCCTGATGTAATAAGTAACGTATTAACTAATTTTTCTGGTGCTAGTGCATCCACAAATACCGTAACTAATAGTTTAGGGTTATATTATTATACTGCAGTAACTTATAATACTATAGTTGATAGTAATAATACTGATTTAATACAAAATATTATATGTGAAGCAGATAGGGGTGAATTTTATCGATCACAAAATGAGACTATTGATAATAATGATACAGTAAGAATTAGTGAAATTGCTATTACTGATCAAGCAGGTGTTGTTTTAGCGTATGTTAAACCAGATCGACAAATAGTAAAATTAAAGAATGATTTGTTAGTTTTTAACATACAAATTGTAATTTAAAATAAAGTTTTTAATAAAAGAAATAAAAGTTTTTAAGTATGGGTAGAATTTTAGGGCTAGATGTGTCCACCAAGACTATTGGAATTGCATTATTTGAGGATAATGAACAAAGTGGTAAATTACAATTATTAACCCATATTACACCTAAAGTCAAACCAAAACCAAATGACCATATTGAATTATTAATAAAAAAAGTTCAGATATTTGAAGCTGAGTTTTTAGAAAAATATAGCGATATTGATATTACGCGAGTTTTTATTGAAGAACCATTATTGAGGTCAAATAATGTTAATACTGTTGCTACACTATTAAGGTTTAATGGTATGATATGTAAATCAGTATACGAGGTATTAAATGTTATTCCTGAATTTATATCATCATATGACGCTAGAAAATATGCATTTCCAGACCTTATGGGTATAAGGAAAACTAAGAAAAATGGTGAAACGTATAACGAAAAAGAAATAAGTAAGAAATCTCCAGTATTGTTCGGAGGGTATCCTTATGATATTGATAAGAAAAGAGTTATATGGGAAAAAGTGAACGAAAAGGAACCACAAATAGTATGGTTATATAATAAATACCAGAAACTATCCAAAGAAAATTTTGATATGACAGATGCTTATAGTTGTGTAATCGGGGCTATGAGAAAAAATGGTCAATGGAAGTAAAAATTGTATTTTAGAAAAAAAAATACTATATTTGCTATGTGTCAGAATTAGTTGTGGAAATATTAGAAGATTTTTTAGGTAAATCACGTAAACATTACGAGGGGAAATCCCAGATTTCATTCGACTGTCCAGAATGTTCATTAGAGAAAGATATGCCCGATGGTGATGGAAAAGGGAATCTTGAGGTAAATTATAATTATGGTGTATATAAATGTTGGGCATGTTCAGATATTAACCATACCCATGGTACAATTAATAAATTAATAAGGAAATATGGGAATAATAAACATTTTAAACGATATAAATTATTAATCCCCGAAGTTAAATTTAATCACCATGATGATAAACAACATACTATAGATGGGTTACCTAAAGAGTTTACACCATTATCTTTGGTTAGGGATAATGAAGATTATTATACCGCAATAAAATATTTAAAAAAACGTAATATTAATATTGATTTAATAAAGAAATATAATATTGGGTATGCAGGTATTGGTGATTATAGTAAAAGAATTATTTTCCCATCTTATGATGAGTCAGGTGAAATAAACTACTATTTGGGTAGGAGTTATGATAAGTATAATAAACTTAAATATAAAAACCCCGAAGTATCAAAAATGGACATCATATTTAATGAGGGTAAAATTAATTGGGATTCTAACGTTTATTTAGTAGAGGGTGTTTTTGACCACATCTCAATACCGAACAGTGTACCGATGCTGGGTAAAGTATTAAATGATGTTTTGTATAAAAAACTTATAGAAAAATCAGAAGCTAAAGTTATAATTGTTTTAGATTATGACGCTAAGAAAGATGCTATTAACTTATATAGGAGATTAAATAGTACTAGATTACGTAATAGAGTATTAATTGTAGATATGCCAAAGGGATTTGATATTGCAGATGTCCACCAAAAATTAGGTAGTAAAGGGGTTATAAAATTATTAACTACTGCGAGAAAAATTAAGGAAAGTTTACTATGATGGTCCCATTCCATACTCATCATCTTCTGGACCTTCGGAATCGGTTTTCCAATACTCTAAGTCCTCCTCTATAGTTTCTTCTTTGGATGTGACTTCTTTAAACAGTATATCTCTATCATTACATTCAATTACTTCTTGTTCGGAATCATCAGGATCTAACCAACCGTTATATAATAAAGAGGTGGCTTGAGATTTACTATAGGTTTCTACATTATAGTAATTAGTTATTCTTACATCACACCATTCATCCTCCACTATCTTAAATGTGGTTAGTTTTGGGGTAATGGGTTTAACAGATTCCCCTAATTTATCAAATTCTCCACCGGTAGCGTAATAATTCGTCATAAATGATGCAAATAAATAATCTCTTTCATCTTGATCTTTATACCCATAGGTTTTCTGTAACATCCCATCTACCCACTCTACTATTTCCGGATCATCTTCCATATTTTCTGGATCAAACCCCTTGGATTGTATAAATTTATTTAACTGTTTAAATAAAGATATTAGATACTTTATTCTATATTTTTCTTCTATATTCATTTAACACCTTTTTAATAATATTTTTATTTTCTAACAAGCTATCATCCACATGTTGTGGGTTCCAATGGATATTTATATCGGAATCATAGACATCCATATCTTCCCCAATCTCTATCTCACCCACCTTCATTGTACTAAAATGTGACTTTCCCACAAAAAAATCTGCAGAAGCTCCTCCTTTTGCCATGTCATCACTACCCCCCCATACATCAAAAGATATCACCCTAACGGCAGAAACATCTTGATAATACTCCACTTCATATAGTTTCATTTCGGGTACCACAACCTCTTCAACTGACGACCAATCCATTTTATTCCTACTAGTACTTGATATTTCATTAACAATATCCCGATTATACTGATAAAGGGATGCAACATACATAGATTCTTTTTTACTTAATCCGTAGATTTTTTTAATCTCGAATAGTTCAAACATATCCTCATCGGTTTCGGTACTAAATTGCTCCCCTTTTAATAGATTCTCTAAAGTTGTTAGTATGTGAACTTCTAATTTATTAAAAGGTTGAGTATCCCCTGGGTTCCTTATTAGTGTTTTTTTAGCCAAAATATTTGATTTTTATAAAATTATTTTTTATCTTTGTTATTAATAAATATATTAAAAATGGATATAATTAAAGAATTGATGGTATTTAATCATATAAAATATTATGATGAGCCACACATATACTATATTAATGGTAAGAAGACAATATCTTGTACGGGATTACTACATAAATTTACTACTGATTTTGAAGATGGTATAAATAAACCAGATAAGTGGGCGGAAAAACAAGGTCATATTTATACCCCTAAAAGTATGGCGGATAAATATGCTCATAAACAAAACTATTACCCAATGGATGGTGACCCTTATGATAGACCAGATTATGAAAAACCAAAACCCGTAGAGGAATGGGTTACAGAAGAAGACATAGATAAGTTATGGAAATATAAAAACCATCACGCCACTTATGAGGGCTCAACACTTCATGATTATGCTGAAAATTATTTAAGTAATAGGATAATGCCTGAACCAAAGGTAAGTCCAGAGGGGTTAAAATTTGAAGAGATAGAGGAAACTTATAAGATTATGAAACAACACTTCCATAATTTCTATAATGATACCGTTGCAAAGGGTAAATTAATACCTGTTAAATCTGAATTGGTGATTGGTGATATTGACCTTATGTTATGTGGGATGGTAGATCAATTATTCTGGAATGAGAGGTATCAGTGTTATCAGATATGGGATTGGAAAACCAATACTAAATTAAGGATGAAGAGTGATTATGGTAATAAAATGAAAGGTCCTTTATATATGTTAGATGATTGCGAATTTAATACTTACTCACTACAACTGAGTGTTTATAAAAAAATAATAGAAATGAATACAAATATTAAATTAGGGGAATCTAGTATAGTTTGGTTTAATGAGGAGAATCAAAATTACAAAGTCATTACATGTAACGACTATTCGGATCATGTTGATAACATCTTCGAAACGCTAAAAACTAATAAAGAAATCTTAGTGTAACCACTTATTGTCTTTCCCACCTAAAATACTTATATTTAACATATGATTAAAAAAATATTTCACATTGCAGATTTACATTTTAGAACATATAATAGACATTCAGAGTGTAAAGATGTTTGTAATAAGTTTATAAATGAAGTAAAATTATACGTTAAAGGTAATAATTTAAATTTTGAGGAATGTAGAATAGTAATTGCGGGAGATATAGTCCATCAGAAAATTACTATATCTAACGAGCTTACAATGTTAGTGTCTTGGTTTTTAAATGAATGTAGTGGTATATGCCCCACAGTTTTAATTGCTGGAAATCATGACCTTTTAGAAAACAATAAGGATAGATTAGATTCTCTGACACCGATAATTGAGATTATGAATAACCCTAATGTTAATTATTTAACAGAAAGTAAGTGTTATTTAGATGATAACGTAGTGTGGTGTTGTTATTCTATTTTTGAGAATAATGACCCTCCAGATATTACCGAAGGTAGAAAAGAATATGGGTCAGATAAAAAATACATAGGGTTGTTTCATGCGCCAGTTAATGGGGCAATAACTTCGGTTGGTTTTGAATTCGATGAAAGCGCTGAATTAGAACAATTTGAAGGGTGTGATGCAGTTATTATGGGGGACATCCATCATCGACAAAATTTCGTTTATAAAGGGGTGAACATAACATATTGTGGTAGTTTTATGCAACAAGATTTTGGTGAGAAGGTGAGTGAGCATGGGTATCTTATATGGGATGTTGAACATCTTGATTATACTGAACACGATATTAATACAGATTATGGTTATTATGTGTTTAAGATAAACTCTTTACATGATTTAGAAGAAGAGAAGGAATATTTAACTAATTCATAATGGAGATACCAAAAAAGATAAAATCAGAGATTGAAAATTTTTGTAAACTTAATAAAATAAAAAGTGTTGATAAGTTTATATTAAAAACATTAGAAACAGGTTTTAATGTGGAAAAATATGGTAACGCCCCCTGGAAAACAGAAGTAGAAAAAGAAATACCTGTAGAAGTAATTAAAGAGGTGATAGTAGAGAAAGAAATAATAAAGGAAGTAATTAAAGAGGTTGAAATAATAAAGGAAGTATTTGTAACTGACGATGAAAAAGTAAACGTGTTGATTGGAAAATTAAATGAATTAAATGGTAAGATTACCCAATCTGAAATAGACATAAAAGAAAAAAATGAAACCATAAAAACTTTAAGTGAAAAACTTACTAAAACAAAAAAACAAATAAAAAATTTAGATGGTATAGGCACAAAAGAGCCACCCCCAGATGATTTCTATGATGACGATAATGGTAAAGGTGGTTGGTGGGGATCAAACCTATTAAATAGAAAATAATATATGTTAGAGACAGTAAAAAATAAAAAATATGTGTCAGTTAGTAAAAATGGGTTTATTAGGGTAGATTGGCAAGATTATCCAGAAAATAGAACTATAGAGACAATCAATAGAGTTAAAACGTATTTTTCAGAAAAATATGGTATACCTAAAACATCAATAAAAATAAATTTTACCCCAATTTTAAAAAATACGGTAGGTAAGGTTGTAGATATAACTGATGGGTTAGTAGATAACATAATGGATCCAGCATACCAAAGAGGGTTATTTTTAGAGTGGGTTAAGATGACTGGTGTGGAGGTGGATTTTAGTAGGTTATGTAGATTAGATGATAGAGTAAATGAAGTATTAGTAAATGAGGGAGAAGAGGATATAAGATATCGTAGATGGAGTATTAATAAATTATGGATAAATAATTTTTTATCTTTCGGTGAAGATAATATAATTGAGTATAATAATTTAAAGGGGTTAACTGTAGTTAATTCTATTCCGGCAAATCAGGGTGGTAAAACAATATTTAGTATTGACTCTTTATTGTTTTTATTTTTTGGGAAAACTACCAAGACCGATACCGCAACAGAAATATTTAATACATATACTGAAAAAGATGAGGTAACAGTCGGTGGTCAAATTGATATTGACGGTGAAGAATATATAATAGAAAGAAAATTATTTAGGAAAAAAACAAAAACTGGTAACTATAAGACATCTTCCGAATTAAATTTTTACAGGATTTTAGTTGATGGTAATAAAGAAAATTTAGAGGGGGAACAACGTAGGGAAACAGATAGTTTAATATCGGATACCATAGGAACTTATGATGATTTTATGTTAACTATTATTGCTACAGCTAAAAACCTAGACGATTTAATGGAAACCAAACCAACCCAAAGAGGTAGATTACTGACCAAATTTATAGGGTTAGAGGTAATAGAAAAAAAAGAAGAAATTAATAAAAGATTAATGACTGACTTTAAAAGTAAAATGAAATCCAATCACTATAACACCAAACAGTTGGAAATAGATATTGAAAGTAATTTAGAAACAATTGAAGGGAATGAAAAAGAAGTCATAGAGATAGGGGAAAAGTTAAAAGACGTTGATGGTAAGATAACTGTTGCTATAACAAAAAAAGAAAATTTATTATCTGAAAAATATATAATTGATGATGAAATTGAAGATGTTAACCCTAAAACTTTGAAAGATGAAATTGATCAATTAACCAAGCAAGGGATTAACATAAAAGAAGAATTAAATGTAGTTAATGTTGAGATTAAGAAATTGAAAAAAGTAGAGTATGATGAAGATATACATGAAGAAGTAAGGGTAGAAGAAAGAGATATTTTATTAAAAAAAGGTAAAGAAGAAGATTCTATAGGGAGAATAGAAAGTATTATAAAGAATTTAGAAGAGGGGGAAATATGCCTTAGTTGTAAAAGAGTTTTAGAGGATGTTGACCACTCTAAAGAAATTAAAGAAGAAAAGAAAAAATTAAAAGAATCTAACTCCTTTCTTAAATCTTTAAATAAGGATTTAGATAAAGCTAATAAATCACTAGAAAACCAAAGTGATTTAAAATCAAAATCAGATTTAAGGGATAAATTAGAGTTAACTAGAGATAGAACTGAAGTGGAAATTGATAGTTTAAGGGTAGATGTTAAAGAAAAAATGTCACTACTTAAAAATTATGAAAGAAATATTGAATACATTGAAAAAAATAGGGGATTACAAAGTAAAATATTAGGTTATAACCAGCTGTTGGACAAGTTAAATTTAGAAAGAGACGGTTTTAGAACAACAATCCAAGATTATAATAACGATATAACGAATAGAATTAAAGAAAATGTAGAAAAAACAATTATAATTGAACAAATATTAAAAGAAGAAGAAGTGTTAAAAATATTTGAGATATATAATCGTATGATTGGTAAAAATGGTATTTCTAAACTAGTTTTATCTTCGGTTATACCTATACTTAATTATGAGTTATCTAGGTTATTAGATGAGGTGTGTGATTTTGAAGTTGAACTAGTGATAAATGATAAAAATGAAGTAGACTTTAACATTATTAAAAATGATATCACTAAAAAATTGAAATCGGGGTCTGGGTTAGAAACGACATTGGCATCATTAGCATTAAGGTGTGTTTTAGGTAGAATTTCTACATTACCCAAACCAAACGTTATTGTATTTGATGAAGTTTTAGGTAAGATTGCGAATATAAATCTTGACTATGTTAAAATATTTTTTGATAAAATAAAAAGTATGTATGAGATTATTTTATTGATAACACATAACCCAATAACTCAAGACTGGGCAGACAAAATTATCACTATTGAAAAAAATAATGACATTTCGACATTGCATATTGAATAATTTTTCGTATATTTGTAGAAATATGGTAATGGTACCACATTTGTAACTATTTATTAATACAGTAAAAATAATATTATGGAACCAAAAATGATGATTAGGAATTATTGTTTAGTGGGTATAGGTGAAATAGAAGATATAAAAGAAGATCTAATATTTGTATCTGAATCTAGCCCAAATTATGTTGGTGGAAAGGGTATATTAATATCAACATTCTCATCTACACTACACATATTAGAAATAGAAGAATTTTTTAATAAAAATGAAAGGTCTTTTATTATATTTGAAATGACGCCAGGGTTTTTTTCTGCCACATTAAAAGATAGAAGATTACAAGATATATTATTCGGGGGTAAAGTAGATAACTCAAACCCATTCTCATTTAAAATGGAAGAAAACCTTAGAGAGTTTATTGAAGATATTAGGGGGGATATTATTAACGAAGTTATAGGGGCAGATGATGATTTCATTGTCGAGTTGGAAGACCCACTAACGCTAGATGAATTATTAGATAAAATAAATAATGTGGGGTATAATAATTTAACCATTGACGAAATAAACCAATTAGAAAAATACTCAACACTAAAAAGAAAAATATGAATAAAAAATTTATTAATACTAAAGAAGATGGTCTATCTATTTATTTAAAAGATGTAAGAAAAAATAATGTTATTACCCCTGAAGAGGAATTAAAGTTAGCGAAAAGAATTGTCGCTGGCGATAAAAAGGCTATCGATAAGTTAGTTAATTCTAATTTGAGATTCGTAATTTCAGTGGCGAAAGACTACCAAAACCAAGGGGTACCTTTAGCGGATTTAATTTCAGAAGGTAATTATGGATTAATTACTGCAGCTAAACGATTTGACCACACTAAAGGGTATAGATTTATTTCTTATGCTGTATGGTGGGTAAAACAAGGGATTCTACAATGTTTAAATGATAATTCTAGGACAGTTAGATTACCAGCTAATATGATAAATAAAATGTCTAAAGTTAAGAAAGAAATAGAAAAATTTGAGAGGGAAAATGAGAGATCCCCAACACACTTAGAAGTTGAGGTTTTAAAGATACCAAAGTGTATAGGTTTAAACTCACCTATTAATGAAGATGGAGATGAATTAGGGAGTATTATATCTGATGATACATTTGGTAGCCCTGATGACGTAAAAGATGAAAACGACACACTTAAAACTCATTTAGCCAACGCAATGAGTGTGTTATCTGAAAGAGAAAAACATATTGTTAATTATTATTTTGGTATTGATGGTGAACCTATGACATTAGAAACGATAGGTGATGAATTTGATCTCACAAAAGAAAGAATTAGACAAATAAAAGAATCTGCGATTAGAAAAATTCGTAATAATTCAGGTGATATATTTAATTATTTATAAAATATTTAAATTAATTGAATTTGTTAAGGGGGTATTTTACCCCCTTTTTTTATATACTTTAGTGAATGTTGTGATTATTTATTGTTATAGATATTTATAAAATAGAATAAATAAAATAATGATATGAAAAAAATAGTAGGGTTTATTGATAAATGGGGTTTACGAGTAACATTTCCATTAATATTGATTATGTTTTTAAAAACATGTACCACAAACACAAGAATAGAAAAATTAAATAAAGATTTAGTAATTAAAACACAAAAATTAGATAGCTTAATAAATATTTCTAATTCTAAACCATTTATCACTAAAGAAGATATGGTGTTTTTAATAAAAAATACACCAAATTGGAAAACATTAGAGTTAGAGGAGTTATCTGATAAAGATAGGATACCAATTAATAAATTAAAAAATGATGAAGAGTGATGAATCTACAAGGGGTGGTATTCACAACTTATCAGATGGTACAATAAAATATTTATAAAAACATATTTGAAATATGAAAGGAATTTTTAAATGGATAAAAAATAACCCTAATAGGTTTATGTTCCTCATCCCTATACTATTGGTTGCTGCCATATCTATATCTCACGTAGTTACGTGGTATGATATGGCAAACCCGATCAAATGGGCTATATATTTATCTGTTGCTATTGAAATTGCTGCAATGACTGCATTAGTGGCAGCATCAACAAAAGTTAGAGGTGGTGTATGGTTTATGTTTGGGTTGGTAACATTGATACAGGTTATTGGTAATGTATTTTATTGTTATAAAGAAATAGATGCAGATGGTGAACTTTTTAAATCATGGGTAGAATTAACATCACCTGTATGGGAATTAGTTGGTACCGAAACTACGGATATAATTTCACTAAAAAGATGGTTAGCGTTTTTAGAGGGTGGGTTACTACCGATAATTTCCTTAACATCTCTACATTTTTTTATTACATATAAGAAAGAAAAAACTGAAAATAATGATTATTTTAATAATAGAAATGAACATTTGGAAAATATTGTTTATGGTGATATTAAAAAAAAAGAATCTAAACCTATAGAAAAAGAAATTATTAAACCTGAACCAGAAGATAGAGATGATTTTGTAGTGGAGATGTCAACAACCGAAGGAAAAGAATTTGATACCCCCTATCCTATTAATATGGGGATAGGAGAAGAAGCTTTAGAATCCTCTACCCCGGAGGAAGAAATAGTTGCGGATGATGATTATGATTCCGAAGGGGATCTTAATTTGACACCACCCACACCTGAAACACTAGTTGTGGAGGAGAGTAACCCCCAGAGTGTTAAAGCCACAACTCCCACAACTGGTGGTATCATAAAAAAAAACACAATGGGTAAGAATAGAATAGATTGATGTATATAGATAAAAAAATATATAAATTAAGTGATAAAAATTACTATAAAAAAGAATTTAAAAAACACCAAGTAGTGTTAGGTAATTCCTTTTCTGATAATCTAAATCACGTAAAAGGTTGGGAACATAGATTAGGTGGTAACTATACAAAAACATCAACATATACAATAGATAGAAAAGGTAATATATACCAACATTATGACCCTAAATACTATTCTGATTTTATAGATGATAAGATGATAGATAAAAAAAGTATATCGATTACTATTGAAAATCAAGGTTGGTTATTAAAAGATTTACTAAAAGATAAGTATATTGACTGGGTTGGTAATATTTATAAAAGAAGAGCTAAGGTAATTGAAAAGAGGTGGAGAGGATTTATTTACTGGGATCCATATACTAGTAGTCAAGTTAAGTCTTGTCTAGAATTATTAGATTATCTTTGTGATAAATATAAAATACCACATAAATGTGTAGGACATAATACATATATTGATGGTGTAGAATCATTTAAAGGGATTACTTATAGAAGTAATTTTTATAAAGAAAAAACTGATTTAAGTCCGGCGTGGGACTTTAATGAATTTAAAAATAAAATAGAAAAAAAACATAAAGAAAATGAACCATCACGATGAAACAAGAAAAATGCTAGAATTAATTAGGGAAGATAGGCGAAAAGTGGTACCTACACAAAGATTACTTACTGAGCAAGATATAAATGTTCAAGAAGAAAAAGAATTAGATCCAGCAGAAACATCTGAAGAAGAAAGAAAGTTTAGGGATACTGTGACTCCTAGGGTTAAGTTTAATAAGTTTAAGTTATACCCTAAAGCTCAAAATGTTGAGTTTAGTGGTAAATTTACCGATAACAATTTGGAATGGATTTATTCATTAGATGACACTGTAGGTGTTTATATTACAACTAACTTATTACAATTAAATGATGAAACATTAAAACAAATCCAAAAGCTAGTCGGTTATTACCAAACTTGGTCTGATGAATGGGCTAATAGAATCGCTGAAGAATATCAGAATGAGGTTAAATCAGAGGAAGATGAAGAAGAGGGTCCAGAAAGTATTGCTTCACCAGGTATGAAAGGGTTTGAAGAAGAAGAGTTCCAAACACCCGAAGGAAATGTTTAACACAAAAATTGATATAAAGTTAATTTTTATATTTATTTTATCGGGAGTATTAATATTAAGTTTTATATTTAGACCATCCAAACCCATCGAAACTTATGAAGATGTAATAAACGGTTTAAAAGAAGATAATAAACAACTATTATTATCGAATGATAGTATTAGTAAAATTAATGGTCAATTACAAATAGAAATAGATCAAATTTTGTTTGTGATTGACAGTACAAAGGTTTTACTTAAAGATAAAGAAATTAAAATAAAAGAGTTAGAGGAAAAAAGAAATGCGGTATCTAATATTGTTAATAGTTTACACGCTGATGATGTTACCAGTACAATCTCAGATTATCTCAAAAGGAGAGGTACAAACACTGATTAATAGAAAAGGTGACACATTAGTAATGATGAATATAGAAGACGCTAAGGTCATTCTTAGTGACTTGCTTGAGTATGAAATAGTAGATAGTTTATTAACGGCATATAAAGAAAGAGATTCTTTAAATACTAATACCATTATATTACAGAAGGATATCATAGTAAAACTTACCCAAAAATCTGAAAATCAAAGTGTGCAGATAAGTAATTTCCAATCAATATTAGATAATAAAGATCGAGAATTATCACTTAAGGATGATACCATTAAACAACAAAAAAAAGAAATACGAAAACAAAAGTTTTTAAAAATTTTAGGGTTCACAGGGTCAATAATATTACCGATTATAACTTTATTAGTTTTATTGTAGTTTTTTTTATTTTATTTTAATATTTATTAATAAAATATTATTTAATGACAAACGATCGTTTAAAATACATAATTAAAGAATCTTTAACTAAAACCGATGAGGATAAGATTGGCGTCATGATTCGTAAAGAAATTAAAGATGCTTTTGGTTCGAATTTAGAGAAAAAAGTTGCTAGTATAGTAGGAAAAGAAATAAAAGGAACTAAATTTGAAAAAGAAGTAGTGAAAATAAGTAAGAATGTCCTAGAACAATTATATAGAGAACTATGGATGAGGCGTATGTTTTGGAAAAATGCAATAAAATAATGGAAGATATAGATTCAGAATCAGATTATTTAAAAGTTAAAAATGTTATTACATCTTGTAATAACGTTGACCAATTAAGAGTTGCGGTTAAGATGTTTAATCTACTTAATAGGAAACACAAAATAGATGCCGAAAAAAGTTGGGTTTTAGAGCAACTTATTGGGTTAATGAGAAAAAAATGTCTTCCTGAACGTATTGAAGAAATTTCTGAAATAGGGAAAGAGTTTGACACACAATCTAAACTTGCAGGGTTAAAAGGGTTATCATTTGATGAGGAAGAAAATAAATTTATTGGTGGTAAAGCTGATAATATGACACCAGAAGATTTAGCTAAAAAACATGATGTAGATATAAAGGATATTAAAAAAGAAATCGGTATCGGAACTAAGATAGAGATGGAACATACTGATTCTAAAAGTGAGGCTAAAGAAATTGCAATGGATCACATAGCAGAGTATTCAGACTATTATAGTAATGATAATTTTGGTATTATTGCGATAGAAAAGATTAGAGGTGAAGGTGGAATGACTATAAGAATTTCAAAAGAACAGATGGAGGAGCTACATAAAGACGGGAGTTCAGAAGTAGATGGTTATTCGTTGTCATATCCTGAAGATGTTGCTGAAGCTACATCCGCTGGGGGGTCTAGTGGTTCATATGTTGGAGCATTAGGTAGACCAATTACAAGAACCTTTAAAAAGAGTGAAATACCTGTTTCAGTTAACGGTATGAACAAACCAATAGGTAAAATGTTTTCATTTAATGAAGATAAGGAAGTTTTGGAAGAAGATGATATTGAAGAAGCTGTTTCATATGCTGGTGCTGTTGGGGCTTATGATACACCAGGGTTTGCGGATAGTGAGTTTATGGGTACGGGTAAAGGATCAGGTAATAAAGGTACTACACATAGTAAAACTGCGTATCCGGGTGGAAAGTTTGTAAAAATTAAAGATAGATGTCGAAAATTCCCTTACTGTAACCAAAGTCCCGAGGCTATAACATTATATTCTGAGAATAAAGTTATTAAGAAAAAAAACCTAAAAATTAAAAAATAAGTACATTACTTGTTTTTATGATATTTATTAATAAATAGACGAATGAAACATAAATTTTTAACTAAAAATACTAAAATTACTATTAATGAAGTCAAACCTAATGGGTTAAAAACCGCAGAAAAGGTATATGATGAAGATGGTAAAATTAATAAAAAATCTTTGAAGGATTTTTCTAAAAAATTAAGTGATTACTATAATTTCGATGAAGATGAGTTTATTGAACCAAAGGTGGATAGAACACAAGATGAAACTGAACCGTGGGATGTTTATGATACAGAAGCTTTAGGTGCTGGTAAAATGTATGGATTAAAATACGATAATGAAGATACAGATGTGTATGATTCATTTGAAGAGAGAAATGATAAATTAAATGACACATCTGATTATGATGATTTATTTGGTACTCACGATGGTTTTGGTGAGACAAAAGATAAAAATAATACCTATGAAAGGTTAAAAGATTCATCTAAAAAATATAAAGAATATAAATATGATCTACCAACGGAGTATCAAAAAACTCCAAGGGTGAGGGTAACAAAAGGAGTAAACGAAAACAAAATGAAAAGATTAAACTTTAAAACAGAATTTAAATCCGATGCGGATATGGTGGGGTTAATACCTGAAAACTATAAAAAAGATGGACACACATTTTTAATGTCAGATGGAAATCAACTATATAAAGTAAGGTGGGATACAGCTCTCAATGAGGGAAGTATTTTAGGGTATAAAAATAAAAGTATGATTGTAGAGAGTAGAAATAAAATGAAAAAACTTTATAATTATAAATACTCAGACTCAATGGGTAAAACAAATGATTATATCACTGAAGGTGATGCTATGAGAAAAATGATGGATATGGTTAAAGGTAAATCATCACTCAATGAGCAAGAGCAAGAAGTAACTGAAAAAGAAGGTAAAAAAAATGCACCTATTGTTTATAGCACTACCATAGGCGGGCAAAAAGTTGACTTTGTACAACCAGCATATGAGTTAAATGGTAAACGACATATCAAAGGTGACGAATTTCCTAGCGTGAATAAATTTAATATCGGTAGAAATGGACCTAAAGATGCAAATGCGTTTATTAAATGGACGAATTCAATATCACCTAAAAGAGGTGAGGAGTCTTTTGGTATGGCGTATAAGAAATTTCTAGAGGCGGTTAACCAATACCCTGATATTGAACTTAAAAACAAAATCCATTTTGATAAATATTTTACTAAGACGAAAGATAGTAATGGCAACCCTTTCTGGCAAAACGCGTTTTATGAAACTGGTCAAAACATAACCTATGATATAGACGGATGGGAAGTCGAGCTCATTAAACCTTATATTGCTTATTCCAGCGCAACTCAAAAACCTATAGTCGATTCAATGGGGTATCCCGCAATTAAGGTAAGAAGGATAAATTTTAGGAGCCCTAAAGGTGGTGAATTCAAATGGAAATCAGACTTTGGTGTGTTACCAAAACAATTTAGTTCAAAATTAAAACAAGTTAAAAACGCTGCTGGTAAAGTTTATAATATAGCTGCAATTGCACCAGATATGGTGGGTAAACTTAGTGATAAAATAAAAGAAGGGTAATAAATAAAATTTATTAATAGGGCATAAAAAAAAGGAGAAACTCCTTTTTTTTATTTTCTTTAATCCCCATTAAAGTAGTAATCTATATTTTTTATTTTACCTTTATTAACGTCAATTGTACAAAATGTCCTACTCACATTATTTTCTATAATACCAAAATAAATTACATAAAAATCTTTTCTCCAATATTCGCCAGTGTTAGGGTCTTTAGTATCAAGTACTTTACGGTGACCAATAGAAACAATTTCCACATCCCTATTTTCAAAATCTGATATAAAGATGTTTTGTAGTTTATGTTTTATATATTTTCTACTGCCAGCTCCATAATTCACGTTTAAATTTCCGATAATAAAACTCATTTCATTTGTACGTATACTCCAGTTATAAAGAGAATCCATTAACCTTATAATGTTATTATCATTATTGTTTTTATTTAAAGATAGAAATGCTTCTTCTATTTTTTTATTTAAAGTATCGCTACTTTTAATCTCTTTATACACAATTGTATGAGCATTAAGAATACCAGTCTTAATATCTTCTGGTGATAAATCTCCATTTGTCATCATTGACATTTCTTCTGCTTCTTGTTCAGTGATTTGTGTTGAACCACTAATCTGTAGCCCTATTAAAATTCCGATTATTAAAATTAATTTTTTCATAGTTATTTGTTTTTAGTTATTATATACGAATATACAACAAAATATCCGAATTGCCAAATAATTACTACTTTTTTTTATATATTACCTTATATTTATATGTATGAAGATTACGATCAACAATTTATTAGTGGAATCCATGGTAGATGATCTTGAATCATTAACTAAGATGGATAAGGCAGTATTGAAGTTTTTACACCAAGAAAAAAGTAGATCTCCAGAAATTACCTATTGGGAGGATCAGGACTCTTATAAAGTATGGGATCTGATGGTAACATTTGGTTTGAAGGATGGAGATTATATTTTTAAAATGTGGAATATCTATAAAAAATATGGTAATTTATTATTTGATGATCTATCTACAATAGGTAACTATACCTCAAATGATTATGATAAAGCTGCAGATGTTATAATAATGAATTATTATGTGAATAATGTGGTTGGTAAAATGGTATATCCCGGTTGGCAGGTTGGATTGATGGAACCCATTGATATAATGTTATCCGAAGATATGATAACGATGGAGATTAAACATGTGGATTATCCACCCACTATCTTTATTAATCTTGAATTATCGGATATGTCAAGACGGCAGGATATAAGTGTGGAATTATTGAGTATGGATGAAGATAATTTGGGAAGACATATGGTAGATATTGGTATGTCCAAACAACTAGATATGTTAGGGATTAGTAGTCGTATGATAGAACCACCAGTTAATCTGAGTGATAAAGCTTTAAAAAACTATTTTGGGGAAATATTGGATGCGGCACATGACTTTATTGAGGAATATGATGAAGAAATTAATGAATATTATAATGAAAATCGTCCAGATGGTGGCTGGCGTTGGGAAAAGGGGATATTGGTGAGAAAGTAAAACAAATCCAAGAAGCTCTACAAATTACACCAGATGGGATATTTGGTAATATGACAGAACAATCAGTAAAGGAATTTCAATCAGAAGAAGGATTAGAAGTTGATGGAATGGTAGGACCAATAACTTGGGGTGCATTAGGAATTGATAACCCACCTAAACCAAAATATACAAGAGAACAAATTAAATCAGCTGTTGAATCAAAGGGATATACTTGGTTTAATGATGATGAAAATAAAGGATACGATGTAAACATTGTTGGTGTTAGAAATTCTTCAACTGAAGGTAGAGTAACAAATCATTATGATGATAATATGACAATTTCTTATAAAGTAGATGGAGAATGGAAATTTTATTGTTGGTCAAATACCACCGACCCAGGAAAATATTGGATCGACAACCCCTCCAACAGTGACGGATGTGCTATTTTGGTACCTGATCAATATAGGGGTGTTTATAAAATAGATTCACATGGAGGAAGATATACGGCATTATGTCAAAGAAATGGTAAAGTAAAAGTTTATCGAGATGATAATGAAGATGATATCTATGATTATGATATAGATAGTGCACAATCTGGTTATTTCGGAATTAATATTCATAGAAGCTCAGCGTATAAAACTGGTACATATATAGACAAATATTCTGCGGGTTGTCAAGTATTTGCTGACCCTGATGATTTTGATGATTTTATGGTAATATGTAATAAAGCTAAAGATGTGTGGGGAAATAAATTTACCTATACGTTAATTGAGTCAAAAGATATTGTATGATGAAACTTTATATAATTTAAATTTAAATTATAATAGGTATATAATGAATAGTGCAGAATTTATAAAATATATTACGACATCATTAACATATGAAGAAATGCATTTATTATATAAAGCAAATAATGTAAAATATGATAAGTGTGAATTATATTATGATTTTATCATAACTTTAAATAGGTTAATAGTAGAAACTTTTTTGGGTGATGATGTTATAAGTGAAGATGGGGATATAAAAAATCATTTTAACTGGTGCATTGAAACTGTTTTAAATAACTTTAAAAAAGAGAATATTATCTTTGATAATGTAGAGGATTTAAAAACTTATTTTTATTATTTTTATATTGAATTGTTTTATAATGTAAATAATAAGGGTGATTCTTTAGAGAAATTAAATAAATTACCGATATTATCATTTGATTATAATAGAATTAAAACTAGGTCAGATATGGATGTGCAATTAGAATTATATAGAATTTTTGAGAAAAGTTTGAATTTTAAGTTAAAAACGTAGAATATACTATTTATTTTATAAAAAATTGTCACTATAGTTAAAGATATGAATCAAAGAATTAAGTTTTTAGAAATAATGTTATCTGATTTAGTCTCTGAAAGAGATACAGTTGAAATGGAATTAAATAGGGTTTTAAATGATGAGACTAAACCTACTATCCATAAAAAAATTGATTTTGATAAATTATTAGATGATATTGTTTTAACTAATAATAAAATAAAAACTTTAAGTGAGTATATAGCAGTATTAACGCCAGAAATTGGGGATATTAATACTGAAGAAACTCAAAATAATAATAATAATAAATAAAACAAAAAAATGGAAAAGTTTGAAGAATTAAAAACGTTAGTATCTAGTTTAGAAGAAGATGCAACAAAATTTTACGAAAAAAGTAATAAAGCTGCTGGTACAAGATTAAGAAAAGGTTGTCAAGAAGTAAAAAATCTTTGTCAAGATATTCGTGTAGAAGTTTCACAACTAAAAAATGCGGAAACGGTATCTGCGTAAAAAAAAGTATATAATATGATGATAGACATACTTAATAAAATTTTATTATTTTTATTATTTTTATCTGGAGTTAATATAATTAGACACAGTTTCTTTTTACTTAAAAGTTTTAAAGATGGTAAAAGATTTGTATTAGATAAAGGATCATTAATAGTATTAGGTATGTCTATTTCATATATACTTTTAATAATAATTGATGGAATAAAATTATAAAATGGTGCAAGAAAAATTAAATAGTTTACGACCTTATGTGACAGGCATTAGGTTTGTTAAAAACTTACCAGTGGTAGATTTAATATTACAAGATAATTGGGATATATTCGAATCTGATAATGTAACATATAAAATAAGTAATACTAATACAAATTATTTTATGGTGTTCCCTAAAAACCCTGATGACAGTATTGATGTTGTTTTACAACATGTTGAACAAGTTATTGAAGTAAATGTTGAGAAAGAAAAGAAATTGACATTGTTGAAGGCTAAAATAGAAGAGTTAAAATCGTTATTTTCTAATAAACCATTAAGTGAATTAGAAAAACTTAAATTTATAATTCAGGATCTTACAGATCCAACAATGGAGGATTTAAATCTTAAACCAAAAATAGAAAACGGTAATATTAAAAAGAATGGTGTAGAATTACCACCACCAAAGAGTAGTAAGTATAGTTTAGAAAAAGAGGAAAATTAATTCCTCTTTTTTTATGCCTCTAAATAATCTTGTAGAGAATGTATTAACCATGTAGTTCCTGATATCAAACAAGCATCTAAGAATATTGAAATATAGATACATTCTAACCCATAACTATAAAAAGGTGAGAACTGTGTATATCCAGTTAATTGGGTGCCTAGCGATAATGAGAATCCAACCCACCATGGGGTGCACATCATACAACTAAATAACTTACCAAAGAAATTTGGGCTTATAGTGTCAGTAAAATTTCTAAATCCTTCGAATAAAGAACCAAATACTACTATATTTGAAATTCCATACCCCACTAATATTATTAATAATATTTCCATTTTGTTTATTTTATTAATTATTTTATGATATTTATAGTAATATATATAAGATAAATGATAATAATAGTAAAGGAAAGTCAATATAATAATATTTTAGATAACACACAAAATGATACCAAGTTGTTGAACAAGTGGGCATCTTATATTACAGATATAGTTTTACCCAAGATAATAAATTTAGATGTATTGTCGGGAGAAGATGTCTTTACAGAAAAAAATATCGAGATAAAATTAGGTAAATATGATTTTTTTAAGTTATTACCCATTAATAGTATGATATTTAATATAATTGTTAAAGATGAAAATAATGAAGAAGGAAGTATTAATATTACTTTTTCCCCTTACTGGACATATATTAATGGAGAAAATATAATAGATTTAGAGTTTGATATTGAATTATACTCACCTAAAAAAATTGATAGCGGTGTTTTATATTCTAAGATTAAAGGATATTTATTAAAAGAGATTGAGAAAGCATATAAATGGTATATAAAAAATAAAGAAAATGGGTAGAATAAAAATAACTGAAGAACAATTAAATAGGTTAAATTTTTTAATATTGACTGAACAAGATAATATTACTTTACCTAGAAATTTTGAGGAGGTACCCGATGGTAACAACAACTGGCGTAGCAACCAACCATCACTAACACAGTTAGAGTATATTATAAATACGGAGGGAATAGAGAATGTTGTTAGAATGAATGGTGATGCAGACAGTGGTGGCGTAAGTAAGGCGGATGAAAAAGAGTTAGTAGAAGGTATGGGTGTAAATTACTATTGGGTAAATGCTCATAAATATAATTCTGGGGATAAAGATAAGGGCATCGGATATACTAAATCAATGGAAGAAGTGTTACCAATATTAGAAGAGGGGAATACTTTGATTCATTGCACCGCAGGTATGGATAGGACAGGGTATATGGTAGCGAAATATTTACAAGACAATTTTAACTGGGATAAAGATAGGTTATGGGAATATACGGTAAGGTTTAATAATTGGGAAAGTCATATTTGTAATAACGTATCAAATAAAGGATATATTAAGTATATGGAGGCATTTTATTCGTTAGAAGAGTGGTGTGAAACGTATGACACTGAAGGTAATTGTAAAAATTGTAGAGATATTGTTTATGATAAAAAGAAAAAAAATAATAACACACCTACAATCAGAGTACCATCTAGTGGTAGCAAATCTAACGACTTTGAAAAAGATTTAGATGGTAAATTAATTAAAAGATGGGGTAAGAATATAAAAAAGTTTGTAGAAAGAATACAAAAAATGTTATTTTTATTAGGTTATGATTTAGGTATTCATGGTGTAGATGGTAAATTTGGTCCTGACACAGAAAAAGCAGTTAAAGAATTTCAGGAGGGTGTTTTTACGGATAGTGAAGAATGGGATGGAATTGTTGGTCCTAACACATATGAAGAATTAATTGTTGACATAGATAGTATAGCATCAGAGGAAAATATGGGTAGGGAAGACTTAATAGATGGTGTTGATGGTGAAGACTTAATAGATGATGTTGAAGATGAAGAAATAGAAGGTGGTGGGTCCACTGGTAACCTAAGTAGGTCTCAGTACATTGATTTATGGAAAAATACTGCTATAGAACAAATGAATGGTTATAATATCCCCGCTTCCATTACTTTGGCTCAAGGAATTATTGAAAGTGGAAATGGAAATTCACGTTTAGCTAAAAAAGGAAATAACCATTTTGGTATAAAATGTCACAGTGACTGGAACGGAGAAACTATTATCGCAAATGATGATAAACCTAATGAGTGTTTCAGAAAGTACCCAAGTGCTAATGGATCATTCGAAGACCATTCAAAATTTTTACATAAAAATAGTCGATATAAGGCTTTATTTGATTTAGATATAACAGATTACGAAGGGTGGGCTAAAGGATTAAAAAAGGCGGGGTACGCTACATCACCTACCTATGCAGATACAATTATAAGTGTTATAGAAAGAAATAATTTAACCCAGTATGATAAAGATATTCCAAACGTAAGTGAAAGTAGTGAAATAAAATTCCCTTCAGAGTCAAGTAGTGCCTCGGCCCCTCAAAAAGTGAGAGGGACGAAACCCCATCATGGTTACGATATATCTGCAAAAAGTAATATTTTCAGAAAAAATGGAAAAGTCCCTTTAGTTGTTTGTAACAATCCCGGTACCGTTACATATAGTAAATGGGTTAAAGGGTATGGAAATTTAGTAGAAATAAAACATGGTGAAAATGATTATTCTGCCTATGCACATTTAAAATCGAGTAACGTTAGTGCAGGTGACCCAATTAATGTTGGTGATGTAATTGGTGTAGAGGGTACGACAGGAAGAAGTAGTGGTAATCATGTTCATTTTGAATTTAGAGTTAAGAGACCAGATGGGTTTCCAAATAGAGGTGGAAAAGGGGCACCCGATGTGGAAGTTAATAAGTTTGAATACATCCGACCGATATCAGATGTAGACGATTATTTTTATTACCAAGTAGGTGATAATAATTATGTTTAGTTATGAGAAAATCTTCAGGTGTTTTATTAATATGTGAAAATACGGGGAATTTTTTATTATTAAAAAGAAGTAAAATATCGTATTTCCCACATTCTTGGTCAGTAGTAGCGGGAGCAATAGAAGAAAATGAATCACCCCTAGACGCAGCTAAAAGAGAACTTACCGAAGAAACGCAAATTGATCCAAAATATATTAGATTCGAACATTTTGAAACTCAATATGACTTAGGTGACCCCTTTCCTTTTTATTTGGGGTATTGTGATGAGGAATACGAATGTGTTTTAGATGAAGAAAATATAGATTGGGGATGGTTTAATATGAATAATTTACCTGATCAATTATTTCCTACTCTTTATTCTTCACTAGTTAGAATTTTTTAATTAGATTTACAACATGGATGAATTTGAAAGAGAGTCGCGTATGATGGACCTTGAAAGGGAGAAAACCGAATTAAAGAAGGAGCAATTTATAAAACAGATAAGATCTGGGTTAGGTGACCATATAAAGAAAACTGGTGGTAAGGTTAAAAAAGTTAAAAAATCTGCATTTAGAAGATTTTTAATTAGATTAATGGAAATATTTTAAGATGAATTTAGAAAAAGTTTTAGAGATAGCAAACGAATGTGTTGAAAATGAAAGAATACCTGTAGAAGATTTAACGATTCACTATAAATTGGATGTGGACACACACAAAAAACTAGACGAAGAGTTATTTTACAAAACCAATAATAATATTGGCGAGTTTAACCATAACGAAGTAATAGAGATTAATCTAGCGGGTATTACGTTTATGTTTGAAATAATTTGACATTTCACAAAAAAATTCATAGTATTGTTTCAACAAAACCACCAAAACAAAGATGATGAGTGAAAAAGAATTAGAAGAATTTCAATTAATATCCACACACCCTATTAAGAAATCAGACTTAGGGTTTCATGGAAATCTTTTCGGGGGTAAGTTATTAGCTTGGTTAGATGCAGCAGGTGCAGCATTTGCGGCTCAAGTATGTGACACACCAAGAATGGTTACAATAAAGATAGATGAATGTATATTCAAAAAGGCTTCTAAGGAAGGTCAACTACTAAAGATATATGGTAAGGTATATGAGTTTGGAACTACATCAGTAACTCTACTATTAGAATGTAGGTCACATAATGTATATACGGGCAGACAGTCATCAGTGCTGACAACCAACATAAAGTTTGTTAGAGTAGATGAGAGTGGTGATCCAATACCTGTGTCAGAACGAGTGAAAAATAAATTCAAACAAAATAATTATGAAAGATAAGGTTAAAAGGGCGATAGAGTTAGTGGATAACATAGAAGAAAATGTTGAGATATGTTGTGGATCGTCAATGGAACCTGATATGGTAGAATTATGGTGTTTTGAATTAAAGGAAATTTTAAAAGAATTATATGGGCAAGGAAGAAAACAATAAAGATATAATGGACTTTATCTTAAATGATAAAGAAACATATGATAATGGATTATCTCACCCTAGCGTTAAGTTTGAGGAGAATGAAAGAAAAGAAGCTGATAGGATATTATTGGAAGAAGAGGCGGACTATAGACCTAAAAAATATGATGTATGTAGAAGATTTTCTAGTAATGAAATGGAAGTTTGTAAAAAAATACATCGTAACGGTCCTTGGTTAAAAGATAGAGATGGTTTAAATATGCACGATATAATTGATATATTACTTAGAGATAATGTAGAAACTGAAGATGTTAATTATAAATTCCAAAAACCATTAAAATATCTATACCAAACTGGTAAATTTAAAGAAATTACAAAAGAAGGTGATACATTTAAATCCACAAAATTATTAAATTGTGGGTTAATTAAAGATGATAAAGGTAATTGGGACTTTGTCAATAAACTAAATACCAACTGGAGTGATTTATCTGAGCTCTTAACCACTTTATTTATCAAGGGGGATAAGATATCCGAATTGATTAAAATGAACGACACTGAGGTTAAAAAGTATCTTAAAGTATTAAGGTTTGGCGATAAAGAGATAAATAAAAACGTAAAAAGTAGTACACTTTATAAATTATTTAAAAAATATTTTCCAGATCCAGAAGAATACAAAGATTTTACATATAATACTAGAATAAACACCGCCAAGGGTGATGGTGCAGAACTATTGGCAATACAATTACTGGAAACACAAGGATTTAAAGTGTTATATCAAGGAGGAGATGGAGATTTTATTGATATGAAATATGGTGTTGATTTAATTGTTGAATTAAGTGATGAAATATTTCTGGTTCAGGTTAAAAATAAATCATTTGCGGCGAAACAAGCTATGGGGTATAAAAATTATAGATATATTGATTTATTTGTCGGTGTATCACCAGACGATAACGGAATAATGTTATATGATAGGGATCAACTTGAAGATGGGGTATTCATAGGTAAAGAAGTATTACAGGATAATTTAAATTACCTTAAAGAAAAATATCTATAAGTAGTTTTTGTTAAAACCAGAAACATCTGGAATTTGACGCTCAAGCCCATAAAAACCTTCATCCCCAAACCTATTTAAAAAATCACTAACCATCTCTATTGCTATTCCAGAATATTTTCCCCATAAAACATTGGATTCCACTTTACTTAACCCATAAAAGTCTTTAGCCCATATCATAAAGTTTGGGTTAGGGGATCTTCTAAACATACCATCTTTCATGTGTATGGCTTTAAAATGGGTAGTGTGATTTTTCCTTAAAAAAAGTTTATTTATATTATCCCAGGGTGATAATAAATATGGTGCAAAACCTACACCGCCGAACCCAAACTGAGTTTCTTTAATCATTATATTACAAATTTTATCAATAAAATCCGAGTCAAAGAACATTTCTTCTTTTAAAATTTTATTAAATTGTTTTTCTTTAACTATAATTTTCATATATTTATAAATATGAAATTAAAAAGAAAAATAGATTCCATTGTAGAAGAATTTTTTAATACCGGTAAACTTGATCTTAATAAAGATGAAAATCTCATTACCCCTAATGGATTGCAAAAGTTAATAAATGAATCACCCCCTAATACTTTAGGACTTCATGGTGATTTTTATAAAATAACTCGGGATCCCGATATATTAAGTTTAAATGATAAAGGGGCACCAGTATCCATATTGCAAGCCTTATTAGATATAGAGGTGACAGGCACATTCGATCATATTACCCAAGAGGCGGTGAGAAAACACCAAAAAAATAATGATATATCTCCTACAGGAGAGATGAATAAAGAAACATGGGATACGTTAGTAGGTTATGAGAAAACGCTGGCCCGCCACGCCGATATACAAAAAATAGTTAATGCGGGAGTAACCGATAGTGATTCTAATATTCTCACATCTCAATACAGTGCTTCCGAATATAAAATACATAGAAAATTTAACGAAAAGAAATATAAAAAATTATTATATAAAGTAATCTTTGAAAATGAAGAAGTTAAAACATTATTAAAGAAAGCAATCGAAAGAAATGAAGGTACCCACCAACTAAAGGACTGGTTAAACCACTATATAACTAATGATATTATATCTCCTAACCAACTTTCAAAACTTAAAATAGCGAAACCAAAAAAAGTAGAGGAATTTTTATCTCCCACCCATATCCATGAACAGGTAGAAAAGATAGGAAAAAAGGAGTTAGAATCAAAAATTCAGGAATTAAAACAAAATAGAGATGATACTATAGCGTCGATGAGAGTGGAGCTCACTCAAGTAACAGAGTTACGAGCTACCACACTAGAAAAATATAAAGAGGCCCCTGAATCTAGTGAAGAAAGGGAAAAATGGAAAAATGAACTTAAAGAGATTGGAGAAAAAATAAAAGAAAAAGAACAAGCCATAAGCAGTGAGAGTGAGAAATGGGACAAGGAGATTGAAGTTTATAAAAAACAATGGCAAGAGTTAAATATGATAGTAGATCAAATAACCCCCGAGATAATTATGGAGGCCGCTAAAAGAGGAATGAGTGAAGAAGAGAAAATTGAATTAAGGAAAATGATTGAGGCTTATTATATTAACGAAGTTAATTTCTCCACTGAACCTAAAGGAATCAGAAAGTTTTCGGAAAAGGATATTATTACACTAAATGTAAGATTGAAAAATGAAGAAGAACCCTTTTATATTAAAGAAGGATTAAAAATTACCGATATGAAAGGACCTGATCAAAATTTGGTCAAGATCGGTGACAAAAGAAGCAATATTTTTTCCTTAGATATTCCTTTTAATAGTGATGAAATCACACAGTTGGATTCTTCATATTATGATAGGGCTTACAATAATATAAGGCTCAATATAGATAGAAATAGGGAAGCTGGGGAAGAAAGGGAGATTTCGGACACCAAATATGATATTGCATGGGAAGTATTAAATTATATATTTACTTTTATTAAAAAAATCAAAATCCCCAAAAAATTTAAAGACGAAGAATTAAAAACTATGTATGGGAAATTAGCTATAATATTTAGGGGTTTTGGTAGTAAGGTAGAAGTAGATGAATTATTAGAATCTTTAGTTGTTATATCTAAATATTTTGAGGATGGTTTAATTAAATCTAAAGAGCAAGTAGAAGCTTTATTAAATACTTTAATAGAAGGAAATCCTACCACCAATAATATTATAGAGGAGATAATAGAAAATTATAAAGCAGTTATAGGGGCGAAAGCATACGAATTAAGTTTTCATAATAAAATTTTCTCTCCATGTACTGATTATGTAGAATATTTTATAAAACCAGCTGGTGGCGATAGCTCCCAGATTTTAAGTAGTACTTCACACAACAATATTAAATTGCAAGGATTAATGAAGGATATAGTTGAAGGTACTAAAACTAAGACTGAAGCATATACGATATTAATAGAAGATATTGCCATAGAAAAAATATTCAAATGGGATATTGAAGCGGTGAGACCTATTGGGGATATCATTACAAGGGGAGAAAAAATAGAAGTTAAACATGTGCGATGGGATAAAGAGGGCGGATTTCATCTCTCAGAATTTTTTGGAATGTATAAAACTACTGTTGATCCTCCATTTAATACTCCCCAATATCTTCAACTTTATAATAATATAATAGAGATGTTATATGAATATATAGGTAATGATGAAATTGGTGAGAGAATTATTGCATGGGTTAGGGAAAACACTGCGGGAATATTTTATAAAGATTATATTTATGTGCCATTAGATAATATTGAATTGGAATGGTCTACCAGAGGTCAGCGAGATACAGAAAAAAGATTATCTCTTAGAATGGAGGTTACAGGTCAAAAATACCAGTGGGACCCTTGTACTGATATATTAACCCCCTTTCCTTCTACTAATGAAAATATAGATAACTATATTTCCGAAGTATTAGGATTTTAAAAAAATATTTATTATACTTATAAAGATTAACTAAATTATTAACATTAAAAAAAGAAAAATGGCAACAAAAACAAAAGCAACACAGTTAGGGTCTTACGTATGTAAAGTAGGGGAATATGATATCCGTCATAAAATCATTCAACCAACGAGTGGAAAAAATCACAAAGGTGATGTTATAATTTCGCCTGGATCCGTAACCTCTTCAGTTTATTTAGGTAGGGATGTTATTAAATCCGGTTTTAATGATCACTCAAAAGCTATAAAATATATTTGGTCGAGAATCAAAAAAAATGGAGAAGAGGGTATGGTATCTGACAAAGTAATAAAAAAATATAATCTTTTATAAAATTAGGTATTTATTCATATGGGTTGTGATATTCATTTATATGTAGAAAAGAAAAATCCCGTTACTAATCAATGGGATAAAATTGGACCTGTTTTTTTTGATAATTGGCGTGCCGGATACATCGAAAAAGAATTAAAAGAGATTTTTGGTTTAGATGACGATGAAACTTGGGAGGTTATGGAAAAGTATAGAAAAGGCGACCCCCCTACCAATAGGACGGAACAATATATAATAAATAAACATTTCCCTAAAAGAATTGCGAAAGAAAACTTGGGTATGTGGGATGCGGAGCAGATTGGGTTATTAGCATCACCGTTTACTGATTCACCATATAAGGGAAGATGCTATTCTCTATTTGGGATATTATCACATGTAAGAAGTGAATCCAACCCTATGATTGGGTCGGAAGATTATCTCTACCCCAAGGGGTTACCTGACGATTCTTCGTTAGATATATTACAAATGAGTGATGAATGGGGCGCTGATGCTCACTCACATAATTATTTTACTGTTGGGGAATTATTAGATAGTAGTTATGCAAAAATGGATAATGGGGAATTAGAAAAGTTAGGTATTGACCCATATTTCTTTATGAAAGTAGTCCCAACGTTATTAGAGATGGGTAAAAAAAATGAGGTAAGAATAGTTTTTTGGTTCGATAATTAATTACCTAAATATTTAGCAGTTTAAAATATTTTTGTTTCTGAAGAACTATCCGAAACTAGTGATATTATAACCCCCTTAACTTCGTTTAAACACAACCTTTTTAAAAAAAAACGTATTATTATTTGACATTTAAAAATAAAGTGCTTATTATTTTATAAATATTTAGACAAAAACAACTTAACAATGGATACTTTACAAACAGATATAGTAAAAACAGATGAGAATGTAACTCTAACCGAAAACGGTATGGTTACAAACCCAACAACACTTAATAAGTGTGTTGACCTTTTCTTTTCCATAGGTGCTATGAGAGGTAAGTCAAAAGATAAAGTTGTTTCTTTATTTAATGAAGCTTACAAAGAAAATCCATTAATTGCGTCTAAACTTCTATTTTGGAGTAGAGATGTAAGAAGTGGAGCTGGAGAGAGACAAATCTTTAGAGATATAGTAACTCACCTAACTACTACCTCACCACAAACAGTTAGAAAAAACATTGGACTGATTCCAGAATTTGGAAGATGGGACGATGTATTGGTATTGGTTGGTACAGAATTAGAGGACGATATGTTCATACTAATTAAAGACTCTTTAACAAACGGAGACGCTTTATGTGCCAAATGGATGCCAAGAAAAGGGGATGTGGCTAACAGACTTAGAAAACTATTTAGGTTCACCCCTAAAGAGTATAGAAAGATGTTGGTTAACCTAACTAACGTTGTGGAATCTAAGATGTGTGCTAAGGATTGGGAAAGTATTGATTATTCGAAACTACCCTCTTTAGCGTCATCTAGATATCAGAAGTCATTTGTAAAAAATGATACTGAAAGATATGATGAATATAAGAAAGCTTTAATAGATGGAACTGCGAAAGTTAACGCTGGGGCGGTTTATCCATATGATATAATTAAAAGTATTAATCAAGGTGGTGATACTGTTGTTTCAGAAAAACAATGGGAGTCTTTACCTAATTGGATGGAAGATTCGAATGAAAGGATATTACCAGTTGTGGATGTGTCAGGATCTATGTGTTGTCCAGCTGGTGGTAACGATAACCTTACTTGTATGGATGTGGCTATTTCATTGGGTATGTATATTTCAGAAAGAAATGAAGGTAACTTTAAAGATGCTTTCGTCACTTTCTCAAATAACCCACAACTTCAGTACCTAACTGGTGGTCTTAAAGAAAGACTTAACAAACTTAGAAGTTCTGATTGGGGTATGAGTACAGATTTAGAGGCTGTGTTTAATTTGATTTTAAATCAAGCTAAGACATATAATATCCCACAGGATAAGATGCCTACTAAGATTATGATTTTATCAGATATGCAGTTCAATCAGGCGACACGTAGTGACTTAGGTTCTCAGTCTATGATTGAATCTATGTATGAAGTGGCTGGATATAAAAAACCAGACATTATATATTGGAACTTAAACGCTAGAGGGACTAATTTCCCAGTGGAGTTTAATAAAGATGGTACCGCTTTGGTATCAGGTTTTAGCCCATCAATTCTTAAACCTCTTTTGAGTGGAAAGAATATGACACCAGAATCCATAATGATGGATACTGTTAATGACGAAAGATATAATTTAATTACTATATAAAACGTTCTTTGAAAAATTTTGTGGTCTTAAGGAATAATTACAGCAAATTAAACTTAAAACTAAACATAGATAGAAAAAGGGAATTGGACCCTTCCACATCATAAGTTATTAAACCGTTTAGGCGGGGGACATAACAGAGTGTGGGGTAACTAATAACCGATATTCCGTAACCACAAAAGTATTAGATGTAAAACGAATGGTTTCTGCAAACTTAAAAAACTAAGCTAAAGTAGAAACAGGTTTTATTTTCCCTTTACCTAAACGAACATAAAGGGAATAACCATAGGTGAGGTTTAAAATGGGATTGAATTTGTCTCAAGTAAAAAAAAGACATTCAGTGGGGCTGAGTTAACAATCTACCGTAATAACGGTTATTACGTAAAATTAATTCCGAACTACCATTCCGACATCGAATTACTAAGAGAGGATATTTTTTTAAAGTATCCTCTTTTTTTTTGTAAAAACTTGTATATATTAATAAAAAAATATATTATGGAAAATTTTGAAGAAATTATTAAATCTAAAACCCCCACATTAGTGGATTTTTATGCAACTTGGTGTGGACCATGTAAAATGATGTCACCATTATTAGAACAAGTCTCTAAAGATGTGGGTGATAGTGCAAGAATATTAAAAATAGATATAGATAACAATAGAAATGTTGCTACACAATATGGGATTAGAAGTGTCCCTACCTTAATATTATTTAAAGAAGGTAAACAAGTTTGGAGACAAAGTGGTGTACCACCTAAAAATTTAATTGTAGAATCTGTTAATAATTTCGTTTAAATGTTTACACTTTTAAAATTTTTAACTAAAATTATATTATGAATAACAAAAAATATAATTTATGTAAATGAAAATAGTAACTAAAAATTATTCACTAAAAAATGGTAAAAGATCATATTTAGTTTATTTAAAAGATGAAAATGATAACTCTTTAGAGTGTTATGATGTATTAGGTGAAGAGGATAGAATTAAAAAAGAAAATAATCTTAGTGAAAAACATGGGATAGAGGATGTAGAATATGTTTCTCTAGAGGAATTTAGAGAAGATGAAGAAGAAGAAAATAAACCCCTATTTTTAGTATTTTATTTAAATAAAGAGTTATTTAAACAAAAGGAATTAGTATCTTCATACGGTGCAAATGTTAAGAAATACCTTGATGAAAAAGGTGATAATGTTAGATTATTTTTCATGCCAACTGAGAATAATGAAAAAATTGTATGTATAAACCCACTATATATAGGTGACGAAAAAGAATATGAAAAATTGAATACGTTAATTGGTGAGTTAGAAGAAAAATTCCAGTTAGATATCGATTAAGGTCTAGTAACTGTTCGATAGGTTTTCCACCTATCCCAACCAGTTTTTTCCATAATCATTTTATAGGTATTGGTCATACTCAGTTTACCTATTGCCCCAGTAAACATAATATTTTTGACTTTATTATTATCGCAGAAATCTTTTAATATGTCATATAATCTTTTACAATCCTCGGGGCATTTACAAATCACCAGATCAAAATCATCATACTGATGGATTAATAATTTGTTATTAACATAATTAACTTGTTTAATTATTATACCTTTCCTTTTCTGTTTTTTCATTAACATTTTTTTTATTATTTCTATAGATGTTAACCTTTCATTTAAACCATATATGGTAAATTTTTCTTCATAGAAATATTCATCTTTATGTAAAATGGTCCATTTTTTGTTTATGTCCCCGACTTCTACCGTCCTCCCCAATTCATCTCTATCGGTAAAGGGTGTATCACCTACTTCCCATTGTTTCATTAATATTAATTCATACTTTACGGGTGTGGTTTTTTTATACGCATTAGTTTTTTTAGGGAACAATACCTTATTTTTATCTTTTATAAAAAAATATTTTTTCTTAATATGTTTAATATCATCACTCTTATGTAATACTTTTTTCCTTTTTCCATTGCAAGAAATGATAATTCTATATCCCATAGCTTTATTTTTTAATAAAAAATAATTACTTATTGTAATAAATAAATATTAAACTAAAACAGAGATGAATAAAGATTATTATAATATCTTAGGGATTAATAAAGAATCTACCGATAAAGATATTAAAAAAGCTTATCGTACTTTATCTAAAAAATACCATCCGGATAAGAATCCGGATAATCCAGAATCAGAGGAAAAGTTTAAAGAAATCGCAGATGCTTATTCTGTATTATCGAATAAAGAAAAGCGGGAAAACTTTGATGCGTATGGTAACCCTGACGGTCAACCAAATCCTTTTGGTGGGTCAGGTATGAATATGGATGACATCTTCTCCTCATTTTTTGGTGGTGCAAATCCATCCGGTGGTCAAAGAAGAAGGCAACCAAAAGGATCCGACATAAGAGTAAACATAAAATTAAGTATATATGAAATATTTGAAGGTAGCCATAAAAAAATAAAGTATAAAAGAAAAGAAGGTTGTACCACATGCAACTCAACAGGGGGTAGATCTACCACATGTAAAAGCTGCGGTGGTAAAGGAATGGTAATGCGGGTACAAAACACCCCACTAGGGAGAATACAAAATTCAGTAATCTGCCCCCAATGTAGTGGAAATGGTAAGAATATCGTTGATCCATGTAAAAAATGTAATGGATCTGCCACTAACCAAAAAGAGGAGATGCTCGAGTTTGATGTGCCACCGGGAATAAGCGATGGTGAGGTTTTATTAGTTAAAGATAAGGGTAACGCAACCAAGGAAGGAAAAAACGGTGATTTAATAATTAACATAACTGAAGTTCCTCATGAAAAATTTCATAGAAATGGTTTAGATATACATCAGAGAATAAAAATAGTTTATAAAGATCTAGTGTTGGGTGGTCCAACTGAGATAGAAACATTGGGTGGTAAAATAAGGCTTAATATAAAATCTGGCACCCAAGTTGGTCACATTTTAAGGGTACCAAATAAAGGGTTAAAGCGGGGAAATCAGGTAGGGGATATGATGATAGAGGTTTGGATAGACATACCCAAAGAAGTCAATGAGGAAAATAAAAAATTAATTGAATCGTTAAATATTTGACATTATAAAAAATATTATATATACTTTTATAAAACTGAAATTAAATAATAACATAATTAAAACTGAAATTAAAGTGAAAAAAAATCAAAGCGGTAGGAGAACATCAGCACTACAAAGATTAGAAACTCAATTAGAAAATGGTACAAGACGAGTGAAACATAGTACAGTACCTTTAACAGATAAAAATGTTAAAAGAATAAATAAAGAAATAGGGATATTAAAAAATAAAATAAATTGATATGGCAAAGTTTGAAGAAGTTTACGAGGAAACATCAAAACTATTTAATTCACATATTAATAATAGTGGTATACCACAATTTGTTAATATAAAGATATTATCTAATAACACACTTAAAGATGGTTTTGGATCCGTAACTAAATCGCAAGATATGGTTAAATTTATGACAGATTATGATGTGATCATACAAATAAATGAACCTATATTTGACCAATTAGCAGACAATCAAAAGGATTATATAGTAAAAGATTTATTGGCACAAGTAGTTTATGATATGGACAAGGATAAATTAACTATAGTTAAACCAGATATTACAACATTTAGTGGTGTTTTACGACAATATGATATTGATACGTATAGTGGAATAAAAGAAACTATTGCTAGTTTAATAGAGCAAAAAAAGATACAAGAAGATCTAGCTAAACAAGCTGCAAAACAAGTTAAAAAATAAATATTATGAAAGTTAAATTAGAATATATATGGCTTGACGGATATCAGCCAGAACAAAATTTAAGAAGTAAAACAAAGGTGTGGGATTTCGATCCAATTCAGAACCCTAAATATACACACTTAAGAGGTAATGGTCCATGCCCAGAAGAATTACCTACATGGTCATTTGATGGGTCTTCTACAAGACAAGCTGAAGGTAATTTTTCGGATTGCTTATTAAAACCAGTGAGGGTTATTATGGACCCCCAACGTAAACAAACATTTTTAGTTATGTGTGAAGTATTGAACCCTGATGGGTCACCACATGAAAGTAACACTAGGGATAGGATTTTATCTAACGAAGAAAATGAGTTATGGTTTGGATTTGAGCAGGAATATACATTAGTGGGTGAGAATGGAAAACCATTAGGTTTCCCTGATAAGGGAAATCCAGACCCACAAGGACCATATTATTGTGCCGTTGGTACGAGAAATGTTGAAGGTAGAGAAATTGCAGAACAACACTTAGATATTTGCCTATCCGCTGGGTTAAATATAACGGGTATCAACGCTGAGGTGTTGCTAGGCCAATGGGAATACCAATTATTAGGTAAAGGTGATAAAGAGGCGGGTGACGACTTATGGTTGAGTAGGTATCTATTACATAGGATATGTGAACAACATAATGTTCATGTAGAATTCCACCCTAAACCAGTAAAGGGTGATTGGAACGGCAGTGGATTACATACAAATTTTTCTAATAGAAGAATGAGAGAAGAAGGTGGTGAAGTTTATTTTAAAGAAATATGTGAGGGGTTGAAAACTAAACACACTGAGTTCATTGAAAATTATGGGTCAGCCAACGAGTTAAGATTAACTGGTGGGTTTGAAACTGCAGACATTAATACTTTTACCTATGGGGTAAGTGATAGAGGTGCTAGTATTAGAATACCAATTGGGGTGGTTAACGATAACTGGAAAGGGTATCTAGAGGATAGAAGACCAGCATCTAATGCTGACCCCTATAAAATAACTAAATTATTGTGTGAAACATTATCACGTATTGATAAGTTACTTATAACTCATTAATTTTTATTATGGGGCAGGTTAGAGCTAAAACTGGATTAGAATTCGAGGTATTAGTTAGGTCTAGAGAGGGATTTGAAAGATATATTAAAGCACCAAGAATTAAATGGTCAGGTACGGGTAAAAATAATATGGAGAGATTATTAAGTGTTAATAAAAACCCCAACAAATTTAAACCCATTATGTCCGAATCTAAGTTTATCAAAGCAGATGCTAGAGATAAAAATGGTGTGTTATATGAAATTAAAAAATATAATATATCAGATTTAAATACGTATAAATTATATTCTGAACCCATTATCAAAGTAGCACCCACTAGAAGTAAATGGGGAAAAGGTGACCCTTACTATGATGCTTTTGAATCTTGTGTCGAATATAATAAATTTATATATAAGATTACTAAAACAAGGTGGTGGAGAAAGTATAATAAAACCATCCTCAAAAATATCTACACCTCTAATAGTGGGATATTTTCCAAGGACGGTTTCATACCATACACTGATTTAAAATTTAAATGGGTTATAAATAAGGGGGAATACGGGCCAATATTTGATGGTTACAATAGGTTAACGATAATTTTTAAAATAAAAGATAAACCCTTATTAGAAAGAATAAAAGAAAAAATAATCACATTATTACAAATAAAAAAATAAATTATGGATAGTATAACAAATTATGATCATTACTCTGAATTTAGAAATTATGCGATGAAGCATTTAGGTGTTAGTGGTATGCAATTTCATTATTGGGAAAAATTACAAGATAGAATATATGGTGCTAGTAGTACATTAACACCATATGTGTTAGAAGAGAGAGAATTAAGGGTTACCCAGATGGATATATTTTCTAGGTTGATGATGGAAAGAATTTTATGGGTTGCTGGTCCAGTTAATGATAGTATGAGTACAATTGTACAAGCACAATTAATGTTTTTAGATCAAACAGAAACTAAAGATATTAAATTATATATTGATAGTCCAGGTGGGTCAGTAAAATCGGGATTATCGATGATTGATGTAATGAACTTTGTTAATTCTGATATTATTACCATTAATACCGGTATGGCAGCATCAATGGGGTCAATTTTATTAGGTGCTGGGACAAAGGGAAAAAGGTTTTCGTTAGAGAATAGTAGGGTAATGCTACACCAAGTATCTTCTGGTGCTCAGGGTAACATTCAAGATATTAGAATTACCTTAGCTGAAGCAGAAAAATATAATACTTTATTATTTGATTTGTTAGGAGAATACTGTAATAAAAAACCAAAAGATGTTATGGAATTTGCATCAAGAGATAAATGGTTAGATTCTGGTGAAGCATTAAAATATGGTATTATCGATGGGTTAGTTGAAAAACTCGAAAAATAATAGTATACTTAATAGTTAACAAACTTGACAAATAGTAATTAATAAATTATAATAGTAATATGATAAGTTATATTGGAGGTAAAGCAAGAATAGGAAAATGGATTGTTCCGTTTATCCCTAAAGATATTGAAACGTATGTTGAACCATTTAGCGGTATGTTTTGGGTATTCTTTAATATGGATTTAAAAAACTATCCTAAACTTAAAACTGTGGTTTATAACGATTTTAATGGTCTTAATGCTAACCTATTTGATTGTTGTAATGATTACGAGAGATTATGGGTGGAGTTAGATAAATATCCCTGCCAACAGTTAGGGGTTGAGGATACGCCCCCTGAATATTCTGAGATGTTTAAAAAGTACCAAAAAGAGGTATTTCATAGTGGTGTGACAATAACTGAGGAGAATAAGTTTGATATTGCAGCTAAATACGTATATGTTTTAACACAAATATTTTCTGGGTCAAAGCCTGAAACTTCAAGCTATACTGACTATAAAGGAAAATATAGATGTAAAATATTAATATTTATGGATAAATTAAAAAATCCTAAATATAGAGATCATTATGATAAAATAACTTTTGTAGAAAATTTAGATTTTCAATCGGTGATAGAAAAATATGATTCAGAAACAACATATTTTTATGTGGACCCACCTTATTGGAAAACTGAAAACTATTACTCTAACCACGATTTTGATAGAACTGACCATGAAAGATTATCCGATACTTTAAAAAATATTAAAGGTCTTTTTTCTTTAAGTTACTATGATTTTAATTTATTAAATGATTGGTTCCCTAAATACGATTATGTTTGGAAGAAGAAAGAATTTGCTAAGGCTGCTGCAGCTAAAAGCGGTAAAAAACAAAACATGGGTGAAGAATTATTAATTATGAATTACGGAGAAAACACATACCTAAAACCAAATCCTGGAGAACAATTGAATTTATTTGGTTTACCATCTAATGAAAGTAACAGTAATATTAAACCACCTATAATAGAAAAATTAAATGGTGTATTAAATGTTGGTTTGCAGACAAATAATGTATATTGTGGTGATACAGTTGAGACAATGAAGAAAATTGATGATAAGTCAATTAACTTAATATTAACATCTCCACCATATTTAGCTTCAATTAGGAAAGATAATCATAAATATCCTGGGGCTAAAGACCAAATTAAAGATAATCAGTCCATTCGGGAATATTTAGACTGGATGGTAGAGATATTTAAACAGTATGAGAGAATATTAACGGATGATGGTGTAATAGCATTTAATTTTAGTTACACAACTTTTAATCCTTCGCTACCATTTTTTCTAATCAACGAGGTATTTGAAAATACAGGGTTAGAAATTTATGATACCTTAACTTGGAAGAAAAAATCTTGTTTACCTTTAAGTGGTCACCCTAATAGGTTAACTAGGATAGCAGAGTTAGTTTTTATATTTGCAAAAACCCCAGATTTCTATGCGAATAAAAGAGTTACTAAAATATCCAAAACAGGTCAAAAGTATTATACCACTTATTATAATTTATTAGACGCGAAGAATAATGATGGTAAAGTAGATGGGCATGAGGCAACGTTCTCAACGGAGTTTGCATCATTTTTTATTAATTTATATAGTAATGTAAATCACATTGTTTTAGATAATTTTTCCGGTACAGGTACCACTGCATATGCCGCTTCAGTTATGGATAGACAATATATTGGTATAGACTTAGTGGAAAAATATTGTAATCACGCAAGGAAAAGATTATTAAAGGTTGGTTAATTTTTGATTTATTTAATATATTTATTTATTAAATAACAACCTATAACATTGATTGATTCATTGTCTCTTCTCCTACAATCACCTAATATAACAAAATATGTCAGCAAAAGAAAAAGAAGTGGATAATATAAAAACCGAAATAAAATCTTTGGAAAAGAAGTTAGTGGACATCCAAGAGGAATGTAAACATAATGGATTTATAATAAAATTCGATTCCGATAATATATTACGAAAAGTATGTAATGATTGTGAAAAAGTAATTGGGTTCCCTAGCGATCAAGAACTGAAAGATAATAATTTTTTGTAAAAACATTTGGTAGTTTAATTTTTTTTATCTATATTTGTAATATGAAAGAATTAGAAGAAGAAAATAAGAGACTATATAAGGTTATCCAACAAAAAGATGATCGTATAAACGATTTATTAGAAAGACTTAATAATTTGGCATTATCATACCAAAAGTCATTACAGAGTCAATGTAAATGTAACCCAACTCCGGGTGTTAATACTAATGAAAATGATTAATATAGATAATTTATCTGAGTTTAAACAATCTTATAGTAAAGCCCTTACTAACGGTGATGATATGTTTGTGTTTGAGGGTTCTGATGTACTTACTTCTTATGCGAAGTACGTCATAGAATATTTTAAATTACACTCGTAGCTCAGCTGGATAGAGTTATAACGAACAATTAGTTCTTTGACATATTGATTAGTAAATGGCCCAATAGCTCAGTTGAATAGAGCAACGCTCTTCTAAAGTGTAGGTCGAAGGTTTGAGTCCTTTTTGGGTCACTCATTATGATGTCTTATTCTGTGACAATTCGAACAGAGTAAATCACACTTATCTAATCCATCGGTTATTTTTGACCATGAACGTAGTCTCATTTTACTCCAGTCACCATCTTTTTGTGTTGGGTTAAGATGGTGAAACTCAAAGATAACATAAGGGTATTCTGGATATGAAGACTTACAGTCAACGCATTCCCCACCTTTATAGTGAATGGCATCAATTTTTTTTTGAACCCATCGTTCACCACAATATTTGTTGAAACATTTTTTACACTTAGAACTACCGTTCTTCCTATCACTTTGTTGGTAGAACTCAGTAATTAATTTTTCTTCACGACATTTTGTACATTCTTTCTTTTCCATATTAATAAATATATGGATAGAAATAAAAAGTCTAATCAATATGAAAAAAGATCCTAAGCAGTAGGTCAAAGGTTCGAATCCTTTCGGGTGTACAATGGGAAAAAATAATAATATGAAAAAATATATTGTAGTAGAAAGAAATCGAAAGTTTGATTCTTTTGATTTAATTAATGAAGACACAAATGGGTTAAATGAAATATGGGAGTCCCATATACCTTACAAGTTAAATGAGGATGAAAAACCAAACGTTAGACCACTTATTTTCGATAATAGATCGGAAGCGGTTAAATATAAAAACAAAGCTCAGTCAGATAGAGATAGAGACTGGAGAGAAAATGACTATATTTATAAAAGTTTTGGTGATTTAAAACCAAAGTGGAAAATAGAAGAATATACAGGAAATTTATTTAAATAATATAATCTAAGATGAGTAAAGTAAAAGTATATATGTCAGAGAGTTGGTACACATACAGACGTAGTCACACTATTGAAATAGATACCGATGACTATAAAGAATTAAAGGGGATGACTGATGAGGAAGCTTATGATTATTTAAGTGAAAATATGTGGGAATTCGAAATGAAGAAAGAAGATGGGAATAAATACTCAGCGACATTGGCGGAAGAATTACAAGAAGATTGGGTAAAGGAAAAAACTTTTAGTGAAGAAACTGATTTACATAAAGATAAATAAATAATAAAAGTTATGACAACTGAAGAAAAAAAATGGTTTTTAAGTTTACCAGAGGAAATGAAACTTAAACTTATGGGTGATATGCTTAAAGAGGGTGAAACTGGAATGGCATTTGGAACGATGAAGATATTACTAGATGCTCCAATATCAGATGGAGGAGTTTCAACAGAGAAGATTCAAAACGTGTTTGAAAATCACACACCAAAATAAAGAAGATGAGTAAAACAATAGAAATAAGAGTAGTAGGTTACGGTCAGGAACTTGTTCAGGGAAGTTTTACGGATGAAGAGGTGGAAATATTTGAAAAGAAAATGGATGAAACCGATGAAACTTTGGGTAGTATTATTTTTGATATAGAAGATATCTTACCCGATTCTTACGGTTGGTTTGACCGCGATGAACATACACACGTTTACGGTGCTAATGTAGATGGTACCACTTTATATATCATCGATGGTGATGAAGAGATTAAAATAGATAATGTATGGGAACTAGAGGATGAACCATATAACGCTAAAGTAGATAGTGAAGAGATTTGTCATTATGATGGTACTGAAAATATTATCACTACAATATCTAATGAAAAAGGGTGGATTATGTCTGGCATAATAGAAATTAAGGGTGATGAAGAATTTAACATATCTAAATTAAAATTAAAAATAAAAGATATATTGTTTAATGATTATGAAAACTCATTAATAACAGATATTATATATGATGGTGAAGAGATATACACCGACCCAGATACATCAGGAAAATCATTTGAAAGTTATTTGGAAAGAAGAGAGAGTAAAGATGGGTGAAGAAGAAATTAGGTAAATATATTAGCAGGAAAAATCAGTAAAAGAATAAAAAAGTAATCAATTATAAACACTTAAAAAAAAACATAATGACAACAAAATCAAAAAATGAAGTAGTAATTAATATGGCGGAAGAGGTTCATTTCACAACCGAAAAAGATTATATTGAGGATATAGTTAGTAGGATTGAAAAGAAAAAAATTTATATAGATCCTCGGTACCAAAGAAGAAACTCTTGGAATAAAGAAAACCAACTGAGTTTTATTGATTCCATTTATAAAAATATGGTATCACATTCCATTATTGTAGTAAATATTGGTGCTAGTTATCATATTGCGTTACAAAAAAATAGACATAAGGACTCAGAATATTTTAAGAGCCTTATGGATAAGGGGTATGAATATATTTCCATTGATGGTAATAATAGAAGTCAAACTTTACTTAAGTATATAAATAACGACATAAAAGTTGTTTATACCCACGATAAAGATAAAAGCCTATTTCTTAAAAAGAAACTGACAGTAACCACTTATAGTTCTATGTCGCTGATACAAATGCATGAATTAGGAATAAAAGTAAATCAAGGTCAACCATGGAATAGGCAAGAACAAAGAAATTGCATAAATTCTATTGTGGCAGATTATATTAGAGAGACATCTATTAAGATGGTTAAAATAACTGACAGAATTAGTATTAAAAAGAATAGAATGTTTGACGATGAGTTACTTGCGATGTTATTATATTATGAAACTACTAAACGAGGTGGTACGCAAGATTCTTGGGATACAATGTATAAAAAAGAAACTGCCAATGTTGGTGAGTTTAAAAAGGTTATAAATGAATGGTATAAAGTTTTGAACAGTAATGACACCCCTAAAAGATTTGATAAATCTTTTGTTTATAATTTATATACTTTATTAAGTTATCTTAGAAAAAATAGTATTTTTGTAAATACTGAAAAATATGATGAGTTTTTAACATTATTTCACGAACAAGAAATTTTGAGAAAAAATGAAAAGCGAGCAATTTATAATGCAAATGGCATAGAGAAAAGTTGGAATGACTTATGTAGGTTAATTGCTACTCATATAGATGTAAGATTAGAAAAAATAGTTAAAGACATCACACCACATTTAAATGGTTTAACCATACAGAAGGATAATAAAAGAAATTTTAGTTTTTATGATAAGGTAAATCTATGGCAGGCAACTAATGGTAAAGTTAGAATAAATGGTGAAGTAGAAGGAAAGTGGTATAAAGAAGGTGAAGAGACACATAAATATATTAACCTTATTGAGGCTTTAGAGGGTGATAAATTTGTGGTGGATCACGTTTTACCTTATAAGGATGGAAACAAAACAGTTTTAGAAAATGGGGAGATAACCACTAGAGAATATAATCTTTGGAAGTCTGCTCGCATCCCTTCTTATGTAGTTTAAAGTTTACTTTTTAATTTATTTAAAACCCCTTTAATTAGGGGTTTTTTTATTTGTATTTTTTAAAAAAGTTTAGTATATTTGTATTATGGGATATATGAAACGATTATTTGAAGATACTTATAATGAGGAAATTATTAGAGAAGATTATTATAAAAAATTATATATCGAAAATATAAAGTTCTTTGAAAAAAATGGGGATGACTTGGAATTGATTGGCTTCGAGAAGTATGAAGATTCAGGTATGGGTGATGACCTACATCAAACACTTAGACGGAAACGCTGAGTATGCAATGGCAGCCTAGTTAGACTAGTTGACATGCACACCATACTATTGAGTATACTTGTAGGTAGGTAAGGTGTAAAAGGAAGTGCAAGAGGTGAAAGGTAATGATGCTTAGACCATGAACCACCTTAAGAGTTCTAACACAGGTGATCCGTTTTGGAAGTTTAAGAAAACTTATCCTAAGCCTGTAAAAAGATCCTGTATGGATGAAGATCAAGACGGGGGTTCGAAACCCCCCATCTCCACTAAAAACATAATATGAAAAATAATCAAAAGGGGTTATACTTTACTATTTATATTATTATGTTTATTATTTAATTTATAATAATAAAAAATAAATATATTATGAAAAAAGTAGAAAGCGGTAAAACAATAAGTGTGAATTATACTGGTAAATTCGATGATGGAGAAGTATTTGATTCTTCATTAAGTGAAGGTAGAGAACCTTTAAATACGATCTTAGGTCAAGGAAATTTAATTCCTGGGTTTGAAAAAGGTTTACTAGGTATGACAGAAGGCGAAAAGAAAACTGTTAACATTGAAGCAACTGAAGCATATGGTGAATATTTAGATGGTCTAGTAACCACAGTCACTAAAGATAAATTACCTGAAGGGTTTAAGGTGGGAGACGTATTACAATCAAATGGACCAAAAGGAACTATTAATGTAACGGTTAAAGAAGTTAAAGAAAATGATGTAACTATTGACGCAAATCACCCTTTAGCTGGGAAAAATTTGGTTTTCGATATAGAAGTTTTAGAAATTAAGTAATTTTTTTTAAAAAAGGTATTGACTGGTAAATTTAAAATGTTTATCATTGTATCATAAAATAATTACTAACTTAAAATTTAAAAAATGAGTAAAAAAACACCAAAAAACAGGGAACAAGAGTTATTAACCCTTTTTGGTCCTTCTAAAACAGAAGTTCCAACAGAAAGCTTAACTTACATTAGAAAAAACCCAAAAAGGTTTATGAAAAAAATCACAGAAATCTACGGATTGAATTCAGTGGTTAAATGGGTAGGGGACGCTGCTTAGTTTTAATTAAAACTAATTTAAAAGGGAAAGATAACTTATCTTTCCCTTTTTTTATTTAAATCTTATCTAAAAAGGTAAGATTTTTTTATGCTTACAAGATATTTATATTATAAAGTTTTTATATATGAGAAAATTAATAAAATTTATTATGAAGGTATTTAAAGACATGTTAACAGAAAAAGATAAATATTCTCAAGGGAGGATATATCTTTTAGTATCAGTTATCGCTTATTATGTAACATTAGGTGTTTTAATGGTTGCGGGGATACACAAGTCAAACGAAGGTGGTGGTTTGGATATGGATAAATTTGAAATTATTATTGAGGCTCTTAAATACGCAATGATGTTGTTTGGTGGGTATGTGTTTGGTGGTAAATTCATGGACGTAATTAAGGTAGTGGGTGGTAAAGGAGAAATAAAAAATGATGAACCGATTGGGTAATGAAAATAAGATTAACGGAAGGGCAATATAAAAGATTATTATCTGAGGACAATAAAAGTTTTCTTGATGGTCAAGTGGACTTTAAAAATATAGGTAATAGGGTGGACAAATTTATTGCCAATTGTTTTGAATATGTTTATAAAAAAAACACCAACGATAATATTAACTTTCTTACTAAAACATTTATGATAGAATTTTCTATCACTGAAGGTGAGTCAGCTTTGTTGTCACATAATTATAAGAAATTAAATGATGGAACAGGTGAATTTAAAAAGTTTATTGGAGAACCTTTAGAATTCTATGGTGAATTTAGTTGGGAAGGTACCCTACCTGTTATGACACACATCAATGGTACGATAGATGGTAAATATACTGGGTACGCTACTTCACCCGAAGAATTTTACGAAAAAATGGAGGAGGGTGACTATGATGATGTATACGATGAAGGTGGTAATGTGGACTGGGATGATAACCATATTGATTGGGAAATTGATTATGATTGGGCATCCGAATCTTTGGGGTATCAATTGGAGGAATTAGATAAAGATGACGTAATAGATGGTATTAATATAGAATGAAAATAAAACTAACAGAGGAACAATATAATAGATTATTATCTGAGGATACTACTTCACATGAAGATTGGGGTCGACTAAGTAAAAATGTTGACCCATTCACTATTAAGATATTTAATTATATTCGTAAAAAATTAAAAGATTCCCAATTGAAAATGAATATTGATATTGTCAACCTTTTAACAAATGATATTCAACTAACGCAAGAAGAGTCAATTATTCTAACCCATAATTTTAAAAAAATGGTTAATTACGATACAATGACTGAAGAGGTAGATGAATTAATGGGAGAACCTTTAGAATATATAAGGATATGGGAAATCCCTACACATATCCCCACAACGATTGAACTTAGTGGTAGAGGATACCCCATGGGTAAAGTTTATGTATTAGGGAAAAATACTCAAGACGCATTAAAGAATGTTAAAGACGGGAACAACTTCGAAATTGGTACATTATACGATGATGAAATAGATCTTGATGACTTTGATTTAGAAATAGATGAAATACACCCCCAATCAGAGATGGTTAGTGATGATTTTTACGATGGTGATACACGTGGTGGTAAGTTTATAGTTAAACCCTTTGTCGGGGGAGATAGGTTGGGGTATAAAGAAAGATTATCCCCCCGCACATTAGAATCATTGGTATCAAAAATAGGTTAGATTATGAAAATTAAATTAACAGAGGGTCAATATAATAAATTACTGGTAGAAAATGATAAAGATTTTCTTGATGGTATGGTTAACTTTAAACATATAGGTAATAAGGTTGATAAGTTTATTATTAAATGCTTTAATTTTATGAGAAAACAATACCCTAATTTTAAACAATTAAGAGATATACCTATGTATTCTATTAAGTTGTCAAAAGACTTAGTAATACCAAGGTCTGTGTGTTTAGTTATCTGTTATAACTATTATTTACTTTGGAATAAAATAAATCCTACAAACTATGAAGGAGATCTTAGTGAATTTTTAGGTAAACCATTAGAGTTTTATGGGGAGTTTGAACTTAATGAAGAAGTTCCAGTGAGAGGGTATATAAGTGGATATCAAATGGGTAAGTATACAGGATACGCTTCTACAGAAGAAGAGTTTTTAGATCAATTAGAAAATGGTGAATATTATGATTATGATACAACTGATAGTTATGTAGACTATGATGACAATATTGAATGGGAGGTAGATGAAGGATATGTTGATGATTTCCTTTCTCAGAGGGTAGCTGATAACCGAGACGATGTTAAAATAAATATACAATTGAACGATCAATAAAATGAAAATAATAATAACGGAGGAACAATATAAAAGAACTATTCAAGAAGGGATGTACGTTAATGATGATGGTACCCTTATGGATGATAGTGATAACTCCCCAGTAGATAAATCTTTCGATATACCTAATGGTACAGAAATAGTGGACGTTTTAATTTATGTGGGTACTGATGAATTTATGATTCCGGGTCACTATGGAGAAGTTGCAGTTCTAAAATGGTTAGATGATGAAACTAAAGAAGGCGAAGGTGTTGTTGTTGATGAATATCTCGATGAAGGTGATGTTGAAACAATACATATGAAAGGTAGATTAGAATGGAATGATAAATATGGTAAATATAATTTCTACCCATATTACCCCAAAAAAGAAAGAGAAGAACCAACACCATTAGGTGAAAAAAATGTAGAGTATGTAATTACTTTTGGTCCTGATGATAATAAGATGCCGAAATGGATGAATAGATTAGGTAAGTGGGTGAATGTTGATAATGAAAATTTTGAGGAAGAAGAGGATGTATATAATACTTGGGAAGAATGGAGTAACAGTCCTTATTTTTTAATTGATAGTGGTAGAGATAGGAGAGATGGTAAAGAAGGAGACTGGATAAATTCCTCAGCAATACATAGTACAATACATGGTGAAAACTATTTTAATCAATATACTAAAAGAGAGGGTCCGATGAGGATAAAAAAATATAGAAAATGAAAATAATAATAACGGAGGAACAATATAAGAAGGCCCTACTAAAGGAATTTGGTGAAACCATCAGAGACCCTAAAGAATGGTACTTAAGTGTTTTAGAGTGGGTAGATTCACCAGAAGAATTAGATTTTGAAACTGATGATGTTGAGGTGGTAGTATATAACAAAAATGGTTATTACTTAGGTTATTATGATAAAGAACAAAGTTTAGGTTTTGTGGTTAACGAATTAGAAGATGATGATGAAGAGAATATTGCCGAAGACGATGGTGCTGAGTCATCATCAGGAGGGTCAACCACAAAATGGGAAGATATTGTATCATTAGCAAGGGGACCCTCGAATACATTAGACAATAGCCCATGGGCAGTCGAACCAAATAGAGGCTCTGCTAATACTATAGATAATAGTCCTTGGTCCGATGGAGTCACAAGGGGGCCAGATAATCAGTTATCCTAATTATTTTTTAGGTTTAGGCGGTTTCGGTTTTGGTTTATTACATCCACATCCCATAATTTAATAGTTTTAATAAAATATTATATACTAATAAATAGTAATAGAAAAACATTTTGTAAACTTTTTAATGTAAAAAAGATGTAAAATATTTGGATAACTGAAATAAATACCCTATATTTGTAATAAATAATAATTATGAATGTAGATTTTTTAAAAGAAGTGTTATCACTACCCTCGATATCGGGTAACGAATCTATGGTAAGGGATTACATTTTAGAGTTCGCTAAGGATAATCAGATAGAGTCCAAGGTAGATAAGAAAGGTAATGTTTACTTAACTAAAGGAATGGACAGAATGACTTTAGGTGAATATTACCCTTGTGTTGTGTCACATATAGATACTGTACACCGTTCACATATAGATTTAATTGATAATAAGAGAAGATTAGATATAGTTGATAAGGGTAATGGTGATTTAATCGCCTATAACCCATTGACTAATGAACAAACAGGTATTGGTGGGGATGATAAGTGTGGTGTTTTTGTTTGTCTTTCTCTTTTCTTAGAAATGGACATACTAAAAGGTGCATTTTTCGTTGAGGAAGAGATTGGTATGTTAGGATCTAAAGAAGCCGATCCAGAATTTTTTAAAAATGTGGGTTATGCGATACAATTCGATGCCCCATCCGCTAATTGGATTACTGAGGTATGTAGTGGTGTTAAGATTTTTGATTCGGAATTTAAAGATAAAATAATTCCAGTTTTAAGTGAAGGTGGATATACTAATTTTAGTAATGATCCTTTTACGGATGTAAATCAGTTAGCACAGAAATTTGATTTTAATTGTTTAAACTTAGGTTGTGGGTATTACGAACAACACAGAGATTCTGAATACGTTGTAGTAGATGAAGTAAAGAAATCTTTACATATGGGAATTAAACTAATACATCACTTAGGGATTGCGGATTATTTAAGAAAAGATAAAGAAGTTCCTAAACAAATGATTAGTGAATCTTATAATTATGGTAACAACTACGATAATCTACAAGATTTAGATATGAGTTATAACTTAAAATACTATGATGACTACGATGACTACGATGAAAACGCAGATAAAATTGTAGATGCGGTATTTGATATGATAGATGAGGGTTATAGTAGGGAAGATATAAAACACGAAATAGGGGAAATGTTATATAATAACTAAAACAACAAACAAATGAAAAAAACAACATACCAGATTAGAAAAACTATGATTTCTAGAACGCAAAATATAAAAAGCAAGGATAAGGTGGTATCGATAATAATGAATAATAGTTTAGGGACTGTGTTTGAAACTAACAACTTTGATGAGGTATCTAAAATGTGTGAAATACTTAATATTAGACACAAATACATCGGTTATAAATATGAAATTAATGTAATAAATTAAAACAAATATGGATAATTCAGATATGGAAAAAATTGGTTTGTGGGTATTAATAATATCTTTTAGTTTTATTGCTATTATATTATTAGCCCCATATATTGGTTATATTGTGATCGGATTAGGGATCACAATACCTTCTTATTTACTTTATAAAAAAAATAAAAATGATGAATAATTTGTTAGAAGATAAAAATATAGTTGCAAAAATTTTAAATAAGTTAAGTAAATTGTGTAACATCCCCAATAGTGGATTTCTTGCTGGTGGTGCAGTAGCAAATACATTATTAAATATGAAATATGGTGAAGATTACCCTATTAATGATTTAGATATTTTTAGAGAAGGTGACGCACCAGAAACACTACACACCCCACTACGAACAAATAAATTAATTATACAAGAAGGGTATGGTGGTGCTGAAATAAATTATGACCATGGAAGTAATTACAGAATCATTGAAGTTAGTAGGGATGGGTTATTAAATTTTATAACTATTACTAAAGTGTATGATAGAGAGAATAGAAGAGATTATCAATACATACTGAATGGTTTTGATTTTAATTGTTGTCAAGTTGGTATCGACCTTTCTAATAATCAGATTTATTATACGGAAGACTTTGTAAAATTTTTAAATACGCAACAACTGGAGGTAACTGCATTATATACTCCAGCCCACACTGCAATACGTTTATTCAAGAAGAAAGATGAGTTAAATTGTTATTGTAATATTGAGAAGTGTATGGAATTATTATCACAACCTTTAATAGGTGATATTAGAAAATATATTATTGGGTTACATTTCGCTTTTTATTTTAGTCATAAATATAAAGATATGTTTATTAAATATTATAGTGAAATAAAACAATATTTTAAATTAGTAACCTTTTTTGATGATAAAAAATATATGTGGAAATTAATGAATGATATTCATTTTCCCTCTATTGAAAACGAAAATAAAATTGATAAGTCACATGCTGTTAACTGGTTATGTCCCAGTAGGAGTGTTCCACCAGAAAGATTAAAACAATGGAGTAAGTATAATGATATAATGTGGACGTTATCACCTATATTATATAATACTACCGATAATGATATCTGTGGTACATTAGAAACTAATAATAATGTAATGGGTTCCATATATTCTCCATTATCTTTTATGAATGCGTATAATATTACAAATGGTAATCTAAATAAAAGAATACTATCTAAATATAAAATGGTGTTAGATAACGGTGATTGGACCAAAATAATTGCATTATTAAATTCTAATTTTTGTAATTGTGATTTCACCGAAAAACATATAACTTTAATTGAAAACTCTATTAAGGAGTTTGGTTTTATCACATCTAATATATTAAAATATAATTTAACCTTACAAGAATCTTATAATTTATGTAAAGATATTTACAGGATCGTGTTAAAAGATGGTGAGTGGATAACCCCACTTATCGACCAATCGATGAAAGAAAATAATGTACTTGTTAAGCCGACATACGATATTTTATATGGTTCTATTAATATCTTAAAAGAAAAAATGAGTAAACCACTTATTAAACCTATAGAAATTATAGGTAATTTAGAATTACCATTAAATATAATAGTTAAAGAAATAGTTTCAGAAACAGAAATGAACTGGGCGGGAAATAAATTAAAAAATTGTATTAATGACCCATCGCAATCTTATAAAGAAAAGATTAAAGGGGGTAAAGTTAAATTATTTGTTATAACTACAGATTCTAGTTGTTCTGCATTAGAATTACATTTTAGTGATAACAATTTATCTTATGTTGAAAAATATTTATTAAGTAGTTGTAATGAAAACCCCACAAGATACCATAGAATAATTGCGGATATCATAATAAATGAGGTAAACGCAGATTTATTACTTTCCCAATATGAAAATAAAATAAAAATGTATAAAGACATTTCTATGTTAAACAGGGGGTTATTAGTTGATGCTAAGGATTCTAACAAAAAATTTCAAGTGAAGACGGGAGATACCCCAAGAACAACATTAGAGCAGATAAATCAGTTTGATACTCCTGATGTAACGGAAGATAATGATCCATTCATTTTATAGTTGTGGTGTAGATAATTCTTTATTTATTTCATATAAACCCAACCCGTTATCCCCAATTATTTTTAAATTGTCAATGATATCTTTAAATTTATTTTCTTCTTCTCTTTGCTCAGTTACAAACCATTGTAGAAAATTTTCTGTAGTATAATCACCCACTTCTTTACATTTAGACACTAATTTATTTATTGAGTTTGTTACTTCTTGCTCATTATGTAAAGAATCCTCAAAATGAGAAAGGACATTAAAGTTGGTAGTTTCTTCTTCCATAAAATTATATTGCGGTATGTCTGGGGTTGAATCTTTTTCCATTACATAAGTTATTAGTTTTAACATATGTTCTCTTTCTTCATTCGATTGATTTAAAAAAAAATTAGATATCCCATTAAACCCTTTACCACTAAAATCTATAGATAGTTTTAAATAGTAAAAAGAAGTGTTATTTTCTAACCATATTTGTTCATTAATTAATTTTAATATCTCTTTATTTAGTGTTTTAGATTTCATCATTTCTTTTCTTTCTTTCTTTGTATATTGCATTTGATTTAATATTTCTTTTTTTAACTGATGGTTTGGTGTATTCTTTATTATCTCTGCATTGCCTTTGCATTTTAGTTTTAATAAATTTACTTTTTAACTCTTTCAGTGCTCTCCCTATGTCACCCTTTTTAACTTTTATCTTTAACATTAATTATAAATATTACACTTTTTAAATAATAAATAAAGTATTAAGTGACATAAAGATATTTATAACCAAAGATAAAAGTGAAACTCTTAAAAATATTAACAGAAAATGTCGTAACACCCATAGATAAAAAAATGGTTAGTGTTTTACAACGAATGAAGGTGGACCCTGCAGATGTTGGGGAAATTTGGTCCACATTAACTGACCCATTATCAATTTATGATATGGAACTTAAAATTAAGGTTACGTTTTTATATTCACAATCTTGTTATATTAGCGATGAAAACTCCACAGAAGGGGATATAATATGTAATGACTTAGATGGTGTAGATACGGAGGAGATGATAAATACTGCCAATTACGACAATGAAAAATTAGCATTATCAAAGTTTCTTGACATACCACCATTTCTACTGGTGAGACAAAATTATTCACACTATGGATTAAATGTGTATGATTTTGATGGTGACTCCTATTCGGTTGGGGATAATGAAGATGTGGAAGACGCAGCATACCAACTTTCCGAGATGACGATTGATGACGATATGGGGTATTTAGAAACATGGTGGTTAGATGATTACCTATCCATTAATGACTACGCAGTTGATCAATTTTGTGAAGAAGAGGCCGATAATCGTTTGGATAATATGTCCGAGGAGGAAATGATGGAAGAAGCTGGTATGGATCCGGATGAAAAACAAGAGGAGATTGATGATTTTGAAAGTAGAAAAGAAGAGAAAGAGGAACAGTTGGTTGAAATGGAGGGTGAATTAGAGGATTTGGAGGATCTAAGAGATGAGGTAGAAGAAGAATATGGAGATGAATCTGATGAATATTATGAGGTATATCAGGAACATGCGAACAAAGAGGAGGAGGTAGATGAACTGGCGGATGATATTGAGTCACTGGGAAGTGATATAGAGGAATCACAACAAGAATTAAGTAATATGCCAGAAGAAGCAAAGAATGAGTTATATGATACATATAAAGAAGATTATAAATCAGAGGTTGAGAGCAATGGTGTAGATTATTTTACAGAAAATCTTGGAATGAGTAGAGCAAACGCGATAGATTATTATTTTGATTTCGATAGAGAGGGAGCTATCCAATCCATAGCCGATGAACGAGATAGGGGAGAGTCTTTTTCGGGGTGGGACGGTGTTGAACATGAAGAAGAGTATGATGATGTGGATTATTACATCTATCAACAGGGGTAACTTATCGTTTGGAAATAAATTATATTATTATTTGATTTTTTTTAAAAAAGTTATTATATTTATATAATACACAATAACTATTATTGTGAAAAACAACAAACAATATCATGAAAAATACAAACAGAAAATATAGTTTTTACACCTTATTATTAGTAACTTTAACCTTCATATTTGGGGGTTACCACACCTGCGCACAACAATTAATGCCAATCGATGGTTTGTGGTATGAATGGACTACAGATGCAGGGATTTTATATGATGATGGCGATGATGGGGGGAATTATACAAATAATGGTCTAGGTGCGTTAACAATTTATCCCACTGACCGAGCTAACGATAAAATATTCTTACGATTTGTAGAGTTTAGAGTTGAATTTCAAGCATCTTGTGGGTATGATTATTTGGAGGTTTATGATGGGGATGATATGTCTACTCTACTAGGTAAATATTGTGGTACAAGTTTACCAAACTCTGTTCAATCTACCCACCCCACTGGTGCGGTGACATTGCTTTGGTCATCTGATGGTTCAGTGACTGATGCAGGATTTAAAATTGATGTAAGTGTTATCGACCCTATGGCAACCGTGCAACTTGGCGACCCTAATTCAACTACCACAAATGGAAGAGTACCTTCTTATGGATTTTACGATTACTCGTGGTCAGCTTTGATTTATAGTGCAGCTGAAGTAGGGCCCCCTATAGAAATTGATGAATTACAATTTGATGTTGAGAATAATATCAACACGACAATGATAAATCAAAAGATTTTCATTGCTCATACAACCATGAATATGTTTCCTAATGGAAATGAGCCAATAGAGGGTGCTTTAGGGATAGCGGATTGGACTTTGGTTTATGCAGGAGATATAACATGGACTCAAGGGTGGAATTCAATCACCTTAGATGCTACTTTTATGTATAATGGACTAGGAAATATATTGATAAAAACAATCAATGAACATGGGGTTTGGACTGTGAATTACCCTTTATTTAGATATACTGCAAAGGCAAATACTGTAGTGTATAATTATGCGGATGGGGGTATGCCAAGTTCTTCGGGATTTAGAAATAACTACAGACCTAATATGAGACTTGGATTTGGTGGGGGTGGTGGAGCATTACCAATTGTTTTGACTTCTTTTACAGGAGAAGCCACAGAAAATAATACAGTAAATTTAAGTTGGGAGGTATTATCACAAGTAAATAATGATTATTTTACTATCGAAAGAAGTTTAGATTGTAGGGAGTGGGAGGTTGTAGGTAAGATAAATGGGGCAGGAACCAATAATACGGGAATGAGTTATAATTTGAAAGATGGAAGTCCTCATAGAGGATTATCCTATTATAGGTTGTCACAAACGGACTATGACGGGAGGTATGAAATATTTGATCCTATATCTGTTGAAGTAAGTGAGTATAATACCGTTGGTTTAAATATTATACCCAACCCCGCTATTGATTATATACAATTAGAATTAGTTTACCCCTATGATCATCCTATTAACCATGATGTGAAAATATATAATTCCCAAGGGGTGGAAGTTTATGAAATGTTTTATATGGGAGAATTGGAGAATTTTTCTATTAATATTAAAAAACTTAAACCTGGGTATTATGTTGTTAACACTAAAAGTGATAATAATAAAGGGACGGGTAAATTTATAAAAAAGTAATGGAAATCGAAGCTTATTTAAACACCCCTTATGTTAAGTTGGATAAGGAAAATTGCACATTAACTATTAAAGGTAAATCATACCCAGAACACCCCACTATATTTTATACTCCTATATTAAATGAGTTGAAAGATTGTATGTCCTCTCTGGGTGATGTTGGTATTACTATTAATCTGGCACTAGAAATAATGAATTCAGTTTCTACTAAGTATATTTACAACATAATATCAAATATAAATAAATCCTCAGACAAAATCAAACTTAATTGGTATTATGAGGAAGATGATCAAGATATGGAGGAAGAAGGGCAACAACTTACAACAACATTTAAAAACGTAAAAATTAAACTAATTCCTATGGAGGATATAAGAGATTTATAGAAAATGTGCGGGGAATTTGGGGAAACCAAAAACGGTTCATACATTGGTAGATAAATTAAAAAAATATAAATTATGAATTATGTGTTGCTGTACGTGTTAATTGGAGCCTTATTAAGTTTTATTTTTGATGTGTTAAATGAATTTTTTCTACATCCAGATGATAAAATAAAGTTTGACTGGGGAATAAGGGTTATTAACGCTATTATATGGCCCTATGTTTTAGGGGCTTTTATTAATTGTTTTGTTAATCACAATAGATAAAATTAAAATTAATTGGTATTACGAAGATATGAGAAGAGGGGTCAACTGGGGGTATATACAATAAAAAATTTTATCACAAGGAAAAGTTTCAGAAATTAAGTTTAATTTATAGTTAATTTAATATTCTATAGAGTATTTATAATAAAAGATATTATAATAGATTATGAAACTTGTGGACATATTATATGAAGATACTAAACCTAACACTAAGTTTGTTAGTTTCTTAATGCCGAAACTTACCGAATATTTTGCAGGTATATATCCGAAAACAGATTGGTTTGATGCCGCCCATAGTCTAATGTTTACTACTAAAGGACCACATGAATATCAAGCGGCGGCGATGAATGCTAATATTCAGATGGAAGAATTAAAAGAATTACTATCTTCTATAAACAATGTATTAAATATGGGTGTTGATGACATCCAAAAAGCGAAAAAAAGGATATTTGATTTAACTAGATCAGTGGATAATAATATGTCTATGTTATTACATCTTAAAGATATGTTCGGATCTATTAATCAAGGAAATTTTATGGATAATTATTCTATACCCCCAGGTATTATGATAGAAGTATGGGGTAGGTGGAAGAAAGAAGTTTATGATCCAGAATCTATAAAAAGAGAAATGACATATGGTAAACAACAATTAACACCAATCAGTATAGGTGATTTTTATGGTCACTCCAATACGGAGTGGGAAAAATACAATCCCCCATTTGGGCAACAAGACTTTTGGAAGTGGTTTTCAACACATGGTATGGGTAACGAATATTATGTTACCAGTTCTTATTTAGAAGATTCAAGAGGAAAAGAACCATTAATGTTTGTTGCTAAAACTTGGGAAGAAATGTTATCTTTCATAGATGATGTCGAAATGGAAATGGCGGTCGATGAAATAGCCCAATATTTTACTGATATAGAGGCTAGAAAAGTAATAAATTATTTAAGGTCTTTGGGTAATGAAGACTATGAAGGTTATTTTGATTTAGAGGTAGAAATTGGGATGAAGATAAAAAATTATATTGATGATCATCCTGAGATTCATTTTGATACTGATGGTGATATTGATCAAACCTTTACACATATAGGGGAGTTATTAAACGATTATTTAAACTTTTAATATGAAATTTTTAGATATCATAACTGAACACCAAAGAGAAGTTCCAATGGATAATAAATTCAATAGGAGTGTGCTTCACATGATATCAAAAAAATTTGACATTAAAAGATTAGGTCTAGAATTAAAGAATGTTAATAAGTCGGCACAACTTGATAGTTTATTTAGAATGGTATGGCCATTGTTACCGTCAACCGAATTTGATAGCCCAGTATATTTGAAACTTTGGTTAGAACGCACTTTTAGTTTAGATGAAACGGATATCGGTACTATTTTATACCTTTTATATAGGAATACCCAAGTTGATGATTTTTTAAATGATCCTCTGGTTACTAATGAACCTTTTTGGGTAACCAAAATATATTATTATGTAGATGAAGTTGAAGAAATTACAGATGTAGATACTTGGGACTGCGATAGTTGTGATGGATCTGGATATGATCGTGAATCGTGTGACAATTGTGATGGGTGTGGTAATATTACCACTGATGATCAGACATCAGAAGAATGTGATCAGTGTGATGGAAGTGGTGAAATAGAATCTGATTGTCGTACTTGTGGTGGAGAATGTGTGATCACTTCAGAAACAGATGTCGCAATATTATCAAGAAATGAAATGGTGGTTACCAGTGAAGAAAAAATAGTAGAACCGCGGGACGGGGAAGAATTTACCATATGGTTTAATAATAACCGTAATAAGTTTGACATTATTTATGATGAGGAACATGACTCAGAGAAGGTAGATATAAAGCATGAAGGGGAACAAACAAAGTTAGAAGAAATTCGGGGTAAAGTAGATTACTCCATCCAAAACAAAATAGATGATGAAGAATCAATAAAAAGGTTTAGTAATTGGTGGATTGTATGATTAAAATCAAAAACATAATAAAGGAAGAGAATGAAGGTAAAACCATAGCACTTACCAATACGGACCGTAAAATTTTAAATATATTACAAAAACAAAAGGTAGACTACACCAGAATATCGGATATTATTACATTTTTAGTTAGTACATTAGCAATAGATGATGAAGAATTAATAAGTAGATTTGTAAGATTATATCATTATAACTGGGCACCTGGTATGTTTGAATGTGATTCAATCAGAGAGGATGAGTGTGTTGAAGACTTTAGTAAAATGAAAAAAGGTGTCATTGGTTTAGAAGAAAAGGAATACGCACCACAAATTATTGCGTTAAGTAGAAGTTTAAATATTGACCCTATTTTTATTATAGAAGACTGGCGCGGGGATATGGTAGCAGGTGGAGATACCTATCTACCTGAATATTCAGTTGTGGGGTATATAGAAAGAAGGGGTCGATTACAGATGATTAATAATGAGGGGTATTCAGTTGCTCAAGGTTGGGATCAAGCATATGACGCGGCATATACGAGAGTAAAAGAGCGATGGGAAGATGAGGGGATAAACTGGTTTAGCGAAGAGTTTGTAGAAAACTATGTAGAAATAAGTCAGTCTTGGGTAGAGTCAGAATCAATCCGCATTACAGACGAGGAGTTATCGAATACTGATAGCGAAGAAGATATGAGAGAAATGGCAGGGGTAAGTGATGAATATGATAGTTACAATGATGAATTGGAGATGGTTAAATCAGAGATTGTTGACGTATTAAATGAAATACAAGAAGAGGAATTTAAAAGAGATAATATCGAAAAGGAAAAAATTATATTAGAAAAAGAAATAGAAAGATTAGGTTATGATATAGACTATGGAACTATAGACCCTAACTATGGAGAATTTTCCTATGATATAGAAAGATTACAGAATGAATTAAACAGAATGGAGGGGTTGTTAGAAGAAATTAAAACCATTATAAAAATGTTACACGAAGAGCATGGTAACCATCAGATAGATATAGAGGACTATAAAAAAGAATTAAGTAAATACGAGGGAGAAAACCTAGAAAAAATTTTTATACGTGAACGTGAATTGTATTGGCAAAATGATATCAATGACGACCCACTGGAATATATTATTAACGAAAGGGATTTTTCTTTAAGTGAGGCAATAGGATATGGATATGCTGAAGTTGATGAGGAACGATTGTTGGGTGCCGCTTTGGATAGTGATGGTATTGCACATTTTCTTGCAGATTATGATGGAGTCGAAAATTTGAAAATTCTTGATGGTGAAGAATATTATATATTTAGAACCAATTAAAATCGTTGACTTTTTATTTAAAAATATCTATATTTGTTCAAAAATCATATGAATAAAAAAGAAAGAGTCCACCACCCAACACACTACAATAAGGGAATTGAAATGTGGGATTACTCCCATTCACATAATTTAGATTTTTTTGAAGGTAATATTGTTAAATATGTTACGAGGTGGAAGGAAAAAAATGGTATCGAAGATTTAAAAAAAGCCAAAAGTTATCTGGATAAACTAATTGAACTTAATGAGAGTAATAATAGCGGGAAGTAGAGATTTTAATGATTATAATACGTTAGAAAGGAAAATGAATATTATATTAAAAAACCAACATGATGTTACAATTATTTCTGGAACTGCCAGAGGTGCGGATAAACTTGGGGAAAGATATGCTGGTCAAAATCACCATAAACTAGAAAAATACCCCGCAATGTGGGATTTATACGGCAAAAGTGCTGGATATAAAAGAAACGAAGAGATGGCAAATACATCAGATGCTGCAGTTGTTTTTTGGGATGGTAAGAGTAAAGGTACCAAACACATGATAGATATTTCTAAAAAATTTAAACTTAAATTGAGAATTATTAAATTTTAATATATTTATTACGAAAAAAGAAAATGGAAGATTATAACATTAATGATATTATAGAAATAGAATGTGGTGAAGATGGGTATTTGTACGTTAAATTTAGAGTATTAGGGGACAATAAAAATGAATATAGAGAGGTTGAAACTGATGAATATGTTATATGGGTGGAAGAGAATTTTATAGATAACGATTTTAGTTATGACTCACCGATATCAGATGATGAAGAAGAAATATTTACCGACATAGTATTTAATTTTGACAAGTGGAGGGAATATGGGCACGATGAAGAAACGGTGACTAGATTTATAGAAGACACATATAGAACAAAAGATGAATTACCTAACATAATAAACGATAAAAATTAAAATATGAAAAGATTGACGGTACACCTGAAAAGGGTTAATAAAGATAGTAAAGTAAAAGACGGTAAAACTATTAGTAAAATAGTTAATACTTTATCTTATATTGTTAAAGATGAAAATGAGTCAAAAATGATAATTACGCATATCAATGAAAGTGACCACCCTCGTAACAATGTTAAAAAATGGTATATGAGTAATATCACATAATCTATCACTTTACATTTTTTCTTATATTTATATAATATGGATAATTTAGTTAAGATAAGAAATATAGTAAAAGATCTCCCTATTAGAGATGAAAAATTAATAGAGAGATCAAAAATACTAGAAGAATTATTTCTTAAATCTCCACAAGCCATTGCTATAATGGAAAAAGATTGGAAATATGTTTTAGTTAATGAATTATTTGCAACGTTATATGGTTTTGAATGTCCTACACAAATGGTAGGTAAATGCCACTATGAGTTATTTAAATCTATACCTGAGAGACCCATACAAGAAATTAATGAAGGGTTAACTGAAAAAGGTTTCTGGAAGGGTATTATTAAATGCCCACATAAATCAAGCGACAGTTTTTTATGTGAGGTAACTATAAAAAATATTGAGGATAAGGATATGTTAGTTTGGACATGCGTAAAAGTAAATAGGTAGAATATGGGTGAAAAGCAGAATGGGTGGAACGAGTATTCTAGACTGGTATTAGCAGAATTAGAAAAATTAAATAACAGTGTAGAAGAGTTATCGGGTGATATAACTGACCTCCGACAAGAAATAACTAAGATAAAATCCATTAAACACGATATTGCAGATATTAAAGAATGGCGTAAAGATTTAAGTGAAGTCGTTTCACCGACACAATTAAAGGAAGTTAGAAAAGATATAGATAACTTAAAAACGTTTAAAACTATTTCTACTACCGTTTGGGTGGTAGTTCAAATCGCATTTGGTATCGCAATTGCACTTTTCGGTGTTTTTAAGAGTTTTTAGTAGTAACCAGATTAACTTTTATGTTTACATCATTTTCTTTTCCCCATTTCTCAAACGCAATAGCGTGTGGTTCTCTATCCTCATACATTTCTATGTAATTAACATTAGGGTATCTATTTAATAAACTACGTAGGGTGTTTAATTTACTCTTCAGAGTATCACCACCATCTTTATAATGGTATTCATCAAAAACAATACCTTGGGAATTTAATATATCTTCCACTTGGTCAGCTTGATTAGGAAGTCTCCCAGTGAGCATAATTACTAAGGTGTTGGGATCTTCATATTCTACAAGATATTCCGTTACGGTGTCTTTTATTGATGGTATATCAAACACATTAGTATCTAGAGATTCTCTTTTACTCCACCACCCTCTATGTGGGTAATCTTTCCCTGTTTTTTCTTCCCATTCTTTTTTTCCACTATCCGGATGAGGTGTATCCATCAGTGTACCATCGAAATCAAAAATGACAATCTTTGTTATATTATCTGGCTGTTCGATTGTTTCCATCATTAATCTATATTTTCCTATCCTTACTGATTCATTTAAATCTAATATACTACCTTGTACCCAGTTAACCAACTCTTCAAGAGGCACAATATGATCTTCTCCATTATATGAAAATTTAAGTGTATTATTATCTGGGTTATAATTTTTACTGTGTATTATAATTTTCCCATCTTTACTTTTCCATAAGGTACCATTTTCCCAGTAGTTTAAATCTTGTTTAATCCCTAATTTTTTTAAGTATAGATAAAAGGTTTTAAAATTTTCCATTCGACCTACTAAATCCGCATCGGATTCTTCAATATTGTCAATTACTCTTTGTAATATATCATTAAATTCTTTTAATACATCATCTCTTCCTTCGTCATCATACCACGCATCATGATAGTATTCCTCAATAGGTATCTCCCCATTAATCTCTAAATCTTTTAGTTCGGATAAATTTACTAAATTATTGTCCTTTACTAATACCATTAAGTCTTCATATGGTATTTTAATACAATCGTGACCACCGCCATCACATACTATATTGGGAAAGTTAACTTCTTCTTCATAACCACCTACTACCGATTTATTTCTTCCTCTAGACACTGCAATACCTAATTCCCCTAGGTAATCTTCTCTCACTCGATCAAATTCGTCAGAAGTTAAAATTGACATCAAGAAATTAGTAATTTTTTCTTCTGGTATGTCACCACCCCTTCCCGGATAATCATCCAAACCTGACATCTCAGATAATTGTTTAAATTTATCTATTATATCATCGTCATATATGGCATAATCAAACTCTTCACTAGAAAAATCTTCATTATAATCACTATAATAAGAAGTTGCATTTCTATATACCCAGATTCCGTCATCATTTAAACCGGAAAAATAATCCGCCCATTGATCACCATCTAAATTTAATACTATTCCATCCTTTTCCCATTCTATACATGGAAGTTTACCACTATATCTATTACAATTCAGATACCACCATGGACCCATTAATTTGTCGTAATCTTTTTTATTTCCATCTTGTTCATCTTGAATAACATCTATCTCCTGACTGGGTGAAGTTTCTGAATTAATTATTCTCGATAATATTCTAGTTAAAAAGGTATTCCCCCTATCAATATCTTCCATTTCTTCATAGGGAATGATATCTTCTTTATTAAGGTACCATAGTTTAAAGTAGTCTAAGGATTGGTGGTGATTAAACGCTAAAACATTTCTTAAAAACTTTATAGTTTCTTCTTTATCTGAAGGTGCACCCACATGAGTATCTAGTAGTTTTAATATTTTTATTTCTGATTTACTTAATTTGTCCATGAACATTAAATTTATATATATAAATATCAAAAATCAACCGAATTTATTTTTTTATTTGAAAAAGTTTTTGTATATTTGATTTTAAATTAATAAAAAAATATAATTTATAAAAAAAACGTTAAAAATTTTTTTATTTGAAATATTTTTTGTATATTTGTATTATCAATCAATTATAAACACTTAAAAAAAAAACAAAATTATGGATTATTTAAATTTAGATGAAATAGGGAGAATAGCCCCTTCAGTTTTAACACAAACACAATCAGGACATTTATCACATATCTACAAACATATTCCTACTACGGAAGTTATGGATATATTAGGTGAGAATGGTTGGTACCCCACAAAGGTAATGCAATCCGCAACAAATTCAGGTGGTGAAGCAAGAATTCCTTACAAAAAACACATTGTAAGATTTCGTAATGATGAGAATGATAATATTGCCAAAGAAATTGGGGATACTTTCCCAGAGATTGTTTTAACTAACTCTCATAATGGCACATCATCCTTTAAATTCCACGTTGGGTTGTTTCGTTTGGTATGTAGTAATGGGTTGGTTATCGCCGATCAAACCTTCAACCAATATAAAATCCGACATAAAGGATTCGAAAAATCTGCAGTTATAGACGCAATCAGTGAAGTTACTACTAACATCCCAATGGTAGTTGGTAAAGTCCAACAAATGATGGGGAAAATTATGACACCATCACAACAAAGATCCTTCGCTCAACAAGCGGTGGTTGATCGATGGGGAGAAGATCGTTGGGTTGATATTGATGACGTATTGGGTGTTCGCAGAGCTGCGGATAAAGGAACAGATTTATGGACAGTATTTAATAGGGTTCAAGAAAATATGTTACAGGGTGGTATTATCACCTCAACCACCGATTCTGTAGGTAGAACTAAACTCAACAGAACACGAAAAGTTAAATCTATAGATGAAAATATTAGAGTTAATAAAATGTTATGGAGTTTATCGGAAGCTATGATTTAATATAGTGTCTGATTGGATAAGGAAGGGGAATTTTCCCCCTTTTTTATTTGGTAATTATTAAAATTTTTTGTATATTTGTATAAATAAATTAATTATGTCAAAAATATTCGAAGTAGGTGGTTGTGTTAGAGATGAACTTTTAGGGGTTCATACTAATGATATTGATTTTACATTTGGAGGGATGGGAACAAATGTTAACCCACCTTAAAGTTGAAGGGTTTAAAATATTTTTAGAAACTAAAGATTGTTTTACTGTTAGAGCTAAATTCCCTAAAGGACATAAGAATGAGGGGTTAGTTGCAGACTTTGTAATGGCTAGGAAAGAGGTTGGTGTGATTGATGGTACTCGTAAACCTATATTAGAATTGGGTACGTTAGAAGATGATTTAACCCGTAGAGACTTTACACTTAATGC
>LWDU01043076.1_pt1 | contig 82211 bp, 73 predicted proteins | sample 727161 | NCBI WGS metagenome assembly LWDU01 (sample SAMN04566230, study PRJNA314399) | hydrothermal vent metagenome | isolation source: deep sea hydrothermal plume seawater | place: Mexico: Gulf of California, Guaymas Basin | collected 2004-07-11
TAAAGAGGAAATACCCTCTCCACACCTTCGCCATAGGAAATTTTTCGAACGGTAAAGTTTGAGTGAAGACCATCATTCTTGCGAGCAATACAAACACCTTCATAAGCCTGAATACGCTCGCGCTCACCTTCAACAACTTTGACGTTCACCTTAATTGTATCACCTGGAGCAAATTCTGGCATCGGTTTATCTGCGCTTAGCTTATCAATTTGCTCCTGTTCGATTTCTTGCAAAATATTCATCTTCTTTTCCTTAAAATAGTGTTTAACTTTTGAAGTTCTTAGTGTTTATTAAATTTGGCTTCATGTTTTATATTATACTTTTCCCACAAATCTGGTCGCCTTTCTTGCGTAATTTGTTCTGCCTGCGTTTGTCGCCAAATCCTTACATTTTCGTGGTGACCGGATAGAAGGATTTCTGGGACCTCCCGTCCATCCCACTCTCTAGGTCGGGTATAATGGGGATATTCAAGCAATCCTCCCTCAAAACTCTCTTCAATTGGAGCCAACTTATTGCCTATAACTCCAGGCAAAAGACGAACGCAGGCATCAATTAATGCCAGAGCAGCAGGCTCACCGCCTGACAAAATAAAATCACCTAAACTAATTTCTTCAATCTCCCAGGCATCGAGCACGCGGTTATCAATACCTTCGTAACGGCCACACAAAATGACTACACCAGCTGAAGCAGCCAGCTCCTTTACTCGTGTCTGGGTCAGTGGCGTACCCCGTGGTGTGACGTATATCCGCGATAATTGATTTGACTTTTTTACCGACATAAGCGCCGCGTCTATAACGTCAGCGCGCATCACCATTCCGGCACCACCGCCAAAAGGCGTATCATCTACGGTTTGTTGATTGTCCGCAGCAAAATCTCGGATATCAACTGTATCGATTGACCAAAGGCCATCATCAAGAGCCTTGCCAGCTAGCGACAGCCCAAGTGACCCAGGAAACATCTCAGGGAATAATGTGACCACCGTGGCGCTCCAGTCTTGATTTGCTGCAGCTGCACTTATTGTCACTTCTTTCAGCATATTTTCTGCCATCAACTTCCCTCGGCTTTATATTCGTCATGGTTTTTTTGTGCAAAAACGTCAATTGGTGGATCAACTACGATACGTCCATTTTCCATATCGATCTCAGGGACAACTTCCTGCGATATTTTATACATCTCCGTACCACCATCCTGCAAATCCACCTCTATAATTTCGCCGGCACCATAATTATCCACCATACTTACAATACCAATTGTCTCACCATTTGTATTTTCAACTTTCAGACCAACTAAGTCTGTATAATAGAACTCATCATCTTCCAACTTTGGCAATAAATCTCGCGATAAATATAACTCCACCCCCCTCATCGCCTCAGAAGCATTTCTATCAGTCACCCCACTTAATTTAGCTACCAAACCTTTTTTATTATTGCTAATTAAATCTAAATTAAAACTCCGTTTACCGTTTTTGTCGGTTAATAGTCCATAGGCTGCAATATCTTCGGGGAAAACCATAAAACTTTTAATTTTCACATAACCCTTCAGACCATGAGACCCAACAACGACGCCCACACAAATCCGGTTTTGATCTATGCCTTTAATCATAAAACCTAGTCGCTTTTCTTTTCCTCTTCTGTTGGAACAGCTTCCGCTGGAGCTTCTTCCTCCTTAGCTTCTTCCGCTGGAGCTTCTTCCTCCTTAGCTTCTTCCCGCTGGAGCTTCCTCCGCTTTAGCTTCTTCCGCTGGAGCTTCCTCCGCCTTAGCTTCTTCCGCTGGAGCTTCTTCCGCTGGAGATGGAGCAGCTGCGGCAGCCTCAGCTTCACCAGCCACATTTTCTTGAGTTATTTTTTTTGCTTCTTCTTTCTCTCTTATTCGCTCCAAGGTTTTTGCACGTGGAAGATGCTGTTTTGTCTGCTCGGCGTAAACTGGTTTTTCAATAATATCAGCCGCACCCAAAAAACGAGCAACACGATCTGTTGGCAAAGCACCATTAGCTAGCCAATGTTTAATACGGTCCTCTTTAAGTACCACTCTCTCCGGATGATCTTTAGCAACCATTGGATTATAAGTACCTACACGCTCAATAAATCGACCGTCACGTGGACTTCGCGTATCCGCAACAACAATACGATAAAAAGGGCGCTTTTTTGCACCACCACGCGATAAACGAATTTTAGTAGACATTATATTTCTTTCCTCTTTCTTTACTTTAAATAAGAATTTTAACTTAAAACTTCATTCCTGGGGGCGGCACCATACCGCCAAGCATACCGTCACCCATTCCAGGCATCATACCTTTAATACCCTTTTTGCCCATTTTCTTCATCATAGTCGCCATTTGCTGAAATTGTTTAAGCAAGCGATTTACATCTTGCACACTGGTGCCCGAACCGGCAGCAATGCGTTTCCGTCTTTTTGCGTTTAATAGTTTTGGATTACGTCGCTCTTTCAATGTCATGGATAATATGATTGCTTCTTGACGTGCGATCATCCGATCATCAATGTTGGCATCAGCAATTTGTTTTTTCATTTTACCAACGCCAGGCAGCATACCCATTAAACTATTAACATCACCCATACTTTTGACTTGAGCCAACTGTCGCTGCAAATCTTCTAATGAGAATTGACCTTTTAGCGCTCGCTTAGCAACTTTTTCTGCTTCAGCTTGATCCGCAACCTCACCTGCTTTTTCAACAAGACCAACGATATCGCCCATGCCAAGAATACGGCCAGCAATGCGCTCAGCTTGAAAGGTTTCAAGTGCATCAAGCTTCTCACCGACACCCATAAATTTAATTGGACAACCTGTAACCGACCGCATGGAAAGAGCGGCACCACCGCGGGCATCACCATCGACCCTTGTGAGCACAATGCCCGTTATACCTATTTTTGCATTAAATTCTGATGCCACGTTAACGGCATCTTGGCCACCCATGGCATCGGCAACCAAAAGGATCTCTGCAGGTGCAACAGTATTTCGAATTTCAGCCACTTCATGCATAAGGTCTTGGTCTATCGCTAAACGACCCGCTGTATCTAAAATAACAACATCATAGCCTTCACGGCGCCCTGTCTCCATCGCTCGTTTAGCTATACCTATAGGCTGCTCTCCAAATACAGGGGTTAAATCATTGACACCAGCTTGGATCGCGAGCTGTGCAAGTTGTTCCTGTGCTGCTGGGCGTGCTACATCCAGCCCTGCAACTAATACTTTTTTTCGGTCTTTATTTTTTAAGCGAAGGGCTAATTTAGCTGTCGTTGTAGTTTTACCGGAACCTTGCAAACCAACCATTAATATCGGCACAGGTGCAGTTGCAGCTAAATTGATCTCAGCATCTTCGGGGCCTAGCATTTCTATGAGATGATCATTGACAACCTTTACAACCATTTGACCCGGTGTGACGCTTTTAATCACATCGTGGCCGAGAGCCTTTTCTTTAACACTGCCAATAAATTCTTTAACAACCGGTAACGCAACGTCAGCTTCCAGCAACGCAACACGAATTTCCCGCAAGGCGTCTGAAATATCAGATGGACTCAGAGCACCCCGTCTCTTCAAGCGGTCAAAGATATTACCAAATTTATCGCTTAAGCCATCAAACACGTTTTAAGCTCCATATTACACAAACAAAAAACACCAGTGCGCGAAACTCGCGGACTGGCTGCGCCCCCATATCAACAAAATAAAACCCTAAGCCAATAACTTAAATGAGGCCGTCAAGACAAACAATTAAGGTGGTGAAAACTATTGATTTATAGTTCAAAAGTCAAGAGGTTAACATTTTAATCTAAATAATGTTCACCGCCTATTGCATCCGAACTTTAGGAACGGATTGGCTGGTATAATGTAATAAACAGAAAAATAGTGGACTTGCAGTAGTTTCAGCTCTATATCGCCACTATGACCGCATTAAATTTTATAAAAATGCATGGCCTGGGAAATGATTTTGTTATTTTTGATGCCCGGAACACGCCGACTGAATTGAATGCGCTCCAAACGCAATCGATAGCTGATCGTCGGCGCGGTATTGGATGTGACCAAGTTATTTTGCTTGCAAATGGGTGCAAGGGAGGCGACGTCATGATGCGCATTTTTAATGCAGATGGCAGCGAAGTTGAAGCATGCGGCAATGCAACATGCTGTATTGGCAGATTAATAATGAACGAAAAAGGTTCAAACCAGGCAACTATCGAAACTTTAAGCGGCTTATTAGTTGCTAGCAAAACAGTAGCGGGTATCTGCGTTGATATGGGACCTGCCTACATAGAATGGCAAGATATCCCGCTTGTAACTGAGATGGATACATTGTCACTAGATATAACAGAAGGTGCTTTAAATAATCCTGTGGCCGTCGGCATTGGCAACCCTCATGCGGTTTTTTTTGTTAATAACACGGTCAAAATAGACCTCGAGAAAGTTGGCCCCGTTATAGAGCATCACAAGTTTTATCCAAAAAGAACAAATGTTGAGGTTGCCGAAATTACGTCCCGTAATCATATTCGCCTTCGTGTTTGGGAACGAGGAGTTGGTATTACGCAAGCTTGCGGGACTGGGGCCTGTGCAACGTTGGTTGCCGCCGTGCGCCGGAACCTAACTGAACGAAAAGCAATTGTTGAATTGGATGGCGGGCCGTTAGAAATAGAATGGCGTAACGATAACCACATTTTTATGACGGGGCCGACAGAGATGAGCTATACTGGGACCTGGATGTTATGACGGAGGAAAAGGTCTCGCCAGAAGTTATAACGTTTGGTTGCCGGCTTAATACGTTCGAATCAGAAGTGATACGCGATCACGCGAAAGCGGCAGGCCTCAGCAACACAGTTATATTTAATACCTGTGCAGTAACGTCAGAAGCCGAGCGTCAAACGAGAAGTAAGATTAGAAAATTTCGACGCGACCACCCAAATACCGCGATTATTGTTTCAGGCTGCGCTGCTCAAATAGCCCCAGAAAAATATAAAAATATGCTAGAAGTCGACCTTGTGTTGGGAAATGAAGAAAAGCTCAAAATGGAGAGTTACCTGCCATCAGGTTCAAAAATTAAATCGCAAATATCTGATATTATGAAAGCAACAGAGGTCCCAGGTCACCTAATTAGCGGATTTGAATCACACTCCAGAGCATTTGTCCAAATTCAGCAAGGTTGCAACCACCGCTGTACCTTTTGTATCATCCCTTATGGGCGGGGTAATAGTCGGTCCGTGCCAATTAAACAAATTGTAGATCAGATTAACCTTTTAGTCGATCAAGGGTACCTCGAAGCCGTTCTAACCGGCGTAGATATATCATCTTATGGCCAAGATTTACCAAGCAAACCATCACTAGGCCAAATGATCCGTCGATTACTCGTATTGGCACCAGATCTAAAGCGCTTACGTCTGAGCTCTCTTGATCCCGCAGTCATCGATGACGATTTAATTGACTTAATCGCTTCTGAACATCGTTTAATGCCACATTTACATTTAAGTGTTCAAGCCGGTAGTGATTTAATTTTAAAACGCATGAAACGTCGTCATAATAGGCAAGACGTAATCAACCTTTGCACACGTATCCGAAAAATTAGGCCGAGTATTGTGTTTGGAGCCGACCTAATTACCGGGTTTCCAACAGAAACAGGACCGCTATTTAAAAAAACCATAGAATTGGTCGATGATGCTGGTCTTACTTATTTGCACGTCTTCCCGTATTCCCCGCGGCCTGAAACACCGGCAGCCAACATGCCGCAAGTAGAGCAAAAGACCCGAAAAGCCCGTGCGGCAGTTCTGCGCAAGAAAGGCGAAGAGACTAAGGCTAATTATTTTCAAACACTCACCGGTCAAATGGCTAAAATTTTGGTGGAGCGCAAGGACCGGGGCTATACTGAGACCTACGCACCCGTTCGCTTAACAAATCAGCATCATCAAGGTACTATTGTCTCAGCCATAATTACCAAATCTTCAGCTAAGGGCCTAACTGCAAAAATTTTGGCCAACCCTCTATAATGAATAATAAAGAAACTAAGGAAATAAAAAGTGGTTGGTTATCGCGCCTAAAAGGGGGCCTAAGCCGCTCTTCATCAGTCCTTTCGAAAAATATCAACGATCTTCTAACAAAACGAAAACTTGATGACGCTGCGATCGAAGAGCTCGAAGAAATTTTAATTACATCTGATTTAGGTGTTTCAACTGCAGCCAGACTGAGCCAATCAATTGCATCTTCACGCTTTGGTAAAGAAACTACTTCAGAAGAAATCAAGGCCGTATTAGCGTCCGAGATAACTAAAATCTTGGAGCCAATAGCTATTCCATTAGAACCAGACGCTAAAAATACACCGCATGTTATTGTAGTTTGCGGCGTTAATGGCGTCGGTAAAACAACAACTATAGGTAAGCTTGCACGAGCCTACACAGCTAAAGGCCAAAAGGTTGTGCTGGCTGCAGGCGACACATTCCGAACAGCCGCGATTGAACAATTAGAGATCTGGGGTCAACGCACAAACTCTCAGGTTATCAGCTCTGAAATTGGAAAAGATGCCGCGAGCCTTGCTTATGACGCATTTGAACAAGCAAAAAAAACAAAAGCCGGTATCCTTTTGATAGATACTGCGGGCCGTCTGCAAAATAAGAAGGAGTTGATGGCAGAACTGCAAAAAATCATCCGTGTCATCCGTAAAATAGACCATGTCGCACCACATAGCTGCTTGCTTGTACTAGATGCCACCACAGGTCAAAACACCCATTCCCAAGTTGAGGTTTTTGCAGACGCAATTAATATTACTGGCCTTATTGTCACCAAACTCGACGGCTCTTCTAAGGGTGGTGTACTCGTCTCATTAGCAGAAAAATTTGGTCTTCCTGTCCATGCAATCGGTATTGGCGAACAACCAGAAGACTTACAACCATTTAAGGCCCGTGATTTTGCTAATTCGTTGATGGGACTAGAGTAGAGAACTGAATTTCAAGATAAATAGCCCAGAGACAGCTATCTATTATACACGAATATTCAAATAAAATCCTCGAGGAACATCCTCCCGAAACGGCTTGTCTGCGTCAAGCGTTTGGTCAAGCTTGGCTAATGCCCGGCGAAAAGCAGGCTCATCCATTGGTTTGGTAATCCTAGCCTGACGATCAACTTCTTTTGAAGCTTCATATCCGGAAAGTGCTTGTTTGCGAAACTGCCCAGAATGCTTGAGAGGCTGGACAGCAGCGGCTCCCACTCTAAAATCATCGGTCACTGGTTGATATACTTTTAATGTGTAAATTCAGGCCCATATATACTTTAACCTTTTATTAGTTTCCATTAAATTCATTGTGGCTAAAAAAAGTTAATGAATCCTATCCTTGTTTGAATTTTTTCAGCTAAAATACTAAAGGATTGAAAAAAATACTCCAGTTCAGCTCATGCATATCGTTACAACTAAAGTAGTGTATAAAGAATACATTATATTATGAACGCACTAATTCCTTTTGCAAATTTTCATAATATTCTAAATAAACTATAATCGAAAATCGTAATTGAAGATGTTCAATTTAACCTATTTTATTTTTGCGTGGAAGCCACAAAACAGTTTAACATAGTGTATGTACGAGCCCACAAAGGAAATAACTTAAAACCAAACGAGCTACAAGTACTGAAAATGAGAAATTATTATGAATGAGGATGCAACGACGCAAACGTCCAAAACCAAAATGAAAAATAAGGACAATTTGAGAGAAATATTTCTTGAACCAACCTACGGGATCAAAGGCGAGCCGCTAGATGATGACGGAAGCCACAAATCTTTTATGGGAAGGTCTAGTTTTGCAACCCGCCGTTGGTTAGTTCTATTAACAAACATTATTGCATTTTGCAGCATGGCGGCGCTGTTTTTTCATGGTGACCAATTACTAACATATTCGTTTCAACAAGTTCGTACAGCCAGTCATTTTTCTAAGCTAGTTTTTAAAATTGAATCTGAAATTGTCGCATTGAATAGCGACAGTAACAATTTCATTTGGACAAAAGATTTACGCTACTCCGAGAATTACAACAAACGCGCTGAAACATTGATTCGCGATCTTAAAATCTTAGTAGAAAACCCAAAATTCCCAACAAGCCAAAAATTAGCAACAACCTTATATGATGGTATTGCAGAGCATAAAAAACAATTCTCCAAAATTATCAAAATCCAAAATTTATTAGGATTTAACAAGAATATTGGTATCTTAGCGAATGCCACAACATCTTTAGCGACGCTCGAAAAACGCCTGTCTCAATTAACCTCAACCAAAAAAAATACAGAAATACAAAATCTTCTTGGTAAGATCAAAATTAGTGAAGTAAAATTAACTCAAGGTGTAAATGCAAAAAAACAACAGGAAATTAACTTTCTCATCAACCTCCTCAATAAGGCATTGGTCACCTCGGCGCTAAAAAGTAAAGAACAGAGAACTTTGAAAAGCCTGATACAAAGCCACCTTAATGATATTACCCAACTATCTCGCACCTACATCATCTATAATAAAGCAACGACCAGACTGGGAGAAATAAGTGCCTATATAGCGCCGAGCATAAATACAATCATAAATTATAATGACAACCTCTCTCTTCTAGCTCGCCAGGAAAGTCTTGAAACGCAGCACTTAATTCGACAAATTATAATTTTTGGTAGCGGCGGTATATTGCTTTTACTCATTTTGTTTCACATGATTATAATACGAAGCGTTACTATACCAGGGACCAAAATAGTAGAAACCGCCATAGAATTAGCACATGGTAATGTAAGCGCGCCCATCCCTTATCTTGCGAACTCAGACCCAATAGGTCAGCTAGCCAACACATTGACCATCTTCCGAGAGAACATGATGCAAGCTGACCGCTTACGCAAAGATTTAGAAATTGCACGGCAGGAAAGCATTCAACCTAGTATTGAACACATCCCAAATGCACATAAACTTCAAAATTTAGATCAATACCAGAACGAGGTCCTCTCACCAGAAAAGAACCAAGAAGAGGCGTTGGTCAACCCCGATAACTCAATCGATAACAATACAATTTCAAAGATCAGTAATAAAATAACGGCAACCAGCCAAAATGCTTCTGATGCATTTGAAGAAGTTGAACGAACGGAAATTATGGTTTCGGGCCTTGAAGATACGGCAGAAAAGATTGAGGATATTGAAGTTCTCATAATAGGCATCAGCGACCAAATTAGTTTGCTTGCAGTGCAAACGGCCCTACACACAAATAATGAAACTAGTGACGAGAACCTCATTCAACTCTATGAGAAACGGGATAAAAGAAAACCCAAAATTAAATCCGGTTCGGGTCAAACAGTAGATGATCGCATTAAATCTATTCAAGACGGAACAAAACGAGTTATTAAAGAGGTCCAGAAGATTGGAACAACAGTCCACGATGTAAATAAAATTGCCAGAGAAATTTCTAATACTATATCGCGGGAGGCCCTAGAAGCTGCTAACCAACTTCTTCGACAATCTGAGGATCTCCGCACTATATTAGATAATATTTTAGATAAAACTCAAAATGAAAATACACCCATATCGAGGCCCAAAATATAAAAGTAAATTTAAAGCAACAAGAATTAAAGGGATAAACCCTATAACCAAAGTTATTTAAATTAAGCCTAGAAATAAAATAGGATTTTTAAAAGATAATTTCTCTGATAAAAATAATTTCAGTGACAATAAAGATAAAAAAAGAGCCTAAAAATTTCTAGGACCCTGTCTAAAGAAATAATTATTCCATTAATACGGCAACACCCGGCAGTGTTTTTCCTTCAAGCCATTCAAGGAATGCCCCACCAGCCGAAGAAATATACGAAAAATTGTCTACCACTCCAGCATTTGCTAATGCGGACATAGTATCTCCACCGCCAGCTACCGTCAAAAGTTTACCTGCCTCTGTTAGCCTTGACGCAGACTTGGCAACTGCATTTGTACCTGCATCAAATGGCCTAAACTCAAAGGCACCAAGTGGACCGTTCCAAACTAACGTCTTACATGTGCCAAGCACTGCTTCAATGTTGTCCAATGTACCTGGTCCAACATCTAAAATCATTTTCTCTGGGGGGATTGCATCAATTGATGCAATGTTTGATGCACTACCATCACTTAATTTAGGTGCAACTACTGCATCAACAGGCAAATGTATTATACAGTTAGAATACCGAGCTTTATCAATAATATTCCTTGCAGTCATGGACATATCCTCTTCACATAAAGAACTCCCCACGGTTACGCCAGTAGCATACAAGAAGGTATTTGCCATTGCGCCTCCGACAATTAAATGATCAACCTTGTGAATTAAGTTTTCCAACACCCCAAGCTTAGTCGATATTTTGTTACCGCCAACAATTGCGGCAACTGGATGGGTAGGATGGGTGAGTGCTTGGTCAAGTGCTTCTAATTCTCGTTGCATCAATCGACCAGCCGCTGACGGTATCAAGCGAGCCACACCATCAATTGAAGCGTGCGCTCGGTGAGCACAGGAAAAAGCGTCGTTAATAAAAATATCACCTAGTTTACTAAGAAATTCAGCAAAGGCAGGTTGATTAATTTCTTCACCAGGATTAAAACGGAGATTTTCAAGCAAAACTATCTCGCCCGGATGGGCTGCATGCCGGCCATCAGGAGAAAAACTGATATTCGTATTTGGCAAAAACGACTTTAGAACCGGGACCAAAGGCTCGAGAGAATACTTTTTTATAGGACGCCCATTAGGACGCCCCAAATGACTAGACAAAACAATACCAGCCCCTTTTGTTAGAACCTCTATTAAGGTTGGAACAGTTTTTTCAATCCGAGTAGTGTCGGTAATGATACCCCCCTGCATCGGAATGTTCATATCAACCCTCAATAGCACGCGTTTATCTGTCAGTTCAAAATCATCAAGTGTTCTTAAAATTGACATTTTTTTGCATGCCCCTAGAAAATTTAAACGGATTAAGACGCAATATATACCGCTGGTTAGCTTGCACAAGTCACCACCCAGCTAGTTTTCTACTAGCACAATAAAAAAAGCGGCTTAGCTAAGAAAGCCAAACCGCTTAACGGATAATCCAATTCTATTTGCTCAAAATGGGAAGGGGGGGGAAGAGCATACAAAATTACAAGGCCATCTCTGGGGTAATTCAGTATTTTAAATCTATAATAGTACCTGACATAGAAACTAATAATGCTTATTAGGCAATATATCAATATAATCATATTGCAAAAAATAAACTGCAACATTTGTCATTTTCTATAATTCGAATCTCGCAGATTTAGTAAGATCTAAAGTGACAATTTATGACGCCTTCAAATCACGGAGAACGTACTTTAGGATCCCCCCATGGCGATAGTATTCAACTTCGTCAGCTGTATCAATGCGACACAGCAAGGTGATACTTTCAATCGATCCATCAGCACGTTGAATATTGCACGAGACGTCCATTCGAGGCTTGATCCCATCTTTTATACCGATAATATCAAAAATCTCGGTGCCATCCAGTCCAAGAGTTAATCGATTCTGATTTTCTTTAAATTGCAACGGCAAAACACCCATCCCCACTAGGTTGGAGCGATGAATTCGTTCAAAACTCTCGACAATAACGGCCTTAGCCCCCAAAAGTGTGGTGCCCTTTGCTGCCCAATCTCGTGATGAACCATTACCATATAATTTGCCGCCAACAATAACCAATGGCACGCCCTCTTCCGCGTACTTCATCGCAGCGTCATAAATAGGCATCACTTCTCCTGAAGGCTGGTGTTTTGTAACGCCCCCTTCAGTGCCTGGTGCCATCTCGTTCTTGATCCGAATATTGGCGAAAGTTCCTCGCATCATAACTTCATGGTTACCGCGACGTGAGCCATATGAGTTGAAGTCTTGAGTTCGCACTTGCCGGTCAGTAAGATAACTTCCAGCTGGGCTATCTTCTTTGATAGCTCCTGCTGGAGAAATATGATCGGTAGTGATAGAATCACCTAGAATTGCTAGCTCACGGGCACCTTTTATATCAGAAAAATCACCCGCTTCTTCTTTCATACCCTCAAAAAAACTCGGATATTTAACATACGTGGAAGCTTCCTGCCAATCGTAGGTTTCACTACCTTCCGTTTGTATATTTTGCCATTGCTCGGGACCTTGCCAAACCTCATCACCATAACGACTGGCAAACATTTCTGGCGTGATATGATTAAGTACCGCATCGCTAACTTCTTGGTTACTCGGCCAGATATCTTTTAGGTAAACGGGGCTTCCATCTCGGTCCTGTCCCAACGAATCTTTGTAGAGATCGCAAGTCATTGAACCAGCCAGAGCATAAGCGACAACCAAGGGTGGAGAAGCTAAATAATTAGTTTTAATTTGCGCGTGGATGCGACCTTCAAAGTTTCGATTGCCCGATAGCACAGCACAAACGGTTAAATCACCATCAACAATAGCTCTGTCAACGGGTTCAGGCAAAGGCCCAGAATTACCTATACAAGTTGTACAGCCGTATCCGACCACGTTAAATCCAAGCTCGTCGAGATCGCCTTGCAGATTTGCATCTTCCAGATAATCTGAGACCACTTTGCTACCAGGAGCAAGAGAAGTTTTCACCCAGGGCTTCGGCTTTAGCCCAAGCGCATTAGCATTACGCGCTAACAACCCTGCCGCCATTAAAACACTTGGGTTAGATGTATTCGTACACGACGTGATCGCTGCAATAACAATGTCCCCATCTTGAACTTCATATTCGGCACCTTTAGGCGCTTGGGGACCTTTCCCACGGCCGACTGCGTTAAGCGTCTCTTCAAATGCTGGTGCAGCGTTAAACAAAGAAATCCGATCTTGCGGCCGTTTTGGACCGGAGATTGAGGGCTCAACCGTCGAAATATCTAGTTCCAAAGTATCCGTAAAAATAGGGTCTGGCGTTTGCGCATCACGCCACATACCTTGAATTTTTGCATAGGCTTCAACCAAATCAACCCGGCCAGAATCACGTGAGGTAAACCTTAAAAAACGAAGTGTTTCTTGGTCGATCGGGAAAATACCACACGTTGCGCCGTATTCAGGCGCCATATTAGCAAGTGTTGCTCGGTCAGGTAAAGACAGGCCATCCAAAGCATCACCAAAAAATTCGACAAATTTACCAACCACACCTTTTTCTCGCAACATTTGAACCACATGCAAAACAAGGTCGGTTGCTGTTGCACCCTCTCTCATTTCACCGGTCATCTTAAATCCAATAACTTCTGGAATGAGCATGGATACAGGCTGCCCCAACATGGCCGCCTCAGCCTCAATACCGCCAACCCCCCAGCCCAGAACTGCCAAACCGTTAACCATCGTGGTGTGGCTATCTGTACCAACCAACGTATCCGGATAAGCAACTACTTTTCCTTCAATCTCATCGGTCCAAACAGTTTGCGACAAAAACTCTAAATTCACCTGATGGCAGATGCCCGTTCCTGGGGGTACGACGCGAAAGTTATTAAAAGCTTTAGATCCCCAACGTAAAAATTCATAGCGTTCCTGATTACGTTCAAACTCTTTATCTACATTTGCGTCAAACGAGTTGGTCGTACCAAAACTATCAATCATCACAGAGTGATCAATGACCAGATCAACCGGAATTAATGGGTTAATTCTTTGTGGATCGCCGCCGAGTTCAAGCATTGCTTGACGCATCGCTGCCAAATCAACAACAGCGGGCACACCCGTAAAGTCTTGCATCAACACACGAGCCGGACGAAATGCAATTTCACTGTCAGAACTTTTTGCGTTAATCCAAGATCCAAGGGCTTTTATATCATTAACGGTAACTGATAACCCATCTTCATAACGTAGAAGATTTTCCAACAGAACTTTTAACGAAAATGGCAAACGAGAAATGTCGCCGAGCTCAGACGCTGAAGCTACGTCAAGACTAAAATAATCATAACTCTTATCACCAACGCTTAGCGACCGCCGTGTCCTAAGGGTATCCTGGCCAACTTTCGCCATACGGCACTCCTACTTATAAATTAACTAAATTACACAATAAAATTTGAGCTTTGCCTACACCATAAGGCACAATTATTCCAGACTTTTTCAATCCCAAGCTTTTCCATTTAGAAAAAAGCGATATTTTATTCCCACCGTTTATCTCAATCCAGGTTAATGATAAAGATGTAAAGTCTACAGATATTTGACTGCCATATAATATTTAAACTAACAGGTATTTTATATGAATTTTGAACAAAAATTCATAATAAAAAGACTTGAATTTCAACATACAGGGATATAATGTTTGCGCGTTGAACGTTAGTATAAAACGACGCATGAGGGGTCAAAAGATGGAGAAGCTGACGGCGTAAATTTTAGTAAATCAAAAAAAGCGCCATTCTGATCTCAGTAAGTCGAATTTTAGTAGAAAGTAGAGTAATAAATAAAAAAATAATAATGTTTTTGAAATTAAGTCAGTTTCTTTTAGTTAAATCCACAATAGATTGGTGAAGGATAAATTTCGGATGGTCCTGGCAGTAGTACTAGTTATATTAGGAGTGGGCTCAGTGATATTCCACATTTGGAGCCCTTGGTGGTCAACAGAAATAGCCTCTAATTGGGGTTCTATAGACAACGCTATCAATATTACCTTTTGGATTACCGGTGTAGCATATGTCGTCATTATCTTATTCATGGCATACTGTATTTATAAATATCGGTATCGGGCAGATCGCCGTGCGGATTATGAACCAGAAAATAATAAACTTGAATGGTGGCTAACCTGGATCACTGCGGCAGGTGTTGTCGGGTTGCTAACCCCAGGCCTGCTTGCTTGGAACGATTTTGTGACAGTACCAAAAGATGCCCTGCAATATGAGGTAGTTGGTAAACAATGGGAATGGAATTTCCGTCTTCCAGGTAAAGACGGTAAACTAGGTACTTCAAAAGTTAGTTTGATAACGGATGACAATCCATTTGGTATAAATCCAAAAGACCCAAACGGGCAGGATGATGTTTTAATTGAAGGAGACGATTTGCATTTGCCATTGGGTGTGCCCATAAAAATGAACTTGAGATCTCTCGACGTTCTGCATGATTTTTATGTTCCACAATTCCGGGCGAAAATGGATCTCGTTCCTGGAATGATAACTTTTTTCTGGCTAACTCCCACGCGAACAGGATCATTTGATATTCTTTGTGCGGAACTGTGCGGCGTTGGTCACCATGCAATGCGGAGTACGGTTGTTGTTGATGACAAAACCGCATTTAATAAATGGTTACAAAAACAGGAAACATTTGCGACGCTTTATCCAAAAAGCGCCGCAGGTAAAAAACAAGTAGCAGGTACGTCTGCGGGACCTTCAGAAGTTAAGACAGTTTTTTCAACCAGCGTAACAAATTCGAGTAAAACAATTCGCTAGTGAATTTTAATTCGGTGCATAGAGGATAATTAAATGAGTAATGGCGTAATTGAAGACTCCCAGGTAATTCCGGCAGCAGAAGTTGAGGAAGTTGAATTATATCATGCCAAAAGCTTCATAACAAAATGGGTTTTTTGCCAGGATGCTAAGGTGATCGCTATACAATATTCCGTAACAGCAATTGCCATTGGTCTGGTTGGCCTGGTTCTATCTTGGTTAATGCGATTGCAGTTGGGTTTCCCAGATGTATTTTCCTTTATTGATGCTGAGAGCTATTATCAGTATGTCACCATGCACGGAATGATCATGGTTGTATATCTCCTAACTGCACTTTTTCTCGGCGGATTTGGCAATTATTTAATCCCGCTAATGGTTGGAGCACGAGATATGGTGTTCCCATACATGAATATGCTGAGCTATTGGATTTATTTACTAGCTACGTTGATTTTAGCAGCTAGCTTCTTTGTTCCAGGAGGCCCAACTGGCGCCGGTTGGACCCTATACCCACCGCAATCCATTTCAGAGGGCACACCAGGTATAAACGGTGGAATTATTTTAATGCTTGTCTCCCTCGCTTTTTTTATTATTGGCTTTACAATGGGTGGTCTCAATTATGTTGTAACTGTATTGCAGGCAAGAACCCGTGGCATGACATTAATGCGTATGCCATTAACGGTATGGGGCATTTTTGTCGCCACAATATTAGCGTTATTAGCGTTTCCAGCGCTATTTGTGGCAGCCATTATGACGCTTTTTGATAAACTTCTCGGCACAAGCTTCTTTATGCCAGAGATGTTAGTGCAAGGCGAACTGGGGCCACATGAAAATGGCAGCCCCCTTTTATTTCAACATTTATTTTGGTTCTTTGGCCACCCAGAAGTATACATCGTTGCCCTGCCAGCCTTTGGGGTGGTCTCTGATATTATCAGCACACATGCACGCAAAAATATCTTTGGATATCGCATGATGGTTTGGGCAATTGTTGCCATTGGTGGGTTAAGCTTCATTGTATGGGCGCACCACATGTATGTCAGTGGTATGAACCCATATTTTGGTTTTTTCTTTGCAACAACCACCCTAATTATAGCCGTTCCAACGGCACTTAAATTGTATAATTGGGTCCTCACTTTGTATAAAGGCAATATCCATTTAACGATCCCAATGTTATTTTGCGTTGCCTTCATCCTAACTTTTTTAAATGGCGGTATTACCGGATTATTTCTAGGAAATGTGATTGTTGATATACCTTTGTCAGATACGATGTTTGTGGTTGCACACTTCCATATGGTTATGGGTATAGCGCCTGTGCTTGTTATTTTTGCTGCAATCTATCATTGGTTCCCAAAAATGTCGGGGCGGATGCTTCACGAAGGCTGGGGCCAATTCCACTTCTGGGTAACTTTTTTAGGTAGCTATCTCATCTATTTCCCAATGCATTATCTCGGTTTCGTAGGAGTGCCGCGGCGATATTTTGAAATTGGTGAAACATCCTTCGTGCCCGAATCTGCAGTGGCGCTGAATGAGTTTATTACGATTATGGTTCTGATAGTTGGGTTTGCCCAGGTTGTGTTTATAATAAATATCATATGGAGTGTGTTTAAAGGAAAACCCTCGGGTGACAACCCATGGAACAGCACGACACTTGAATGGCAAACGGCGACTACTCCTCCAGGCCATGGGAATTTTGGCAAGGAATTACCAATATGTTATCGGTGGGCGTATGAATATAGCTTACCCGGGGTCAAAGCCGATTTTATACCACAAAACCTAGCGCCAGATAAAATAAAGTAGAGAGATTATCCTTTGAGCATTTTTAACGAACTCACCAAAAAGCCTTGGTTGGCGGATCCCTCACAAATTGATGGAGCTCCGGCCAATCAAGCCTTATTTTTGCCATCTGGCAAAGTTGGTCTACGTGTATTTCTGGTCGTTGTAACAGTCGTCTTTTTATTGACAACAATAGCCTATGGCGACCGTATGTTATTCGCAAATTGGAAGTCCACACCAGAACCTTGGGTGCTTTGGCTCAACACATTTGTGTTGATAGCCAGTAGCGTAGCTATGCAATGGGCCCGAAATAATACAAAACGAGGTAACCTAACGGGAGTTCGTGATGGATTGATTTTCGGCGGTGTCCTGACAATTTCTTTCCTTGTGGGACAACTATACGGCTGGCAACTGATGGTAGAATCAGGATATTACGCCCACACTAATACGGCCAATGCCTTCTTTTATCTGATCACGGCCCTGCACGGAGCTCACATGATCGGCGGGCTGATTGCTTGGGGACGAAGCCTGCTGAAAGTAAGAGAGATTCTGCGGTCAAATGGTTCTGTCTCAGACGTAAAATTAAGCGTGGAGTTATGCACGACCTATTGGCATTATTTATTAATGATTTGGTTAATTTTGTTTATGTTACTATTGATAAGTTAAAAAGGATTTGACATTATGGCGCCTCAAGATACCAGCACTGCAGTAGCGCAACCAGGTGATTTAAAGCCTGGACTGACCGGCCTCGCCGAAGATTGGTCATCGGATCAGCGAACATTCAAGAATGTGCCGTGGGGCAAGGCTATGATGTGGATATTCCTGCTCAGTGATACCTTTATTTTCTCATGTTTTTTGATTTCCTATATGACGGTCCGGATGTCAACAGCTGTTGCATGGCCTCCTGTAAGTGAGGTTTTTTCTCTTTCATTTGGCGGCGAGCCGATTCCACTCATTCTCATTGCAATCATGACTTTTATTCTAATTACCAGTAGTGGAACCATGGTTTTAGCTGTTAATTATGGGTACCGGAAAGATAGAAAAAAAACGGCATTGCTATTAATCATCACGGCTCTTTTTGGAGCCAGCTTCGTTGGCATGCAAGCTTTTGAGTGGACCAAACTGATTGTAGAAGAAGGTGTACGACCATGGGAAAATCCAATGGGGGCCTCTCAATTTGGTTCGGCCTTTTTTATGATTACTGGGTTTCATGGGTTTCATGTTTCAGTTGGGGTCTTATTTCTTGTTCTAATCGCTCGTAAAGTGTGGCGAGGGGATTATGATATTGAGAAAAAAGGTTTTTTTACCAGCAGAAAAGGTAATTACGAAATTGTCGAAACAATGGGACTTTATTGGCACTTTGTCGATCTTGTTTGGGTTTTCATCTTTGCATTCTTTTATTTGTGGTAGGGAGTCTACATGGCACACGCAGAAGGTCAGCAACATCCATTAAGCGTTTATATTAAGGTATGGGTATTACTATTTGTACTTAGCACCTTCTCATATATGGTTGATTACATGCATTTAGAGGGATACCTCAGGTGGTCCTTGATTCTATTATTTATGTTCTTAAAGGCAGGCTTTATTATAGCGGTCTTTATGCACATAAAATGGGAGAGATGGGCATTGAGCTTTGCCATATGTACACCTCCGGTGGTTTTACTTGTTTTTATAGGTATCATGGTCATTGAATCAGATTATACGTTCCTCACGCGTAATTTATTTTTTGGAACGGGCTCTTAATCAAAATAGTCCAAGATTACCTATGCGCATTAACTTGTTAATTAGCATATTAATAGTACAAATTTTCTTTCCTTTGTCGAAAGCGTTGGCACACTTTGGATTGGCTGATGGGGAAGATGTTGGTCATGGTATATTTTGGGCATACGGGATAATTTTCATCACATTAATCGGGTTTATTTTTTACCGACGCTTTGATCGACGCCGAGCAACACCCGAACAACAGTCACTGAGACTTCAATTAAAAGAGCTAAACGTAGCATTAAATAATTGTTTTAAACAAATTCAAAATGCTGATGAATATCCAAATGAATGTGGTTTATCTATTGAACAACGCCAAAAAAATCTCGATGCAACAAAATTAATTCAAGATCAGATTGACCACACTAAAGAAATGTTATCGGCAACTTAGGTATTTAAACTCATGCGCCCACGTCTTAAAGTTCTAGTTCTTGCTATCCCAACAACTGGCCTTATTATATTTTATGTTCTTTTTTTAACCTTTCCACATTGGTTTCCAAGATAATTTTTGTTCAATAATAATGGAAATTATTCGCCGGAACTACGTGCTCGATTTTAAATGGATATCCAGAAATTATTGTCTCCTTGATCCTGCTACTATACTTATAAAATATGACTAGTTTTTCAGGAAAAAAATTAACCTGTATTAGAGGTGAGCGCGTTGTGTTCAACGACCTCGACTTCTCAATTAATGAGGGTGAAGTTCTATATCTAAAAGGTCCTAACGGCAGCGGAAAATCAACACTCTTACGTCTAATGGCAGGGCTTTTGCGCCCGGTCAATGGAACCCTGACATGGAATAATAAGAATATATACCAAGATGAAGGGCTTTTCCGAAGTCTCACACATTATGTTGGTCACCAAGATGCCGTCAAAACCGCACTTACTGTGGAGGAAAATCTACGTTTCTGGGCAGAAATGAATTCCGATATAAAAGAAAAAAGTACTGTCCAGAAAGCCTTGCAAGAGTTCTCCCTTGATAGCTTTTCTACATTACCTGCACGGTTCCTATCAGCAGGTCAACGTAAACGGCTAAATCTTGCTCGCCTTTGCACGACTTGGGCACCCCTCTGGCTCTTAGATGAACCGTCTAATTCTCTAGATTCGGACTCAGTAAACGTACTTACTGCTGCCATTTCTACCCATCAAAAGAAAGGCGGCATAGTTGCGATTGCCACCCATGAAAATTTAGATGTGCATAGTAATTCCCTCGATATATCAATGTTTACTAACTTTAAGATAAAATCTAGGGATTATGATGGCTGGTAAATCAATCCAAGTATTTTTCAAACTCATCCAAAGGGAAATCCTTCTCGCTATCCGTCACGGCTCCGATAGCTGCATGATTGTATTATTTTTTGTGATAGTCGTCGTATTATTTCCCTTGAGCGTGGGTCCAGAACCCGGGATCTTAACCAGGATTAGCGCAGGTATAATATGGGTTTCAGCCTTACTGTCGGTGATGCTATCTATGGACCGTTTGTTCCAGTCCGATTATGAAGACGGCAATCTCGATCTTTTAATTCTAGCATCTGAACCGTTAGAGCTAATAGTCCTCGCTAAAACTGTTGCTCATTGGCTGACAACGGGGTTCCCATTGATAATCATCTCACCGGTATTGGCGCTTTTTCTCAATATGGACACCTCGGGCTACAGCACCCTATTAATAGCATTAACTTTAGGTACTCCAACATTGAGTTTGGTAGGAGCGATTGGTGCCGCGCTTATTTTAGGTGCTCGTCGAAGCGGCGTTTTACTCTCACTATTAGTCCTACCATTATTTATCCCAATTCTAATTTTCGGCGTTAGTGCCGTTGATGCTTCACTGACCAATCTTTCAAGCAAACCACAATTACTGATTCTAGGTGGATTATTTCTGGCTGGGTTGGTCCTTTGTCCATGGGCCAGCGCTGCGGCACTCCGGCAGGCCGCAGAATGAGGGCCAAAATAACGGAATAATTATGATTAACATCTGAGTTTTAGTAGTATGCACCTTATGAAAATAGACTATAAACCTCGAATACATTAGAACTAATAAAAAAGTATAGGAATATGTTTAACTATTTTGCCAACCCAGTTCGATTTCTTCGTTTAACGTCAAAATTGCAACCAATTACAATGTTTGTTGCGTCAGTTACAATTGGCCTTGGCCTCTATTACGGGCTGGTCAAATCACCGCCAGATTACCAACAAAGTGAAACCGTGCGAATAATGTATGTACATGTCCCAGCTGCCTGGATGGCAATGTTTTGTTATGTTGCCATCGCATGTTCGAGTGCCGTGGCATTAATTTGGCGGCATATGCTTGCTAATATTATAGCAAAATCAACGGCTCCAATCGGGGCGTCATTTACTTTTCTTGCTCTTGCAACCGGCTCGCTTTGGGGAAAGCCGATGTGGGGAACGTGGTGGGTGTGGGATGCCCGGCTCACGTCAGTCTTGATTTTATTTTTCCTCTACCTCGGTTATATGGTGCTGTATAATGCCTTTGACGATCAAAGTCGTGGAGCCCGCGCAGCAGCAATCTTGTCGATTGTTGGTGTCATTAATGTCCCGATCATTAAGTTTAGTGTCGACTGGTGGAACACCCTCCACCAGCCCGCAAGTGTCATAAAAATGGACGGCCCCTCTATTCATCCAAGCATGCTAACACCACTTATTTTAATGGCCGTCGGCTATACAGCACTTTATTTTTGGCTGCTATTTGTTCGGACTCGAGCCGAACTCAACGCTAACAAAGTACGTATGATGTCAATTCAACAGGTTGAGACCTAATAAATGCTAAATAATTTGATAAATTTTCTCAGTATGGGAGGTTACGGCCATTTCATCTGGGGCGCTTTTGGGTTGTCAGCAATTGTTCTAATTGGTCTAATAATCCAAATCCTGCAGTTTTTAAAATCCTCAGAAACTCTATTACATTCTATAAAAGAAAAAACGAATGAAACGGAAACATAAGCGTCTACTCTTTGTCGCTCTTGGCATATTAATACTCGCTGCTGCGGCAAGTCTTATACTGTTTGCCTTTAAAGGCAATATTATCTTTTTTCTTAGTCCAACTGAAATTACAGAAAAGTCCAAAAAAAATGAAATTAGTCCTCAGCAGCGCCTAAGGATCGGCGGATTAGTAGAAAAAGGGAGCTTAACAAAAGGTGTAATTAATCGTTTCAAAGTTACAGACCTTAACAAATCTATCATTGTAGAATTTAAGGGCCTTTTGCCAGATTTATTCAGGGAGGGCCAAGGTATTGTTGCAGAAGGCCGGTATAATAATGCAGTGTTTACCGCAAGCGAAGTCTTGGCTAAACATGACGAAACCTATATGCCGCCAGAAGTCGCGGAAGCTTTAAAAAAATCAGGTAAATGGAAGCCTACGTTGGAAAAATAAACTTATGATTGTTGAAATCGGACATTTTTCACTTGTTTTAGCACTGTTCATCGCGGGTCTCCAGGGAACGTTGCCAATTATAGGGGCACACCGAAACAATCACTCCTTAATGGCCGTAGCGACACCCGCTGCCATAATCCAATTTATTCTTATACTTGGATCTTTTATAGCGCTCACCTATGCCTTCTTGGTTTCAGATTTTTCTGTCATCAATGTCGCGTCTAATTCTCATACCGAAAAACCGACCCTCTATAAAATAAGCGGTGTTTGGGGCAATCACGAAGGCTCAATGCTTTTATGGGCATTAATCTTAGCAGGGTATGGTGCTGCTATTGCAGCTTTTGGGGAAAATCTTAGACCTACTTTAAAAGTGCGCATCTTAGGCGTCCAGGCGTTGATTGGCACAGGTATACTGGCTTTTATTCTCCTTACCTCAAATCCCTTCTTAAGGCTCACGCCAGCACCAGTTAACGGTAATGGTCTAAATCCATTATTACAAGATCCTGGGTTAGCGTTCCATCCACCCCTATTGTATTTAGGCTATGTGGGCCTATCTCTTACCTTTTCATTTGCTGTTGCGGCTCTTATAGAAGGTCGCGTAGATGCCGCCTGGGCCAGATGGGTTCGCCCTTGGACATTAGCAGCTTGGGGGTTTTTGACTGGCGGAATTGTACTCGGCTCCTGGTGGGCATATTATGAGTTAGGTTGGGGTGGCTGGTGGTTTTGGGATCCCGTAGAGAATGCGTCTTTCATGCCATGGTTAGCGGCTACGGCATTACTTCACTCCGCTATCGTTTCTGAAAAACGTGATGGCCTCAAAGCATGGACAATTTTTCTAGCTATTATGGCATTTGGATTAAGTCTGCTAGGCACCTTCCTGGTTCGCTCCGGCGTTATAACCTCCGTACATGCGTTCGCATCGGATCCAACACGTGGTGTTTTTATCTTATTGCTTCTCATTGTTACGATTGGTGGGGCTTTTATCCTATTCGCTTGGCGTGGACCAACTCTAAAGGGTGCCGGCCTTTTCCAGCCGGTTTCAAGAGAAGGCGGCCTGGTAATAAATAATTTTCTACTAACCGTTGCAGCAGCCTCAATTTTACTAGGCACACTTTATCCTCTGTTTATTGATGTATTAAAATTAGGCAAAGTATCTGTAGGCGCCCCTTACTTTGAAAGTGTTTTTGTTCCAATGATGATCCCAATGATTGCTATTATGGGACTTGCGCCCCTATTAAAATGGAAGCGCGGTGATTTTAAAACAGCAATAGAAAAGTTAAAATTCGCGATCGCCTTATCCATTATTGGCGGCCTATTCGTCTGGATTTTAATAGATCGCGCTAGCGCTTTTACATCCTTGGGTATGACTATATCCTTATGGCTATTAACAGCAACGCTTACAGAACTTGCTGGTCGTATAAAATTGTTCCGGGGGCCTTTAAGCGAGAGTATAAATTATTTATTCCGTCAACCTCGAGCAAGCTGGGGTATGACTTTGGCACATGCCGGCTTAGCAATTGCCATTGCAGGTATTACGGCATCAAGTTCTTGGAAAGTTGAAAGTATTCAGATTATGAAATTTGGCGATCAGGTTAATGTCGCCGGCTATAACTATACATTAAAACATGTCAGGGAAATACAAGGTCCAAACTATAAAGCATTACGGGGAACATTCATCGTCAATAAAGGCGATGATATCAATTGGGTCCTCGAGCCTGAAAAGAGATTTTATACCGACCCGGTGATGACGACCACAGAAGCGGCCATTCGCCCAACATTCCTCGGGGATCTTTACGCGGTCGTAGGCGATCGGGACGAAAAAAGTGGCGGCTATATAACACGGATTTACTTTAATCCGCTTGTTCCATGGATGTGGACAGGTGCTATCATTATGGTGTTGGGCGCAGGCATCAGCCTTACCGACCGCCGTCATCGCGTAGGTGCGCCTTCGAGTAATAAAATACCAGCTCCAGGAATCCCAGCCGAATGAACAGTCGTTGGCCGTATTATACTCCGTTAATAATTTTAGGTATTCTTGCTTTTTATTTTGCCGCCGGTTTAGGTCAGAACCCTGCGAAAGTTAAATCAGTTCTTATTAATAAAAAGGTACCTGAATTTTTACTCCCTCCAATTGAGGGAAGTCTTAAGGGTTTTTCCAATTCGGATTTAAAAAATCAAGTTGTTTTGGTCAATATTTTCGGCTCCTGGTGTGTTTCTTGTCGTATAGAACATCCTTTCTTAATGCAATTAAAAGAAAAAAAATCTATTCCAATATATGGGATAGATTGGCGAGAACCAGATAGTACAGCGGGACCCAAATGGCTCGAAAAATTTGGAAACCCTTATACGCTTATTGGCGATGATCCTAATAGCCTTGGTGCAATCGCATTTGGAGTGACGGGGGCGCCAGAAACTTTTATCGTTGATAAAAACGGTATAATACGTTTCAAACATCTAGGACCTATTACAAAAGATAATTGGGATGAAACTTTTAAGCCAATTCTCGAAGACTTAAGAAAAAAATGAAGGCCATTTTTACAATAGTAGCTATATTATTTTTTCCATTTGCAGCGCTAGCTGTTGATCCAGGAGAAATCTTAAAAGACCCAAACCTAGAAAAACGTGCGCGCTCAATCAGCAAGGGGTTACGCTGCGTCGTCTGCCAAAATCAATCCATTGATGACTCTGATGCACAATTAGCGCGTGATCTACGCATACTAGTACGCAACAGAATTGTAGCGGGTGATAGCGATACGGCTGTTATTGATTATGTCGTATCTCGCTATGGTGATTTTGTTTTACTTAAACCCCCCATAAAAGGAGTGACCCTGGTCCTATGGTTTGGACCTATATTTTTCACTTTAGCAGGACTTATCGGTTTAATTTTATTCTTCCGGCGTCAAAGAATTGACTCAAAAGCCTTAGTCCAAATGGATAATGAGGAGATTAATAATTGAGTTTTTGGATTGCCAGTGGTTTCGTGTTATTAGCCACGCTGATTGCTATTATACTTTCAATTATCCGCGCACGAGCTAATAGCTCAGACGAATACAACGCTACGATTTATCACGATCAACTAAATGAAGTCAAACGGGATATAGATCATGGCGTACTCAGCGCTGAAGATGGTGAGGCCCTTAAAACCGAAATAAAAAAGCGATTAGAAAAAAATACAAAGATTGTTTTAGCTAACGCCAAAGATCAATCAAAACAAGCTGGAGCCAGATCACCCATAACCGTGGCAATAGCCATAGTGGGTATCATTCCCTTTACGTCTTATGGATTATATTCCTACTTAGGATCACCTGGAAAACCGGACCTTCCGTTTGCAAACCGGCAATTTAATCCTTCTTTTGATGCAGCTAGTGCCAAAATGGATAGTTTAGTCAAAAAACTTAGAGAACGTCTAGATCAAAACCCAAACCAATTAAAGGGATGGATTTTGCTTGGACAATCTCTAGTTAATTTGAAACGTTTTAATGCCGCCTCAAATGCATTCAAACAGGCTTTAAAGATAGCGCCTAATCGAGCTGAAATTGCTGCCTCAGCAGCTGAAACTAGATTCATGGCCAAGGATGGAAAGTTCGATCAGGAAGTCCGTGATTATTTCAAAATGGCACAGAGGCTAAATCCCGAGGAACATAAAGCTCTATACTATCTTGGTTTAGATTCATTTATGGCAAAAAAATACGCCTCAGCTATTCAATATTGGGTGGATTTAATCTCAATTTCACCCGCTGGAGCACCATGGATGGATAATGTTCGTGGACGTTTAATAGACGCGGCTGAAGCTAGTAACTTGAAGATTTCTAATTTTATCCCACGTCTAAAGTCAGCATCAAAAAGCTCTAAAAAATTACGACAAAGTAGAGAACCCGCACCAACCCAAGAAGACATCAATAACGCGAATGAAATGTCAAAAAAAGAGCGAGAAAAATTCATCCGCTCGATGGTTGAACGACTTGCCAACAGCCTGAAATCAGCACCAAATGACCTTAACGGTTGGCGGAGGTTGGCCCGCTCCTACAGAGTATTAGGGGAACAAAAAAAAGCAGCCGAAGCCGAACAACGTGCAATAGAATTAGAAAAATAGGGCTTTGAGCAAAGTTTACTTACCGTGCATTAGTCCTAATCAACAATTTGGATTTCCGTCATCCCAGACATTATTATATAAACCAAGATAAATAGATTTAATATTAATTATTCAAACATTGTGTTAGGCAAGAATAGCGCTATTTCAGGAAAGGCAACCAAAATGGCCAAACATGCTGCCATAGCAAACCAAAATGGCCAGATACCTCTGAATATAGTACCCATTGGCACTTCGGGCGCAATGCCCCTAACAACAAATACATTGACACCAACCGGTGGGCTGATCAGCCCCATTTCCAAAACAATCACGCATACAACACCAAACCAAATTGGGCTTAAGCCCAGTTCCAGTATTAGTGGGTATACAATTGGTAGCGTCAAAACTAGCATTGCCAAACCTTCAAGAAAGGTACCTAATACAACGTAAGTCAGAAGAATTATAATCAAAACACCCAGATCACCAACGTCTAGGCCAATCAAGAATATGACCAAATCTTCAGGTATTTGGGTAAGTGCCATAAACGGAATGAAGACATGTGCACCGATCAAGATCATAAAGACTGTAGCCGTTGTCCGAAGCGTCTGAAAAACAACAAATTTACTACTTTTCCAATCGAGTTCTTGTCGCACTAACGCTATCACCAATACGATAAAAGCGCCAACACCAGCCGCCTCGACGGGTGTAAACCATCCAACATAAATCCCACCGATCGTTACAAGAACAACACCAACAATTGTACTAGCATTGCGCAAGGAACTAAGTTTTTCCCCAAAACTTGTCTTTGGGCCGGCGGGTCCTTTAGCAGGATCAAGCCGCGTTACAATCGAGATCGCAAATATGAAAAGTGCCGTCAACAATATGCCTGGCAGGACACCAGCAATAAAAAGCTTGCCAATCGATTGCTCCGTCAAGATAGCATAAATGATCATTCCTGTTGAGGGTGGTATAAGAATACCCAATGTACCCCCCGCAGCAACAGCGCCAGTTGCAAGACTATCGCTATAGTTGAAGCGCTTCATTTCAGGAAGGGCGACCCGACCCATTGTTACGGCAGCAGCAATCGACGAGCCACTCATTGCAGCAAAACCGGCACAACCGGCGATTGTTGCAGAAGCCAATCCGCCTCGAAAATGACCAATCCACTTATAGGCTGCAGTATAAAGATCACGGCTCATGCCAGATACACCAGCCAAATTACCCATTAGCACGAATAACGGCACAACAATAAGTTCGGAGTAAGAAATTATTTCAAAGGCCTCACCACTCAGAGACGTCAATGCCGGAACAGTACCATTAACCACCCAAGTACCAACGAAACCAACCACCAACATTGCCATGGCAACAGGCATACGGAGAATCAAAAACAAAAATAAAAAGAAAAGTCCAATAAAACCGATAGCCGTTACTGACATCTGAAAAATTCTCCCAAGGTTCCGGCTAAAACATTATTCGTTTTTATATTCAATGCTCTCGCGTCGAAATATCATCATCATTTCGATAAGCAGGACAATGGCATAGAGCAAAACACCTGCGGCCGACAGATGCATGAATGGTCCGTAGGAAATTTGGAGTGTTCCACTAGCCTCACCAAACTCAAGCGCATCAAAACCGCTAACGGATAGATGCCAAGACAATACAAGTAGCATGCAGAAACCGATAAATTTAACAATGATGTCGGTCCACCTCGTCACTTTTTCGCCAACCAAATCGCCGAAGAGTTCAACAACAACTTGTCCACCCGATCTGCCACTATAGGCAACAGATGCCGACACAACAATGATCAGAAATAATTGGGCAATATCGCGACCCCCCAAAATAGGAGAATTGAAAACAGTCCGCATGATAACGTCTATTACAGTTACCAAAGTCAAGGCGAGAAGCCCCAAACCACCCGCCCAAAGAGCTATATGACAAACCACACGATCGAGACGTTCAATCACGTGATTTGCCGATAGTTATAATTTTCATCATAAACAAGCTTAAGTATTATTTTAGGCCAAAAATTAATTTTTTAACGCATTAAAAATTTCAGTCGCATTCATGCCTTTTTTATCCAACTCAGCTAGTTCCTTTTTCACGGAAGCCGCAGTAATATCATTGAATTTTTTTGCTTCAGCAGCAGACAATTCTATCATTTTTATTTTTTTGCCTTCTTTAGCTGCTTTGAGCGCACGGAGATCGCCTTTACCCCACCCTTCAGAAGCTTTGATACTAGCACCTTTACCCGTAAGTTTTGAAATAGCTGCTTGTTCGGCACTCGAAAGACCATTCCAGCTCTTTTTGTTCATCATAACATAAAACAGGCTGGCTGTACCCTTAATACCGGTAGTCACAAAATCACCCGGCTCGTTCAGATTCCAAGGACGTTGCATTGCAACCGGTGCAATCTGTATTGCATCAATCACACCGTTTTGCATGGCGTTATAAGTTTTGGTCACCGGAATATAAACTCCAACTGCACCCCAGGCGTTAACGTGACGGATATCAAAAGGTGAAGATGTCCTGAGTTTCATACCTTTAATATCTGCAACCGAACGAACAGCTTTTTTGCGAGTGATGATGACAGATGGCCAGTTTGCGAACAGCGCCAACAATTTGGTTTTCTTGAATTCGCTAGACAAATGCTTATCGTAAATCTTCCACATTTTACGAGTAACTTCAGCACCCGTTTTGCCGATGCCCGGTTTGCTAGCAATCATTGTTTTTGGAAAAATCTTCGGCGTATACACCAAAACACCAAAAGCCATGTCGGCAACCCCTTGGACAACACGTTTATATTGTTGAACAGGGCCCTTACCTAAAGCCCCGGAAGAATATATTTTAATGGTCAACTTACCATTTGTCGCTGCGGCTAAACTCTTAGCCATTGGCACAAACATAGCCTTATGAAGGTGGTGAACCGGCGGCATAAAATGCGCAAGTTTTAATTCTTTTGCTTGAATTAAAGATCCTGAACTTCCCGCAAAGATTAGTCCTATACTTAAAATAGTTGATGGTAGAAAACGTTTTAAATTACAGATAGTCATATTCTATCCCCCCTGAAATGTTTCAACTGGTTATATGAGCGTAAGAAGACCATTTATTAGATAATTCTTTTGGTCTAATATTACCCGCCTGCTTTTATTTTATTTTTCAGACTACTAATCTATATCATATTGTCAATAACCAGTGAAATAACAGAATATATCGGCAAACGTAACACATTATCGGGCTCTCTAAATTAAATCTATCAATGCTTATTAATATTGATTATGAACAAAACTAATATATTGACCTTGGATGGACATATTCTGAAGACCTTTTTGGTGTTATTAGAATTGTCCCCAGTCACAGTTGCAGCCGAACGGTTAGACCTAACACAATCCGCCGTTAGTCACACACTTGCTAAACTTAGGTCAGCAATTGGAGACCCGCTCTTTGTCCATTCGAAGCAGGGATTGATCCCAACAGAAATAGCAGGTCATTCTTGAATCAGATTAATTTTGGCGGCAAGAATAAAGTCATTCTCATGCAACCCATTAATTTTATGGGTGAGAACTGAAATATTTGCATACCCCCAGCCAAACTCAATATCTGGGTGATGGTCCTCTTGCTCAGCAACCGCGGCAACCTTTTGAACAAAATCAAGTGCCATTTGAAAATCATCAAACTTAAAAGAACGATGAAGTTTCTTTGCGTCTTCCTTCAATTCCCAACCTACAGTGCTCAACAAGAACGTCTTCGCTTCAGAAGTTGTTAGGGGCGGAATTCCTCCCCGACAGGGAACACATACTTTCTTTATTAATGCATTTGACATAGAAATAACCTCTTTTATAAGATCTGCGTATTTATACCCCAGAAAATAATATTAAATGATAAGAGCTAGTCCTCGCTGGTATTTAACCACGCAACTAAAATTAATAATCTAAGATAGACTAAAATCTCAATAAAATATAATTTATTGATTGTATTTATATTTTTGATAATGGAGTTTTCAAGCCGAACCGATTAGTTTAACAAATTAAAAAACGCATAATCAATTTATATAATTGAATGACGAGGGACAGGTCAAAAGGACCTGAAAAAATTATGACTGAAGCTTTTATATGCGATGCAATTCGTACCCCTATTGGCCGATATGGTGGATCCCTCTCTTCAATACGGACTGATGATCTAGCGGCTTTACCAATATCAACTTTAATGGAACGAAATTCCACAGTTGATTGGGGAAAAGTAGACGATGTGATTTATGGTTGTGTAAACCAATCAGGGGAGGATAACCGAAATATCGCTCGGATGGCATTACTTTTGGCCGGGCTGCCCGACTCCGTACCTGGTGTTTCCGTGAATAGACTTTGCGCTTCCGGCATGCATGCTGTTGGCAGTGCTGCACGCGGCATACGATCTGGCGATGCGGATTTATTTATCGCGGGTGGCGTTGAGGGCATGTCAAGATCCCCATTTGTTATGGCAAAAGCTACCGCCGCCTTCTCTCGAAATGCAGAAATTTATGATACCACAATGGGCTGGCGGTTTGTTAATCCTAAAATGCAACAATTATACGGTATTGATGAGATGGGAACGACAGCCGAAAATGTAGCAGCAGATTTTAAAATTTCTCGGGAAGATCAAGACCTGATGGCGCTTAAAAGTCAAAATAAAGCAGAAGTCGCTCAATCAAACGGTGATTTAGCAGAAGAAATTCTTGCCGTCACAATTCCACAGCGTAAAGGTGATGACATTGTCTTTGACAAAGATGAACACTTACGACCAGGTTCAACAATCGAAGGATTAGAAAAACTTCGTCCGGCTTTCCAGGAAGGCGGCTCAGTAACAGCAGGTAACTCATCGGGTATTAATGATGGCTCTTGCGCCTTGATTATTGCTTCAGAAGAAGCCGCCAACGAACACGGCCTTACACCAAAAGCGCGTATTTTAGGATTAGCGGCTGGCGGTGTACCACCTCGTATTATGGGTATTGGCCCTGTTCCATCAACAAAAAAATTAATGAACCGACTTGGCTTAAAAATGGATGATTTAGATATAATAGAGTTGAACGAAGCCTTTGCAGCCCAAGGCCTCGCCGTTCTTCGAGAACTTGGTGTTGACGATGATGATCCTCGTGTAAACCCACAGGGTGGCGCCATCGCGCTTGGTCACCCCTTGGGTGCAAGTGGCGCGCGCCTAGTTACGACAGCGATGTACCAACTTCAACGCGGTAATAAAAAAAGGGCGTTATGCACTATGTGTGTTGGTGTTGGTCAAGGCTCATCTATCATTATTGAAAAAGTTTAATTGTGCCACAAAAAATAGGTGTTTTAGTTAACTGTCCTATCAACTCAGAAAATCGGGAGAAATTTCCAAAACATTTTGTTTTATATTTTGCTGAAGAAGTTCCAGACAGAGACAAACTTCTTGCCAAAATTGGTAACGAGATTCAAATCATTATTTCTGATGGGCCGCGCCAAATCGATAAGAAACTAATGGATCAAATGCCTAATTTAAAATTAATATGCCTACAATCTGTTGGCATTGATCACCTCGATATAGATACTGCTAACAATCGAAATATTAAAATCACTAATGCAGCAGGAACTAACGCTGCTAGTTGCGCTGATCACGCTTTTGCCCTAATGCTGTCCCTTTACCGTAATATTATTATAAACGATCAATCGATGCATTCTAATAAGGCCGACGAAGAAACTCCTTTTATGCGCAGCAATACAATCTATGGGGGAAAAATTGGTATACTTGGCCTAGGGGCCATTGGCTGTGAAATAGCAAGTCGTGCGGCAGCATTTGGAATGGAGATTTTCTATCATAACAGAACAAAGCGTAAAGACGTTCCTTACATTTATTGTTCCACACTCCAAAACTTAGCGAGTAAAATTGAAATTTTAGTGGTATCCTGTCCCGGTGGCAAAGCAACACAAAACATCGTTAATGCATCAGTGCTAAAAGCACTCGGGGGAAATGGTACATTAATTAATATCGCTAGAGGCACCATAGTAGATACTAATGCACTCGTATATGCTCTCCAAAAAGGTATTATCAAAAACGCCGGCTTAGATGTAATCGGTGGGGCGGAGCATGAACGTAGCCGACTTTGTAATATGGATAACGTTGTTATGTCGCCTCATATAGCAGGAAATACTAATGAATCTTGGCTGAATCGGAGCAATCTAATTCGTCAAATTTTAACAGAATTTAGGACTGGAAAACCGCTTACAAATCAGCTTTAACTAAACAATACCACCACAGCAAAACCACACTTGACCTTCTAGAATTTTTATCACAGTGTCGCGATGCTGAAATTCTGAAATATTTTGCCGCCAACCAGAAGGTTGTAAACGAGGGTGCTTAGGTTGACTTCTTAACAGGGACTAATTTAAACATGAGCCTGTCTTTTGCTATCGTCGGTTCCGGACCATCTGGAATGTATGCCGCCGATGCTTTATTAAAGAATTTTCCGAATTGCAAGATTGATGTATTTGATAAAATACCGATGCCTTTTGGCCTCATACGGTATGGTGTTGCTCCAGACCATTTTAAAACTAAAAACACAGCCCGCCAATTCTTGAGGACTTTAGAACTCGATCAAGTAAGATATCTGGGCAATATCGAAATCGGGCGGGACATTTCCGTCAACGAGCTCGAAGAACACTACAATGCTGTGATTTTTGCTATTGGGGCCTATAACGACAGAAAATTAGGAATCCCGGGTGAAAAACTTCCAGGAGTTTATGGTGCTTGTGCCTTTGTTGGATGGTATAATGCCCACCCAGATTTTAGGGATATTAATCCAATATTAGATGGCGCAAATGCAGCGGTTATCGGAATAGGAAATGTCGCCCTAGACGTCTGTAGAGTGCTAACCAAAACCCGGTTAGAAATGAAGGGATCAGACATCGCTGCATCAGCCCTAGACATTATCCAGAATATGCCAATTGAAGCAGTCCACATGTTCGGCCGTCGCGGCCCCGTTGAAGCCGGCTTCACCCCAAAAGAATTGGGCGAAGTACGCAATCTTGAACGTTGCTCTGCGATAGTCGCCTATAACCAATTGCCAGTTAGTGTTGAAGGAAATTTTGAAGGGCGGGAAAAAGGTATCAAAGAAAAAAACCTTTCAATCCTCCGTGAATTATCAAATCAAGACAAACCTGAAAAACCTGTAAAAATGCATTTTCAGTTTTATGCGTCACCCGTCGAAATATTAGGTACAACGCGAGTTGAGGGTATAAGGTTGGAGCGAACAGTGGTCAATAATGGTAAAGCCATATCAACTGGTGAAACATTTGACGTGCCGTGTTGCTCCGTAATCACCGCTATTGGTTATCAAACCAAACCACCGGAAGGTTTACCGTTAGACGGAGTAACCATTGACAATATTGATGGATGGGTACGCGATAATTTATACGTTGTTGGATGGGCAAAGCGCGGTTCCAGCGGCACCATACCCACGAACGGTCCTGATTCGCGCAACGTCATAGATCTCTTATCTGAAAATTTAAATAAAAATGGCTCTCATACCCCCAAGCCTGGAGGTAAAGCAACCGATAAACTTCTTTCCACACGTGACGTTAGGGTTATATCTATTAACGATGTAGAAAAAATTAAAGATGCAGAAACTGCTAATGCAGCAGTGGATCACCCATGGGAGAAGTTTACCAGTATCAAAGATATGCTGGCCGTGGTTGATTAATGGAACACCATGTTTGAATGGTATGTTTTGAGTGTTATCGGCTTTGCCCTAGGATTTGATCAACATAGATCAGTCCTTGTTTCAGGCACATCATATCCCTCCTATGGTTTTACTCCTATTTTATTTGATGCATCCGCGTGGGTCGGGGGTATGGCAACAATCATTATGCTTTTGGCCGGAAGTTTTTTTGGTACTTGGTGGTGGCCACTACTAGCAATGGCCACTGGAACAGTTACAAACTATACTGGCCGCCAAGTAATACCTTTAGAATATCGATATATAGTCTCGATGATTGGCACATTTTTCGGCTTTGGGTCTGTAATCATTTTTTTTCATTAGAGTTCCTGAATATAAGTGTCTGCCAGTCGCCAATATTAATACGATCAACAAGTCGCAAACCTTGCCAAGCGTGTGCCGAAATTATCCGGTTAGCATCACCAGATAATAAACCAGATAGAATAGCCCAGCCGCCTGGGTTAAGATGGGATCCAAGATCTTTAGCCAACCGCGTTAGGGGCCGCAAAAGAATATTACTAACAATTATGTCAAATCTACGGGTTATAATCTTACGGTGGTTATATCCTGATCCACAAAGACATCGCACGTAACCTGAAACACCATTAGTTTTAGCATTTATACTAGAGACCCTGGTTGATATGGGATCAATATCTGTTGCAATAACGGGTATACACCAACGTTTAGCTATCGCGATAGCAAGGATCCCAGAACCACAACCCATATCAAGCGCTGAACTGATTCGTCGCGATCTGAAAGCATAATTTATTCTATCGAGAGCAACTAAACACCCCTTAGTTGAGCCGTGATCACCGGTGCCAAAAGCTGTCGCAGCAGGGATGCAGAGGCTAATTAGAGCATGCGGCAACGGTTTATCATATTCAGCACCATGCACAAAAAACCTGCCTACCGTTATAGGTGGAAATTTCTTTAAATTGTCTAAAACCCAGTTACGTATTGGGATTTTTAATAAATTAACTTTCGGTGAAAGCTCCCCGATAGCTTCAGCTGTATATCGAACCGTGATATTGATAGCACATTCATCTGGTATAATATTAGAGATACCTGATACCTGTGACATCAACAGTCCTTCCTGCGCGGTCCAAGAAACTGAATCTAAATGGGGCTCTAAACTTTCAGCGAAGGCTGGCGCATGTTCATGTGAAACTTCAAACAATATTTGATATAAGGACTGAACCATAACTATGCAGGATCAACGAAACTATCAATAACCTTTTTGGTTCCAGCTTTTTCGAATTCCACCTCAAGCTTATTTCCATCTAAAGACAAAATCTTTCCGTAGCCAAACTTTTGATGAAACACACGGATGCCTACTTCAAATGTACTATTACTCGGTGACGCAGAAACTGTCCATTCTTCTGCTTCAATGATGGTGCCTTCGCTGGTATGGCCCCGTTTCTGCGGCGACTCATACGATAAGGTGTCAGAGATCACATCAAAACCAGCGTCCAGAGATCCGTTTCCAAATTTAACACCAATACCAGAATTTAAACCTTGTTCAGAGATAACCTCAATATTTTCAGCTGGAAGTTCATTAACAAAACGCGACGGAAGAGAATTCTGCCATTGATTATAAATACGGCGATTGGCAGCATAGAAAATCATCGCTTCTTTTTTTGCCCGGGTGATGCCAACGTAAGCGAGCCGTCGCTCCTCTTCTAGACCGCTCAAGCCTTCTTCATCCAAACTACGTTGATGAGGAAACAAGCCTTCCTCCCAACCAGGTAAAAAAACAGTCTCAAACTCTAATCCCTTAGCAGCGTGAAGCGTCATTAAGCTGATCTTATCCTCAGTTTTATTTTCCTGATTCTCCATAACCAAACTAACGTGTTCCAAGAACCCCTGGAGGTTATCAAAATCCTCCAGCCCAGAAACAAGCTCTTTCAAATTCTCCAGCCTTCCCGGTGCTTCAGGCGACTTATCCCGCATCCACATCTCAGTATAGCCAGATTCGTCCAATATAATCTCAGCCAATTCAAAATGCGGCAGAACATCAATATTAGAACGCCAACGTTGAAAATCTTGCAACAATCCACTGAGAGACGAGCGAGCCTTTGGCTTAATCTCGTCAGTTTGGATAATCAACCGCGCTGCCTCATACATCGGCATACTTTGAGCTCGAGCCAATTGATGAATTGCCTGAACTGTAGCCTGACCGAGACCGCGCTTTGGAACATTAATAATACGTTCAAAAGCTAAATCGTCATCCGGACTATTCACAACTCTAAGATAAGCTATTGCATCTCGCGTTTCGTGTCGTTCATAAAAACGTGGGCCTCCAATCACACGATATGGTACTCCTAAGTTAATCATACGTTCTTCAAACTCCCGCATTTGAAAGCCGGCTCGAACAAGTATCGCCATTTCCTCCAAACTTTGCCCTCTAGATTGGCGTACCTCAATTTCATCTCCAACCAAACGAGCCTCTGCCTCCCCATCCCAAACAGCATGTACTTTTACAGGGTCCCCACCATTCATACCGGTCCACAGCGTTTTCCCCAACCGTCCTTCATTATGGGAAATCAGTCCTGATGCAGCTGCTAGTATATCTGGAGTTGATCGATAGTTTTGCTCTAAACGAATAACAGTCGCTTCCAAAAAATCTTTTCCAAATTTTAAGATATTACCCACTTCAGCGCCACGCCAAGAATAAATTGATTGGTCATCATCCCCAACACAGCAAATATTTTTATGTTCTTGCACCAATAACCGTAACCACAGATATTGTGCGACATTAGTATCTTGGTATTCGTCAACGAGTAAATAACGAAATTTTATCTGATACTCATGCAGAACATCGATATTTTCGGTAAACAAAGTCAGACAATGCAGAAGCAGGTCACCAAAATCTACCGCATTGAGTGTTTTTAAACGTATTTGATAATCTCGATAAAGTTCACTCAGAACACCTTCGGCAATGTCAGAACCTTCTTCGTTTAAAATTTTTTCTGGCGTTAGGCCTCGATCTTTCCAACGCTGAATTACACCCATTAATACGCGAGCAGGCCATTTTTTTTCATCTATTTCTAGTGGCTCCATCAGCTGCTTAAGAAGGCGCAACTGATCATCTGTATCAAGAATCGTGAAGTTATGTTTTAGGCCAACAAGCTCGGCATGACGCCGCAAAATACGAGCACATAAAGCATGGAACGTACCAAGCCACCAACCTTCAACAGGCCGTCCAGTTATAATAGCAACTCGGCTCTGCATTTCACGAGCCGCTTTATTAGTGAACGTTACCGCCAGAATTTCCCACGGTCGGGCTTTACCTTCAACCAGAATATGGGCAAGACGTGTTGTTAAAACACGGGTCTTTCCTGTTCCCGCTCCTGCTAAAACAAGTACCGGTCCATCTAGAGCCATAACAGCCCGTGTCTGCTCATCATTCAAGCCGTCCAAATACGGAAGCGGTTGAGTTGGTACGGCTATTAAATCGGGCATATCGGATAAATCATGTACATCTTCAGAAAGTTCAAACGGATCTGACATGTAATTATTATAACATTATTTAAGTTGTGAACCAGCTAATCACGAGGGAGACCACATAAATTTTCTAATAAATTTATATTTAGAAACTTTAGTATGAATTAGATATTAGTTTTGGACCAAATCAAGAATGCGGGTTCAAGGGACCCCTTCATGTTCTTCATGGCGTACTTTAAGCAACGCTTTGTTATAAGCTGACATCACTTCCGTTTCATATAATGTACCAATAAATTTCATCGTCTCATGATCCTCAACTACAGCAACAAAATGTTCCCCACTATCACGCATTACTTTATTTGCTTTTTCCAAATCATCACCTTGAACAAGAAATGGAGGATGTAAGCGTGCTACATCCCCCGCATTAATAAGGTTATCAACATCGTGATCAAAAGCAACATCGCTAAGGTCAGCTAAAGTAATTGTACCAAACAATTCATCATTCTTGCGAAGTACAAATAGCTCGCCAGTTTCAGAGAATTGTAATTTATGGCGTAAATCTTGAAGACCTGTACCAACACTGACGGTTTCAGCATTTTTATCTACTAGTTGACGCACCTTAATACTTCGAAGCAACGTAGTCTCAAAACCACCTTTAAGATCCAAACCCGCGCGCTCTAACTGCCAACTAAAAAATGATTTCCCAAGAAATTGTTGTGCAACGACATTCGAGATCACAACCCCAATCATTACAGCAATTGTTAATGGATAGTCATCGGTTAACTCAAATACTATCAATGTTGTTGAAATAGGTGCCCCTAGAACGGCAGCTGAAACGGCACCCATTCCAATTATGGTATAAGCTCCAGGACCAGAGGATAACTCAGGAAATATACCAGTAACAACCATACCGTAGGAACCCCCAAGCATTGCTCCAATCATCAGAGATGGTGTAAATACACCGCCCCCAAATCCGCTACCAATACAAATTGACGTTGCCAGAATTTTCATGAATATCAGCGATACCATTAAATAAAGTGGCAACTGAATATTAAGTGCTAAATCTGTTGCATCATAGCCAACGCCAAGCACATGTGGGAAAACGAGTGCTATCAAACCAATGAGAAAACCTCCAATAGCGGGGTTTATCCATTGAGGACCAGGCACTTTACTCATAACGTCTTCGGTTTTCATTGCAGTACGCATAAAAATAATAGCCACAAATCCACCAGCAATCCCTAGACCAACGACAGCCGGAAATTCCCAGAATGAGGCCAGAGATTGCTCTGTAATCCCAAAAGCAGGAACATCACCAAAATAAATCCTCGAAACAATTGTGCCTACAACACTGGCGATAACAATCGGTGTGAAAGCACTCATAGCAAAATGCCCAACGATAACTTCATGTGCAAATAATGCACCGGCTATTGGAGCATTAAAGGAAGCGGCTACGGCTGCTGCAGCCCCACAACCAAGCAAAGCCCGCGACAGTGAACGAGTTAGATGAAGTGTTCTTGCAAACCAAGCACCAACGGTTGCTCCTAAATGAATAGCTGGTCCCTCCCGGCCGACCGAGCCGCCAACCCCAATTGAGATTGAACTGGCAATCGCAGCTCCAATTCCAGCTCTGAAACTCATACGCCCTCCCTGTAATGCACTAGCTTCAATTACCTTCGCAACACTCAGTGGTTTTTGTCCTGGAATACAATAGTATATGAAGAGCCCAACCATCAGGCCACCAATTGCAGGCGTGAAGAGGGTTTGCCACCAGGGGAGAGCGAAAACAATTGAAATTAGATTCTCTGATGTACCTCCAAGAGTTAAACCTTGAATCAAATCAATCAATTCTCGAATAGCGATGACGCCGCCACCTGCTGCTGCTCCAACAAACACAGCCAAAATGGATAATATCAGTTGATCGTTCCTAACAATACGCCGCAGCCGCATTAGAATGCGGTTCAGCCTGGTACGGGAGCTAGCCATGATCTTACACTTATACAAAAATTTATAACTAGCTAAGAACTATACCTTTTTTGCGATAAGAGCTACAAAGAATACAGCTAATTTCCATTTGACAAGAAAATATTCTAATCGGACTGAAGTATTTTTATTTATGAAGTACATAATTTTTTATTTGAAAATAAACGCCAGAAGCGTGAGACTTCCACTACTATATTTTTATTTAATTATTAAGGTTGGAATTGTTAGGCTGTTAAAAGCTTTTATACCATGAACGCATCACCATTAACTTATTTATAGGTTATCAAATTATACGGCTTTAACTGGAGATATGGATGTGAGTAGAAAATTCACCGAAATAACCGTTTATTTAAAACAGACTCAGGAATAAAAATAATCGCTTTTAGCGAGTATAGCTCAAATTAGTCGCAAGCCACTTTTCGGCCTGCTCAAGCGAAATTCTCCGACGTTCAGCGTAGTCTAAAACTTGATCTTTACCGATTTTACCAATACCGAAATATTGGGATGAGGGATGCGAAAAATAATAGCCGGATACCGATGACGAAGGTATCATGGCATAGCTTTCAGTTAGATCAATAGATGCTTTTTCAGATGCCTCCAAAAGATCAAATAATTGGGGCTTAGAACTGTGATCAGGACAGGATGGATAACCGGGAGCCGGCCGTATTCCAACATACTCTTCTTTGATCATCTGTTCATTTGTTAAATTCTCATCTTTCTGATATCCCCAGAACTCTTTACGTACCCGTTCATGCATTCTTTCAGCAAAAGCTTCCGCCAACCGATCGGCTAATGCTTTTAATAGAATTTCGCTATAATCGTCATAAACATCAAGAAACTCTTTTAGTTTTTTCTCAATATTGTTACCAGAAGTGACGGCAAAACCGCCAATATAATCAGCAACACCTAAATTCTTAGGGGCAATAAAATCAGCAAGACAGAAATTTGGTCGGCCCGAGGCTTTACTCATCTGCTGTCTAACAAATGGTATAACTGTTCGGACAGCACTACGACCTTCGTCAACATAAACCTCAACATCATCGTCCACAGAATTCGCGGGGAAAAATCCAATCACACCGTCGGCCGTTAACCATTTTTCTTTAAGCAAACGTGCTAGCATAGCTTGCGCATCATTGAATAAGGATCTAGCAGCATCGCCCACAACATCGTCTTTCAGGATTTTTGGGTAATTCCCCGCTAATTCCCACGTACGGAAAAACGGTGTCCAATCTATATGCGATATTAAATCAACTAAATCGTAATTCTTAAACTCCTTTACACCCAAAAAGCTTGGTACGGGCGGAGAAACTTTTGACCATTTAATAACGTGGGCGGCCTTACGTGCCTCCTTAAGTGTAATGAGATTTTTTTTGCGCTCGCGTCCATCATATTCTGTCCGAACGGCTTGATACTCATTATTAATTTTCCCGATATAATCATCCTTTAAAGTTGCACTAAAAAGTTGACTGGCAACACCAACTGCACGTGATGCGTCGGTTACATATATTGTAGCACCTTTATAATTTGGCGCGATTTTAACTGCAGTATGAACTTTGGATGTTGTTGCTCCTCCAATTAGTAAGGGAATTTTAAAGCTGTCCCTAGAAAGTTCCTCAGCAACGGAAACCATTTCCTCCAATGAGGGTGTAATCAATCCTGAGAGCCCAATTATATCAACACTCTCGCGCTTTGCGACTTCCATAATTTTTTCGTAAGGCACCATTACGCCCAAATCAATTACGTCATAGTTATTACACTGCAAAACAATACCAACGATATTCTTACCAATGTCATGTACATCACCCTTGACCGTCGCAAGTAATATTTTTCCCTTAGCCTTAGCACCCGTCTTTCCTCCAATTTCTTTTTCAGCCTCGATAAATGGGGTTAAATGAGCGACGGCCTGTTTCATAACGCGGGCAGACTTAACCACCTGGGGTAAGAACATTTGCCCCGACCCAAATAAATCACCAACAATATTCATTCCGTCCATTAAAGGACCTTCAATGACATGTATGGGTTTTTGAGCATGCTTACGAGCCTCTTCAGTATCTTCAACAATATACTCGGAAATTCCTTTGACCAAAGCATGAGCCATACGGTCACCAACGGTACCTTCGCGCCAAGACAAATCCTCAGTCTTATTTCTAGCCTGACCTTCTATCTGATTAGCAACTTCTAATAACCTTTCCGTCGCATCTTCCCGGCGATTTAAAATTACATCTTCAATACGATCCCGAAGGTTTCTCTTAATTTCTGAATAGACTGCAAGCTGGCCAGCATTAACGATACCCATGTCCATTCCTGCGTTAACCGCATGGTATAAGAAAACCGCATGCATTGCCTCGCGCAATGCATTATTACCTCGAAATGAAAACGAAACATTACTTACACCACCACTTATATTGGCAAACGGAAGGTTATCTTTAATGTAAGAAACTGCATCAATATAGGCTTTTGAGAAGTTCCGATGCTCTTCTATACCGGTTGCAACTGGAAAAATATTTGGATCAAAGATTATATCTTGCGGCTGGTATCCAACCTCTTCAGTTAGGATGCGATATGACTCTGTACAGATCTCTATCATACGCTGATAGGTGTCGGCTTGTCCCTGCTCATCAAACGCCATGATAATTGCGGCTGCACCATAATAAAGTAGTTCTTGAGCCTGAGCCTTAAAGACAGATTTACCTTCTTTAAGACTAATTGAATTTACAATACTTTTTCCTTGGACGCATTTGAGACCCGCTTCAATGACGGTCCACTTGGAACTATCGATCATAATTGGTATACGACAAATATCGGGTTCAGATGCTATCAGTTTTAAGAAACGCTCCATCGCCGCCTCAGCATCAAGCATTGCCTCGTCCATATTTACGTCAATAATCTGAGCGCCATGCTCAACTTGACGGCGCGCTATATCAAGCGCGGTGTCATAATCTTCCTCAAGTATCAATTCCTTAAATCGCATAGATCCCGCCACGTTAGTGCGCTCACCCACATTTATAAAACCGGTAACCTCGTTAATATTGAGGGGTTCTAATCCACTAAGACGCCCATGGACTGGGATTCTGGGAATGTCACGAGGCGCTGATTTCCCAACACACTCTGAAATCGCTCTTATATGCTCTGGCGTAGTTCCACAACACCCGCCTACAACATTTAAAAAACCATGATCAGCAAACTCACGCAATTTTTCAGCCATGTAATCTGGACCATCATCATATCCGCCAAATGCATTGGGAAGACCTGCATTTGGATGTAAACTGACATAGGTAGGTGCAATACGAGAAAGTGCTTGAATATGCGGCCTTAAATCTAAAGCCCCCAAGGCACAGTTTAGTCCAACAATAAGCGGCTTAGCATGGGAAACAGAATTCCAAAAAGCTTCAGGTGTCTGTCCGGTTAAAGTTCGACCAGAGGCATCAGTGATTGTTCCAGAAATCATTAGCGGGATATCGATGTTGTACTCCACCTGAAATTTCATTACCGCATAGAGAGCTGCCTTGGCGTTAAGTGTATCAAATATGGTTTCAACCATTAAAATATCGGCACCGCCATTAATGAGGGCTTCCGTTGCTTGGGTATAAGCACCCACCAACTCATCAAATGAGATATTACGATAACCTGGATCATTTACATCGGGCGATATTGAAGCTGTTCGGTTAGTAGGACCTAAGATACCCGCAACATAAACTGGCCTACTTACCGCGTTAACTGCCTTTTTTGCTATCCGTGCTGCTTCAAAATTTAATTCAAAAACAACATCCTCCATTCCATAATCGGCTTGAGAAATGATTGTTGAATTAAACGTATTTGTTTCAATTATGTCTGCACCAGCCTCAATGTAAGCGTCATGTATTTGACGGACAATCTCTGACTGGGTTAGCGTTAATAAATCATTATTCCCTTTTTGGTCAAAGCCATGGTCTTGAAAACGTTTCCCCCTGTATTCGTTCTCATTTAATTCATAACCCTGAATCATAGTGCCAGTTGCTCCATCTAACACAATGATGCGCTGATCAAGAAGTGCTATAAGTTCTGAGCGTTTTGAGACGTAATTCTTAGTCATCGATATTAGCTGATCTGATGCCAAGGATATGACAAATCGCGTAAACCAGATCGGATTGGTTCAACGTATAAAAATGAAACTTGTTAATCCCTTCTGATTGTAAAACGCGACAATGTTCTGCAACAACTGTTGCTGCAACTAACCTCCTAGTAGCAGGATCGTCATTTAACCCAGCAAATAAATCTGCCATCCAGCCTGGGACGTGTGCACCACAAATTTTAGCAAACTTAAGAACCTGTTTATAATTTGTAACGGGTAAGATGCCAGGGATAATAGGCACATTTATACCCGCAGCCACGGCACGATCTCTAAAATTTAAATATGTTTCAGCTTCAAAATAAAACTGCGTAATTGCCCGGCTCGCACCGGCATCTATCTTTCGTTTGAGATTATCAAGATCGGCTTTAGCTGATTGAGCCTCTGGATGCACTTCAGGGTAAGCCGCGACAGTAATGTCAAAATTTGCGATCCTTTTCAGTGCCGCCACTAGATCTGCAGCATAAGTGTAACCGTTGATCTCGGTTTCATAAATTGTCTTATCCTTTATAGGATCGCCCCTCAAGGCAACAATATGACGAACACCCTCGGACCAATAATTTCTAGCAACTGCATTCACCTCCGATTTAGAAGCGGCAACGCAAGTAAGATGAGCCGCCGCGGAAATACCTTTTCTATTTTGAATTTGGCTTACAATATCATGTGTACGTTCACGAGTAGATCCTCCAGCACCATACGTTACAGAAATAAAATCTGGTGATAATGGTGCTAGTCTGTCGATAGATTGCCATAATGATTGCTCCATTTTTTTCGTATTAGGCGGAAAAAACTCAAAGGAAACCCCAACTGTTCCTGAGAGGGGCCGAGCAATAGGCATCGTTAGTTTTTTAGTATTATTCATTATATTTACTGTTTAAACTGTTTAATGCCGACCCAAATTCCAATTGTAAGTTGGCAACCAGGAAGATGGGTTGGTGGTGTAAATTTTAAACCATTTCGTTGAAACCAATGAACAAACTCACCGTCTGAAAAACCCAAGCGGGAATGATGAAAGATTTCCCGCAGTTCCAACATCTTGTGAGCTAAAAAATCAACGATTATAAGCCTACCTCCTGGCCGAAGGACGCGGGCTGATTCAGCGATAGCTCTGCTAGGCTCATTGGCAAAATGTAAAACCTGGTGAATGCAGACGACATCATACTCATCATCGGGAAACTTTAGTCGGTACATATCACCTTGACGGATTGAATAGTTCTTAAGTCCTGTTTTTTCTATGTTTACCCGAGCAACTGCCAACATTTCACGGGAGAGATCAATGCCTACTACTTTTTCTGCATGGGTTCCCGCTAATTCCAACATTCGACCGGTTCCCGTCCCTACATCAAGAAATTTACTCACGGAATCTTCTTTGAATATAGAATCAACAACTTGTTCAACGTTATTCTCCTCAACATGTAGCCTTCTAATTTGGTCCCATTGTGCTGCACTAAACCTAAAATAATCTGCCGCAGATTTATTTCGCTCTGCTTGAACACTGCTCAGACGTATATGATCACGGGCTACCACTGGATCATTCTTTGGTAATGAGTTTAAGATTTTTTGGGCAATGGCAGCGGCCTCTGTTTCAGATGTAATTCGATACAACATCCAACTACCCTCGCGGATTTTTTGCAATAAACCAGCATCACATAGAATCTTGAGATGACGTGACACCCTTGGCTGCGATTGACCTAAAATATAAACAAGCTCACTGACGCTAAATTCGCCTTGGTTACATAGGACCAATAAACGCAACCGACTTGGCTCGGCTAAGGCTTTTAGTATTTTTACAAGTATATCCATGTCATTCATATATAAAAAAATATATAACGATATAAACATATACTTATACTATGCCAAGACATTTAATTTAAAACAGACTAAACGAATTACTTCTGTTAATAGATAATTTCTTTAGCCCACATAAAATACTCATCCACATTAATTTAACTCAACAGATATTAGAGCTATCCTCAAATACCTAAAAATGGTTATTAAAAACCTGGGAGCCTAGTATTCTTTTGATAAACTGTTGATAATTTAGTTGTAAATATACAACATATTTTAATAACTAAAAAAAAACCAAAATAAATATGCCATTTTTTGCAAACAAACTCTATTTTGTCTTTCCTTGTTGATTTAAATTAAAGTAGAATTAAGTAAGATTATATTAATCCATTTGAAAGATTATCCACCAAGATATAGCGTGATTGAAGAATAATACACCTGAGGGTGGGAGATTAGGTTACCTGTCTAAATATAAGGGTTTAGTTTAATACAACTGTTGTATAAATATTGAAGCAGCCTTAAGGGATATATAGAGCATTGCGTGGAAATCAAACCTCCTTCCTAAAAGCTATGGTGTTACTGTTTATCGTTGTTACGATGGCGAGTTGCTCATCGGTGCCCGCGAATGACCAAGAGGCGTTGACAGAATTAAAAAAAATCAACGACCCCATAGAGCCAACAAACAGGTTCATTTTTAATTTCAATCAGGGTTTGGATGCGGCTATTATTAAACCAATTACCGGTCTATATCGAGGGATTTTCCCTAGTATTATACGTGACAGCATTCATAATTTCATGAACAACATCAAGACGCCAGTCGTATTGGCGAATGACGTGTTACAAGGTGAACCAGAGCGAGCCGGAAATACTATGATGCGCTTTATAATCAATTCCAGTGTAGGTATAGCTGGACTTCGTGACCAGGCCACCAACTGGGGTTTTGAGGACCATGATGAAGATTTTGGCCAAACGCTAGCTGTTTGGGGTGTTGGTGAAGGACCTTATCTAATGTTACCAGTTTTAGGCCCCTCTAATCCCAGAGATGCAATCGGTAAACTTGTCGATAACCTAATCGACCCTATTAATTTATGGGCAGATAATGATGACAGAGAGTGGGTGCCAATAACTCGTACCGCCGTTAACGGCCTTGATACGCGTGATCGGCTGTGGGATATATTAAATGATCTCGAAAAATCATCAATTGATTACTATGCGGCTATCCGCAGTCTCTATCGTCAACGAAGAAATGACGATATTTCGAATGGCTCAGGATCTAAAAATAATAAAACTCCGAACCTCGCAGAGACAACTGTTATAAACGATCCTCTTGACGAGCCGCAAATCAGTGCCGTCGGACCTTAAAAAATGAGCCTAGTTAGCCGTGGTTTAGTTGCCACCCTTTTTTCTGTAAGCGTTTTTCTTAGTACATGCATAGTGCGGGCTCATGCGGACGAATTTACGAATGGCGCCGAAAGATTTATTACTTCACTTGCCGCTAAAGCTGAAGTATCTCTTCTTTCAGATCATATCTCTCCTGTAGAACATCAAAAACGTTTCCGAAATATAATGTTAAGTAGCTTCGACCTCAACGGTATCGGAAAATGGGTAATTGGACGTTACTGGCGCCGCATCTCAAAATCCGAACGCGCCGAATACCTTAAGCTATTTGAAAAGTTTATAATTGCAACGTATAGTAAACGTTTCAGAGGTTATACTAAAGCTAAACTACAAATTAATGGAACAACTAAACGCAAAAACTCAGCATTTGTTAACTCCCAAATTAATCGCAAAGGGTCAAAACCGATCCAAATTATTTGGAGAGTTAAATTAAAGAATGGAAAATATAAAATTATAGATATTGTGATAGAGGGTATGAGTTGGGTTCAAACCCAACGTTCAGAATTTGTATCTGTTATACGAAATAGCGGCGGAAAAGTATCCGGCCTCATGGACGCCCTAAGTAAAAAAATTGTATTCCTCACATCATACAAAAACTAAATCAAATTAACCTTTTACCAGAGGTCGGTATTTGATTCGATGAGGTTGATCGGCCAGGGCTCCTAAACGACTTTGACGATCTGCCTCATAATCACCGTAGTTCCCTTCAAACCAAATCACCTGACTATCCCCCTCAAAGGCGATAATATGAGTGGCTATCCGGTCTAGAAACCAGCGATCGTGACTTGTAATTAAAATACAACCTGGAAATGCAAGCAGTGCCTCCTCTAACGCGCGTAGCGTATCCACATCCAAATCATTCGTTGGCTCATCAAGCAAAATAACGTTTGCACCGGACTTCATTACCTTTGCCAGATGAACCCGGTTTCGCTCACCACCAGATAACTGGCCAACTTTCTTTTGTTGATCCGGTCCTTTAAAATTAAATTGCGAAACATAAGCTCTACTCTGCATCGTACGATGACCAAGCTCTACTTCATCTAAACCTTCCGATATTTCTTCCCAAACGGTTTGGTCATCAGAAAGCTCTTCACGTGACTGATCCACGTAGCCCAACTTGACAGTATCACCAAAACGAATAGACCCTGCACTATTCTTTACCGTACCTGAAATCATATTAAAAAGTGTCGTTTTACCAGCACCATTTGCCCCGATAATACCAACAATCGCCCCCGGTGGTATCTTAAAATTTAAACCTTCAAACAACAGATGTTCATCAAAGCCTTTTGATAAATCTTCAGCTTCAATTACCAAGTCACCAAGACGAGGGCCCTGCGGAATGATAATTTGGGCCGTATCTGGTGTCATATTATCTGCCTCGGCCTTTAATTTCTCATAAGCAGTAATACGAGCCTTACTCTTAGCTTGGCGAGCCCGAGGTGATTGTCTTATCCATTCCAACTCATTAGCAAGCGTCGTCTGACGGGCCTGATCTTGTTTCTCATCTTGAGCTAAGCGTTTCTGTTTTTGGTCTAACCACGAAGAATAGTTGCCTTCATACGGAATACCACGGCCACGGTCGAGTTCCAATATCCATCCGGCAACATTATCTAAGAAATAACGATCATGGGTAATCGCAACGACACAACCTGGATATTCTTTAAGATGCACCTCCAGCCAAGCAACTGATTCGGCATCCAGATGGTTTGTTGGCTCATCAAGTAATAATAGATCAGGTTTTTGTAATAATAGCCGACAAAGCGCGACCCGACGTTTTTCACCACCAGAAAGTTTTGTTACATCTGCGTCACCGGGCGGACAGCGCAACGCATCCATTGCGATTTCAACGGTGCGTTCAATTTCCCAACCATTAACAGCATCAATCTTTTCCTGAAAATTCCCCTGCTCCTCCAATAGAGCATTCATCTCATCATCACCCATAGGCTCAGAAAATTTAGCACTAACCTCGTTAAATTTATCAACAAGATCTTTAATCTCACCAACACCTTCCATCGCATTCCCCGCAACATCTTTACTCGGGTCCAACTCTGGTTCTTGTGGTAAATAACCAACGCGTGTACCTTCAGCGGCCCAAGCTTCACCATTATATTCTGTCTCAATACCAGCCATAATTTTTAATAGCGTTGACTTACCGGCCCCATTTGCGCCTAAAACTCCAATCTTTGCTCCGGGTAAAAACGATAAAGAAATATCCTTCATTAACTCTCGGCCGCCTTGGAAAGTCTTACTGAGTTCTTTCATCACATAAATATATTGATAAGATACCATCAACCGCTCCGGTTTTGATCTTGATTAATTTTCTTGCGAACTGTTTAGCGTAGAGACGGGTATGATGCAATCTATGGCTATATAGATATTAGTCTAGGTTTTAGAAAAAATTATGGTCTAGTATTTCAATTTTTTACAACATCAATAGCATAACCACCACGGCGAACTGTTCTAATAAGATCATAACCACCAAATTCATTTAGAGCCTCACGAAGTCTGCGAATATGTACATCAACCGTTCTTTCTTCCACATAGATATCACGGCCCCAAACTTGGTCAAGAAGCTGTTCGCGTGAGAAAACCCGGGTTGGGTGTGCAATTAAAACTTGCAACAAACGATATTCGGTTGGACCCAGATGTATAGACTTACCATCCCGGAACACCTTATGGGCGATTAAATCCAATACAATACCGCCATATGCAAGTTGATCAATTCCGAAGTTAGGATTAGATCGTCGCAACACTGCATGGATCCGAGCAATAAGTTCAGAAGGAGAAAAAGGCTTAACAATATAATCGTCAGCACCAGCATCCAAGCCAGAAACTTTATCTCTTTCCTCACCCCTTGCCGTCAACATAATAATCGGCAACGATTTAGTTTCTTTACGTGCACGTAATCGACGGCATACGTCTATTCCAGAAATATCAGGTAACATCCAATCTAAAATAACAAGATCTGGCTCATTTTCAGATGCTAACAATAAAGCCTTTTCACCATCTGTCGCAATCTGTACACCGAAACCTTCTTTCTCAATATTATATCGCAAAAGCTCTACCAATGGAGGTTCATCTTCAACAATAAGAACGGATATATCTAACATTAGCTGCCTTCATCTCACGGTTTAACATCAGAATATTCAATGACATCCGAGTTTTTTAATTTAACGGTAAATAAACAGTAAACGTTGTACTCTTATTTAGTTTACTCTGAATTTGAAGGTGACCACGATGGCGACTAATAATATGTTTTACAATTGCAAGTCCTAACCCGGTACCCCCCATTTCTCTCGATCTACCCTTATCTGTTCGATAAAATCGTTCAGTTAAGCGAGAAATTTGATCTGCCTTAATTCCTTCACCTTTATTTTTGATCGAAATCGAAATACCTGGGCCACCAATCTCGGGTATACAATCAATAAGACCAACGCCTATTGTAATTGGAGTTTTTTCTTGACCATATTTAATGGCATTATCGATTAGATTTTGAAAAACTTCCATCAGTTCATCCCTGTCGCCCAGTAATATGGGCAGGTTGGGATCCATGTCAAAATCTAACCTCATTGACCGCCGTTGAACACGACTTATAAACAATTCTTCTGTCACACCGAGTAACTCGGTAATATCAACAGTTTGTTGTGGACGCATTCGCTCACTGGCTTCAACTCGTGAAAGTGATAATAAATCATCAATCATACGAGCCATACGCTGGGCCTCATTGCTCATGATTTCTAAAAATCGTCCATGCGACCCAACATCTTCTTTTGCTGGTCCCTGTAACGTTTCAATAAAGCCAATTAAAGATGCAATAGGAGAACGCAACTCATGACTAAGATTGCTGACAAAATCACGCCGCATTCTCTCCGCAATTGATTCAGAACTTATATCGTGAAAAACTATCATAGCCGCTGTTTTAAAAAACTGATTGATGGGACCTATTGCAACAATCCTTACTTGAAGAGTGATTATTACGGGAAGAGATATTATCAATTCAATTTCTCTCTGTTTTTCACCGTTTAATACGGCATCTGTCGCCTCCAAAACGATTGGATCCCGGAAAGACAATTCGAGGTTACGGTCTACGTAAATATCCAACATGTCCTGGGCTGCCTGGTTCCTAAAAATCACTTCCCGTAACTTGTTTAATAAAATTACAGGATCTGGGAAAACTTCCAAGATATGGGTATTTAAATCTGATACTTCACCACTATTTTTTACAAGTCCCATCGTTAAATCCGAATTCCCTATCTAAATTTAATCCTTATCACATTTTATAGTCCTACTCTAATCAACCAATAATTGTCAAAATAAAGACTATGATGCTTCAAAAATCCCTCAGACAGTTACGTCCGAGGAATCCTAATAAGAGATAGATTAGAGCTAAAATTAATTTTGGTTCTACCTATTCAGGCAAAAAATCGTAAATCAATTAGCTTATATTAAGCAGCATATTTTGAAGCGTGATTGTTAGATGGATGTCCTACCTTCGTATCGTACCCACATACCTTCAGCTCAGCCATTGTAGATCTTGATTCTGATCCCAAATAAACCATTCGCCCAATATCTTCTCGTCTAAGGCCAATATTGGCCAGCCCTCGATCAGAAAGACGAGAGAGCTCCTCATAAGTTCTTGCTGCACTTATACCATTTTGAACGGCTCTAAAAGCGTTTCCTATGGCCTTTGCAACAGCAGAGAAGATTTGTGTTGCCACTTCTGTTTGAGCCACACGAGCTGCTCGAATGATTTTATCAGTATCTTGTGCCGATAATGGTGTATAATCATCAAGACTGTTTATAACGGCGATTCTTTGTTCAACCTGATCTAATGTGATTTCGGTTTCTTTAGCTGACATTTTATTCATCGTATTCTCCTAATAAACTCTCAGCCGCTCGCTGAAAATTCTAATGTGAATTTGAGAAGCATATAGACTTTTAAAATCAACTTAGTTAGGAGGTTATCCGCAAAACAGCTATGTAATTTTTGCATACCATAGAAAATTATTACTTCATTTCAGTGAGTTAAAACTAAATAAATAAAATTAATTATATAATCTTTTTAGTTCTATCTCAGGTCCAACGCGGCGTATAATTTTGTACTGATTTGTATTGATCTGGCATCTCCAAATCAAAACCCAGTTCATTTGCCGCATGACGGGTCCAATAAGGATCAAATAAATGCATTCTGGCAATAACGCAAATATCACCGCGACCGCTTGCAATGATGGAGTTTGCATCAGCATAGGATTGGATATTTCCAACCGTCATCGTAGGAATACCAGCTTCCATCCGCACCCTATCTGAAAATGGCAGTTGAAATAATCTACCATATTCTGGTTCTTCTTCTGACACGACCTGTCCTGAAGACACATCAAGAATATCGCAACCCGCGACTTTGAATGCCCGTGCTATTTCAACTGCATCCGTAGGAGTAATTCCATCCTCTATCCAATCCGTTGCTGAAATTCGGATAGACATAGGTTTATCTTTAGGCCAAACTGCACGCATAGCCGTAAACACTTCCAAAGGGTAGCTAAGGCGATCTTTTAACGAACCACCATAAGCATCAGAGCGAATATTAGTTTTTGGCGAAATAAAGGTATTTAAGAGATAACCATGGGCACAATGCAATTCCAGCATATCAAACCCGGCTTGCTCTACCCGCTTAGTTGCTAACACAAATTCCTCTCGAATTTGATTCATATCAGCTCTATCCATTTCTCTTGGTGCAGGATTATTGATCGAATAGGGAATTGGAGAAGCGGCTATGATTGGCCATGCGTCCTCGGTCAGAGGCGCCTGCTCACCCCCCTCCCACTGAAGATGAGTTGAAGCTTTGCGCCCAGCATGACTAAGTTGCATGCCTATTTTGCTAGAACTATGGTGATGAACATAATCAACAACCCGCTTCCAAGCCTTAACATGGTCGTCATTATACATACCTGTGCAACCAAGTGTAATGCGTCCTTCGGCACTGATCGCAGTACTCTCGGTCATAATCAAGCCGGCGGCGCCCATAGCACGACTTCCAAGGTGCACTAAATGCCAATCACCTATTAATCCATTTTCTGCGGAGTACATGCACATTGGTGATACAGCAATTCTATTCTCTAAAACCATATCTCGAAGTTTGTATGGCGTAAATATTGGCGGCGGGGCCTTCTTATCGCGAGTAATCCCAGATTGCACTTCAGCTCGGTCAGCGACCCAATTGTCAACCTCTTCCAAGAGTTCGTTATCCCGCAAGCCAAAATTTGCATGATTAATACGAAGACTTCGTGTCAATAACGCATATGAGAATTGCATCGGCTCTAAAATATCATGATAGCGCTCAACATCCTCAAACCACTCCATACTGACTTGAGCCGCGCGTTGTATAGAATCCACAGCAGGCTGTCGCTTTTCCTGGAAGGCCGGTAATGCTTGCAAAATATCCTCTGGATTCTCAGTTATAGTCTCAAAGAGGGCTACAGCATCTTCCATCGCTAATTTGGTTCCAGAGCCGATTGAAAAATGAGCAGTATGTAAGGCATCACCCAGCAAAACGATATTTTTATAATAATAATTTTTATTCTTAACTCGGGGAAACGTTCGCCAAATTGAGTTATTTGTTATCAGCGTCTCATTACCAAGTTCGTTAGCAAATACTTTGCTACAATAGGCAACGGTGTCTGCTTCTGTTGCGGTTTCGAGACCAGCCCTACGCCATGTATCTTCCGTTGTCTCTATAATAAAAGTCGATTTACCTGCCATGTATTGATAACAATGTGCTCGCCACAGACCGTCTTTATTTTGGTTAAAATAAAAGGTGAAAGTATCAAATGCCTTTGTTGAACCTAACCAGGTAAATTTATTTGGCCTCATAACAACGTCTGCACCGAATTCTTTTGCATGGTGATCTCGAATAAAAGATGCAACACCATCGCTCGCAATAATTAGATCGGAATCATGATAGTCATCTAAGCTTTTGACAATAACATCATGGATCATTTTGACACCGAGCTCTTTTGCACGAGCTTCCAATATCTGCAATAATCTGAGGCGCTGCATGCCAGCAAATCCGTGACCGCGTGATCTTATCTGATGACCTTTGTGAAAAACATCAATATCGTCCCAATGAACAAAACTATCAGTAATATCCTTATACGTGTCAAAGTCAGCTTCTTTGAAGTTTTCCATCGTTTCATCAGAAAAGACTACGCCAAATCCGAAGGTCACGTTATCGGGATTTTGCTCATAGATCTCAATATCCCAATCTGTATTAGCTTTTTTTATTAGAATAGAAAAATACAGGGACGCCGGCCCGCCCCCAATACATGTAATCTTCATTTTTAGTTCCCGATTTGAATTCAGCTGCAACTTGCAAGAGAAATATGCTTGCTTTAGCGTGCATGATTAGTTTATTCGTAAATAGTTTAGGTCTAAACTATTTCTATAAGGCATACAAGTAATCCTAAATCAAAACTAGATAGGAGTTTTAAAAGTGAGAATTTTACAACCACCGAACTGGCCTCAACCTAAGGGATATAGCAATGGAATTGCGGCTAGAGGCACCATGGTTTTTGTCGCCGGCATGGTTGGGTGGAATGAAAATGAAAAATTTGAAACTAACGACTTTTCTGAACAAGCGCGGCAAGCACTAAAAAATATTGTAACCGTCCTAAATGAAGCTGGAGCCAAATCAGAGCACATAACCCGTATGACGTGGTATCTAGTCGATCTGGATGACTACAATGCTTCATTACAACATCTCGGGAAAATATATCAGGAAGAAATTGGTAAAGTTTTTCCAGCAATGACTGGTATTCACGTAGCTGGACTAGTTGAAAAAGAGGCAAAACTGGAAATTGAGGTGACTGCCATTATCCCAGATCAACAATAAACACGACATCCACGCTAAGCTAGCAAAATTAAAAACCTTGGCAAGGAACAACATAAAGGGCTATCGCAAAAAAATTTATGACGAAAGCTGTAGTTCTGATTTTAAATGACTGATAATTTTATTGGATCCATACAGCCATTCTGTGTCTGAGCCATTATTATCAATTCGCAAACAAGGGACTTTATGAACCCCACCTTCTTTTACCAATTTTTGTTTGTGATTAATATTATTTTTTGCATCCCTCAACTCTATATCAAGAGAGTATTTTCTAACCTGACGTCTAACTTTTACACAAAATGGGCAAGCGTGAAATTGGTATATACTGTAATTTGAAGTAATTGCATCCAGTTTAGCTTGCTCAGCCCTTTCCCTGAAAATTGGTTTGGGTCTTGTTAGAAAATCGCATGCAAGTATTAAGCGTCCCAAAATCCATCTAATAAATTTCATATTGTTCTCCGTCAAACATGATCTCGTTTAAAACTAGACCGATTTTTATAATGGTATTTACTTCTAAACAATAGGCTAACGCTTTTTATTTAAAAACTCAGTCGCTAGTTTATCGGCTTTTAAAATTTGGTCGGATGTCATCTTCTTGGTAACAACAACTATATTTTTATCTGCAATTTTGTCACCACTTGATTTAGCAATTTTCCACCACATATAGGCATAAATATAATCCTTTTTTACACCTAATCCATTTAAGTACATCTGACCCAAATTTACTTGGGCATTTTTATTTCCCTGTTTAGCAGAAAGTGCATACCATTTCGCTGCAGCCCCATAGTCCTGCAAAACGCCTTTTCCCGATTGATACATTAAAGCCAGATTATGCTGTGCTCGAGCATTACCCTGCTTAGCAGCAAGTAAGTACCAATTAATTGCTGTTTTATAATTTTTTACGACCCCCCGACCTACTTTGTAGGATAAGCCTAAATTATACTGGGCGTCTGTATGACCTTGTTCTGCCGCTAGCAAATACCACTTGGCCGCAATTTTATAATCCTGACCGACACCATTCCCACTCTCATACATCCAACCTAGATTATACTGTCCAAATTCGTTCCCCTTTTTTGCCGCCAGCATGTACCAACTCACCGCGACTGTGTAATCCTTTTTGACCCCCTGTCCTTTATAATACATCATTCCCAGACTGAATGCAGCAACAGCATTACCCTCTCGAGCTAAAGGCTCCCATTCACTCAAGGCTACAGAGTAATTTTCACTCCTATAAGCAGAAAAACCTTTAGCCAAGTCAAGAACAGGGAATTTTAAAGCTAGTTCTTTCATGTACTAAGTATGACAGAAAAAATATAAGACGAAAGAAATATAAACAGAGGTATATTCCATTGGCCATTTGTCAAAAAAATTTTCTACCGTAGCAAAGACTAATCTATAAATAAAAGATTGGCTTATCGTGTAATAAAACCAATAGATTTATAATATTAATGATGTAATGAAAGAAAAACATGACTGACTTTAAAGAATATGCTAATACCGCATAAAACATTGATTTAATGTTAAAAACTGGGTCTCTCGTTTTATTTTGTAAACTAAAATGTAGATTATCCTGGCGTCGGGATAGTGCAAGTTCAAGTCTTCTCTCAGGCGTCATTTGTTGCTAGACTTGAGAAAACTATAGGAACATTCAAATTGACTATTCATTTATACCAAAATGATATCCCTGCCGGGCTCCGCTTTGGCAAAAGCATAGCGATTGATACAGAAACACAAGGCTTACTTATTCAAAGAGACCGATTATGCCTAATTCAGTTATCTGACGGTAATGGCGATGCACACCTGGTACAATTTGAGAAAAATCAATACGAAGCACCTAATCTCAAGAAAGTGCTACGCAACCCCAAAAGTGTTAAAATTTTTCATTTTGCACGTTTTGACATCGCCACGATCAAAGCCTACCTTGGAATTACGTGCTCACCAGTTTTTTGTACTCGTATTGCTTCGCGCTTAACACGCACCTACACTGAAAAACATGGCCTGAAAGATATTTGTGCTGAATTACTTGGTGTTGAAATTTCAAAACAACAACAGCAATCTGACTGGGCTAATGCAGAGCTAACCACAGAACAACAGAAATATGCGGCTTCAGATGTCCTTTATCTTCATCAATTAATGGAAATCCTTAAAGGCCGCCTCATTCGGGAAAGTCGCACAGACCTAGCACAGGCCTGCTTTGATTTTTTACCCTTCCAGGCCGAATTAGACCTGGAAGGCTGGAATAATGAAGATATTTTTGCACATTAAAATGAGGTAAATTATACTTTATATGAATACAAAGAAGCTTGATCAAACTTTAGACGAGCGACCATCTATTATTTTACATCGAAAACTAATTAAGACCATTTAAATTGGGAGCCGCATGAATAATAGCAATAATACAACAATAAAAGATGTTGAACATGCTGAACGAGTTTTGCTAATCGAAGCTGCAGGCCTTACCAAGCTATCGCAATCTTTAAATAAAACCCTCACCAATGCTCTAAATATTCTTCAAGATATTAACGGTCGCGTTATTGTTACAGGCATGGGGAAAAGTGGCCATGTTGCAAAAAAAATTGCAGCTACATTGGCCTCAACTGGGAAGCCCGCTTTTTTTATTCATCCGGGCGAAGCTAGCCATGGTGATATTGGAATGATCAGCGAAGATGATGTGGTTCTAGCATTATCAAATTCAGGCGAGACCCCTGAGTTAAACGATATCATTTCGTATACACGACGCTTTAAGATCCCTTTAATCTGTATTACGAGCCAGATAAGCAGCTCAATAGCAATAGGATCTGATGTTAGCCTTATTTTACCTTCAGCGGAAGAAGCCTGCTTTATCGGTTTAGCGCCAACCACCTCAACAACCATGATGATGGCTTACGGCGACGTACTCGCTGTAGTTCTAATGGAACGTCAAGGATTTACCGCTGAAGACTTCAAATTAAGACACCCTGGTGGTCGTCTCGGTCAGAGCCTACTCAAAGTTTCGGATATAATGCATGTCGGGTCTGCCCTTCCAATCGCTAGAGAATCAGATCTAATGACTGAGGTTCTTGTTGAAATGACAGCAAAAAACTTTGGTTGTATCGGCGTAATCGATAAAATCGGTAGTTTAACTGGAATTGTGACAGATGGTGATTTAAGGCGCCATATGACAAATGGCATACTTGATTTAACAGCAGCAGAAGTTATGAACCCCAGCGTAAAAACAATAAGACCGACGGCTCTAGCGAGTGAAGCATTACAAATCATGAATGATGCGAAAATAACGGGTCTTTTTATTTCTGAAGAAAAAAAAATCGTGGGTTTATTGCACGTACATGACTGTCTTCGGGCAGGTATAGCCTAAGGTAGAACAATGGGTATAAAGTTATTACATCGTTCGCTTCCAAAGACCGATAAAAATCTTGATGTAACATTAAATCTAGAACCACCAAATGTTAACGGAATTACCAGAGTTACTAAAATTCCTAGCCTAGCTAGCTACAGTAAATATGTCTTTTTTATGAAGCTAATATTACCAGCAATAGCAATAGGACTGGTATGTTTGGTTCTTCTTTGGCCGCAAATGACGGTAAAGAATACACAGTTTACCATCAATTTTAAAAATATCGAAAATTCTAATTCAGATAATTTAAATATGGTCAATGCGCGTTTTGTTGGTACAGATGCAAAAAATCAACCATTCTCAATTACGGCCGATATAGCAAAAAATATGACTATCGACGGAACTTCAATTAAATTAGAAATGCCAAAAGCTGATATCGGGATTGATAATGGTACTTGGTTAGCCGTAGTAGCAAATAGTGGAATTTATAACCAAAAAACCGGCTATGAATTCAACACGGAAAAAACAACAATCGATTTGATCAGAGGAATTGCATTTAGCAATGTAGTAATTAATGGCCAAGGGCCCTTTGGTAATTTGACTGCTGAGGGCTTTCAAATCGAAAAGAAAAATAATCAATTCTTTTTTACTGGAAAATCAAAATTAGTTGTTAAAACTGGTGTCAATAAAAATGTAAATCGACAATGAAGAGTAATTATCATGAGCGTATATTTTTTTAGTAGAATTGTTATTTTATTTTCCCTAATAACTCCTACATTAGTCTGGGCCCAATCGCTTAATCTAGCGACTGGAAAGAATGATCAGCCTATAGAAATTACTGCTGATAACGGCATAGAATGGCAACGCGACAATCAATTAATGATTGCATCAGGTAAAGCTAAGGCCACTCGCGGTAAGGCTAGCATCGAAGCCGATACACTGCGGGCATTTTATAAAAAAGATAAAAATGGAGCCTCTAATTTATCCCGACTAGATGCAATAGGACGAGTGATAGTTACCTCCCCAACTCAGAAATTAACCGGTGAAATGGGTATTTATGATCTGACAAAAGGCGTTCTCGTCATGACAGGTAAGAAAGTCTCCCTAATTTCTGGTAAAAATACAATTACGGCAAACGAGCAATTGGAATATTACGAAAAGAAAGAAATGGCGGTGGCGCGCAAGGATGCAAGAGCCAATCATGATGGTAAACTGTTGCGCGCTAATACGCTCGTTGCGCTCTTTTTTAAAGATAAAAACGGGAAATCTCAATTAAGCCGAATTCAAGCATTTGAGAATGTCCGCATAGTAACTAATACCGAATCTATTTGGGCGGATAAAGGTATCTACGATGTTAATTCTGGCATAGCCACGCTGGATGGCAATATTCGTATCACTCGAGATGGCAATCAACTCAATGGAGATAGTGCTATTATAAATTTAACTACAGGGGTTAGTAAGCTGTTAACGGATCCTCGTGTACGATCACCAACCAACTCAAAAAATCGGAATCTACGCAAGAAGAAACGCGTCCGCGGCTACTTGCGGCCTAAAAGGAAATAGCAAAATTCTATTATATTTATCGCTTTAGAGTATCAATGTTTTAATTGAGTTCTTATTTCATAGGTGTAAACTTGTATTTGGATAGGAACAAAAAAATACAGATGTTTAATCGTGAGAATCAAGGAAAATAAATTAATATGGCTGATAATTCCAAAAACGTTGATCCTCCGAAAATAGTCGCAGATAATCTCCTTGGCCTAGCGGCAATAAATCTCGGCAAAGGATTTGATAAACGTCCCGTTGTTCGCGGAGTTTCTATAACAGTTCAGCGGGGTGAAGTAATCGGCCTATTAGGACCGAACGGTGCGGGAAAGACGACGTGTTTTTATATGATTACTGGCCTTATTATGCCAGATTATGGAACCATCACACTAGATGGACAAAACCTCACAGACTTACCGATGTATCGGCGTGCTCGTATAGGCATCGGTTATCTTCCCCAAGAAGCTTCAATTTTTCAAGGTTTAACAGTTGAAAATAATATTTTAGCAATTCTAGAAATGGTTGAGAAATCAAAAGATCGCCGAGAGGCTGTATTAGAAGCCTTACTCGCTGAATTCTCAATTAGTCACCTTAGGCGTACGCCCTCATTGGCATTATCAGGTGGCGAACGGCGTCGAGTTGAGATTGCTCGGGCATTAGCATCACGCCCTCACTTTATCTTGTTAGATGAGCCACTTGCCGGCATTGATCCTATTGCGGTTTCTGATATTAGAGATCTTATTTCACATCTCAAAGATCGGGGTATAGGTGTTTTAATTACCGATCACAATGTTCGTGATACTTTAAAAATCATTGACCGTGCCTACATCATTCACGATGGTATGGTACTTATGGAAGGATCCCCATCCGATATTATCGGGAATGAAGACGTTCGCCGAGTCTATCTTGGGGATCGGTTCAACTTGTAAGCGTGCCACAAAATGACGTTAGCCCCTAGATTAGAACTCAAATACGGCCAGTCACTCCTTATGACGCCGCAATTACAGCAGGCAATAAAACTCCTACAAATGTCAAATATTGATTTAAACGAATTTGTCGAAGCGGAACTTGCTGAAAATCCAATGTTAGAACGCGATGATAGTAACACCCCAAAAGACCACGATGGGTCAGGCGAAACAATCAGCGAGCCTAATGAAAACGAAGATGAACCGGGGGGATTGGAAACCATAAACTTGGACAACCATGAACACATTACTGAAAGTCAAGTAAATGCCTTAGATATGGAAAATTACGATAATGTCTGGGATGCCGAACCGGCAGTAGAACCTGCAACTACCATTCACAATCTAGATAGCGGCTCGATCTCAGAATGGAGCAAACCTTTGGGTGGGAATGGCGGTACTCATTTTGATAATACTGACTATTCTTTGGAACAAACCATACGCCAAGAAACCTCGCTTAGAGATTATTTAACACAACAAATCCAAATCGATCTTCCCAATCCAACTGAACGCATTATTGCTATGCACTTGCTGGATTTACTCGATGAATCTGGTCGATTACCAGTTAAATTAGATAATAGTGCTGAAATTCTTGGGTGCGATCTCTGCCGTATTGAGGCTGTTTTAACAAAACTTCAAGCACTTGACCCTCCTGGTATATTTGCCCGAGATCTTACAGAATGTTGGTCTATACAATTACGCGAACTGAATAGGTATGACCCGGCAATCGAGGTCCTACTTCAAAATATAGAACTATTAAAACAACATGATTATGAAACCCTGTCAAAACTTTGTGGTGTAGACTTAGACGACATCAAAGACATGATTGATGAAATTTGGGCGCTTAATCACAAGCCCGCAGAGGCATTCGACCATATTATCACACAGCCAATAACACCTGACGTCATGATGCGTTCCGGCCCTTCTAATACCTGGATCATCGAGCTTAACAACGACACTCTACCAAAAGTTCTAATCAACAATCAGTATTATTCTATGATTAACAAATCCGTTCGGACAAAAGAAGAAAAAAAATACGTTACAGAAAAACTACAGATCGCTAATTGGCTAGTAAAATCTTTACACCAACGGGCAACAACAATTCTTAAAGTTGCGACGGAAATTGTTAAACAACAAGATACTTTTTTTGCTAAAGGCGTAGAATACCTTAAACCCTTGATACTCAGGGATATTGCCGAAGAAATTGAAATGCATGAAAGCACCGTAAGCAGGGTTACCTCCAACAAATATATCAACACACCGCGAGGTATTTTTGAACTTAAATACTTTTTCACAACCTCGATCGGTTCATCAACTGGAGGATCTGCCCACTCAGCAGAATCTGTTCGCTACAGAATAAAAGCCTTAATTAGTGCAGAATCTCCGAAAAAAATTTTATCTGATGATAAGTTGGTTGAACTGCTTAAAACTGGTGGAATTGAAATTGCTCGACGAACAGTCGCAAAGTATCGTGAAGCAATGAACATTCCATCTTCAGTTCAACGCAGACGGGAAAAACTATGAGTAATTTTTAATTATTTAATAAACAGAATTTGACGCTATTTTATTATTTTCTGCATGATATACTTGACAGAATTAGCAGACCACATTAGGTTCCGCCGGTCTTTATAATTAATTTTGTAATGTTGGTGCCAACGAAGTCCTAAATCGATTTATAGTGCCAGTACCTAATTTAATAATGCAAATTATAGTTGATATAAAAACGGTTTAACCAGTTAATCCTACTCTTAAAATAAGATTTTAATTCATCACAATCGACAATTTTGTGATTTTACAAAATATTTTCTCTGTCTCCGATTGGTTCTTTACAAAAATTACTACCTATTACCAATAGAATACAAAACTAATATCTATCTTTTAAGAAGTTAATAAAGGATCGTTATGGAACTCAACAATTTACTTACGCCAGAATGTATTGTGGCAAATTTAAAAGCAACGAGCAAAAAACAAGCATTACAGGAAATATCTAGGCGTATTGCGGAAGTAACTGGCGAGAATGAGCGAGATATATTTGATGTTATAATCGAACGCGAGAAACTCGGTACTACGGGTGTAGGGGACGGTATTGCAATCCCCCACGGCAAACTCGAAACTCTAAAAAAATTATATGGCTTTTTCGCACGACTAGAACGCCCTGTAAATTTTGACTCTGTCGATGAACGGCCAGTAGATTTAATTTTTTTATTATTAGCTCCAGAAGCGGCGGGTGCAGAACATTTAAAGGCCTTAGCCTGCGTCTCACGATTTTTAAGAGACAAAGCCAATTGCGATAAGCTGCGAGGATCAACAAACCCTGAAGCTTTATATGCTATTCTAATTGGAAATGAAAAACATCAAGCAGCCTAGAATACCTGAAGACCAGTAGTTTTAGTTTGGATGCTTAAGCCTGACAGGATCATATTGATTAACGCACAGCAAAGTCATTTCAATGGACATTGACTGGATAAAGATCGTTTTGTATTACCATAGCTCTGGCGAGGTCAAACTCGGGGGCCATACCAATTTGTTCGCCATCAGCTGCAAAAATTCCAAAAATATTTTCACCATCGTCAACAATTTGCTTAACATACGCTATTTCATCCAAACCGAGATAAATAAGATCACCACTACTAAACCCGCCATTTAATTCGATGGGGACATTATCTATTACTGGATCATCATACTGCGTCATTCTACACCCTTTTTAACCACTTGTTGTTTCTACTTTAAACTATTCTGCGGTATCTAACTCGATAGTTTCTATTTTTTGAATGCTTGTTTTAACAGTTGGTTGAACTTTCTCAATCTTAATCTTACGAACTTCTGGCTCAGGAATTGGTCGGGTCATATCAATATGCAACAAGCCGTCTTCAAGGCGCGCTGTTACCACTTCTATTCCTTCAGCTAGAACAAAACTCCGCTGAAATTGACGCGCTGCAATCCCTCGGTGAAGATAAACCCTTTCTTTATCCTCAACGGTATTCCTTCCGCGAATGACCAACTGATTATCCTCTGTTGTCACCTCTAAATCATTCATTGAAAACCCAGCAACCGCTATAGTTATGCGAAGTGCCTCCTCATTTATTTGTTCAATATTATACGGTGGATAACCCTCAGCTGAAGATTTTGCTACTCGATCTATAACACGTTCAAAATGATCAAATCCTAAAAGTAATGGGCTGTCAAAAACGGGGAGGCGAGACATCCAATTTTTCCTTTATGAAGCAAACTAAAACTATTTAAGGTGCCTTTGGATATTTAACAATTTATCTTAACTTGGCATATTAATGCTTAACGTCAAGGGGCGATACCAGAAACAAAATTATTTTCAAATATAATTCGATAGCGCTATTGAAAAATACTGATATTATAAGTACTAAACTCCATGACTATATGGAGTAAAACTAGTGGCTAACGAAAAATCTAATCTTGAAGGACTGAGAAAAGCCTGCGAAGCTTACGTTAAGAAAAAGGGTGCGCTAGCATTCGGATTGGCCAACATTGAAACCTTGGAACGGACCGCTCCCGAGGGTAGTCGTCCATCCGATATGTTACCGAAAGTAAAATCAGTTATATCAATTGGCGTAGGAGGGGGTACCCGCGGATCTTGGTCCGCAGATGCAAAAACGCTGGCCTATATTGGTGATACCGAGACAATGGCGTACCGAATTGCTTATGGTTTAGCATTTTATATTGAAGCCAAATTTGGCTACCGCGCGATTTTTGTACCACCTGATATGGATCCAGAAAAAGGAGCTCGTGTTCCGATGCAGAGCCTTAAACTCCATGCTGAAGTTGCTGGTATCGGCGCGCGCTCAATGGCAGGAGACATATTGCTTCATCCTGAATATGGGATGATGTATTACGCGTCAGTTTTCACAGAGATGAAAATGCCTCCGGATCAACCCATGGCTGATAATCCCTGTCCCCACCCCTCTTGTGTACAATTATATAGAAAAAGTGGGCAAACACCATGTATGCGGTTTTGCCCTGTCGAATGTTTAAGCGGATCAATTGGTGATGATGATCAAGTAGAAGAAATGCATTATGACGCACATGCCTGCGCCGAGATGTCTCAACAATATGAAGCAATTCCGAGTATACTTCTGGATACACTTGATGCGAAAGATCCAATTGAACGGGGCATGGCACTTCATGGCCCCGAGAATCAGGTAATTTGGTATAAACTATCAGTTGGCGCCGGTGAGTTGCTATCACTTTGTTATGAATGTATGCGAGTATGCCCCATCACCCAAACAGCACCAATGGCAAATCCAGTGGCTAGGGGTGCCGGTATGCGTCAAAAGATCGTTGAAGCTGAAGCCGCAGCAAGAACAGAACATGCTATAGAGCAAGATAGCCATAAGGAAAACTAAGAATGGCATATGGTGTCACCCAGCAGATGATTGATACCTTTGGTGAAATTGTCTTTAAGCTAAGTCTTAACAAACAAATCCGCCGTGGTGACCCAGTCAGAAAATTAGATTTCTCCGCAATTGAAGCGACGAGAGAAGAAAGCGGACTAACCGATAAAGAAATAGCAGAGCGGATTGGATTATTACCAGAACAAGTTAGTGTTGTTCGCGTCTTTACCGAACGTAAACATCATAAAATTGATCAGCATCGGAGACTATATCATTTAGGTGGTGGTAAACGATGGAAAAAAGAAGCCTATCGAAGTCCAGCAGAACGACTACAATTTAGAGAGGATGCCATGATGATTAGAAAGGCCATAAAATTTTTACCGGAATTAGCAGCCAGATATATTGAAAAAGGCTACTGGATTAATGAAACATTGAACGGACATCTGATCAATTACGCTCATATTACACCTGACGCACTAGCAATCATCCATCCAGAAGGAGAGCTAAGTTATAAACATCTGAAAGATAGCGTTGACGAATTAACCAATGGTTTAATGAAAATTGGTTTAACGAAGGGCGATGTTGTTGCGGTGCAACTCCCAAACACACTTGAGTTTATTATCAGTTATTTTGCCATTACTGCTTTTGGCGGCGTGATGCAAACTATCCACATGCCATACCGTGATGCCGATATTAAATTTCTTTTAACCCATTCAAAGGCACGTGCCGTAATTTGTCTCCCAGCTTTCAAAGACTTTAACACAGCAAAAGTTATGCTGAGTTTAAAAGAAAAATCTGATACTCTTGATCATATCATTACTATTGGCGAAGTATCACCCAAAGGAACTAAAGCATTTGAAAGTTTAAAAATCACGGGCACACCTAAAATAGATAATCCTCCCGTTGGTTCCGATCCGTTTTTATTGCTCTACACGTCCGGAACAACTTCAAATCCCAAGGGAGTGCCATTAACCTACCAAAACATGATAGGCAATGCCCGTTTAAGCGTGCCAGAATTTCATATGACTCCAGCTGACCGAAATATTTCTGCGGCTCCATTCAGCCACCTGTATGGTCTTTATAATTTTCACGTAGCTTTATGTGCTGGTGCAGCTAATATCTTACTACCTGTTTTTACACCCCCCGATCTTGCAAAAACAATAGAAAAAACCAAAGCTACGACTGTATTTCTAGGTCCGCCACATGCTGCTTCAATGATTAATGCAGGCTTACTCGATAATCATGATTTTTCTTCAGTTCGTTTTTCAATGTTTTCCGGCTCAACATGCCCCCCTTCTATTCTGAAAACTTATCGAGATAAAATCTCTAATCACAGCGATGGAACTCGTATTGGCCAATTATGGGGAATGACGGAAACCGCTGGAGCCACTTTTTGTCGCGACGATGGCCCCAAAGACCTTGCCCTGAAATCAGCAGGACCAGCAGCACCAGGTAATGAAATTCGGATTGTTTCAGCAGAGAATGACGAAGTTATATCGGCCAATACGGAAGGTGAGTTACAGGTCCGTGGTAGCTCTGTTTTTCCTGGTTACCTGAATAACTCGGAAGCTAATGCGGACGCATTTACCGTAGATGGTTGGTTCAAGACCGGTGATATTGCTATCATCGATGAATTCGGAAATTTAACTATTACCGGACGAACCAAAGACGTTATCAGTCGAGGCGGCGTTAAATTCAATCCGGCCGATATCGAAGATTTAATAGTAAGCCACCCAAATGTGGAACAGGCAGCTATCGTGCCAATGCCCGATCCTATATTAGGAGAGAAAGCATGCTGCTTTATCACATTGATCGATAATATGACCATGACGTTGGAAGATTTATGTAACCTACTTGATAGCAAAAAAATTGCAAAAAACAAGTGGCCTGAACGACTTGTTATTATTGACGAAATGCCTTTAACACCAACACGTAAAATCATAAAAAGCAAACTGATAGAAAAGCTTTAATTGGATATCCTTATGCTAAATGGGAATATAGCTAAAGAAATCAGAAAAAAAGAAAAATATCTTCGGCGTCAAATTGAGGTTCTTGATTCAGCTGCTGCCGTTTTTGCAGATAAAGGCTACCACGGAGCATCTACGGGCGAAATAGCTTCAAAACTCGGCATTGCTCAAAGTAGTCTTTATTATTATTTTAAATCTAAAGATGAAGCTTTAGAAATGGTCTGTTTGCACGGTACGAAAGGTCTTTTTAAACGACTAACAGTTATCGCTGAAGGTTCACAAACACCAACAAAGAAAATTCGTGAGGCAATCTATAACCATATTGAGCCCATCAACACTATTCCTAATTATTATAAAACTTTTATCCGAGAATTAAGATATCTTCCAAAGTCTCGAAGATATAAGCTGAACCAAATGATTTCAGATTATAATACAATATTCAAAAAAATATTAAGCGAAGGTGTTGCTAACGCAACTTTCAAAGAATTTCTAGATTGTCATTTAACAATGTTACAAATCATCTCCCAATGCAACAGTGCAGCCATATGGATTAATACCAAAGCAGGATATGATCTTGATATCGTTTCTAATTCGGTTGCAGATAATTTCTTATCAGGCGTCATAAACCGTCAAGATTAGCTAATAGCACAAAATGATAATATTAAAGTCTTTGCGGACCTTATCAATAAATCTATACTCACGTATATTTTATAGATTAGTAATTTTTAATTTACCTAAGGGAGAAATTATATGCGAACACTTATAACTCTTTTTTTCATAACATGTATTGTCTCAATACCAGTTTATAGTTTTGCCGCTAACCATGAAAAAGCCTCAGTGGTTGATAAAACAATGTCCACAGTCAAAGAAAATCCTGGAGCATCTCTAGGAGTTGCCGCGTGTGGCGTGGCTATAGCATTTTTTCCGCCAGCCGCACTCGTTTGTGGAGGCGCGCTTGCAGCCGGCATGGGTGTTGATCAAGCTAATAAATAATATAATAACTATCGCATAAAGGCCGGTGAATTTATCACCGGCCTTTTTCGTCCAAATCAAAAAAACTCAAAATGTTGGCACAGAATACACCTGCAGGTCTTTAACTTTTTGGTATTGGTTGGGTATTCCCTCAATCAAATGCTTTGGCCCTACAGCCATTTGCAAACTCAGCCGGAACAGCATCTGCGTTGGTAGGCTTCGTTAATGGGGTTTTTACTCAGTTTAGCAACCCATAGCAGCGCCTTATATCTTGCAACTGCTATGCTCATAGGTGCTCTATTTTCTTCTTTAATCTATTTTTTATTTATTAAGTCCCATAGGCTTTGATAAATTAGCTGGGATAATAGATAAAATGAGTTTACTTGAGATAACCGTAAAATAACCTTATGATTCTAAAAGTTTCTTGAGAGCAGCCTAATTTATGTGTAAATTTAAATATCAGATAAATAAGCGTTAAATTTCCGGTCTTTGTACTCAATATTATAAAGAATTAGAGAAACAAACACTAAACTCAATCTAAACTGAAGAGGGTCGGTTAGAAAAAAGATTGCTCAGAAAATAAAGATTTCAAGTAAAAGAACCAATCCCTGCGAAAGCACTAGCGCAAATGGAAACAAAAAATAATATCAACGTAACAGGGAATGAGGGTTTAGCCAATCAAGATAGCATCGGCTCCCTGTTACAAAACGCACGAAACAATAAAAATGAAGAGCTGAGTGTTGTTTCCCGCAGCCTTCGTATCCGGCAGGTATACCTAGAAGCCATCGAAAACAACCAATTTAATATTCTCCCAGGAGAATTCTATGTATCTGGATTTATCCGTTCTTATGCTACCTATCTTGGCTTAGACAGTGAAGACATTATTAAACGTTATAATTCTGATATAGATAGAAGTAAAACAAAACCCGAACTAATATTTCCTTCTTATGTGGCAAAAAATAGTATTCCAAGTGCCGCAATTTTACTCCTTGGATTGATGATAGCTATGGTCGGTTATGGCAGTTGGTATTTTTTCTCCAATAAAAATATATTTACTGCCAACCAAGTAGCAAAAATCCCAGATTCTTTAACGTCTTTAATTGACGATAAACCAGTGGTCCCCGCATCGCCTAAGAAAGAAAAAATAACACTACAAAGAAATAACAACGAAGAAGAGACCGCTACGAAAATCGGCATAAAAGCTCCAGAAGGTGACAAAAAATTAGATAAAACTGATAATGACAAAAACTTAAATGGGCAACTAGAAGAAGAAGCTACTACCTCAAATCAACAAAAATTTGACCAGGAAGAATTAGCACCTGAATCGAATATGCCTGAACCTAAAAGACCACAAAAACCTGTAGAAGAAAAATCAGAACCTGAATCAAATATACCACAGAAAGTTAAGCCTAAACTCACCCCAATTATATCTACAAAGCCTAGCGTAAAACTAAAGCCAGAAACTGCGTCTGGCAATGAAGTAAAAACAAAAATAACTGAAAATAACGAGACTGAAATAATACGAAACGTTATAAATTCATCAAAGAACAAGCGCGTGACAAAAGTCTCACCAAAGACTTTGACCCAAAACCAACCACCTCAACCCAGTCCCTCCCGAATTGTTTTAGAGGCCCGCACAGATAGCTATATTCAAGTGCGCGATAACGTTGCTAATCAATTACTCATAACGCGCCTACTAAAAAAGGGCCAACGTTACCAAGTACCAAACCGTTCTGGTCTGACGCTAATAACGGGCAATGCGGGCGCTTTGAAAATATTGGTTGACGGCATCGTAGTCCCAGAAATTGGCCCAATTGGGGCTGTTCGTCGCAATGTAATTTTAGATGCTACGAAACTAAAAAATGGATCAGCGGTTACAGAATGAACCGCCAAAATTTAAAGTACTTTTGTTTGTTAAACATAAAGTATTTGTATTAACCCCTCTTTCTAATTTACACCTAATGGCATAACTATCGCAGTTGGGTATTAACTGAATGGAAATGTAACTTATGCAGCGATCACAATAATGACGCCATTAAAACCAGTACGTGGCACTCAAGATATTTTACCAAATGAAAGCCGTCGTTATCGATTAGTTGAAGAAGCCGCCTTTTGCGTCGCCGACCGATATGGATTTGATGAAATTACTACACCAATTTTTGAATTTACAGAGGTTTTTAGTCGTACACTTGGGGATACCTCAGATATTGTAACCAAAGAAATGTATACTTTCCAAGATAAAGGTCTAGAATCTATCACGCTTAGGCCTGAAGGAACAGCAGGTATTGCGCGAGCTTTTATCTCTAATGGGCTCCAACAGGAACTGCCCATTAAGTTTTTTTATAAGGGACCAATGTTTCGTTATGAACGTCCACAAAAAGGTAGGCGTCGTCAATTTCATCAAGTTGGTATAGAGATTTTAGGTGTTGCTACACCTCAGGCCGACATTGAAGCCATCTCGCTAGCTAAAACTTTCCTGGAAGAAATAGGCCTTAAGGATAATGTGAGCCTTGAACTTAATAGCTTAGGTGATGTCGCAAGTCGCTCAGCTTACGATCAAAAATTGCGTAACTATCTTAATAACCATAAAAAAGGATTATCTGAACATAGCCTGAAACGTTTAAAAAATAACCCTTTGCGAATTCTGGACTCTAAAGATAATGGAGACAAAATTATTGTCGCCAATGCACCTAAGCTACAAGATAGTTTCAATAAGAATTCTAATAACTTCTTTGCTGAATTATGTGAAGGTCTATATAAGCTTGGAATTTCCTACGAGCATAATCATAATCTAGTGCGAGGTCTCGATTACTATTCACATACAGCTTTTGAATTTACTACTAAAGACCTCGGCGCCCAAGGTACAGTTCTGGCGGGTGGGCGTTATGATGGATTAATTAGTCAGATGGGTGGACCTGAAACACCCGGTGTTGGATGGGCGGCTGGTGTTGAGCGTCTGGCCCTACTTTTGAATACAGATATAGTTACCAAACGTCCAATTGTAGTTATTCCGATTGGAAGAGATGCAGAAAGTGAGGCTCTGATCCTTACAGAGCGATTAAGGAAAAATGGCTACCGCGTAGACCTTGGCTACTCGGGTAATTTAAAGAAAAGAATTAAACGCGCAAATGAACGAAATACAATTGCTGCAATATTCATGGGGGAGAGTGAGTCGGTACGGAACGTCGTTAAACTAAAAGATATGGACTCTGGCGACCAAAAAGAAATTTCATTGGATTCATTAGAACAACAATTACAGATTTATAAGTAATTCGCAAAAGAAGTAATAATAGAATATGACCGACCATAAAATTGAACAATTTCACACAAACAACTCCCTTATGGTTATTGGTGCTAACCACCAATCTTCAACTATGTTACTACGAGATCAACTCTATATTTGTGAATCTGATTTGCCCCCCTTTTATAAACGCCTGCAAGTTATCGGTTTTGATCAAGTTATCATTTTTTCAACAACCGACCTAACGGAGTTTATTGTAACAGCACCAACAAAATCAATTAAAGAGCTATCAACGGAAGTAATAAAATTACTTTCCGCATACGTAAGTGAAAGCCGGAATAAAATTAAAAACCAGACTTATTGCTTAATAGATCATGAAGCTGTGAGGCATATCTTTGCTGTTGCCGCTGGCCTTGATAGTTTGGTTATTGGTGATACAAAGGTAAAAGAACAACTAAATTTAGCTCATCAGATAGCAAATAATAATAACTCAACAGGCGATTATCTCAATAACTTAATTGCTTCCGCTCAAAAAACAGCTAAACGAATTCTGCAGGAAACCGAAATTGGTCTACGTCCAATTTCCATTGCAGCAGCAGCTGTTCAAGTCGCACGTGATTTACATGGGGATCTGACGCGCTCATCCTGCTTACTGATTGGTGCAGGTGAAATGGGTGAAATGTTAGCCTCAAGTATGCGATCTGGTGGGGTCAATCAACTATTAGTTAGCCACCCATCTTTAGCTCGTTCTGAGATAGTTAGTCAAAATCTCAATTGTCATGTTGGAGAAATGGAAAATTTAGCTCAATTGTTAACCCAATCAGATATCGTAATTACATCAATAAATACAAGAAAGTTTACTTTAAATGATAGTGCTCTAAAAACAGCAATTAAAGCCCGACGGAGGAAACCCATATTTATCATTGATACAGGGGTCCCCGGCGATGTTGATCCAGCGGTCGAGGCACTCGAAGATGTCTTTCTTTATACATTAGATGACCTCGAACGGGTTATAAAAGAAGGCCGCACATCAAGAGCCGAAAAAGCCAAGTCGGCTTGGGCTATTATCGATGAAGAGGCCAATAAAAACGGTAATTTCAGTTTAAAAGAAAACATGGCACCGCCTAATGAAAAGAATAGCATCGAACAAATCCGTCAAACTGCGTTAATAGAAGCCGATGGTAATGCTGATAAAGCAACTCGGCTTCTGCTAGATCGACTTAAGGAGATACCTGATTTAAAAAAGAGCCTCAATCAATGAGTATGTCTGAAAAATTAAACCATGTCGTGGCCCGGCATGATGAATTACGCCAAATACTAGCCACTCAAAATAATATGAACAGCCAAGAACTCCAACGCATTTCAAAAGAATTTTCCGGACTTGTGGATATTGTGGGAATTGTTAGCGAGTTTAGAAAAATGAAAACTGAAGCACAGGATCTGGCAGAATTGATAGCTGACCCTGAAACTGACAATGAAATGAGAACGTTAGCTGAGGAAGAATTTTACGAACTAAAAAATAAACTTCCTCGAAAAGAGAACGAAATCCAACTCAAACTCCTACCTAAAGATGAAGCTGATGAAAAGAATGCGATTTTGGAGGTCCGAGCTGGCACAGGCGGGGATGAAGCTGCACTTTTTGCTGGAAATTTATTTCGCATGTATCAACGGTATGCTGAACAACAAAATTGGAAATTTATTCCAATTGACATGAATGAAACGGGGATTGGGGGTTATAAAGAAGCATCGGCTAATATTACAGGTAAAGGCGTTTTTGCCCGACTTAAATTTGAGTCGGGCGTCCATCGTGTTCAACGCGTGCCGGAAACAGAGTCACAAGGCCGTGTCCACACTTCAGCCGCAACAGTCGCAGTCCTACCCGAAGCCGAAGAAGTAGATATTCAGATTGATACAAAAGATCTGAGGATTGATACCTATAGAGCGCAAGGCGCTGGTGGGCAGCATGTTAATAAGACAGATAGCGCGATTAGGATAACACACATTCCAACTAATATTGTTGTACAGTGCCAAGATGGAAAATCACAGCATAAAAATCGAGCCCAAGCGATGAAAATGCTCCGATCAAAACTATACGAGACTGAACGAAAAGATAAAGATTCAGCTAGAGCTATGGATCGTAAGAACCAAGTGGGTTCAGGTGACCGATCGGAACGAATTCGTACATATAATTATCCCCAAGGCCGAATTACCGATCACCGTATAAATCTCACACTATACAAATTGGAAAGGGCTTTGGAAGGAGATCTTGATGAAATTATCAATGCACTATTGACCGAAGACCAGGCAACTCGCCTTGCTGAGATCACATGAACAAATCAAACACCCTAGGATCTCTATATAAATGTTTAAGTAATGAGCTAACCTTTGCTGAAATTGATAAGCCCCACCTTGAGGCCCGCATACTCCTTGCATATGCAGCAGGCGTCGACCAAACACGCGTTATTGGGTATCCTGAAGACAAACTTGATAATGCTACCGTAGGTTATTTAAAAAAAATAGTGGCCCGACGAAAAAACGGCGAACCAATCGCCTATATCACTGGTAGCAAAGAATTTTGGAGTTTAAATTTTAACGTCAATCAAGAAACACTAATTCCGAGGCCTGATAGCGAGACAATAATTGAGTCCGTTTTAGGTGCTGTCACCGATTTTACGGATAGTTTATCCATTCTAGACTTAGGTACTGGCTCTGGTTGTCTATTATTAGCTCTGTTATCAGAATTACCAAATGCCAAAGGGGTGGGCATTGATATATCTTCCTCAGCCTGCGAGATTGCAAAAAGCAATGCCAAAGAACTGGGATTAAGTAACCGTGCCGAATTCTATCAAGGTAATTGGATGGAAGGCATCTGCAATCAATTTGATATTATAATCACTAACCCTCCTTATATAGCTGAAGCAGATATAAAATTTCTCAACAAAGAAGTGAGGTTTTTTGAGCCACATCTAGCTTTGTCAGGAGGACCAGACGGACTATCAGCCTATAGGCTAATTATTAAAGAAAGCACTACCCGCCTTAAATCTGCTGGAATACTCGCGGTCGAAATTGGCATTAACCAAGTCCAAAGTATCAGCAATCTATTTGTTAAAAATGGCTTGAGAATTATCAAAATTCAACGGGATTTCTCGAATATTGAGCGTTGCATCTTAGCAACAGTCGGACACCGATAAGGAAATAGCAAAAATAAAGTTTGAACATTTGATACAAATCATTAGATTAAGAAAGTTGATTGTAACGTGTTTATCGCTGATGTGTTTTCTCCAAGTTTGATTAGGGAGGTGTCAGCCGGACGTTGAGTGTAACGATCACCTAAAATTCCCAGACGTTGATAAATTGACACTACACCCAAGGTAAAGAGACTAGGTTCATATTGGGTTGATAGTTTAAGTTAGTCGATTTAAAAGAGAAAAATTTAGCTAAAATAACAGTAAAGTCGTGATATAATGAAACAAGGTTCCAACTCCCGGCGGCCACGCGGACGCAGTAATAACAATAAAAGATTACCAAATAGAAATAATAATCATGATAGTGGTGGTCTAGAAATCAAAGTTCGTGGGAATGCTAGTCAGGTACATGAAAAGTACCTCTCTTTGGCCCGCGACGCTCTTTCCGCCGATGATCGGATCTCTTCAGAAAACTATTCTCAACATGCTGAACATTTTTATCGTATAATGTCAATTAACGCTGAAAATCAGAAAAACTCTTCAAATTCCAGTCAAAACAACGAACAAACAGGTGGCCAGAAAGAACGAAGCCGGGGTCGACGTAATCGTAACAATAACCGTGGTAATGATCACGTAAATAACCAGAATGATGATGCCATAGTTGACGGTGATATTGAAAATAAAAGTAAAAAAAATAATGCAGTTGAAGAGAATAAACTGGATAAGACCAAAAATATTAAAGAAATTGAGATAAAAACGCCAATAGTGAACCTAACAGAAGATGCTAATGATAAAGAAAGTGATCAGCAAAAATCTGAACCAGCGTAATATTTATTTAAGACAACTCAATTTTGTCCCCAATCCTTATGACACCACTTTTTTTTACTGTTGCATACACACCCATATCGATGTGATGGTAATGCGTATTAAGTTCTCGCGGGACATTTATATCACGGACAGCTGAAAACGGATTAACACCTGTTGCATTACAACGTTTTATTCGTTTAAACACATTCAAAACAGCCCCACCTATCCTCAGTTTACAATCAACCCAATTAAATTCTTGCCAGGGAGTATTATTTCTAAAATTAATATTTCCTCTGAAACGCTTTGGATCAACTTCGACACCAATTCTTGCACTAAAATCCTCAATTGACGATAAGTTAATAAGAGAAATTGCCTTATCTCTTACATCTGAAAACGAATGTGACTTAGTACCATCGGTCGCTCTAACAAGATGTGGCTGTTTGACAGGTAAAATATTTAAATGCTTCGAAAGAAAATCAGAAATCTTTTGACAATCTTCCCGACTGGATAAACTCGCCTCTATCAATACTATACCATCTCTAGAAAGTGATAACCGCTTTGAAGTTGTATTAAATTTAGTTTCAAGCAATGCCAATTTTGCGTCTCGCACGAGAGCTAGAAAGTTTGTCTTTTGCATGTATTGGGGATTATCTGGATCAAAGTTAACGCCGGCTCGAGCAAATGCATACTCGCGGTCTCCGGGAATTACGTTATCTGCGGTAAGCTCTACATTTTCAAGCTGCTCACCGGATAAACCTTTTATGGGATAACGATAGATACTCTCAATTGTGTTAAACAAATTTGAACCTTATTTTCAATTTTGGGTATTTGATATCTTTTTTAAACCCTTGCGACTAGGCCTACTTAATCCATATTAAGTAGTAGAAGTAAACATTTTACCTGCGATCCGAGAGTTCGAATGCGCCCATGAGGCAACGCGTGTAATACCTTGTAAAACAAAAGGTAAATAAAATGGAATTAGAGAACTACACAAATCATTCTAGAAGCCTCATACAAACCGCTCAAACTGCAGCTACACGTTCAGGACACCAACAATTATTGCCAGAGCATGTGCTTAAAGTCCTAATAGAGGACAATGAAGGAATAGCATCAAACCTTATTCAAACTGCAGGGGGAAATACTAAACAAATTTATCAGGATGTCTTGAGCTCTCTTAAAACTGTTCCGGAAGTACAGGGAACTGGTGCAGGCCAAGTTTTTATATCATCTAACCTATCAAAAGTTTTTGAACAAGCTGAAGAAGTGGCAAAAAAAAATGGCGATAGTTTTGTTACGGCTGAACACTTGCTACTAGCTCTGACATTTACCATAGATACACAATCGTATAAAATTTTAAAAGTCAACGAAGTGACACCCAAAAGTTTAAATTCAGCGATAGTTGATATGCGCAAAGGGCGAAAAGCCAACACAGTTAATGCGGAAGATAACTATGATGCTTTAAGTAAATACGCTCAAGATCTAACATCTAGCGCTCGTGAAGGAAAAATAGATCCAGTCATTGGTCGGGACGAAGAAATCCGTCGAACTATCCAAGTTCTATCGAGACGCACCAAAAATAACCCAGTTTTACTGGGTGAACCAGGGGTTGGGAAAACGGCTATAGTCGAAGGGCTGGCTCAGCGTATTGTTAACAGCGATGTACCAGAGTCACTTTTAAATAAGAAATTAATGGTACTCGATCTCGGTGCGTTACTTGCAGGAGCAAAATACAGAGGAGAATTTGAAGAACGTTTAAAGTCAGTTCTAACAGAAGTAACCGAGTCTTCCGGTGAGATCATTTTATTTGTAGACGAAATGCACACATTGGTGGGTGCTGGTGCTGCAGAAGGAGCGATGGATGCATCCAACCTACTAAAGCCTGCCCTCGCAAGGGGGGAACTGCACTGTGTCGGCGCGACAACATTAAAGGAATATCGTCAAAATGTTGAAAAAGATGCGGCGCTTGCACGTCGTTTTCAACCCGTTTTTGTTTCTGAGCCAACCGTAGAAGATACAATTTCGATTTTACGTGGGATAAAAGATAAGTATGACTTGCACCACGGTGTTCGGATTACCGATTCAGCACTAGTTTCCGCGGCTAACCTTTCAAATCGTTACATTACGGATCGTTTTTTACCAGACAAAGCAATTGATTTGGTTGATGAGGCTGCTAGTCGTTTGCGAATGGAGGTTGATTCGAAACCAGAAAAAATTGATGTATTGGATCGGCGAATTATACAAATCAAGATCGAATTAGAGGCTCTTAAAAACGAAGATGAGAAAAATTCCCAAGAACGGTCATTAAAACTACGGGGTGAATTGGAAACCCTAGAAATAGAATCAAAACTTTTAACAGACAAATGGATGAACGAGAAAAGTGAAATTGCTGAAAATCAAAAGATTAAGGAACAACTCGATCATGCGCGTATTGCTTTAGACATAGCCTTTCGTGAGGGGGATCTCGAAAAAGCTGGCGAACTTCAGTATAGCCTAATACCAAGCCTTGAAGAAAAACTCAATGTTACCGAAAATAAAGAAGAACATAGTATGGTTCAGGAGATTGTAACAGAAGAGATGATAGCCTCTGTAGTGTCACGTTGGACTGGTATCCCTGCAGACAAAATAATGCAAAGGGAACGTGAGAAGTTACTTAAGATGGAAGAGTACCTTGAAAAAAGGGTGATCGGGCAGAAGGAGGCTCTAAAAGCTGTTTCGGAAGCGGTTCGAAGGGCTAGAACCGGACTGCAAGATATATCAAAACCTATTGGTACATTTTTATTTCTAGGTCCGACCGGGGTCGGAAAGACCGAGCTTACCAAAGCCTTAGCGGAGTTTTTATTTGATGATGAGAATGCGTTGCTGAGAATTGATATGTCGGAATATATGGAAAAACACGCTGTGTCTCGTCTTATAGGTGCACCCCCCGGGTATGTAGGTTATGAAGAAAGTGGTTTCCTTACGGAGGCAGTACGGCGGCGGCCTTTTCAAATAATACTGTTTGATGAAATAGAGAAAGCCCATCCGGATGTATTCAATATTTTACTTCAGGTTCTCGATGACGGAAGACTTACTGACGGTCAGGGACGTACAATAGATTTTCGTAATACTTTAATAATTTTGACCTCAAATTTGGGGGCAGATATGTTAGCCAATCAGCCAGAAGGGTGCAAAACAATTGAGCTTCAAGGCGAAATTATGGAAGTAGTTCGGGAGTCCTTCAAACCGGAATTTATTAATCGGTTAGATGAGATTATTTTATTCCAACGATTATTGAAAAAAGATATGGCAGCAATAGTTGGTATTCAGCTGAATATTCTGCAGGAGCGATTAAAAGAGCGGGAAATAATTCTGTCGGTGAAACCAGAAGCAATTTCCTGGCTTTCGGAAACAGGTTACGATCCAGCCTTTGGAGCAAGGCCATTAAAACGTGTAATTCAGCGAAATTTAGAAAATCAAATTGCTAATTTGATCCTGAGTGAAAAAATAGAAAATAAAAACACGATTATAGTTGAGACCGGGGAGAATGGTTTGTTAGTTAATGGACTAAAATAAAGAATCGGGGAATTAAATAGTTATATTTATCAATAGTTTCAATTAACGATGTAAGCTAAATCCACCTTAGGTGTGGACTCTGAAAATATAGTCATAATTTTTGTTTTTGCTTTTTTAAATTTTTCTAAGTCTTCTCCCCTGAGGCGCTTACCTGAAGGCATTTTTACTCGCATTGGGTTTATCTGACGTCCTCGACTTAGTATTTCATAATGCAAATGTGCTCCCGTTGAACGGCCCGTGGTTCCGACATAACCAATTATCTGTCCCTGACGTACACGTGAGCCTTTAGCCACGTATTTACTAAACTTACCAAGATGCCCGTAGGCAGTTGAATATTTGGAGTTATGACGGATCCGAATGTAATTACCATATGAACCGTTTCTGGACCGGTAAATAATCGTACCAGAACCAGCCGCGAAAATTGGGGTGCCCCTGGGAGCTGCAAAATCTACGCCTCTGTGCATTTTGTTAAAACTTAAAATTGGGTGACGTCTTGTACCGTATCCAGAGGATAGTCGGGCTCCGTTTATAGGAGTTTTCATAAGAGCTTTTCGAGCACTGTGTCCCTTATGGTCAAAAAAGTCAGGTGATCCACTTTTAGTTTTAAAAAAGTAAAGAGGATTTGATAAGTTACCCAATTTCAGGTTTGCATATAAGATATTACCATACCGAGCGTGATTTCCTGACTCGGTTACCTTGCGTTCGTATAAGAGTTCAAATTGATCACCTGAACGGATACTACGTTGAAAATCAATATCCCAGGAATAAATTCGGATCAACTCCATTAAAATTGAACCCGGTAACCCTGATTTAATGGCGGCTAAATAGAGGCTCGACAGTATATGACCCTTAACACGGATATGTTTCGTTTTAATTAATTGCTTGTATAATGTTGTACTAAATCGGTCGGTCTGGTCGAGAGCTATTGTATATTCATGGTATAAATTCGGTCTAAACGTGATATTGGTTAATTTGGCCTTTACGTTGGTACTTGACCTGGATTCTAACTTTGAGGGTGGCTTAAAATTAAATTCAACTTCCTGCCCAGGGAGAATATTTTTTGGATTATATAACTTACTTAATGATAAAATAGCTCGGTATGCAACCGGTCTGGATAGTCCAGCACGGGCAAAAATTGTCATCAAGGTATCGCCAGGACTTATAATAACTTTCTGGGTAGCCGGTAATTGGGGGGCGGTGTTTAAAGTATATAAAGGCGTTATAGAAATTGAAGGTTTGTGATCTGGCATATTAATTGACTGTTTTAAATAACCCTTTGAAAGCTCAACAGTTAAGGGGCCCCAATCCAAAACCCACAATGGTATCACAAAAATTATTATAATTAACAGTATATAGGGAGGTTTTAAGCTTATTAGGTCTAACGTCTGTTTCATACTAGCTGGATCTTTCACATAAGATTCGCAATTTACTTAGGATAAATATGTTTAATACTTCTATTGAATCTTCTTGCAAATAATGTTCAATCCAGTTCTATCATGCAGCATTATGGAAAAATATCATGGAAACTTATCAATAACCACAATTTGATAGAAAGCCTATAGTCTATATAGATTATTAGCAAAAATGTTTAAAATTTAGTTTTCATCAACAATTTTAAAAGATCTTAGAAAAAAGAATATAATAAACCTAAATTAAATTATTATACATCTTTTGATTAATTTATTTGATCAACAACTTAACCGTTTATTGTATAATTTTATAAACCATTGATAAACAGTGTTAAATTACGTTAAATAATTTTAAGTTAGGGTGATAGATTTTTTTTCAGATGTAAATGAAATTAAAGCTTTCCAACACGGGAAATGTAATAATGAAGTTATTACGCCATTATTATAGACGCGAGACGTAATAAAAGATATGGCTTTAGCCATTGGATAAAATTAGGGATATTATTGATAATTTGCTCAATAGAGAATTTAATAGATGACGCAAAAAAACGATATACAAGAACGGCCAAAGCTTAAGGCTCCAGAAGGCGAAGCAAAAATTTTGCTGCATTCATGTTGTGCCCCTTGTGCAGGCGATGTTATGGCCGAATTAAAACGTTCAGATATTGATTATACTATTTTGTTCTACAACCCAAATATACACCCAAAAAAAGAGTATGAAATCCGTAAAAATGAAAACAAACGATTTGCCGAGAAGCTAAAGGTTCCATTTGTTGATCTCGATTACGATAAAGAGGCTTGGTTTCATAAGGTAAAAGGTTATGAATTCGAGCCCGAACGTGGTTATCGTTGCACACTATGCTTTGATATGCGGTTTGAACGGTCAGCTTTTTATGCTTTTGAAAACAACTTTAAAATTTTTTCGAGTACTTTGGGGACCTCTCGCTGGAAAAACCTTGATCAAATCAACAGCTGCGGGGTCAGAGCAGCTAGCAGATACAATGGCATTATATATTGGACGTTTAATTGGAGAAAAAAGGGTGGGTCCAACCGTATGATTGAAATTTCCAAAGATGAAAATTTTTATCAACAAGAATACTGTGGCTGTGCCTATAGCTTAAGAGACACTAATAAAAGTAGAGCAGACCGCGGGATGAACCCAATCAAAATTGGTGAAAAGTTCTATAAAAAATAGGATTTACTTTCTGTGTATTATTAAAAGAACGAGACGGTATTAATAATCCAAATTTATAGCTACCAGTATAACCTAAAGGATTGATAAAATTCGGGTACTGTTTTTTAATCACGAACAATATAATAATTTTGAGAATGAACCTGGTAATTTAGAAATTCGCCTACCAATGCTTTCTAGTGGTTTTATCAAGGAATATAAAGATTTTATATTTCAGAGGGTGAAAAAAGAACTTGGCCTAGGTGGTATGATACATGCGGCAACAGAGGCTGTAATTAACTTTAAACCCGATCTTATTGTTTATATTACGGGTTGGTCAAAGGATGATATACCAGGCCAACTTATAAATGGTTTTGAAGAAATGGGGGTAAAGGTTTTAACAATTGCATGGGATACTTACCCTGGGCCAACACCACTCAAATTTCGTCAAAATGATCTATTCAGATCAACGTCTTTTTTTTGCGAAGCTTGTTCGTTTATTAGTTACGCACGCTTCCGTTTTTGGCGGGAACAACTAAACCCAGAAAAAGCCGTTTTATACCTGAGTGGTAATAATATTTTGAATAATCACTTTGGAAATTTATCTTTAACAAAAGACATAGATGTTGCACTTGTTGGGAGCCTATATAAAGCTCGGCTCGAACTAATGACATTTTTAAAAAAAAACTTAACGCCCCTTGGAGTTAATATTTCACATTTTGGGGGTTATTTTGACGAAACGTCAGGCTTACCAGCCGACGATAATACACATACATCAAATAGGCTATCTAACAAAGACTACATCGATATTATTAACCGCTCTAAAATTGTCTTGTGTCCGGGCGGGGCTGAGGGGCAATGGGCTGTCCGTGGTAAGATTTTTGAAATTATGTCATGCAGTACTTTTTGTTTAGCCGAAGATAATTTTGATATCCAACAAACAATTCCAAAAGAAAAATTAATAACATATAAAACGTTTGAGGAATGCTTACACCAAATTCTATATTACTTAAATCACGAAACTGAACGGCAAACTTTAGCTAGTG
>LWDU01040988.1_pt1 | contig 81927 bp, 83 predicted proteins | sample 727161 | NCBI WGS metagenome assembly LWDU01 (sample SAMN04566230, study PRJNA314399) | hydrothermal vent metagenome | isolation source: deep sea hydrothermal plume seawater | place: Mexico: Gulf of California, Guaymas Basin | collected 2004-07-11
CACGCGAGACATCTGCTTATGAGCCAGGTGTTGGCACACACTGGACTGAGGCTTGGGCTATAGTTTCTGGCACGGCATCTGCACCACTAGCTATCAATGACAGCACAGCGGAACCGAATATGCATCCGGGTGAGGCAAGCGAGTTTATCGATTTGGCAACCTTCGGTCTTTCGTATGGCAGTGATCACGTTGACCACGAGGGTCTTGTGGGTGGAAGGACTGCTATTACGACGGAAGCGCTGTTCGCTTACAATAATCTTCGGGTGTTCATTGGTCTTGCTCCAGCAACCCTAGATCAGGTTGGTGCGTGGGCCTTTACAAATAACTTGACTAACAACACGCAGAGCTGGGGCAATGATCAGATGGGAGTCGGTCTTTGGTATGCGATGCAGGGCGCCAAGGTTGGTTGGATGGCCGATGATTTGTTTGATCCTCAGGTTGTCGCTGATATCGAACGAACAGCTAGATTGGGGGCCGCCGAGGATGTGATGGCCATGGTCGCGACATATGGCCACGAGGGTTTTGCTGAGTACCTGACTCATAATGGCCTTACCAATGCGTTCATTAACACTCTCAAGATGGAGCCGCACTACGCCGGTTGGATGCACGATCGTGCGCATGGCTGGCTATCGATTGAAAATGTGGCCATTGCCCATGACGTGAACCATCTCACGGTTCTCAGTCATGATCAGATGCAACCGTTCATGAATGACACCTGGGATTGGCCTCAATGGCCAGCGCTCCAAGTCTCGCATACCCGCGTACTGGAATATTTCCAGAGTATAGTCGTTCTCGGTGACCCACTAGGAGATCACTTGCGCGATCTCCCCGCTCCTACAGTTCAGAAAGATCCCGACATGAGTAACATTTAGGTCGAAGTCGGGGGTGAGCTTTGCTCTGATGGATTATCCGCCCAGGTAATCGTCCGGAATGAAACCGGCGCCGATCTGAATTCTTGGTCGCTTCAGGGCCGTAGGTACGATTAGCTTAGCGTAATCGTACGCAAGATAATTACATACACAAAATTTCTCCGGTTACGCTATGCTAACCGGAGTTCCGAGGCTATACCAGTCCATACGAGGACGATACCCATCATAATAGTAATGCAAACTTTTTCCAGGGTGAGCTGGAACTTATATACGAAGTCACTAAGGCAGCTGCACTCAAAGTGGGCTGGCAGCATGGCAACAGAAGGTTTAGTTACGAGTCGTACAATGTGCGCAATAACAACGCTTGGATTGGCGCTGAATATCACTTCTTATAGGCTCATTAGCCAGAGAACTAACCTGCCTTAGGTCTATTGCCTCACTGTCACTTTGTTAAGTGACAGTGTTAGTACAGCACAGTGCTGCATTGATATACGGGGAGTCGCTATTTTTGCGAAAGCTTGTTTTGGGCATCCCAGCCCAAGCAAGCGGCAAAAACTTAACGCGACCGCTAATGCCTTCGGNNNNGCTAGCGCTCCGATTCCGACAAAACAACGGCCCTACGCCTTCTGGGGACTACCAGCCCTCGCGTTCGCTCTCCATAGCTGGCAGCGATAGTACCTCAACAAATACAAAAGTAAGAAACTGGACTATACTACAACTCAACAATGAGTATTCATTGAAATAATTTAACCGCCAGTGCTCATTTGTTATTTACTGGAGAATTACCATGAAATGTATTTATTACCTCACACCCACGTTAGATAGTACCAAAAAAATTACCGATGATTTACATCAGGCAGGTATAGATGACTGGTTTATCCACGTACTCAGTCATAATGAGGCGGTACTTAAAAAAGAAAAAATCCACTCCAGTAATTACCTGGAGCAGTTAGATCTTTTGCGTTTTGGCATTTTTGGTGTAATTTCAGGTTTTATAGTCGGATTAATTGCCACTGGATTGGTTAATACAACTGAGTTATTTGGCCCAGACATACCTAATATTGCTTATTTTGCCATTATCCTGTTTTTTACCTTATTTGGTTCCTGGGTAGGTGGCCTAACAGGCGTTGCCACAGAAAATAATAAAACCACCTTATTTCATGATGATCTAGAGTCAGGAAGTTATCTGATTATTATTTATACTAAGAGGGCAGCTGAAGGTGCTCTTAAAGAAGTGATGGAAACAAAGCACCCAGAAGCCGAGTTGGCCGCTATAGATGCCAACTTTTATAATCCTTTAACAAGTTTAAAACGAATTTAAACACAGTTTATTATTTTCTCAGCCCCTGCTTTTATTAGTAGTGTGCATTCTTTAAAAGATGACTAACTCTAATCAACTATGCGTAGGAGTGATACACTGTTATGATCTCGCTGGAACTCACAGCAGAAAGTATCATTAGCTTCAACGTAGAATTTTCTAGCCAGTAAAATCAAGGGGGCGTTTTCTTTCCAGCCCCTGCATGTGGAGCCGCCAACATAAAGGTGGTAAATTCACCTAAAAACACCACCTAGATTATCATAAGCATTGCTGTAGAAAAATATGTCCTGTTCAGTACATCTAAGGATCACGCGCGGAATAAGTTGAGCATCTAGCGCAGGACTTTTATTCGTATTCAAGGCGTAGAAACTGGAGCATAGCTAGCTACGTAACTGTTTCTGCAACACAGAAGACGGATAAAAAGGCATGTCAATTGCTTAAATTATTGCGAACACGTTCCTAAGCTAATTAAATTCAATAAACCTGTCTGTCTGAAGCAGGCCTTCAACCCATAGCCCCAAACCTGCGATACGAAAACCATCAGCAAGATCATTGTCTAGTTTTCCCTGTCTTTTTGCCTCGCTTTCTACCAATAAACCGCGACGCTGCGCAGCTGAAATACACACCACCAGATCTACACCATATTCCTGTGCCAAGGTGCTCCAGCGTTTTGTTATCTGCACTTCATCATCCGGTGGTGTCGCATATCTAAAAGCATGATAAATCCCTTCCTGATAAAAGAAAACCCGCGTGATTTCATGCCCCATCTCTACTGCACTTTTAATAAATTGATAAGCAGTCTCACTACTGCCGGACTGGTAAGGACTGGAATTAATCTGGATGGAATATTTCATTAATAACGAGCAAGAAACGGGAAAGATAGTCTAACATTCAGTACAATAGTGCGTTTAAGGTATTGATTCAACCTCTATATAGACGTGAGCAAAGTATAACACTTGATGAAATTAATTAAGAATTCATTGTTTTTTACGCTGTTTATACACTTCTTTTTATTCAGTGGCCTGCGCGCAGCCGATGAAATTAAGCTACCCGACATGGGGGATTCTACCGGCACTCTGATTTCGCCTGCCCAGGAAAAATTATTAGGTGCTTCGTTCTTTCGCAGTATACGCTCGCAATTAGAAATCAGTTACGACCCTGATGTACAGCAATATATACAGACACTAGGCCAAACGCTAGCTGCAAATAGCGATACCCCAACCCAGGACTTCTATTTTTTTGTTGTGCTGTCCGATGATATCAACGCATTTGCAGGTCCTGGTGGATATATCGGCATCAACTCGGGGCTTATTTTAAGTAGCGATTCTGAGAGTGAGCTCGCGTCTGTTGTGGCTCACGAAATTGCTCACGTTACGCAACGCCATATATACCGCTCTTACGAAGCTAGCAGCCGCATGTCATTACCCGCTGCGGCGGCTATGGTTGCTGCAATTATTATCGCAACTCAGGCTCCCGAAGTAGGTCTGGGGGCGCTATCAGCCATTCAAGCAGGTAGTTTGCAAATGCAAATTGATTTCACCCGTGATAACGAGCAAGAAGCCGATAGAATTGGTATAAGAATACTGGAACGCTCGGGATTTGACCCTCTCAGCATGCCCGCTTTTTTTGAAAAACTACAGCTTGCCAGTCGCTATTATGGAGAGGGTGCACCTGAATTTTTACGCACCCACCCAGTGACTTCATCACGGATCTCGGACACCCGGGGCCGAGCGGAAAAATACCCGTATCGTCAGGTACCCGATTCACAAACCTATCGTTTGATAAAAGCAAAATTACGTATTGGATCAGAAAATACTAAACTCAATGACTTAGTCGTCTATTTCACAAATAAGGTTAATCAGGGCACTGCAGAGCAACGTGCAGCCATGCAATATGGATTGGGCCTTACTTTTATAAAAAAACAGCAATTTGACAAGGCTGAGGAAATTTTTCAAAACCTACACCAGCGCTATCCAAAGCAGCAAGAATACTTAACTGCACTGGCCCAGGCTGCCGTTAATCAACAAGATTTTGAAACTGCCAAAAAACGCTATCTAAAACTGCAACAACAGTTCCCAGGAAATATAGAGTATCAGTTTGAATATATCTCGATTTTATTAAAATCCAATCAGCCCAGACTGGCATTGCAACATCTGAACCTGATTGACTATCGTTACCAGCAGCACCCCAGGTATTACCTTTTACGTGCTCGAGCCTATGGCAATCTAAAGGACAATGTCAATTTGCATCGCTATATGGCTGAGTACTTTTATGCTATCGGCCAACCTAATACAGCTATTCTGCAAATAACATTAGCGCAAAAAGATAAAGGCCTAAATTTTTACCTGTCAGCAATTCTAGAAGATAGGCTAAATTTATTTCAAGCTGAAATACTGGCGATTAAGCAGTTACAAGAACAGTAATTTGCAATAAGTTATGCGAAATAAAATGCAGCACCCATTATTCCGCCAAAAAAACCACCCCAGACAACCAACCAGCCTAGATGTTCGCGGATAATTTTCTGCACCATTTCTTTGACTAGCTGCGGGGTTAATTCTGCCAAACGCTTATCAATCACAGTTTCAATCTTACTAATAATATCTTCGCCTATCTTATGTGCGTTTAAACCCTGTTTTAAAGCCTGCTTAAAACGATCGGACTCAACCATCTCGGTTAAAGTTACTTGCATTTTTTCGATAAAAGGCTCTTTTAACGGGAGCAGTGCCTCCTCGCCACCCATCATTTGCAACATTGCACCAAAAGATGATTCCATAATCGACGAGATTAATCCCTCAAAAATTCGATCATAATCGAGCGCGGCTAATAGAGGCTCAAGATTTAAAACCTTTTCACCTTCCTGCTCTTCCGTTTCTATAAATTGCTCTACATTCTCTACAGTAAAAAACTGCTGCATCATCAATTGCTTAATGGAGTCTTTAAACTCTTCAAAGCGATTTGGAATAATCCCTGAGCCATATAAAAAAGGGACCTTTTCAAATAGCATATAAATCGCTATCCAGTTAGTCAGCGCACCGGATAAAGCAAAAAAACCTATGGTTTTAATTAACTCGCTATAAACAGGCGAAACGTATCCTGCGGCAATAATCAGTGCGGCAAGAAAATTGATGATAAGACTTTTATTCAAGATGTTCTTCATTGATGGTTATAGTGTTGATTGATTGTTCCTGTTTGTACAAACATACAAACAGGAGCGCAATAGCTTTAGCTATTGCTAGAAAAAAGCTGAAGCTTTTTTTACTTCTGAAAGTTTACTAAAATATCTACGGCGTCACTTACCAGCCCATCAACGGCTTTTTGCCTTGCTTTACAATTTCCACGTTTTCTTCCCAGAGTGCCAGTCCTGTTGTCAGGTCCGTGAGTGCCATATGAAAGAAAAAGTAGGATTCGCGCATTCTGCCTTGTGACCTTTGCTGCTGCACAATTTCACCCGAAAGGCTCATATCTGGCGCTATCGCAGTGCCACGCTTTTGTACGGTGGACTGATTAAACATATCGTCTTCTTCTAGTCTGCGCACCTGTTTACTGGCCGTATCATCTGGGCCATTACCACCAACCGCAGTCGTCGTCAGTGCTTTGCCAGAGCGGAGTACTGCCTGTCTGATTTTGTCGGTAAGAATCCGGGTATTAATATGCTGGGAGGTCGAATTTTTTACCGTACTGATCATCAAGATTGTTTTGCGTCCGTCTGCACGACTCAGTACACCGGATTCCAGTAGTGAATTGACCCCTTTTTCGGCAGCAATTTGCCAGTCTTTAAAATCGACACCATCAACCGTCACCAGACCTTCATTCCCGGTCGCATCGATACGTTTGACTGATGGGCCACAGGCTGTTAGAAGTAAAGCTATGCCCGTAATAGCAATCAGTGAAATAATTTTGTTATTCATTTTTTTTCCTATAGTCTTGATCTTAAGGATATTAAAAGCGTCTTGCTGTGTCATTTTCTCTAATACTCAGGGTAAAGTCCTTACACCTCGGATTTGGAGAAATAGCCTGTAGCCGAACAGTATCACCTGGCACCACGGTCATTGGAATCCAGGTGTTAGCTGCAGTAGTCACTTCCATGCCATCAATATCCAGCCAGGTGAAGCGATAGGCGATTTGATAAGGATTATCCCCCATATACCAGGACGACACCTGATCCCAGAAGCCGGTTCTGACATTGCGTACAGTAACTTGCACTTTGAGCAACCCATCCGCCAGCTCTTTTTTATTTACGCCACTAATTTCCAGTCGATTTTTCAAAAATACATCGGTTGAAACCTTAGCCATATCCACGGCATCAACCTGTATGGTTTTTTGTTCATTTTCCACGGTATTGACAGTCGCCTGACAAGCTATCAGGAGCAAACAACTTATGCTAATAATATAAATTTTTTTCATCTTTTTTCCTTTTCTTTTACTTTACTATTGTAATTCAATTACTTTATAAATCAGATTTTTAGGCGACAAAGCCCGAATATAAATAAGCGCGATATTGGTGTCTTTTTTTAATGCTATCTTTTTACTCTGCCCAGCAGAGCCTATGGCGTTAATTTTTAATAGACCATTATCAGGCATAGGTACATGTGCTATCTGTACTTCTTTAGGCAAGGTTTCCCAGCCCCGGGTATCTGCGGTATTAAACATGAATTTATAAATCCCGGTCAGCGCATAGGCACCATTCTCGGCTCCATTGCTGCCTGATTGTCTTGCCGCATCAACAATTGCATAGCTAGCCAGCTCTTTGGTCAGGGTTGAAATAACCAGCCGGGTAATCATTGACGGCAATTTATCATGATATTCCTGAGACATAATGGCATCAAAATCTGCAACCTGCTCTGTTCTAACCGATAGTTTTTTCTTATTATAAGTGTAACCAACATCTAGCCCGGGTAATAAAGCAGGGAAATATTCGTACCTTGGAAATGCTATCCCGGTATAGCCTACATAGGGCAGAATGATTTGAAACTTTTCCTGTTTCAACGCAGGCGCACGGCCATTAAATAAAATCACATAGACTATTTTATTATTCAACGGGTACTCATATGGCCGCAGGTCTTTTAGATGAGCGGGTATTTCACTGCCTATACGATTGGCAGCGCTGACATAATCTCTCTGAACCAGTTGATTGTTCGGGTTCATTCTATACAGATTACGAAAATCGACCAAGGCTTCGGCATAATTATTGTCTATTAGATAACCCAGAGCGGAAAAATAACTGACAAAAGGATTGACCAGACTGCCATAGCGTTTATTGCTTTTGCTAGCCGAGGTTCTATACGCCTCATTAACAGCGGGAACTTTTACAATGGTAGCAAAGGACATGTTGGTATTTTGATTACCCATAGATCGGCTTTGTTGCTGATTCTTTTGTACTTGCGCATCTATTTCTTTCTGGCTGGTACGAATTTCATCGGAAAATTTTCTGACCACTTGCTTTTGAGCTTCGCGCATTCTACGCAATTCAACTTGCGCGCCTGCTGGGTCATTCAAAGTAAAATAATTTAGCGCCTTATAGGCATTGAGCATAACTCTATCTAGGTACATACCCTGATAAGGGAGTGCATTGGGATTGGTAAGTGCGGAGCCGATTTCTGAACCGGCAGCCCGGGCATTGATCACCGCGCGTCGGTCAAAATCATGAATCAACGCCTCAGAGCGCTCAAATTCCCGCATACTCGATTGATATTCACTGGCGCTGTAATTAGCTGTTCCCGCCTCTAAAGTCCACATCAACTCATCACCGGTATCGATATGGCCCTCACTTTTTTCAGTGAAGTCTTTTGCGGCAAGGCTTACATTCCCTGAATAATAAGTATCGATATACGGCTGCTTCTGTTTTCTGGCATCAATCACTGAAGAGCAGCCCATCATCAAGGTATTAATTACTATCAACAGTGATAACCCTGATAATTTAATCACATGTTTATCCATCAGTTTAGTCTCGGTGAATTATCAGATAGAGAAATCTGCGTATTATATTAGCCAGCTTTTGTTTATCTACCAACCTGGCGTAACCCGTGGATAAACGGCACCTTGCTCTTTATTCACGGAAGTTAATAATCTGCATATATCACCATATTGAATGCGCCCTGCTCCGGAAATAATTTCTGCCTTACTGAATTTTCCTTCTACAGACGTCACCTCGATAATACCGACTTGCTCTTCGTAGCCACCCAGTGACTCGCCAGTATCTACATCAACCATGGCTTCTCCCTGATGAACCACCTTGCATTGTTTGCCTACTTCAAGCCCAACGCCTTTGCCTCTGTTTAATATCACCTTTGTGCTGGAAATCTTGATAACCTTTATCGGATAGATTTCGGCAAGAATGGCATTTCCGACTTCGGTTGCCGCTTTGGTAAATAATAGATCTTTATAATCAGCCGCCGTCCAGTAGCGTCTTTCAGAGGATGGGATTTCCCTGCGCAACTGGTCAAAGCGTATTCTACTAATCACCTGATCAGCTAATACAATTTTCCCTGTGCTGCTTTGAATAACCTGGAATTGACTCTTAAATGTTGCCACCAATCTTGGCAATACTTCTCCAGTTATAGCTATATTCTGACTTACTGCACTGATTTCGAACCTATTGATTACGCCAGTTACCAGATAATCAGCAACCAGTAATTTACCCATGGATTCAATCTGTCCGGGCTCTGCCCAATACGATTCAGTCAGACGGTTCTCAGCAATGACTTTGTCGATCTGAGTACGGGTCAGCATATTAAACTTTCTGGACTTTGCCAGAAATTGAATTAACTGGTTAGAAAATTCACGCTCAGCCACCGTGCGTGTAATCGCTATTTCGCCGATATTAGTAGTGCCGATCACCGGACTTAGTTGAAATGGCAACACCGCCATAGTTGGCTGTTTTGCCGGTGCGGCATAACCCTCTGTAACAAAAAACAAAGCTAACAGTAATACGGTAATTTTTTGCATAATGTTTCCCTGATAAATTTCTGTTAAATTATACTGCATTAGCGATATTTTACAGACAACGGTCGTTAATTTTTTACTTAAACAAGCCTATAAGGCTAAAGATAGTATAATTTTCTTATCCCTTTCTTCCATCGCTAGCAGCCTTCTAAAAATAAAAATATGTACGCCTATTTAAAACTACTGTTCAATATCTGTTTATTCAGCAAAGGTCCACAGCAAATACCTCATTCGACACAACTTCTGCGTCTGACTGCGGTGGTCTATGCACTCATCAGCTATCTTCTTATACAGGTATCGACTGATAGTTTAAGTGCCCTGCTACAGGTTGCAACAGAACTTATCATTATTTTTAGCTTTACTGCGTTAATGCTAGTCATTGCAAAAAAAATGTCACGTTACGTGCAAACCACCAGTACTTTACTTGGTACCGATGCGTTGATCAGTCTGCTTGCCATTCCTGTTCTTAACATGCTACATCAAGACGCTAGTAATATGCCTGCAGTATTTATTATGCTTGCTCTGATGTTATGGAACTGGCTGGTGACAGCGCATATCATTCGCCATACCTTGAACAAACCCTTTTCTTTTGCCCTGGGTATCGCTTTTCTTTATGTGTTTTTCGCCTCGCAAATTATGGGCCTGTTATTTCCTGTCAGCCCAGTTGCTTAAGCCTCACACAGAAAACTGACTTTATTCTCCAGGCTGCTTATGCACGCTTCTGTAAAAAATGTTAAATTAGAGTCATTAAATTACTTAGGGGATCTGATATGAATAACTATCAACATATTTTATTAGCTGTCGATTTTTCTGAACATGGTGATTATATCGCCCAAAAAGCACGCTATTTAGCGGACAAATATCAAGCGAAACTAAGCATTATTCATATCATCGATAATTTACCAATCACCGATGCAGCCTATGGCCCAGTAATTCCTTTCGATATAGATTTAAACGAGGAGCTGATGGATGCCGCTAAAAAACGCCTGGCAGAGCTAGGTAAGCAATTGTCTATTCCTGAAGACAGGCAATTTCTGGAAATGGGTAGTACCAAACTTGAAATTGTAGCCACAGCAGAAGAGCAACATGTCGACCTGATTGTACTCGGCTCACATGGGAGGCATGGGCTGGCGCTATTATTAGGCTCTACCGCTAACGGCGTATTACATCATGCAAAATGTGATGTACTAGCAGTACGATTAAAGGATAATTAAGACATGCAACACCTTATATTAGGCGGTGCCCGCTCGGGTAAAAGTCAATATGCCGAACAACTTGCCCAGGCGAGTAATAAACAGGTTATTTACATTGCAACAGGAACTGCAGGTGATGATGAAATGCAAGAACGTATCAGCAAGCACCAGTCTGAACGCCCCAGATACTGGGAAACTATTGAAGAACCTATTCTAATTGCAGATATTATCAAGCAATATGCAAGCAGCAATAACTATCTGCTGGTGGATTGTTTAACCTTATGGTTAAGCAATATACTCTTTGATTCCGAGGGAAATTATCAGGAAGATATTTTCCTCCAGCAAAAGCAAGCACTCCTGGAACTACTGCCCAACTTACACACCGATATTGCTTTGGTTAGTAATGAAGTGGGTATGGGCATAGTACCCATGGATAAAATGTCCCGCCGTTTTGTTGATGAGGCAGGAAAACTACACCAACAACTGGCAAAAGTTTGCTCTCACGTGACTTTAGTAACAGCGGGATTGCCACAGGCACTAAAACACTAATATGCAGTGGTTAACCCATCCTATTCCTCAGCCTGATGAGCACTTTCGACTCGCAGCCATCAAGCGCCAGGAACAGCTGACAAAGCCAGCCGGCTCATTAGGAGAGTTAGAGCAGCTGGCCGTGCAACTTGCAGCATTGCAAGTAACTGAAACGCCTTGCGTTGATAAGGTTTGGATCAGTATCTTTGCTGCCGATCATGGTATTGCAGATGCCGGTGTGTCTGCATTTCCTCAGGCGGTAACCGGCGAGATGGTAAAAAACTTTGTCCACGGTGGGGCAGCGATCAGTGTCCTGGCAAAACAATACCAGGCGCATCTGGAAATTATTGATATTGGTGTTGCCAGTTCATTAGCCGGACTGGATATTATGCATCAAAAAATAGCCTTAGGAACTGCTAGCTTCTTGACTCAGCCTGCCATGACTGAAATACAATTATCACAAGCATTACTAGCGGGCAAAGATTCAATAACAAGGGCACTGACAGATCATAGTCAAATATTTATTGGCGGTGAAATGGGCATTGCCAACACCAGCAGTGCGACAGCGATAGCCTGTGCTTTACTGGATATGAGTGCTACGAAATTAACCGGTGCAGGTACCGGATTAGATGAAAAAGGCATCGTTCACAAAACAAAAATCATCCAGCAAGCCCTGGATAAGCATAAAAATACTAATCAGACACCACTCTCCGTTTTACAAAACTTTGGTGGTTTTGAAATAGCGGCTTTAACCGGGGCCTATCTGTCAGCAGCGCAACAACAACTCCCGATACTCGTTGATGGCTTTATCTGTAGCGTCGCTGCATTAGTCGCTACAGATATCAACCCCGATATCAAGCACTGGCTAATCTATGCGCACCGTTCGCAGGAGCAAGGACATCAGCTAATATTGAATGCGTTAAAAGCCACACCTCTATTAGATCTTAATATGCGTCTGGGTGAAGGCAGCGGTGCCGCCATTGCGATTCCTTTATTACGCACAGCCTGTGCTCTGCATAACCAGATGGCAACATTTACAGAGGCCCAGGTTTCAGAAGGTTAATTGAAACTCTGATAGATAAACTCATCGTGTAAGATCCAGCCATCTTCATGAATTCCGGCAGGATCATAGTGCATCCAATGGATGATGCCCCCTTGTTCAGTCCACTCATATTCACCATAAAACTCGATACGATCACCTAAAGATAAGGTGTCAATTCTTGGTGCAAAATCTATATTATGTGCAATCAACAAAGTTTGGCCAGAATCTAACTCAATAAGAAAGCGCTGATAATGAGCCCCTTGCAGATCATCTGTGCTAAATGTCATCTATGTCTGCGAAGGAAAAGGCAAGGCAACCCTGAAAATCATTCAGCTACACCTAGAAAAAAAGATGTTCCAGAGGAGCAAGTCACGGAGTTGAGCATGGATCTTTCACCCGTTTTTATTGCTGGTGCAGTCGCCTACTTTCCGGTCACAGAAATTACTTTCGAGCGGTTTCATGTGGTCAAATTACTCAACGAGGCTATGGATAAAGTACGTGAAGATGAGCGTAAAGAGTATCCGCCTTCCTGAAGCAATAGTGCAACGAAGCAGACGTCGCTAAAATACCGGCCGTCTTGACCTTTGCAAAAACAGATAAAGCACATTGGTGCTGGCATTATTCACTTCGTTGAATCACACATCACAAACGGTATATTGGAAGACATTAATAGCAAGGTACAATTAGCCAAAAGACGCGCCAGGGCTTACCGCAATATCAACAACTTTATCAATATGATTTACTTTCTCTGTAGAAAAATGAAGTTTGATTACCCACTGTATTTCACATAGAGCCACTAAAAATATCAACAACGGGCTAAAACCCTGGCAAGAACGATTTTGTTTACGCTGAGTAGTTACCAGTAATTTTAAATAAGGAGCTAAACCCATGGTTTTTACTCAAATGTAATCAAAGGGTTATTTAATCGTGGTTTTTTAGAGTGGAGCTATTATCGTTATCATCATCAGTTTCCTGTAATGATAGACTGCCGGTCTGTTTATTTTCTCCGCTCGCTAATTTGATTTGTAAACGCAATTCATTGCGAGAATCTGCGTTTTTCAGTGCATCGCTATAACTAATTTTCCCTGATTGATATAAATCCAGTAATGCCTGGTCAAAAGTTTGCATGCCTAATTCACGTGATTTAGCCATAATGGGTTTAATTCCACTGATATCACCTTTAGCAATTAAATCTGCAATGAGTGGGGTATTGATTAAAATTTCAATAGCAGCGCAACGACCACCATCAACAGTTTTAACCAAACGTTGTGAAATTATAGCGCGAAGATTAAGAGAGATATCCTGCTTTAACTTTTCCTGACTTTCAATAGGGAAAAAACCTAGAATACGATCAACGGCCTGGTTAGAATTATTAGCATGCAAGGTCGCCATCGCTAAATGACCGGTTTGCGCAAACTCCATTCCAAAATTCATAATTTCTGCATCTCTGATTTCCCCTAGGACAATTACATCGGGAGCTTGACGCAGCGTATTGTGTAAGGCAATTTCCCAGCCTTTGGTATCAACACCGACTTCTCTTTGCATCATAATGCAGTTTTTATGTTTATGTACAAACTCAATCGGGTCTTCTATGGTGATGATATGACCATAACTGGTTTCATTGCGATGGTCGATCATGGCCGCCATAGAGGTTGATTTACCCGATCCTGTTCCGCCCACCATAATAATTAAACCATTTTTATGGGAGATAATTTCTTTCAGTACAGGCGGTAAGCCTAATTTTTCAAAATTAGGGATTTCAGCAGGAATAACACGAAGAACGAGGCCTTGGCAGCCTTGTTGCACATAGGCATTTACTCGAAACCGGCATAGGTTTGCTGGTGAGATTGCAAAATTACATTCCTGTGTTTCTTCAAACTCTTTGAGCTGCTTATCATTCATGATGCACTGAGTGAGTGATTGCGCATGATTGGCAGATAAAGGTTGCTGAGAAATAGGTGTCATTGTCCCTTTAATCTTGATTGCAGGTGGGAATCCTGCGGTAATAAATAAATCGGAGCCTTCTTTATGTAACAGAATTTTGAGTGATTTAAGCATAAAAGACATGGCTTCATCTCTTTCCATTAGAATCTCCTTGGTTGTTTGTGGTTAAGCTGAAAGTTATAGATTTAAGTCTAGCTCAAAATACAGTACAAACAAATTTTAGCTTTTGATTTATGGTTATAAATCATCACTGCAAGGTATAATTAGTTCGATACTGCTTATATACACCGATTTAATCAATTACTTATGATAGACCGGAGTCCTTTTTTATATGAAAATTATAAATCTGGGTGACATTTTTCATCTGTTATAGATAGAACGCGCCATCCCAGACTACTTTGAGGTGTACTTACCGGATACGGTTAAGCCCAATCGCATTCGATGATCAATAGCTACGAACTAGGGAGGGGGGCACGTTCGAATCGCGCAGGACAGACCATATAATAGTCGGATTAATCAGTTATTTAAGATTATAAATTTCTGAATTTTTCACTTTATTAGTTTTGAAACACATAGAAGAATAACGGAGACAGAACACTATTACCCTCTATTCATCCTTGTATTACCGCATTAACCACTAAGATTCACATAGAGCCATTTTTTCATAGTTGCTTCTCATGTTGAAACCTCTGTGCAGTGGCAGGTAATTTATTAAAAATCGAATGTTTAGGCAGAGCATATTTTTCCGGATAATACACGCCAGCTAAATATAAGCCGTGCGCAGGTGCAGTTACGCCACCTTTCTGTCTATTTTTACTTGCTAATAATTCTTCTGCCCAGGCAACCGGTTTTTCCCCGCTACCAATCGCTATTAATACCCCAGCAATATTGCGCACCATATGATGCAAAAAGGCATTGGCTGAAATATCCATAATAACTTGCTCATCCTGGCGATAAACATCAATAAAATACATTAAGCGCATCGGACTGACCGACTGACATTTTAGCGCCCTGAATGAAGTAAAATCATATGTCCCTACCAATGCCTGAGCCGCTTGATGCATACTCTCTGCATCCAGATACTGGTGACACCAGGTCACTCTATCGCGCTGCAATGCGGATCTAGTGTCACGATTTAGAATAATATAACGGTAAAATCTTGCAATAGCGCTGTAGCGTGCATGAAAACCTTCTAGTGTTTCCTGTATCCAGATTACCCGTACATCATCCGGTAAATTTGCATTAATCCCCAGCAACCAGGAATGATGACTACGCTCAGCACGGGTATCAAAATGAACTACCTGCTCTAAAGCATGTACGCCTGTATCAGTACGCCCAGTGCAGATAATAGTGACCGCATGGTTTGCTACTTTGGATGCGGCAAATTGCACTGCAGCCTGCACGGTTCGCAAGCCGCCGTCCTGCCACTGCCAGCCAAAAAAAGCACTGCCATCATATTCTACGCCTAAAACTATACGCACCTTTTTTGCCTTATGTTATTTTGCTGCAGGTAAGGCTGGCTGATTCTTGTGCTCAACCAGGATGTGTACATAATGATTTGCTTCTGCAATGGATTTTTCCATCGCCTGTATTAATTGTGAAATATCAAAGCAAATTTCTGCAAACTCCTGTTGCAAGGCAGCAATCGCATTGGCATTGAGATTATGTTTTAAAAATAACACCTGATCCCTGAAGGCACCTAACACCGGTTGAATTTTTTGTTCGGCTTTCAACATAGCTTTTATTAAGCGCGAGTAATGTTGCCTGGATATTTTTAATTGCTGCCTACTCTGTGCGCGCATGGAGCGGTTGGTATATTGCTTTAATTCAGCATCCCATTCTTTGAATAATGCATCGCTGACTTCTTCAATTGCCTGGATTCTATTGTGCACGATATCCGCACGCATATTACAAAAATCAAACTGCTGTTTTAGTAATCGATATTTATCTTCCAAGCTACCGGACTGAACATTGACCACCGATTTAAAGCGCTCTAATGCATCTAGAAAGTGAACTTTTGTTTCTTTCAAAGAGCTGCTGGCTTCTTCTACTCGCAGCACGACAAGGTCGCGTTTATGCTGACCTAAAGATTCTCTGGTTCTATAATAGATATGCTGAAAATTGTATGCCACAAACCGCGAAAGCAATTTAACAGACCGCTCGGTCAAGCCTCTAATGGATAATAATGAACGGGGTTGCGTATATTTAGGCATGCTTTTTTAAGCTGGCGGCTAGCGTAGAAAATTGATGATAAGTAATACAATCAATCGTTAAAGGGTGATACTGCACAAATTCAGAAAATGCTTGATCGATTATACCTAAAGTAGATAATTGTTGTATGCTACTGCCTGCTGAAAATTCTGCTGCCTTAACCAGGATCAGGTGATCTATGGATAATTGCACTGCTAACCAGGCAGCAAGGCTGTCTGATGTAACATGCCAATTTGCGGCGACGCCTGCTGCATCTAATTCACTAGGCAACGGTGACCAGATAACCACATTCTGTTGCTGTAGCCTCAATCGTATCAGTTCGACCTCATCGACAATCACTAGATCAGCGCATAAACCGTGAAACAATAAAGCCATTTGCTGCATTGCCAGGATCGCCATACAATGTGCAGTGTGATCATCATACTGCCACTGATGTTGCGTTAAACGTACCTGATCAGCAAACACCCCACCCCCGGGAACAATAACCACCTGCCCTTGACCATCTCGACTAGCTATTTGCAGAAACTCCCTGAGCTCGGCATGGGATAATAAACTACCCCCCAACTTTAACACAATCATGGAACTTGCAACTGCTGTAGTAGATGTAATATGACTGCCGCTTTATCAAAGCTTTCTTGATACTCCGCTTCCGCTTCCGAGTCATTGACAATACCTCCGCCAGCCCAGAATCGGATGCTTTGATCTGAATGCACTAAAGTACGAATAGTAATATTACTATCCATATTGCCATCAAAGCCGATATAGGCAATAGAGCCACAGTATATGCCGCGTCTATGTGGTTCTAACTCTTCGATAATTTCCATCGCGCGTATTTTTGGGGCTCCAGTAATAGAGCCTCCCGGAAAACAGCTGCGTAGTAAATCCAGCGCATGACTATCTGCCGCTAAGTGACCCGATACCGTGCTGACTAAATGATGCACGGTAGCATAGCTTTCTACAGCAAAAAGTTTGGGCACTTTGACCGAGCCAGGCAGGCAATTCTTACTGATATCATTACGTAATAAATCAACAATCATGACATTCTCGGCACGGTCTTTTTTGCTGGTCTGTAAATCATTAATTTGTTGCTGATTCGCTAGATCACTGTCTTTTCTGGGGCGCGTACCCTTAATAGGTTTGGTTTCTACCTTGTCAGCCGAGACTTTTAAAAAGCGCTCCGGTGATGAACTCAGCACCTGCACACCAGGGACATTCAAATATCCGCTAAAGGGAGCCGAGTTAATTTGTCGCAATTGGCAATAGGCAGTCCAAGGATTGCCCCGACAAGTAGCGACAAAGCGCTGGGCCAGATTGACCTGGTAGCAGTCGCCTTCTTTTAGATAATGTTTAATTTTGGCAAATGCCTGGTTGTAGCTTTCCTTGCTCATATTCGACTGAATATTACCAGTGACCTGAAATTCCTCTCTAACTAGCTCTTCCGGATACTGGCTAAATTGCTTAATCAGCTTCTGCCAATGCTCCGTACTCTCCGCCCTGCCAACCAAATAACTTTGTTCTTGCTGGTGATCGACTACCACAGCCCACTGATATATACCTACCGCCATATCTGGCGTATGCTCGGCATCTTGAGCAATTTCCGGCAAGGTTTCTAAATTGCGACCTAAATCATAGCCAAAGTAGCCAATAGCACCGCCATTAAAAGGGACTTCAGGAAATGACTGCTGGAAAGTTAATTGTTGCTTAACCAGAGTAAAGGGATCGTGTTCTGAAATATTATCACTATGCGCTGTTATTACCCGCGTTTGTTTGCCCTGAGTAATCAGAGTGCACACTGGCTGAGATGCAAAAATATCAAAACACCCTTGCCGCTTTTCTGCCGTGCCACTATCTAAAAAAACAGCCCACTCTTGATCAGCAATACTGGAAAATAATCGTGCGCTGTCTGCTAAATATGGTAATGAATAAAGCGTTGAACTTGAACAGGTTATTGGCATTAACTGAATTGGACGAATTTCTTAGGGGTAAGTAGCGGTTAAACCAGAACTTAAGCTTTATGACTTTCTATAGCAGAAGTTACAGTATAAAACTTATTATGTTTATCTGTAATTTTAACAAATATTGCTTTTACAAGCACCATCTATAGCTAAATAAGCCACCGCGACTGCCGGTGCGCAATCAGCAATTTGCATTGCTGATTGCGCTGTTTGAGTGGACGAGTTAAATAACGTATCGAAGTCCAGGTATTCAAGGCCCAGTCGACTTGCAATGTCCCGGACTAAAAACCGCCCTATTCCGGCGCCAATAATTTGCTTAATATGTCCGGATTCGGTGCGCAATAATTGTTTTTCACAAGCAGACTGTATTCTATCCAACTGCTGTTCACGAATAGCATAAGCCAGCTGTCGCCACTGTTCAGCTGGAAAATCATCTGCATCACAGCCAATCATTCGCGCCAGACGCCGCATGCTTGCCTGTTCAATTTTAGCATTCCCATCAGCTGTATCGCTTTGATCATGCTGCTCATTTAGCTCATGCGTCAAGCGGTATACATCAGCCATCGTGGCAAAATATTCACTCATGACACCTATTTCTTTACCGGCAAAAGGCACTGACTGAGTCACTGCCATGACAGCTGTTCTGACCATACCGGTATAGACTAATTCATCCGAACCGAGGCGTTGAAAGTCAGTGTAACCAACAACATCAAGCTGATGCTGGTGCCATAATGAAATATCGGTCGTGGTACTTCCTATATCGACAAACAACCCCTTCTCAAGCTGAGCGGCCACGTAAGTAACACTTGCCAGCCAGTTTGCCGAGGCAATATCATCAATATGTTCTGCACCGACATTCAGGGCAGAAATCAACCCTTGCCGTCCAGCATAAACCAACAGGGTTTGCTGCGCCAATACCCGCTGAGCTAGAGCAATAATTTCTACAACGCCCTCAGCCCTATCGGCAAACAAATCTACCAGTTCCCCAGACATGGTAATCACATGCAACAGCCGTTGATCAGGTAAATCTGCAAGAATTTTTGTCAATGCTTGTTTCAGTTTATCCAGGCCTTGCCACAAAGGACTGGGCTCTTGATAAACAGCTCTCACCTTTGAATCACCACTGACCCAGGCAGCTTTAAGATGCGCACCACCGATATCCCAACCGATAATATGTGTTGTTGCATTAGTTTGCATAGCTATTTTCCTGAGTAATATTGATTCGCACTTGTTGGTTTCTGATTTTACTCATTACCGGTATTTTACTAGGCAGATTTAAAACCAGCTCTGCGACATTAATACCTAAAGCTTGTTTAATCCCGGCATAGGAGGTCGTCAAGCGGGGGTTTATCTCTAAAATCAAGTCTTCACCCGCTTCCATCTGTATAAAGTCTATACCTACATAACCAAATAATTGTGGCATTGCAGCCGCTATCTGCTGGCAAAGCGTCTGATAATGTTGGTCACTTTTATGCTGCACATTAACTGTACAAGCAGATAAGATAAACTGCTGTTGCTCAGCTTGCATATGCTGCTGGTTACAACAAATAAAATAGGCTTTCCCCTGATAAAAAAGACAAGAAAGACTGAGCACTCTCCCTGATATAAAAGGCTGAATAATATAAGAAGTATCACTGATTAATTTAGCCGATACCTTGTGCCAGTCCTCAGACGACTGGATCAGATATACCTGATCACAACCTACCGAGTCATTGACTTTAATAACCCAGCTCCCACCCTGGTATATTGTAGAGCCATCGTGCACACAACTGGGTACACACGCGAGACCTGACTGTTGCAATAGTCTTGTAGTCTCTAATTTATCCTGGCATTTCGCTACTGCAGGTGCCCCGGAAGTATATAAAAACTTTCCTTGCACACTAAAAAACTGGCACCATGAGCTAAGAATACCTTCTGTTTCAGGCGCGATTAACCAGACAGCATCGTAATCAGGTTGCCGAGTTAACAGTAAAGTTTGCAAAGCTATTTGCTGAGTTACTATGATATATTGCCAGCGTTCTTTTGCTGCTAGATCAGCCTGACTAAGCCTTGCATCCTGCAATACGAATAACTCTAGGTTTGCTATGCAGGATAAATCATCTAGTAGGGCATTGCGCATTAAATACCCTTCCTGCAATAATGATGCTGGTAAAGGACGAGTATTAAAGCCGCCACCAGTAATAAATTCAAAAACCAGTAGACGCATAATCCCTAGAACCCGCTATTGACCGCTATAAAACATTATAAGTGAATGAATATTAATCTCTTGATCGTAAATACTTGCCACTTGTTGGGCGAAGATATCCCGCTTGACGGTTTTGTGAATAAATCTGAGTACGAAATCCGTGCTCAGCTGCGGCCTTTAGGATAATGCAAATTATTCCTGTTATAGATATAAAAGCAGGCGAAGTAGTGCTTGCCAGCCAAGGCCAAAGAGATAGATACCTTCCGCTATCAACGCCACTATGTCGCTCTAGTCAAATAGACGCTGTCATCAATGCTTATTTAAGCATTGATGACTTTAGCCATATCTACATTGCTGATCTGGACGCTTTAATGAAGACTGGCAACAATCACTCCTTAATAAATTCATTATTCAGTCGCTATCCCCATTTAAACTTTATCATTGACAGTGGCTCGGTTAACCCACTTTACAGGCCTAAGCAGTCAGGACAATTTACGCCTGTTATTGCAACGGAACTGTGTGCAGAACGCGATTTAATAACCCTGAAACAAGGCTCGGAAAACTTTATCTTATCGCTGGATTTTTCTGCGCAGGATACTCAAATGGGCGAACCCAGATTATATCAATCATCTAGTTTATGGCCTAAACAAGTCATTCTTATGACTCTGGGACTGGTAGGGAAAAATTGTGGCCCAGATTTGACCAAATTGGCTGGCTATCAACATAACTATCCCCAGCATGATTTTATTGCAGCTGGCGGGATTCGTCATATAGAAGATTTATACCAACTCAAACAGATCAACATTAACACAGCCCTCGTTGCCAGCGCTTTACATAATGGCAATCTGAGTGCTCAAGATATCCAGCAACTTTAATCGTCTGCGTATAATGCCCTTATGACTATTGCATTAATTGCCGCTCTACTCGTAATAAATCTGCTTGAGTATCAACGCCAGCTTCGGGCGCCTTGTCCACTGTCGCAACAAGAATTTTCTCCCCTTGCCAGAGGATTCTTAATTGCTCCAGCATCTCTATCTTTTCCAATATAGACGCGTCCCATTGCACATAGCGTTGTAAAAAACTAACGCGATAGGCATACAGTCCTATATGTCTTAAATAGGCATTTTTCCTGATTAACGGCTTATCTAACTGCTGGAATCCTTCCCGATCCCAAGGAATAGCCGCACGGCTAAAATAGAGTGCATAGTGCTGTTTATCAACGACGACTTTAACAGCATGCGAGTTAAATACCTCTTCCGCCAATTCTATATCAGCAGCCAGGGTTGCAACCTCGGCAGTGCTTTGTTGTGCTAATGAGTTAGCTGCCAAGGTAATATGCTCAGGCGGAATAAGCGGCTCATCACCCTGAAGATTGACAATAATATCGTCTTTATTCCATTTATAAAGCGCTGCAACTTCAGCTAATCTTTCTGTGCCACTTTCATGCGCGCTACTAGTCATTACCGCTGCAAAGCCATAGTCTTCTACTACTGCCTGTATTCTCGCATCATCAGTTGCGACTACTATCTCTGCTGCCCCTGCAGCTTTTGCCCGGTCACAGACATGCAGCACCATTGCCCTGCCAGCGATACTTATTAAAGGTTTTCCTGGTAATCTGGAAGATCCATACCTTGCAGGAATAACAACCTTAAACTCGCAACTCATTTTAATTTTTCGACTTCTTCACTAGTTAAAGTTCTTGCATCATCTTCCAGCATCACCGGAATATCATCTCTTACCGGAAAAGCTAGACGGTCTGCTTTACAAATCAGTTCCTGTGCATTCTTGTCGTGTATTAACACGCTTTTACAAATCGGGCAGGCCAGAATTTCTAATAATTTTTTATCCATTATATTCTCATAGTATTTTTTGATGCGCTTATTTTACTCTATCTTAGCTAATTTTCATGAATCTATTCACAAATATTTTATTTTTATTAGCACTCTTACCTATTGAGTGCTAAAATTCTATTATGTTTAATTTTTGGAGTCTTTTATGCCTAATTCATTAGCCTTACCTATTACTTTAACAAGTAAGAACTTTGATTCTTATCTAAACGTAGTTGGTCAAACTAATAAATTAAATGCTGAAGAAGAGCGTGCACTGGCCATCCTCTATAGAGACAATGAGGATCTTGAAGCTGCAAAGCAACTTGTTATGGCAAATTTACGCTTTGTTGCCCATGTAGCACGTGGCTACAATGGCTATGGCTTACCGATGAACGACATTGTTCAGGAAGGTAATATTGGCCTTATGAAAGCAGTAAAGCGGTTTGACCCTAATGTAGGTGTACGCCTGGTTTCTTTTGCCGTGCACTGGATTCGTGCAGAAATTCATGAATATGTTATTAAAAACTGGCGCATCGTTAAAGTTGCGACCACCAAGTCACAACGCAAGATATTCTTCAACTTAAGAAAATCCAAGAAACAACTTGGCTGGTTATCTAAAGATGAAGCTGAGGCTATCGCTGCAAACCTGGATGTAGACATTAAAACCGTTTACGAAATGGAAACGCGTCTGGACGGCAAGGATATGGCGTTTGACCTACCTGAGTCTAGCAGTAGCGAAGAGTCTTTTAGCGCGCCTATTTCATACTTGCAACAGCACAATGCCGATCCAGCGTTATTACTGGAAAACGCTGACTGGCAAGGTCATAAAGAGACCTTATTAAGTAATGCGTTACAAGGTCTGGATGAACGAAGTCAGGATATCGTCGCAAGCCGCTGGCTAACTGAGAAAAAAATGACTTTGCATGAACTAGCCGAGCGCTATGGCGTATCAGCTGAGCGCATTAGACAATTAGAAAAAAATGCCATGAAGAAATTAAAAGGGGCTGTCAGTATAGCCGCTTAATATCTATCGCCAAAAAAAGCCCCTGATTGCCATCGCGCAATCAGGGGCTTTTTTTGCCTAAATAATTTAGCCTAATTTATCAATAATTGCCTGTGCTTCAAGTTTTTGCGTGTCACTACCCTGAGCTAATACTTCCTGGACAATTTCTTTTGCGGCTGCTTGGTCACCCATGTCGATATAAGCTTTAGCCAAATCTATTTTGGTCTCAAATCCATCCCTATCGGATATATCTGAAACTTCAGAAGCACTATCATCTTTGCTTGCTTCGGTGCCTGCCGGAGCTACCACCTCATCAAAATCAAAATAAAAATCAAAATCGTTATTTTCAGAGAGCTTTACAGCGACAGCTTCCTCCCTTTTATCCTGCTGCTCATCAACAACCGATTTATTTAAGGAATCAGATTCATCACTATTAAAATCAAAGGTCTCCAGGTCATCGATTAAATTTGATTCAGCATTATCCGAAGTACCTACCGTTTCAAACAGACTCAAATCAAAGTCTATACTTTCAATATCATCTATATCACTATTATCTGGCTCACTTGATTCTATTGGCTCAATTGGTTTAATTTGGACAGCCGATTCAATTGGATTATCAGTATCAGCGCTATCTTCTACGAGTAACTCATCTTGATCAGAATCAGTAGCTAGTTCAGCTTCAACTGGGTTATTATCTTCTTCAATTAACAAAGACTGGGACATTGCCTCGGTAACCGAGCCTACATCATCATGAGTAAGGTTAGTAGATGCGTTCAAGTAATCATCATCAGCAACATTGCTTGCTTCAAATGTTGATTCCCCGACATCGGCAGAAAACAAAGGTGAGTCCGGAATAAGCTCCCTACCCATTGCAGAAACTTTAGACCAAAAATTAATATCCGTTTTCTTTCCTGCCGTAATTAATTTACTGGCATAATCATTAAAACCACCCTCATTTTCACTTACATAAAATATTTCCAGAAGCTTTAATTTATATTCATCTTTCTCAGGATTATCGGCAATAGCATGACGCATCAACTCTTCGGCTTGTTGGTTCCGACCATAGGCAAGATATACATCAGTTTCTGAGATAGGATCGACTTCTGCCTGATCAGTCTCGAATACATCGAAGTTTTCGGTAGTAAACTCACTTAAGAAAGAGCTCTCACCCACCTCGCCAGTATCATAAGTCGTTTTTTTATCTAACACAGGAACGGATATCTTGTCCTCTGAATCGGTTACAGATATATCACTTGCAGTCGCAAATAAACCGCTTTCATTAATTTCTTCTTTGGCCTGACGTTTACGTCCAAATAACCAGCCAAAGCCCAGTAATGTTAGAAGCGCACTGCCTAGGTAATAATAATTAATCCCGAAATCCTCAGCTGCAGCTTGCGTAGATGTCTCATTCATCTGAGTAGTAGGTGGATTTTTCCCCGCCGCTGCTTCTGGTTTATTCGCTTCCTGTTGCGGCTTCTCCGCAAATTCAACAACAGCTTCTGGTTCCCCTATCACAGCCCCAAGATTTATCTGCTCTTCAATCTCATCAGTAATAACTCTATTATTCTGATTGGAATTTACATTAGCTTGCGAATCTGGTGCAAGCTGCGAATTTTGCATTGCTGCCAGTTGCTGATCTTTAATCGCCATCATTTCTTGCATGATAGCAAACTGTTTTTCCAGGTTGGCCAGTCTTTCTTGCAGTTGCACATTTTCAAAGACTAGTTGCTCAGTTTCAGCGGCCTCTGCAGCCAGTGCAGCAGACTGGCTAATCGCCTCTTCACTGGGTGATTCCAGCGTTAACTTAGCATTGGCATCACTCGCCTCTTGAATCTCTGCCGCAGCATCAAGCTCGACAATGGTAACTGACTCTGGTACCGCTTTTCCTTCCCACACTGCCATTTGTCGATAAAACTGGTCATGAGCCTGCTTTTTAGATACCTTAATAATCTCGGTTTTTTGTGGAATTTTTAATGTTTTTCCCGCCATTAACGCATTAATGTTGTTCTTATAGAAAGCTGATGAATTTGCTTTATACAGAGCCAGCATCATTTGTTCTATAGAAATATCATTATGCCGGTTTACTTTTTTGGCAACATTCCATAGAGTGTCATTTCTATTTGTGGGTCCATATTCACCCTTGACTGCTAAGCTACTAAAATCATTTTCCTGCACCCGAACAGGTGCAGCACGTCTAGTCGTTTTTTTTGGTTTTACTACTGATACAGGTGGAGTATCAATTACAGTTTGCTGATATACAACAGGGGGATCAACTAAAACGGTATATTCTTTAAAAATTTCACCATTAGGCCAGCTAACCTCAAGTAAAAAATCCAGAATAGGTTCCTGCAAAATCTTATCAGAAGTCACTTTAATAACGACTTTACCATTAGACTTTACGATAGGCTTGAATTGAATCTTGGATATAAAATAATTCCAGGTTATGCCTAACTTATCAAATTGATCTGGTGTAGCCAGAGCAACCTTAATGTCCTCAAGATGTTCGCCAGCACCTAGAGATAAGGTAATTTCAGCATTCAACTTTTGATTTAAAGCTGAATGTAGTTTTAATTCACCAACACCTAAAGAGTGAACTGCCATTGGCGCCAATAAAGAAATACTTACCAAGGCTTTAGTCAGGTTACACAAGATATTCTCCTTCCACAATTTCCCACGATAGCTTTGCCGAATACAGTCAAATATACTTGTTAATACTAGACTAGATGTAATTTTTTATCAGCTCTTCTGCAATTTGTATGCTGTTTAATGCAGCACCTTTGCGCACATTATCAGCAACAACCCACAAGTCCAACCCTTTGTCATGAGAAATATCTTCTCTGATACGACCGACAAACACATCATCATTACCTGAAGACTCAGTAACCGCAGTCGGATAACCGCCATCAACCCGCTCATCCATCACTGTAATTCCAGGACTTGCCGCTAGAATTTCACGCACTTTTTCTACGCTGATTTTATCGCGTGTTTCTATGTGAATGGCTTCAGAATGCCCGTAAAAAACTGGCACCCGTACCGCTGTCGGATTCACTAGAATACTGTCATCACCCATAATCTTCTTGGTTTCCCATACCATTTTCATTTCTTCTTTGGTATAGCCATTTTCCATAAATACATCAATCTGGGGCAACACATTAAAGGCAATTTGCTTTGGGTATACTTTGGTCTGTATCGGCTTACCATTTAACAATTGTGCAGTCTGGCTGACAACTTCTTCAATCGCCTCTTTACCAGAACCTGAAACTGCCTGATAAGTGCAAACATTTATGCGTTCTATACCTACTGCATCATAGATCGGCTTTAACGCAACCAGCATTTGAATGGTTGAGCAGTTAGGGTTGGCAATGATACCTCGTTTTGTATGCTGAGCAATACTTTCAGGGTTGACCTCTGGAATAACTAATGGAATATCATCGTCATAACGAAACTGCGAAGTATTATCGATCACCACACAGCCTGCTGCGGCCGCTATCGGTGCATACTTTTCTGACACCCCGGCCCCTGCCGAAAACAAACCAATATCTGCTTTGGAAAAATCAAATTCCGCTAAATCCTTAACACTCAGCGTCCCACCATTAAAAGGGATGCGTTTTCCTGCTGAGCGCTCACTTGCCAGCGCATAAACATTTCCTACCGGAAATTTTCTTTGTTCCAAAATGGAAATCATTGCTTCGCCAACGGCTCCCGTTGCACCGACAATCGCTATATTATATTTTTTTGTCATTTTACCCTCTCACTTTTAAAGCTTTAATCACTGCATCAGCCATTTCAGAAGTGCTGACTTTATGCATGCCTTCTGTATAAATATCCGCAGTACGTATATCTGAATTCAAGGCATCATTGACAGCTAGCTCGATCCGATCCGCTGCTTCTGCCTGATCAAAAGTGTAACGCAACATCATGGCGGCCGATAAAATTGTTGCCAGAGGATTGGCAACACCTTTCCCGGCAATATCCGGGGCAGAGCCATGAATAGGCTCGTACATACCCTTGCCATGAGCATCTAATGAGGCAGAAGGCAACATGCCGATTGACCCTGTAAGCATAGCAGCAGTATCAGATAAGATATCACCAAACATGTTGGTTGTGACCATCACGTCAAACTGCTTAGGTTCACGCACCAATTGCATGGAAGCATTATCAACATACATATGAGTAAGCGCCACATCAGGGTATTGCTTATGCACATCAGACATAACTTCACGCCATAATTCAGTACATTCCAATACATTAGCTTTATCAACCGAACACAAACGCTTGCCACGTTTCTGCGCAATTTTAAAAGCTGAATGCCCAATCCTGCGAATTTCAGTTTCGCTATAGACCAGCGTGTTATAACCTTGCCTCTCTCCATTTTCGAGCGTTTTAATACCACGCGGCTGACCAAAGTAAATACCACCAGTCAATTCGCGAACAATCATAATATCTAGACCTGATACCACTTCAGGCTTGAGTGTTGAAGCTTGTACTAATTGGGGATATAAAATCGCAGGACGTAAATTAGAAAATAATTGCAACTCTGAACGTAAGCCTAACAAGCCTTTTTCAGGACGCACGGCAATATCAAGCGATTCCCATTGATAGCCACCTACCGCACCTAACAATATAGCATCTGCATTTTTTACCAACGCGACTGTGGCCTCAGGAAAAGGTGTTCCTGTTGCATCATACGCCGCCCCACCGATCAAACCTTGCTCAAACTCCAGGCCCAGATCCATATCAGTATTTAAGTATGCCAATATTTTAATGGCTTCCGCTACAATTTCAGGACCTATACCATCACCTGGTAATACAGCAATTTTCTGTGTCATTTACACACAACCTTATTCTCTTTGTTAATGATTAATAAAAATGAGTACTTTGTTATTTTTTAGCAAGTTCAGCGACTTGCTTTTCTAATTTTTTCAAGCGCGCCCATACTTCACCTAATCGTTGAAAGATAGCTATGTTTTTTGTATATTTTTTAAAAGGTTGTGCAGGCCCATAAGCATAAATACCCGATTCCTTAATGCTGCTATGCACCCCTGCTCGATGTAATAAAACAGTATCATCCGGGACATGCACATGATCTAGCACGCCTGTTTGCCCCGAGGCAATGACTCGCTTACCAAAGTGACTAGAACCAGCGATTCCGGTTTGGGCAACCAGGATGCAATCTTCTTCGATAATCACATTATGTGCTAAATGGCATTGCGCATCAACAATGCTGCCATCATGAACTCTGGTTGCAGTGTAAGTCGCCCGGTCAATCGTAGTGACAGAACCGATAACCACTTTATTACCAATAATCACCCGACCGGTTTGTGGAATACGGTGATGATGAAAGTGCTCATCCTGGGCAAAGCCCTGACCATCACTGCCGATTACACAGCCTGCTTTTAAAATGCAGTCAGCGCCAATTTGACAGTCATAAGACACCACGCAACTTGGATAGATAACAGTTCGAGCGCCAATCATGGCATCAAATTCAATGACGCTATTAGCCATAATCACCACAGCAGAACCCAGCTGAACGTTTCTGCCTATAACCACACCTGGGCCAATAACAGCATCTTCTGGCACTAATACCGATTCATGTATGACTGCGGTGGCATGAATACGCCCCCACTCAGTGTCATAAACATCTCTGTCTACATATTTTTGGCGGATATAGGCCATCGCCATCCGTACATTAGGCGCAACTAGAATAGCAGCATTATCCAGCTCTATCTTTTCTGCAATTGCCTTAGTCGTCACAATAGCCGCAACGCCTGAGCCTAAAACTGCCGGTAGATATTTTTCATGCTCTACGAAAACCAAGTCACCTTGTCCTGCAGATTCGGCAGGCACTATACCCGTGACACGAGTATCGACACCAGAATACGCAATAATAAGCCCTGTTTGCTTAAAATCCTGGTAGATTTCCGAACTTAGAATGTCCACAGCAACTCCTTTTTTTATGCCAACTCAGAAAAAACCTTAGCCGTAATGCCTGATATTCCTCCAACACCAGGAATAGAAGAAAACTTCACTTTTCCTTCTCCAGCCATGTTCTGATAAAACCCTACCAACGGTTTGGTTTGCTGGTGATAAACATCTAGCCGTTTTTTGACTGTCTGCTCTTTATCATCATCGCGCTGAATTAAGGGCGCGCCTGTCGCATCATCTTTATTAGTGACTTTAGGAGGATTATATTCGACATGGTAAGTACGACCTGACTCCAGATGCACACGGCGACCACTCATACGCTTAATAATCTCGTCATCAGCTACCGCGATTTCTAATACATGATCTATCTGCATATCCATTGCTAGCAAGCCTTCAGCCTGAGCAATAGTTCGCGGAAAACCATCTAATAAAAATCCATTAACACAATCTGCCTGGGTGATTCGGTCCTTAATCAAACCTAAAATAATTTCATCTGAGACCAAGCCACCTTCGTCCATAATTTTTTTAGCCGCCCTACCTAACGCTGTCCCTTCCCGTACAGCGGCGCGTAACATATCGCCTGTTGATATTTGCGGTATTGCGTATTTCTCAGTGATAAATTGTGCCTGTGTACCTTTCCCAGAACCTGGACTACCTAACAGAATAACGCGCATTTTGACTCCAATAGCTGCCGCTTATAATATTTAGCTAAAAAACCGACTTTTTAATTGTGTTTCTCAGCCCATTGTTAACTAACATAACCAATTATTTTATAACATTCGATGATATAACTCTTGTAAAATTATGCATAACTGCCTATTCTGTGCGACTTATACTAACTTAAGAGGAGAGAGGTAAACACATGCGTGTTGAAAATTTAATGACCCAAAAAGTATTTACGGTAGCGCCACAAGATATGATTGACCGCGTCTTCTTCCTGATACACTACGAAAAAGTGCGTCATTTACCAGTAGTTGAAAAAGGCAAGGTTGTCGGTATCGTGTCGGACAGAGACCTTTATAAAGCACTGGGGCCAAAAAGTAATTCCAGCGCTATTACGGCAGAAGGCACAACAGAATTACACGTATTACCCAAAAAAGTGACTCATATCATGCACCGTGGCGTTATTACCGTGCAACCTGACACCTACGCGTCAAAAGCTGCAGCCTTAATGGCAGAAAACAGAATTGGTGCATTACCCGTAGTCGACAATAAAAATAAACTGGTCGGTATATTATCCGCGACCGATATACTGTGTGTATTTTCAAAAATCGAACATGCCAATGAAAAGCGTGCCGAACAAATTGCTGCTAACGCCCACTAATTGACTAAAGATTAAAAAAGCCTCGGTAGAGGCTTTTTTAATAACATCAAAAAGCGCTTACGCTTTAGGACGCATATGCGGGAATAACAAGACATCTCGAATCGACGGTGCGTCAGTAAACAACATGACCAGACGGTCTATCCCTATCCCTTCCCCTGCCGTTGGCGGCATTCCATGCTCTAAAGCAGTAATATAATCCGCATCAAAGTGCATCGCTTCATCATCCCCTGCTTCTTTTTCCTGCACCTGTTGCATAAAACGCTCTGCTTGATCTTCCGAATCATTTAACTCGGTAAAGCCATTGGCAATTTCCCGTCCACCAACAAAGAATTCAAATCGGTCGGTCACATGCGGGTCATCATCATTGCGTCGCGCCAAAGGCGATACCTCAACAGGATAAGCGGTAATAAAGGTTGGATTCATTAAGCGACTTTCTACCGTTTTCTCAAAAATCTCGATCTGCACCTTACCCAGTCCATAACTCTCTTTAACCGGAATCCTCAGATTTTCGGCTACGCTTACTGCTGCTTCACGACTCGCAATATCAGCAGGGTTCAAGTCAGGGTTAAAGTGTAAAATTGAATCGAACACCGTCATACGCTGGAACGGCTTACCAAAATCATAGACTTCTCCCTGATAAGTAATCTCCGCCTGGCCAACGACATCTTCCGCCAGGCCTTTTAGCATCGCTTCAGTCAGATCCATTAACTCACCGTATTCAGTATAGGCCTGATAAAACTCCAGCATGGTAAATTCAGGATTGTGTCGCGTAGACAACCCTTCATTGCGGAAATTACGGTTGATCTCAAAGACCCTTTCAAAACCACCGACAACCAGGCGTTTTAAATAAAGTTCTGGTGCGATACGTAGATACATCCCTAAATCCAGCGCATTATGAAATGTCTCGAAAGGGCGTGCAGTTGCTCCACCCGGGATCGTCTGCATCATCGGTGTTTCCACTTCAAGAAATTGTCGCTCAATTAAAAACTGGCGAATATAGGCAACAATTTTGGAGCGCATTAAAAAAGTATTCCGCGAATCATCGCTCATAATCAAATCCAGATAACGCTGCCGGTATTTGATTTCCTTGTCTGCAATACCGTGAAACTTCTCTGGCAAAGGACGCAAGGATTTGGTCAATAAACGTATATCATCGACCTTGACACTGAGTTCACCCACCTTGGTTCTAAACAACACGCCTTCCGCGCCAATAATATCGCCGATATCCCATTTTTTAAATTGCTCGTTATAAAAGCCTTCAGCTAGGGTATCGCGTGTCACATACAGCTGAATTTTTCCCGACATATCCTGAATATGCGCAAAACTTGCTTTACCCATGATGCGACGCGTCATCAGTCGACCCGCTAATTTGACCCTAACTGGATCCGCGTCTAGTTCTTCTTTGGTTTTTGCATTATATTCAGCAATCAGTTCACCGGCAATGACATTACGGCGAAAATCAGTAGGAAAGGCAATCGCACCATTTTCACGTAGTGCATTTAATTTAATACGCCGCTGTTTAATTTGCTCTTGTTCGTCGTGTTCTAATTCGGACATTTTACTTATTTAATTGATTATTCTTGACGAGCAAAAATTTGCTCTGAAAATATTTACTCGTAACCAGTTTACAAACCACTCTTCAGACTGGCTTCTATAAACTGGTCTAAATCACCATCGAGTACCGCTTGAGTATTACCAGTTTCAACACTGGTGCGTAAATCTTTAATACGCGATTGATCCAGCACATAGGAGCGAATCTGACTACCCCAGCCTATATCAGATTTATTATCTTCTACCGCTTGCTGCGATTCGGTGCGCTTGTGTAACTCCAGCTCATATAGTCTGGATTTTAATTGCTTCATCGCCGTATCTTTATTCTTATGCTGGGAGCGGCCATTCTGACACTGCGTAACGGTATTCGTCGGAATATGGGTAATACGCACGGCTGATTCTGTTTTATTAACATGCTGCCCGCCCGCACCGCTTGCGCGATAAACATCAATACGCAAATCGGCAGGGTTAATATCTATTTCAATATTATCGTCTATCTCAGGCGAAACAAAGACCGAGGCAAAAGATGTATGGCGGCGACTGCCCGAATCAAAAGGTGATTTTCGCACCAGTCGATGCACTCCCGTTTCAGTACGCAACCAGCCGAAAGCATAGTCACCTTCGAACTTGATGGTCGCACTTTTAATACCCGCCACCTCGCCTTGTGACTCTTCAATCAATTCTGTTTTAAAGCCTTTTCGCTCTCCCCAGCGTAAATACATCCGTTCGATCATCGCTGCCCAGTCCTGAGCTTCGGTACCTCCTGAGCCAGACTGGACATCTAGAAAGGCATTATTTGCGTCCATGTCACCCGAAAACATGCGTCGGAATTCCAAACCTTCCACCTGTTTTTCAAAGCCTGCCAAGTCTACTACAACAGTGCCTACTGTCTCTTCATCTTTTTCGGCAACGGCCATTTCCAGCAATTCGGCCGCATCACTTAAGCCGGCTTCCAGATCAATAACGGTATTAACGACTCTTTCTAATAAACCCCGCTCCTTGCCCAAAGCTTGTGCCTGCTCCGGGTTATTCCATATTTCAGGGCTTTCAAGTTCACGTAAAACCTCTACCAGGCGTTCACTTTTAACATCATAGTCAAAGATACCCCCTGAGCGTATCGGTACGATGTCGCAAATCTTGTATTTTATTATTGATCGGGTTAATTTCTTGCATTGCTTTTGTATAGACGCTAATATTCCAGTTTAAAAAAGTGTTTATTATATACCATTTCAAACACCGCTTAGTTAATCCCAGCGAGTATCCTTTACTTTTATTCGCCCTTGCTCCACTGTTACTGCTAGACTGGCAATATCTTCGTAAGCAGGGGCAGATTTTACTTTTCCCGTTCTGATGCAAAACCGTGCACCGTGCCGCGGACAGATAATTTCATCGCCATCAAACTCGCCGCTGGCAATCTCGGCCCCATCGTGTGTACATATATCTTCCAGAGCATAAAAGCCATCTTCTAGTTTAAACACTACAACATCAACACCATCGACATCAACCACGATGTGTTCACCCACTGCCAGTGCATTTTCCGCAACTACATCAACCCATTCAGACATGTTTTCCTCTTTTAGTTTGTTAGGACACCTCTATTACTTCTGTCTGAGCAGGTATGCGTTTAAAAATTTAGAGAAAACAACGCGAAGATCGCAGTGAATAGCAAGCTATTAACAAGATTTTCAACGCAGTTATCGAATATTTTAAACGTATAGATGCCAATCATGAATTAATAGAGACGCCCTTTACATAGACATCATATCTCAGCAACTTGCTTTTAAAGCTCTGCGCTGGTTTACCCCCTAAGGGCGAGGCATAGCCAGGACTTTTCACTACAACTTTTTTTGCCGTTGCCTGCAATGCCGCATCAAATAAAGCATCTTTATCCATATCATCACCGAGTAAGTCACGCAAAACCAGCATGGATTTTTTGGGTAAAGCCGATTTTTTTCGTTTAGCCGGAAACATCGGATCTATATAAATGCAATCAGGCGCATCGCCAAGTTGGGCCAGAATATCTATCGCATTTCCAGAGATTAGTTGAGGCGCAGACAAATCTAATCTTTGCACCCAATCTACATGCTCTAATCTTAAAAAAGCATCATGAAGTAATTCCAGCATCACCGGCGAGCGTTCTATACACGTTAAGTCATAGCCCATACGAAATAGATGCAAACTATCTTGTGCCCAGCCTGTCGTCGCATCAACCACTGTTCTGGTTTTTCGTCCTATGGCTTGTGCCAGAGCGCCTTCTTTAGGAGCTGGCCAGGATCGCTGCTCTCCTTGCCGAGGTTCTATGTCCACCATCAAGCCGCCCTTTTTAAGTAGCTCTTTATCCAGAAGCTTTAAACAACCATCGCGCCAGCATAAAAAGAAAACTTCAGGGGTTTTATTATCTACAGAATGATACAGAGGGACCGTTAAGCGCATGGATAAAGCTTGAGAAAGCTCTAAATCATAGTGCTCATTATGTAAAACAGCCAACTTGCCTATATAGTTGTGCATAAATTCAAGAACAAAAACGTAGAGCGGACGTTAGTCCGCTAATGCTGAAACTATGGATGATACCAGCGGACTAAAGTCCTCTCTACACCAATATTATTCGGTAGAAATAGAGTCTTGCTCATTTTTTATAGCCGCATCTAGAGTATGCCAGGCTAGTGTCGCGCATTTTACGCGCGCGGGATACTCACGTACTCCGGCTAATACGGCTAATTTACCAATAGCTTCCAGATTAATTTCTTTGCTTTTACCTGTGGTCATTTCATGAAACTTGCTAAACAAATCTTCTGCTTCTGCTTCTGTTTTACCTTTGATAATTTCGGTCATCAATGAAACAGAGGCTGTAGATATTGCACAACCTGAACCTTGAAAGCTTGCATCGGTAATTTTATCGCCATCCATCTTTAAAAATAAAGTTAGACGATCACCACATAAAGGATTAAAGCCCTCTACTTTACGGTCTGCATCCTGCATAACATGGAAATTACGTGGGTTTCTATTATGGTCAAAAATAACCTCCTGATAGAGGTCGCGTAAATCATCAAACATGGTGTTCTCAATTTGTTAGTTTTGCGTATTAGCCAAAGATTTCTATCAATGATTCTATACCATTGATTAAAACGTCGACTTCTTCTTTAGTATTGTACATGGCAAAAGAAGCTCTTGCAGTGGCTGGTACTTCAAAAAAGTCCATAACCGGCATGGCGCAATGATGCCCTGCACGTATTGCAATCCCCAGGCTATCCAACATGGTACCAATATCATGCGGGTGAATTTTATCCAGGACAAAAGATAGAATAGCACCCTTTTCCTGTGCCTCACCAATCAAGCGTAAACCTTTAATCTGCTTTGCTTTTACAGTCGCATAGTTCAGTAACTCGGCTTCATAAGCTGCAATATTATCCATTCCGATGTCATTGAGGTAATCAATGGCTGCACCTAATCCGATGACATCTGCAATACTCGGCGTACCCGCTTCAAATTTATAAGGGAGCGCATTATATTCGGTTTCTTCGAAGGTGACTTTACGAATCATATCACCTCCACCCTGATACGGCGGCATGGCTTCTAACAAGGCCTGCTTGCCATACATTACACCGATACCCGATGGCGCGTACAGCTTATGCCCGGAAAACACATAAAAATCACAATCTAATGCCTGCACATCAACCGCCATATGCGGAATAGCCTGCGCACCATCTAATAAAACCGGGATATTTTTTGCTTTAGCAGCCGCAATAATCTTTTCAACTGGATTCACTGTGCCTAATGCATTAGACATATGCACCACTGAAACCAATCTGGTTTTATCCGTAATTAATTTTTCAAACTCGGCATAAATCAATTCACCTTGTAAATTGATCGGTGCGACTTTTAGTATGGCTCCTGTCTCAGCACAGAGCATTTGCCAAGGCACAATGTTTGAGTGATGCTCCATCGCGGTAATCAGAATTTCATCGCCCGCTTTAATATTGCTTTTGCCAAAAGTTTGCGCGATTAAGTTAATTGCTTCGGTTGCACCACGCACAAATACAATTTCCTTCGTGCTTTGCGCATTGATAAAGTCCTTAACTTTTTCCCTGGCCCCTTCGTAGCGATCCGTCGCTTTCACACTTAAGGTATGTACTCCACGATGCACATTGGCATATTCATGGCTATAACAATGTACTATGCTATCAATCACCTGCTGCGGCTTTTGACAGCTTGCAGCATTATCCAGATAGACTAAAGGTTTATTACGAATTTTCTCTTGTAAAATAGGAAAATCAGCACGAATTTTTTCGATGGGAAATGTTGTCATATTGTATCTAAGTGTTTTGTAGGTTGGGTTAGGTTTTTTATTGCAATGCATGAAAAAACTAACCCAACCTACATTTAACGTGTTAATTAGGGCTTAAAGCCAGTTATGCTGTATACCTACCTGGGGGAAACGTATTAATAGTTGCTCCAACACTTGATCATGTAAATCTGCTAATTTAATCTTTTCCACCATTTCATTAGCAAAGGCAAAGGTCAGCATATTTCTTGCTGTTTGCTTATCCACACATCGCGACTGTAAATAGAAAATAGATTGCTCATCTAATTGCCCAACCGTGACTCCATGTGCGCATTTAACATCATCCGCATAAATTTCCAGTTGCGGCTTGGTATCGACTTCTGCATCATCAGAAAGTAGCAGATTACGGTTATTCATCATCGAATCGGTTTTTTGTGCCTGCTCTGCAACCAGTACGCGTCCCTGAAAAACACCTTTTGCTCGCTGATTTAACACACCTTTATATAGCTCATGACTAATAGCATGTGGCTGTAAATGATTTATACGCGTATGATTATCTATATGCTGACGCTTAACACCTAAGTATAAACCGTTCAAATCACATTCAGCCGCCTGATTAAGATCAGTATGGATATCGTTACGCGCTAGCAGTCCGCCAAAAGCGAAATTGTGATGCGTAAAGCGACTATCTCGCGCCTGTTTAACGTAAGTGCCACCAAAATGATAAGCTTTCTCGCCTTCCATCTGCAGCTTATACAGGGTTAAATCCGCATTCTGCGCAAGAGAGACTTCCATAACTGCTGCAGAACAGTAGGCTTCTTCACAGCCCACAAAAGTTTCCAGCACTTTTGCCTCGGCAGATTCTTCTAATACGATAATGTCCCGGGTATTAGCCATAAAACCAGCTTGGGTAACGACATGCAGGATTTGTATAGGCCTTGTCAATACTTGTTTAGCAGGTACGTGAAGAAATAAGCCATCGCTAAACCACGCGGTATTAAAAGCAACAAAGCCATGCTCTTTGGCAGCAACTGCCTGAGAAAAATAGCTTTCCAGTAGCTCAGCTTTTTGCTCCAGGGCATTAGCCATATTCATGACTGTAACTGAATCCGGCACACCATCTAGCATCGATAATGATGCCGAGAAATGACCATCAACTAGGACAACAGACCAGGCATCTGCCAGCAAATGCTGATTGAGGCTGTCGATGTCAATTGCACCAATTTCTGTACTTGTCGCTGGTGAAAAAAGTTTTTTCTCTATGGCAGAAACATTGGTATAACGCCACGCTTCCTCTCTTAACGACGGAAAACCGTGTGCTGAAAATTGCTGAGCTGCATCCTGTCTTAATAATCTTAACCAGGCGACCGATTGCCCTGGCAATGCATCTGCAAATTTTGCATATTCGGCGGGGTATTGACTAATGATTTGATCAGCACTCATTATGCAACCTGCTCTTCTACCCAACGATAACCCTTTGCTTCCAGCTCCAAAGCCAGTTCAGGACCACCTGATTTGACAATTTTCCCATCCGCTAAAACATGCACGATATCAGGCTTGATATAATCCAGAAGACGCTGATAGTGGGTGATCATCAAAAAGGAACGGTCTTCAGCACGTAAAGAATTCACGCCAGCTGCAACAACTTTTAGGGCATCAATATCCAGCCCCGAGTCGGTTTCATCCAAAATACATAAACTCGGTTCTAAAATAGCGGCCTGTAATATTTCATTACGCTTTTTCTCACCGCCCGAAAAACCTTCGTTCACTGAACGATATAAAAACTTTTCATCCATTTCTAATAATTTAACCTTGTCTTTTACTAAGGTTAAAAAATCCATCGCATCGACTTCGGGCAAACCCTTATGCTTACGAATGGCGTTTAAAGCCGCTTTCATAAGATAAATATTGCTTACTCCAGGAATCTCTACCGGGTATTGAAACGCTAAAAACACACCTTTACGTGCTCTTTCATCAGGCTCCAGGTCTAATAGATTCTCCCCTTGATAAGTGACGTTTCCTGCAGTGACAGTGTAACCTGACTTTCCGGACAAGACATGAGACAGCGTGCTCTTACCCGCGCCATTAGGTCCCATAATCGCATGTACTTCCCCTGCTTTAATCTGCAGGTTAAGACCTTTAAGAATAGGCTTATCGCCTACATTGACATGAAGATTTTCTATGCTAAGCATTTATTATTTACCTGATATATTTTTAAACTGTGTCTGCTTCTACCGCGCTACATTGGGAAGCAGAGAAAACTTTAACCCACCGAACCTTCCAGGCTAATCCCCAATAAAGCCTGTGCCTCAACGGCAAATTCCATGGGTAATTCTTTGAAGACACTCTTGCAAAAACCATTAACGATCATCGACACAGCATCTTCGGCAGATAAGCCACGCTGTTGACAGAAAAACAACTGGTCTTCACTAATTTTAGAGGTTGTTGCTTCATGCTCAACTTGTGCCGAAGGTTGCTTCACTTCGACATAAGGAAAAGTATGTGCGCCACATTTATCGCCCACTAATAACGAGTCGCACTGAGTATAATTACGCGCACCTATTGCTGCTTTACCCACTTTAACCAGGCCGCGATAGGTATTTTGCGAACGCCCTGCCGAGATCCCTTTTGCAATTATGGTACTACGCGTGTTTTTACCGACATGGATCATCTTGGTTCCGGTGTCAGCCTGTTGCAGATTATTGGTGAGTGCAACTGAATAAAATTCACCAATAGAGTTATCACCTAATAAAACACAGCTCGGATATTTCCAGGTGATCGCAGAACCTGTTTCAACCTGGGTCCAGGAAACTTTTGAATTTGCACCCCGACATTCAGCACGCTTGGTAACAAAATTATAAATTCCACCGACGCCATTTTCATCGCCCGGGTACCAGTTTTGTACCGTTGAATATTTAATCTCCGCATTATCCATGACAACCAGCTCTACGACCGCTGCATGCAATTGATTTTCATCGCGCATCGGTGCAGTACAGCCTTCCAGATAACTGACATGACTATCTTCATCTGCAATAATCAAGGTGCGCTCAAACTGTCCGGTATTGGCCGCATTAATTCTAAAGTAAGTGGACAATTCCATCGGACATCGAACGCCCTTGGGGATATACACAAAAGAACCATCGGTAAATACCGCTGCATTTAAAGCGGCAAAAAAGTTATCGCCGGATGGAACGACCGTACCTAAATACTGTTTAACTAATTCGGGATGCTCTTGCAGGGCTTCTGAAATCGGGCAAAAGATTACCCCGGCATCTTTTAATTTGCCTTTAAACGTTGTCGCCACCGAGACGCTATCGAATACAGCATCCACTGCGACACCTGCCAGGCGCTCTTGCTCATCGAGTGGAATACCTAGTTTCTTATAGGTCTCCAGTAATTCCGGGTCTATTTCATCCAGACTTTGCGGCTTATCTGAATCTTTTTTAGGGGCTGAATAATAACTAATTGACTGGTAATCAATGGGGGTTATATTTAGCTGCGCCCAATTAGGTTCAGTCATAGTCTGCCAATGTCGGAATGCTTTTAAGCGATAGTCCAACATAAATTCTGGCTCACCTTTAATCGCTGAAAGTTTTGCGATCACTTCTTCATCTAACCCAGGTGGGAATGTATCCACCTCCAGTTCGGTGACAAAGCCTTCTTTATACTTTTGACTAATCAGGTTATCAATTTCTTGTGCGCTTGTTGACATAAATACTCTTTATCTATTTAAACGATACAAACTGGCCACGGGCACAGTAATTTCTTGAGGAGCTTTAACAGGTAGTAACATATCAGCTAAGGTCACCGACTCCAGCGCTTGCTGAATAGTTTGATTGACTATTCGCCAGTTATTACCAATCTGACAACCAGAAACTTGGCCACAACTACCTTCCTGCGTACTGCATTCGGTTAAGGCTATCGGCCCTTCTAGCGCGGCAATTACTGATGCGACAGTAATTTTCTCAGGTGGTTGAACTAAAGCGTAGCCCCCTTTCGCACCACGAATAGAACTTAATACCTCTGCCTTAAGCAGTAATTTTAAAATTTTGCTCACCGTGGGTAAAGCAATACCCGTTGCCCTTGAGATCTCCAAAGCAGCGTGAATCTGAGTTTGACTTTTTGCCATAAAACTCAGTATCACCGTTGCATAGTCAGTCAATTTAGCCAGACGTAACATGTGTACTCCTACAATTTAGGACAATTTTAGTCCTCTTTAATTCCATAGTAAATAGCTTGGTTATTATTTTTATCATTCTAACTGTCCATTCCAGTACCCGCCATACTGCTTTCTATAGAGTTCAACTGCATTGTTTGCATTACCTCCGCCCACGCTAATGGCACCTGTCTCGCCGGTAATATAGTATATTGCATTAATGGCCTTATAGCGCGTTATTACTGCAACATGTGGAAAACCAAAGCGATTCGGAGAATCTGCCGGGATTAAAATAATAGCCGGGTTTACCAATGCCAGAAATGCGCTACTAGAGGATGTTTTACTCCCATGATGTGGCGCAATTAATATATCTGCTGCTAAAGTGCGACCGGCATGATTGACTAAATAGTTTTCTGCTGCCCGCTCAATATCACCCGTTAGCAGCACACTCGTGTGTAATGTCTGGATACGCAAAACACAGGAATTATCATTTTCATTTTGAAACATTTGCTTAGGCGGTGACAAGAACTGAAAGCTTACCTGGTCCCATTGCCACATATATCCTGCATAGCATTGCGTTGCATTATAATCTGCTAATTGTTCTGGAACACTACTGAACACTTGCCGTACTGGAATTGAACTTAACAATGCCCTGGCACCGCCGATATGATCATTATCAGCATGACTGATAACTAACTGATCCAGGCTAGTGATATGCCGATAATACAACAAAGGCAAAACCACATTCTTGCCCATATCAAATTTATCTGAAAATTTCGCCCCCGTATCAAATACCAAAGCGTGTTCAGTAGTTTCAACCAACACTGACAAGCCCTGGCCTACATCCAGCAGGGTTAAGTTTATTTCACCCTGCTCTGGCTTATCGGGCTTAATTAAAACAACCGGCAATAGTAACAGCATTCCCAGAAACCGCCCTGGAATCCCTTTAGGCGCTAATAGTAGCAATACTCCAAGCATAGCCAATAGCATTTGCCATACCTGCGGTTTAGGGTGAACAATACTCGCCATGGGAAAATTGACTAGATATTCTAATACTTGCCATAAAACCTGTAAAACCTGATCAACCAACTGCAACAACAAATTGGCTATATCAGGTGCAATCTGCAATAAAGCAAGTGCTAACAAGGACATTGGCACGACTAAAAAGCTGACGACAGGTACGGCAAGCATATTTGCAACCGGCGCGATAAACGAAATTCGCTGGAAGAAAAATAGTAATGCCGGCAACAAACTCAATGCCACAACGGCATTTATTTTCAGACTACTTAAGAGATGATGCTTCCGACCTAAACGAGCCGCCAGTACATAAACAATACAAAAAACTGCCAGAAATGATAAATAAAACCCAGCTGAAAGTGCTGCCATAGGATCTAGCAACAACACAGTCAATAAAGCCAGAGCAAAAATATTTAGCGTTTTCACATGCCTACGCGTGATAATGGTCAGCATCACTACACCCAGCATAATCAAAGCGCGCTGGGTTGGAATGGAAAAACCCGCAAGTGCAGCATAGAACAGTGCCGCAATAAAGGCGAAGCAAGCCGCAACCTGTGGCGCTGAGTAGTAGTTCGAGGGTAATCGCAACCAGCATTTAAACACTAGCCAATACACCATTCCGGCGACTAATCCGATATGCAGCCCAGAAATTGCCATTAAATGGTTAGTGCCACTATTAGAAAGTACTTGCCATTGACGCACCGATATCTGACTTTTATCGCCGATACTCAGTGCTTTGATCAAAGCCAGGCTTGCCGGGCTGATATCTTGCTGCGCTAATAAATCTGCAAGTTTTTGGCGTATAACTGAAATACTCGTCCAGGCAGATTTTGTTGCCAATAATCGCGCCGTTTCTGCTTGCCGGACATAACCAGTCGCACCGATATGCCGGATAAATAACCATTTCTCGTAATCAAAACCACCCGGGTTAAGTGTGCCATGCGGCTGCTTTAATTTGACATAAAATTGCCAGCTCTGGCCTGCGCTAATTGTTTGCTCAGGATAATACCAGCTTAAGCGTAATTTATCGGGTAAAGGCAGAGCTGCCTTTTTTAGCTGAAAGTCAAAGCGTACGCGGCGGGCATTATATTCAGGTAAGCCGATAATATCGCCCTGAATTAAGAACTCTTGACCTTGTAGCTCAGAGCTTAATTGAGTGGATAAATAATGATTAGCAGTAACGCTGGCATACACGATGCCAGAAAGAAAAAATGCAATTCGCCAATATTTTAAATAAGCCGCAAAAATGGCTAATATAAACGCCAAGGTGATTAATAGACCGCTAGGCAGCATGCTCCATTGCTGACTAAGAAACACCCCTAGAAAAAAGGATAGAACAGATAAGAACATATCTTGTACACCCTATCATATAACCATACTTAATAACCATACTTAATAACCATACGTAGTTTAAGTAGATTAAAACTGTACGCGTCAGCATTATTAGAAAAATCAGCAAGCCATGGCAACTTAAAATGAATACTAAAACCTGCTACACTTAAGGACCATCTATATTAATGGATTTCATTCATCATGCCAAAAAAGATAATAAAAAAGTACATGCCGTCCCCTGAGTCCATTAAGGAAAATAAAAATCTGCAATTTTTAGGTGATAAATTACACGACCCGAATCTTTGGCATTTAAACAGACGCTCTGTCGCAGCCGCTTTTGCTGTCGGCCTTTTTGTCGCCTGGATTCCCACTCCCGGACAAATGATAATCTCCGCCGTTATGGCGCTGTTTTTCCGTGCTAATCTACCTATTTCTGTTGCATTAGTTTGGGTAACCAACCCCTTAACCATGCCCCCGATGTTTTATTTTGCCTATCGCCTGGGATTATGGACGCTAAACCAGCCCTCGCCTGCTGATGATTTTGAGCTCTCCGTGGAAAGTATCACTGCAAGTCTGAGTGATATAGGCGGTCCTTTTCTATTTGGCTGCCTGATCCTGGGTATTATTTCAGCAACCATAGGCTATTTTGGCATGCGCTGGTTTTGGCGCTGGCATGTTGTCAATCAATGGCGTGAACGTTCGAAAAGATAAAAAGTGGGCTAGTGTGCGACTTAAACTTCAAAGTTCCGCTATAAATCTAGCCCTTAAACTCTGCTATTATTCGACAATCATTCCATCAGCCATATGCAACACTCTATCCATACGCCCTGCCAAATCCGCATCATGCGTCACAATCAAAAAACTAATCTGTAACTCTTGATTCAGCTCTTGCATGAGCTGATAAATACTTTCAGCTGTCTTACTATCCAAATTACCTGTCGGCTCATCTGCCAATATACACTTAGGCTTATTAATTAATGCCCTGGCGATTGCAACCCTCTGTCTTTCACCACCCGATAGCTCTCCTGGTTTATGTTTGACTCGATGATCTAAACCGACCCGCTGCAGAATTTCTTCTGCGGCTCGTTTAGCCTCTGCAATTGAGCTACCGCCAATCAAGGCAGGCATCGTGACATTTTCTAAAACAGTAAATTCACCTAACAGATGATGAAACTGATAAATAAAGCCCAAAGAGCGATTTCTTAATTTAGCCAATTTTGCCTGGCGTACTTTTTTTAAATTCACGCCATCTAGAATCACCTCGCCGCTACTGGGCTTATCAAGCCCCCCCAGCAAATGCAGCAAGGTACTTTTACCTGAGCCTGAAGCCCCCATTATGGCAATTCTTTCTCCCTCAGCAACGGAAAAGTCTACGTCTTTTAAAACCTCGACATTTAGATTACCTTGCTTGAATCGTTTACTTAATTTATGGCATTGTAGAATTTTATGATCACTCATAGCGCAACACCTCCGCTGGATTAACTTGCGAAGCTTGCCACGCAGGATATATAGTCGCTAGCAGTGACAACACGAAGGCAACGCTGGCTATAACATAGACATCCAGCCAAACTAGCTTGGAAGGTAAACTACTAATATAATAAACATCAGCAGCCATAAAATTAACGCCAAAAAACTCTTCTATTGCCGGCACGATAGTTTCAACATTCAAGGCCAGTAAAACTCCGCCTACAGTCCCCAGAGTAGTACCGATCAAGCCGATAATCGCGCCTAAAACGATAAAAATATTCATCACCGCCATGGGTGTTAAACCCTGAGTTTTTAAAATAGCAATATCCCCACGCTTATCGGTTACTACCATCACGAGAGTGGAAACAATATTAAAAGCAGCAACAGCAACAATTAATAATAAAATAATAAACATTACCCGTTTTTCAGTTCTAATCGCCTGAAAGAAGTTGCTATGTGCCTGCGTCCAGTCACTAACAAAGTAATCACCATGTAACTTACGGGCTAATTCATATGAAATTTCTGGCGCATTAAACAAATCATCCAGCTTTAAGCGCAAGCCTGACACATTTTTCTCCATACGAAACAATTTTGCTGCATCATCGATATGAATAATAGCCATATTGCGGTCGTATTCATACATGCCGACCTCAAAAATACCGCTAACAGTAAAGCGGCGTAGTCGTGGAATAATACCGGCAGGCGTTGAATTTACCTGTGGACTGATCACAGTAACCTTATCCCCAACCCGGGCGCCTAAATAGCTCGCCAGTTCAGAACCAAGAACAATTCGATATTTTCCCGCTTGCAGGTTATTGAGTTCACCGCGCTTCATTTTCTCGCCTACTTCTGACACTGCAGACTCCTGATCCGGCATAATACCGCGTAGCAAAGTTCCGCTGACTCTACGTCCGGCATTCACCATCACCTGACCACGAACAAAGGGAGCCGCACCTTCAACATGCGGCAGGTCTTTAACCTGAGCCTTTAAATCCTGCCAGTCAGCCAGTTCGCCACCACGACCGGTAATCGTTGAGTGTGCCGTCATACCCAGGATCCGCTGGCGTAACTCGTCTTCAAAACCATTCATCACCGATAACACGGTAATCAATGCAGTCACACCTAATGCGATGCCCAGGACCGAGGTTAAAGTAATAAAGGAAATAAACTGGGTGCGGCGTTTTGCGCGCGTATAGCGCAATCCGATATAGATAGTAAGAGGTTTAAACATAGAATGTATTTAAGAAAGAAAAAAGCGTGCAGGGTTTATTTACAGTTGGGACATAAGCCATATAAATACAAACTATGATCGGTCAGATCATAGCCCAGCCCCTTAGCAATCAGGTTCTGTCGGTCCTCAATGATATCATCGGTGAACTCGTCTACTTGCCCGCATTTCACACAAACCAAATGATCATGGTGCTGACCTTTATTGAGCTCAAAAACCGAATTCCCTCCTTCAAAATGGTGTCGTGATACCAGCCCCGCCGCTTCAAATTGAGTTAATACGCGATAAATCGTGGCCAAGCCAATTTCTTCATTTTCACTTAATAAAATCTTATAAACCTGCTCTGCATTCAAGTGGTGCTCATTGGTCTCCCGCTCCATAATTTCCAGAATCTTCATTCGTGGCAGGGTTACTTTTAAACCAACATCTCGCAATTCTTGTGTTTCCACTATGCATTTACTCCTTAAAATATAATTTATACGTCAATAAAGGCGCATATAATGATCCATTGTAAAGCTTTTCGGACAAAAGAAAAAAATATTGTTTGCCTGCATTTTTTAGTTTTACACGAAAACATCCGGTATGATTACGTTCAGAAAAACAACCTAACAATTGAAAAATATACGCAACCCAATGCTGCACACGCTACGCCTAATAACTTTTTTAACAGCAACTGCCTTGCTATCTGCCTGTTCCACGCTGGCTATTGATGTCCCTTTGGTCTACAAAATTGATATCGACCAGGGTAATGTGATCGATCAGAATATGGTCGATCAACTACGCCCAAATATGACTAAGCGGCAAGTTATCTATGTATTAGGTTCGCCTTTATTAACCGACCCTTTTACTCACAACCGCTGGGATTACATCTATTCCGTACAACCTGGAGGCGAGGATAGGCTGCAAGATCGTTTAGCACTCTATTTTGCCGGAGATAACCTGATTCATGTGGAAGGTAATTTAACGCCAGACTTGAATCCAGCAACACCACCGTCGACAGAAACAACAATTGAAGCGCCTAAGCGAGATCTAAAACGAACATTATATCAAATGATCGCTGACGTATTTAGGGTGGTCGAGAGGTAAGTAATACACACCGAGAATATCGCTAACGCCCTTGTTTAACCGCCCGCTGTCGCCGCGCTTCCATGGGGGCAATCGCCAGACTTCGATAAATCTCAACGCGATCATTTTCTTGTAAGCGTGTACTCAAAAGACAAACCCGGCTAAAAATGCCCACTTTATTTTTCGCCAGATCAATTTCAGGAAACTGCCTGATAATATCTGCTAATTCGATTGCCTGTTCTACAGTACAGGATTCGTCTACCTGCAATGCAACAATCACTTGCTTATCAGACCTGGCATAAGCGACTTCAATATTCAATAACTCAACACTAATATATTTGTTTGGCACGCTCAGTAAAAGACGTCACCATGGTATTACAAATTTGATTAAATACCGCGCCAAAGGCAAAGTTCGCCAAAACACCGTTTATTTGAAATTCCAGGTCCAGGGAAATTTTACTGGCATCCTCGCGTAACGGCATAAAGTTCCATACCCCGTCTAATGATGAAAAAGGACCATCTAACAAAGAAACCGTGATGCGCCCGCCTTCATCATTGACATTGCGGGTCGCAAAAGAATTTTTAAAGCCCCCTTTAGCAATCTGCAGTTCTGCCTCAACCACATTCCCTTCACGACTAATAATCCGACTGCCGGTACACCAGGGAAGAAATTCAGAATACGCTTCTATATCGCTGACTATGTCATACATTGCATGCGCCGAATATTTAACTAACGCACTTTTATTGACCGTAGTCATTAGCTAAATACTCCAAGCACATGCAAGAACACAATGAATACAGCGGCAGGAGCAACATAACTGACCAGAAATTTCCAGAGATCAAATAAGCGATCATCTCCTAGATCCAATTCTTCTTTGCTATCTTTGCTTAACATAACTCTGCCCGCAAACAGAGCGATAAAAAACCCACCTAAAGGAAGCATTAAGTTTGCTGTCAGAAAATCCAGGCTTTCGAAAATTGTAGCGCCAAAAAAAGTGACATCAGACCAATTATTAAACGAGAATACGGTACCCAGACCCAGTAGCCAAGTTAAAAACCCCATCACTACGCAGGCTTTTTTGCGTTCAATATCGTAGTGTTCTACACACCAGGCAACAGCAGGCTCAATTAATGAAATGGCCGAAGACAATGCGGCGAAAACCAATAAGACAAAAAACAACAGGCCAAATAACCAGCCCCCAGTCATATTTCCAAAGGCGATCGGTAAAGTCTGAAAAATTAAACCAGGTCCAGACCCCACCTCTAAACCATTAGCAAAGACGATAGGAAAAATAGCAATACCCGCCAATAGCGCCACTAGCGTATCAGCCCCAGCGATAAGAATCGTTGTTTTAGCAATAGAAATACCCTTGGGTAAATAAGAGCCGTATACCATAATCGCCCCCATCCCTAGACTAAGAGTAAAAAAAGCATGCCCCATAGCCGTTAACACACTGGCCCCAGTAATTTCACTAAAGTCTGGCTTAAACATAAATTCCAAGCCCTGCAAATACGCCCCAGTAGTCATGGCATAAGCAACTAATAGCATTAAGAGAATAAATAAGCCGGGCATCAAAAACCGTACCGCCTTTTCCAGTCCCCCTTGCACTCCACGAGCAACAACAGCCATGGTTGCCACCATAAATACAGTATGCCAGAAAATCTGCACCCCAGGACTTGCCTGTAAATCAGCAAAAAGATTATTAATCTCTAGCGCACTTTGACCTGAAAAACTCCCGGTAAAGGCCTTTACTACATAAGCCATGGACCATCCGGCTATAACGCTGTAATAAGATAAAATAAAAAAACCGGCAATAACCCCTAACCAGCCCAGATAATGCCAGTTAGTATTTGCTCCGGCTTCTTTGGTAAGCACTTTCAGGGTATTAATCGGGCTTTGTCTGCCTCGCCGTCCCATCATCGTTTCGGCAATCATAATGGGAATTCCAATTGCCGCAACACAAATCAAATAAATAATAACGAAGGCACCGCCACCGTTTTCACCGGTAATATAAGGGAATTTCCAGATATTACCTAAGCCGACTGCTGAACCAGTTGCAGCAAGTATAAATGCAAAACGTGAAGACCATTCACTATGAATAGATTGATTTGTATCTGCCATTAAGCTACCTACAGGTTAGAAAAATTCAATTTTAACGGTAAATTAAAGTAAAATACCGACTTTAAGGTATAGAGTATTGTATTGTCTTTTATTTAATACAATCGGCATAAAACCTTAGGGCATGAATAAAAGACAGATAACTTTGTGCATTATACATTTTACCTCCCTATTAAAAAATAGAATTGGACCACTATGGCTGGAAAAAAATCCAAAAAAAATAAAGCAAACGATAATACCATTGCAAAAAATCGTTATATTTCACACGAATACTTTATCGAAGAACGCTTTGAAGCAGGACTTGTTCTGGAAGGCTGGGAAGTCAAAAGTATGCGTGAAGGAAAAGTCCAATTAAAGGAAAGTTATGTGTTTGTGAAAAATGGCGAAGTATGGATCTCCGGGATGCATATATCTGCACTTAACTCTGCATCTACGCATATCACTCCATTCGCAACAAGAGTGCGAAAACTACTTTTAAACCGCCTGGAAATTAACAAACTAATTGGTAATGTCGAGCGCAAAGGCTATACCCTGGTACCTACTTTTCTATACTGGAAAAACAACCGAGTCAAATTAGAAATCGGCCTGGCAAAAGGTAAAAAACTGCACGATAAACGGGCAACCGAAAAAGACCGTGACTGGCAACGCGAAAAAGCACGTAACTTAAAGCTAAACTGAGTCTTGGCAAGCATGACACACCCCCCAAGCTACTCGATAGTAATCATAGTGTACTGCTAATCATAGATATACAAACTAAACTCATCAGCGCTATGCCGGATAATGCTGCACAGGCTATGCTAGAAAACACGCAGCGATTGATGACTGCGGCTAACTTGCTCGACATCCCCATTCTGGTTGCTGAATAATATCCCAAGGGCTTAGGCACCTGGAAACAAAAATCCTACCCAAATATTGGACGCTTATTTATTTCCAGGTGCCTTATGTAGTACAGTTGAATGCGTGAGCAGCGCTCTAAACCATAACAGCGTTATTATTGAGAAAACCAGCTTCTCTTGCTGTGCTGCGGATAGCTTTATTTCCGCATTACATAAAACCGCGCGCAAGCAAATTATTATCGTCGGACAGGAAGCCCATGTCTGTGTATTACAAACGGCACTGGACCTGATTAAGCTAGGCTTTCAAGTACATATCGTAGAAGATGCGGTCTGTTCTCAAAAAACAGAGCATAAAACAAATGCCCTGCAACGGTTGCAGCACTATAGCGCAATCAATAGTAATTTTGAATCGGTTATATTTGAATGGCTGAAAGATTCTCAGCACGAACACTTTTCAACGATCAGCAAACTACTACGCTAACAAGCAAAATAACAACCTTTGTAGGGCGCGACTTCAGGTTGCCTTAACTAGCCTTTGCAGTAGTAGCGGGCTAAAGCCACTCACTACAAAGCATAACAAAAAAACTCATATCCATTCACTAACTTATATCTTATGTCTCTAAATACATTTATCAGCAGCGTAAAATCAAACCAGCCTGTCAGCTTTGATGAAACCATGGCTATCATCAATGAATTTTACACATACACACCCACAACTTTTACCAACGGCTTAGGCGATCAGACGGTGATTAATGCCGCCGGTAGCAACGAAGGCTCTTGTAAAATTTTTGCCTTTGCCCAGCTTAATCAACTTGACCAACAGCAGACCTTAGAATTGTTTGGTGAACATTATCAGGATGTTCTACAAGATCCCGACGGTAGCAGCCATCAGAATATTAGAAAATTTATGCACTCTGGCTGGACAGGTATCCAGCTGGCTAACCCTGATGCGCTAGTCATTAAATAGTCCTGAAATAAGCATGCCTAAACAAGTAGACTACCTGATTATCGGCCAGGGACTAGCAGGTAGTTTACTCAGCTGGGAATTAATTCAACAGGGTTCTAGCATCCTGTTGATTGATAACCAACAAACAAGCGCGTCTCAAATTGCAGCAGGACTCATCAATCCCATCACCGGAATGCGCTTAGTCAAGAGCCGTGACATCGCCACTCTGCTCCCTTGTGCAACACAAACCTACCAGGAACTAAGCCTGTTTTTCAAACAGGATTTTTATATCGAAAAACCCATGTTGCGCATTTTGCGCAATGAAAAAGAAGCTCATAAATTTCATCAGCGCATCCAAAATCAAGACTACCGTCATTATCTACAAACAGAATTAAGGCCCGCAACTGAATCAATTCAAGCGCCCCTGGGCATGATGCAGCAAAAACAGACAGGCTATCTATTAACGCAAAAATTACTAAGCTGCCTGAAAAACTTTCTGCAAGAAAAACAGTCTTATCGAGCCACTCAGTTTGAATATCAGGATCTACAGATAAATAATGGTGTCCATTGGCAAGACATTAGCGCAAAAAAAATTATCTTTTGTGAAGGATATCAGGCAATCCATAACCCCTGGTTTAACTATTTACCCTTTCAATTAGCAAAAGGGGAAATATTAACCCTGACCGCCAAACAAATACTACCGTCAACCATGTTAAATTATGGACACTGGTTCATCCCGCTAAATAAATATCAATTCCGTACCGGGGCAACATTTGATAGCATTAATCTCAATACTACCCCTACCATTGCCGGAAAAAATAGTTTAATTGCTACCCTAACCCAAATACTGCCATCACTCGACTCAGCCACCCTTAGCTCTCACCAGGCCAATATCCGCCCGACCACTCTGGATAAAGCACCCTTTATTGGACTACATCCCGAACATCCAAACCTAGCTATTTTTAATGGTTTTGGCGCAAAAGGCAGTTTGCAAATTCCTTATTACAGTAAGCACTTTGTCCAGAATTTATTAAATAAGCGCCCAATTACAGCTGAGGTTGACTGCCGCCGCCATGCTTTAAAAACTTGAAATGCTCACCAACCGGTATAGCTTAGTCTGCTGTTGCAGCTGGAAAGAAACAACGACTTATAGGAGGAACATGCCCATCCAGTAATTTGGTTAGTATCGTTCCGCTTCCTGTCACTGCACCTATAGCTAAACGTGTCCCCGTGGATACGCTATCTCCTCCGCTACTATCTCCCTGTACACCACAATACTGATCAAAAAATTCACGATCACAATCAGCCGGACCGATAAACTGAAATCCAATCTGAGCTGAGGCTGCTATAGGGCAGGAACAGACGACCTCATCTTCACTAACCGCCCCTAAAAAAGGCCAACTTGTACCTGCCGTGCCTTTGAAACACAGCCCGCCATCACATTGAGCCGATAAATTACCAGCACCTGGACAGGTATAAATGGCAAGTGCCCCTGGACCTTCATAATCCTTTTTCAGTTGCTCTGGAGAAGAGAAAGTACTAACAAGAAAATCACCTTTACCAGAGACTTTCATAAGATCACAAACATCTCCTGCAATGGGACCGGGTGCCGGCGGTGTATTTTTGGTGTAGAAAAAGGGGAGTGAAATACTTTTCCCTAGCTTCTGCTCACACTTGCAATAAGCCACATTATCAATGGTAAAGCACTGTGCTGCCGCGCAAAGAGCGTATTCCTGAGGTTGATCTGTCTCAGCATCAGGGCAAATCTTGAACACAGCAGGTCGACCATTCCAGACTTCCAGACCCAATTCTTGAGCCTCTACCCGTTCCTCAGCCGTTAATTGTTGTTGCGCTTGAATGAGCGGTGAAAACAGCACACTTACACAAATAAACATAGCAATCTTAAGTCCTAACAAAAACATCTTCATATCCATCACCTTAATCAACTAAAAAATAATATATCCTGAATTCGTATAATAATGCTAGCTATACAGAATAATCAAGGCTCTATCTTAATCTAGGGAAATATTTGTCTGGACAGTGGGGGTCACTTTAATGTACCGATTGAAATTGGTACATCAGGTGAAAAAGGTCACCAATCAGGTTGGGATAGTGTTGCTAATTTAGCCACATCTCCAGATGGTAAATTGATTATCATTGAAGATCACAAACCATCTGATATCTGATTTACAGGTAAAGACCATAATCAAGATGGCCTGGCTGATGCGGCTTGGTTATTTGGTTCGTTAACTGATCCAGGCGCTGAAGGCACGGGCATTTACTTTAGTAAAGATCCTAAAAAAATGTTTGTTAATATTCAGCATTCTGTTAAACCAGATGGTGATGCATCATGGGCAACTACTAAACACTAAGCACAGTTGCAAAAAAAGGGCTACTCTTGTTAAGAGCAGCCCTTTTTTATTTTCGGCTTATAGTACTTTAAATCTGGACTGATAATAATAGAAAAGTTTTCACAGTGGTAAAAGAGTCACACAAAAATTGAGCTTTACGATTTTCAATCGGTATGGCCCCTTTTGTTTCTCTTTTTTGTAAAAAATTAAATACAACAACTTAGAATTTAACTATAAAACTCTAAGTTGTTTAACGGCTATTACCTAATTTATTTAGCCCAAGAATTTTTATGGAATTCTAAATGCGAATTGATAAAAGTAGAGATAAAGTAATAGCTGTGATCATATCCCTCTCTAAAATTAACACTCAGCACTTGCTTCTGTTCAGCGCAGCAGTCTGAAAAATTATCCGTTAACAATTCTTTTTCTAAGAACTCATCTGCTTGGCCTTGGTCAATTAAAATTGAGTGAGGGTGTTTATGGTCAGATTTTATTAGCTCACAAGCATCATATTGTGCGTATTCTGATTTGTCACTTAAGTAGCCAGCAAATGCCTTTTGTCCCCAAGGGCAGTTCATGGGATTAACGATCGGTGAGAATGCAGAAATAGATGCAAATTGTGTCGGTAAAGTTAAACCTAAAACAAGTGCACCATGCCCACCCATAGAATGACCTGAAATAGATATTTTAGTTTTATCTATTTTAAAGTTCTTCGTTAATACATCTATAATTTCTTTAGAAATATAATCAAACATCTTGTAATGTTGATCATAACCCTCAGTCGTTGCATTTAGATAAAAACCAGCCCCTGAACCAAAATCCCAAGATTCATGCTCTTCGGGAAGGTCTAATCCTCTAGGCGATGTGTCTGGGCAAATAACCATCATGTTATTTTCAGATAAATACTTTTGAGCACTTGCTTTAGTGATGAAGTTTTCTTCATTACATGTTAAGCCTGACAACCAAATCAAACAACCGTCAGGCTTATTACCTGGCGGCATGTAAACTGAGAAATTCATTTTAGTTGTAGTGATTTCTGAGTCATGCTGATAAAAAGCAGTTTCTCCGTCAAACGACTTATTCGCTTTTAATTTTTCTATATTCACAATATTTCCTTATTTATCAAAAATGATGACTGAGCGAATTGCTTTGCCGTCGTGCATATAATCAAAAGCTGTATTGATTTCTTCTAGAGGCATAGTAAATGTTACAAAGTCATCAAGATTAATATCCCCAGACATGTATTTATCAACATAACCAGGTAGTTCTGTTCTACCTTTAACTCCACCAAATGCAGAACCTTTCCAGACTCTACCTGTTACTAGTTGAAAGGGGCGGGTAGATATTTCTTTTCCAGCTCCAGCAACACCAATAATGATTGATTCGCCCCAGCCTTTATGGCAACACTCTAAAGCAGAACGCATGAGATCAACATTACCGACACACTCAAATGAGTAATCTACGCCACCATCAGTTAACTCAACGATAACTTCTTGTATCGGACGGTCATAGTTTTTGGGGTTGACACATTCAGTCGCACCAAATTTTTTGGCCATTTCAAATTTATCTTCATTGATATCAATAGCGATAATTCTTTTAGCTTTAGCCATTTTTGCACCTTGAAGTGCTGCTAAACCAATACCACCTAATCCAAAAATAGCAACTGTTGAACCTTCTTCAACTTTAGCTGTATTAAGTACTGCACCGATTCCTGTTGTTACACCACAACCTAATAAACAAACTTTATCAAGGGGGGCTTCAGGGTTTACTTTAGCTAAAGAAATTTCTGCGATCACTGTATATTCAGCAAACGTAGAAGTTCCCATATAATGAAAAATAGGCTGTCCATCTTTAGAAAAACGTGAAGTTCCATCAGGCATTAGCCCTTTACCTTGAGTTTCTCTTACTCTTTGACAAAGGTTGGTTTTACCAGAAGTACAGTATGAACATTCGCCACACTCTGGAATGTATAAAGGAATAACGTGATCACCTTTTTTTAAGCTAGTAACACCTTCGCCGACTTCTTCAACAATACCACCGCCTTCGTGGCCTAAAACAACAGGAAAAATGCCTTCAGGATCATCACCAGAGAGGGTAAAAGCATCTGTATGACAAACACCCGAAGCTATAATTTTAACTAATACTTCACCTTTTTTTGGCCCTTCTAAATCAATTTCTTCAATTTTTAAAGGTTCATTTGGGCCCCACGCAACGGCAGCTTTAACTTTCATATTATTCTCTTTTGTGATTTATGTATCTGTTAGGTATGCTTTATTATATCAGTGAATTTTTTGCTGAAATCATATATTTGATTATATAAATCAAACAGCAAAGAGAGCATTTATTTTCAATCAAACTTAATGAGTACGGCAATGTGGCCTTTGCCTGCTATTATTAAGTATTATCAGATACTTGAATCCATGCAGAGACCTTAATAGAGCTCAGGTTTAACGTGCAGGTGTCAAATAATAGTCAATGGACGAAACAGCGAGATAGAAACATAAATGATGGGGAACTCACTGGCTATGGGGATTTGGCCAGGAATTCCCTGCTGAAGCCTGGATAAACGCCTTCTGTATGAGCTTATTCCTCTGTTCGGGAGATTAGTTAAAAATCAAACTGCCCCTAATGCCGATACCAGTTATTTTAACCTATCATAAATCAGTCTTTTATAGATCTAACACTTGATTGAAAAATGACACTATCGTAATAATCAGTCGCTTGCGAAGAACGTTTATTAAAAATCACATCATCAATTTAATATACAAATTTCTAAGTAATTGTTTTTAAAGCAATCATTTTCTCAGGAAACATGACAACAACATGGCCTTAATCGTTACAAACCAATAACTCAATTCGGCGCTGGAATGGAGGGAGACTTTGCTGCCTGGAATTGATTTTATGATAAGCCAGTATTAACTCATATTGTATCTACCCTGAGTCTTACTTTTTTCATTTAAGTTGCTGTAGGTTACAATCAAGTAGGAATAAATCTCGAATGAGGTCTGCACTCAATTTCGTTATTCGGTGTTTTGTACTACGCGAAGAGATGAGATTACATTTAAAAATTTGCATTCATTGGAGAAATACAAATGAAACAGATCAGATTATTTTGTTTATTAATAGTTTCGGGGGTTTGCGGAGCGTGCAGTATAGCAAACGCAGAAACCCCAGCAGCAGCCTGTGCGATTGCAGATCATGATCTACAGGTATCAATGCCCTGTGTAGTATTCAACGGCGTCCATTACAAGGCCAACCTAAAACGGATAACACACCCCAGGGATATAGATGGACTCTACTGGACCTTAGGTGATAATTATGAAGAAGTTAGCAGCACCGTTACGACATCACCTAAGCAATTTGTCTACTTTATGGATAATTTCACACTAGTAAATGTCGCTGCAACAAATAGTCAATTTGCCGTCATTGGCGAAACCGTTGCAACATCACGGTCAACACTCACTGAGAATGGGCGAGTTGTAGGCACACAAACTGAATTTAACGGTACCTCTCAAATTACCTGGACCAAAGACCTTAAGTCCCTCTTTAATAGTTCCCCTCCTCTTCTTAAAACAATACAAAACCGAAAGGCATTTGCGCTTCAGATACTCGTAGCTTCCGGCATCACCGTTGATGCAAAGAACACGCCTAGCGGTGGTTTTCCTATTGCAGACAACGGCCTAACTCTTGTGGGCGGTTATGTCCTCTACACCCAGGATATCGAGGGACCAGTAGATATTCCTGAGGATACCGCAGCTGCTATCACTTCTGTTATGTGGGCTTCTCGTGTTATCCTTGGATCTAATATGAATATCATTCCAGTTCCGGCAAGCGCATTAATAAAAGTAGACGCCTCCAAATGGGATCTTAAAACTGTCATGAAGGGCAATTCAAACGACAAGTACCTTACATACCTATATCACGAGTTTAGGCTTAATGATCAGAATCAAGCTTCGCTTATTGCAAACCAGATAGATCTTTTTTCCTTTCTACACCTTGCCAAAGCTGACGGCCACCCACTGATTGATGGGGTCCTTTTACAGCAGTATTCAATTCACGGCACTGATTTTGTTAACTGCGATGCACCTCCTGGGGCTTTGTCTGCAGACACACCTGCCTTCTATGACCAAAGCCTGCCGTATGCACTTATGTCTGCACACGATAACCCCGCACAACTCTTCATCGGCACGAACCCAGATTGCGATACCTTAACTAAGCCATGGAAAAGTTATTACAACGGAAGTATGCCCTTCTTGGCTGGCGTGTACTGGCCCGGCGATGTTGACAACGAGTTTCGCCCTAAGAATTACCTAGTACCTACTCAGCGTAAATAAAATAGTTCTTGACAGGGTTTTAGCCAGAATTTTGATTTTTTTAGTTAACTAGGTGCTAGCTGATAAATAGCCTGTTTATTGGTAAGCGTCAATTAAAGTACACATTCTAAACCACTTTAAAAAAGCGCAAACTAATACCTTCACTTAACTCCGGGGGCATTTATGAGTCCATCTCAAAATAAAGCGGCCATGCAAGACCATATACCGCAAAGGCAAGCCAGTCGTTTAACTCAGGCCGAGTATTGCAAAGTCCATAATATCAAGCCGTATATATTTAGTTACTACAAAAATAAATTGGCTGTATGTGAAATACAGTGGGTAATCAAACTTCATTTTCCCACAGAGAAAGTAAATCATATTGATAAAGTTGTTAATATTGCGATAACCCCTAGCGCGTCTTTTGGCTAATTCTACCTTGCTATTAATGCCTTCCAATATACCGTTTGTGATGTGTGATTCAACGAAGTGAATAATGCCAGAAAATGCGCTTTAACTGTTTTTGTAAAGGTCAAGAAGGCCGGTATTTTAGGAACCTCTCCTTCGTTGCTCCTCTGCTTCAGGAAGGCGCATGCTCTTTACTCTCATCTTTACGTACTTCACCCATAGCCTCGTTGAGTAATTTGACCACATGAAACCAGCCGAAAGTAATTTCTGTGACCGGAAAGTAGCCGACTGCGCCAGCAATAAAAGCGGATGAAAGATCCATGTTCAGCCGCGGGTCGACACCTAGCATCTCGGCGACACGATTCACCGGTATTTCTCGCTCAATCAAGGCTATTGCAAACACCTCAAACAAAAGGGTAATGTTGCCATTCTCGCTCCACTTTATCATGCACCGGACAGGGTACACCGGTCTCATCAGGGAATCGTGCCCCCCTGCAGAAAAACCTAACTGTATATGGAGTTCTTTTGATTTGGATTCGTCGGAAACAAATGAAATATTTTCCACTTACCAAGGAGCTTGTAGACCAAGGGCCATACTAAATATAGTGGCACTATTCATCTTTGTATTATCGCGTTACCCACTACGATTTAGATAGAGCCCAAAAGAATAGTCATCCCTAGTCCCTTGTTCCTTTATCAATCGGGGTTTGATCTTCACGACGATCAAACCCCGTTTAGCAAGAAATTAATCATGTAGAATAAATCGCAAAATTATTTGCTCTTAGTAAGTGTTTAATGCCTACATTTTTTATAGCAGCTCAAATAGATAGCATGGAAATATCTAAAAATTAAACTTATTTATCATTAAGTTAGGAAAATAAAATCCTATAAATTAAACGGCCAACCTATTCTGTTGTTACTTTTACGCAAGCGAAACTTGACAATATTTTTTCATCGTAGAAACTATACCCATCTCAACTAATATAATATCCCCTTTTGAACGACATACCTCTTAGTATCCTTTTTGGTGCACTCGCCGCTTTACTACTTTTATCCGCATTTTTCTCAAGCTCAGAAACTGCGCTAATGACCCTCAACCGTTACCGCTTGCAACACCTGGTAAAGCAAGGGCACAAAAGCGCAAAAAAAGCGCACCGTTTATTAAAACGTCCGGATCGTCTTCTTGGGTTAATCCTGTTAGGTAATAATTTCGTCAATATTCTGGCTTCTTCTCTGGCAACGGTTATTGGTTTGCGTCTTATGGGCGATGAAGGAATCGCAGTAGCTGCAGGCATTCTAACCCTTGTTGTATTAATCTTTTCAGAAGTAGCACCGAAAACTCTTGCTGCGCTTAAACCTGAATTAATCGCATTTCCAGCTTCCTGGGTTTATACCCCGTTATTAAAGCTGTTTTATCCGATCGTATGGTTCGTTAACCTGATTGCCAATGGTTTTTTACGTATTTTTGGCATTAAAGCGAGCGAACATAACCATACAACACTTAATAAAGACGAGCTTAAAAGTATCGTTTCCGAGACTGATTCGATTATGCCGGATAAATATAAAAATATTTTACTAGGCATTATTGATTTGGAAAATGCGACTGTCGAAGACATCATGACTCCGCGCAATGAAATTGTCGGTATCAACATAGAAGACCCGACTGAAGAAATCATTCAGCAACTTAAAAATAGTCCACATACCCGCATCCCCGTATACAAGGAAAGTATCGACCGCGTTATTGGTTTCTTGCATTTACGCACCATTATGACCCAACTTTTTAATTCCGAAAATTTCACCAAGCAAGATATAACCAATCACCTGATTACTCCGGTTTTTATCCCAGAAACTACCCCACTACATAAGCAAATTCAAAGCTTTAAAGTTGACAAGATGCGTATAGGTCTGGCGGTTGATGAATATGGAGATGTACAAGGGCTGGTTAGCATGGATGACTTGTTACAAGGTATCGTCGGTGAAATCATGACCGAAGAGGCTGATGTTAAAACCTATGCTGACGGGAGTTATCTTGTTGATGGCAGTGTCACAATCCGCGAACTTAACCGTATTACCCACTGGAACCTTCCTACCGAAGGTCCGAAAACTATCAATGGTTTAATTATTGAGTTTATGGAGACCATTCCCCAGGAAGGCACTAACCTTATTATGCATGACCAGCATCTAGAAATTATTGCCCGCAATAAGCACGCAATTACTCAGGTTAAATTTTTACCTATAAAATAAATCTAAAACCTTTATAACTACTCAGCGTATTTTTTATATCACAATCAAATAGTTGCAAGATCAGTAGGATGGGAAAAACGCAGTATACCCATCAACAATTATTAAGATGAGCACGTAAACTTTGCCCATCCGTACAAATTCATAAAAAATATGAACATTTGTAAATTAGCACTTGCGTTTTAATAGCGTATCTACTTAAATATGAAGGTATTACGATATTAAAAGATGCTGAGTAGTTACACTCTTTTAAGGTAAATACAATATCTTTTAAGCAGCGGTGCAAAAATTGTCTATACTTAGAAATACTGTGTAAAAGTAACCTGGGCAGAAATTCTCTAATAAGCTGGCAAAATTTAGCGTTTTTTTAAATGACAATCCTATCCACTCAGTAACAGTTGAATCAAGCGTTGTCCATATAGGTCGTTATGAAAGCAATGATCTGTATTTAAACAGCCTTACCCTTGCTCCGGCACAGGCCGCAGTCATCCCGCGTGGCACCGAAAACATTATTAAACAGTTAAATGTAGACTTCCCCCTGATTATCAATGGTGATAGGCAAAGTAAACGTCATTTAAAAAATATTGACATGCTTACCATAGATAAGGACCAGATTGTCTTTAATGCCGTAGGAGTAAATTACTAAGTCCCTCTGGCTACGGCCAATACAAAATCTGGACATGAGCAATCTACGGAGTAAACAACTCTACCCGAAGAAAATCTACAGATAATGGCCGGCAAACATATAGGCCATATCGTAGCCCTTAAAAAAGTATGCCCCCAATTGGGCAGAAAGGTGTGGGCATCATCATCGTTACGCATAGAAAAGAAGGCTATTTTGCTTCCCTTCTTGAGCCCAATAAGAACATCAAAATCAATAACACAACGCTGGATGATAAAGCTGTATTGTTAAAACATAATGATATTATTTTTATCAACCATATTCCCATGCAATTTCTATGGACTGATAAATAATGAAGCCCGACAATCATCTTCAGCAATTTCATTCTCTTTTTAGCCATGCTTTAGCCTTATTAAGTCATGATGATATTGAGTATTCCTGTGAACTTATCGACATTTCTCTACACGGCTGTCTACTAGAATTTAAAGACGCTTGGGAAGCGCATAATCTTGATAGCCTATATACCCTGTCACTAAAATTGCCTGATACATCAGCTATCGTAATGAACTTATCCATTAGCCATGTCGTGGGTAATGAAGTGGCCTTCAAATGTGAGCATATTGATTCAGACTATGTCTCGGCGCTAAACCATTACATTGAGTTTAACCAGGCTAACAGCGCGTTATTAGACAGAGATCTTATTGCCTTAACGCATTATTGCTAAATTCCCGGACATACGCTTCCCATAGGCTGTAGCGCACTGTCTTATCCAGCCTAATACTAATATTGGCTGACTAGAACACTGCCCTACCTCCAGGCATCAACACTTCCCAAAAAAATACGATACAACTCTCAATGGCAAAAAAAACAACTGCATTTGTATGCACAGATTGTGGTGCGGACTCGCCTCGCTGGGCTGGTCAATGCAGCGCTTGCAAGGCATGGAACACCATCAAAGAAGTACGTCTGGGTAACAATCCACAAAGCTCTCAACACCTGGGATATAGTGGCACAAAAAGTTCCGTGCAATTATTGTCTGATGTTACTTTAACGCAAACTGAAAGACTTGCTACGGGCATTTCCGAGTTTGATCGTGTATTAGGTGGCGGTATAGTACGTGGTAGCATGGTTCTTATAGGAGGCACTCCTGGCGCGGGGAAAAGCACCTTGTTATTACAGGTCATTGCTAATCTTGCAATTCAGGACATCAGCGTCCTATATGTATCAGGGGAAGAATCTTTACAGCAAATTGCCGAACGTGCTATTCGACTAGGCCTGCCACTCAATAAAATCAACATGCTAACCGAAACTTCGGTACAAAGCATTTGCAATACGCTTGATGAATTAAAACCTAAAATTCTAGTGATAGACTCCATCCAGGTCATGCACACTCAGACCTCTGAATCGACTCCAGGTTCGGTTTCACAGGTTAAAGAGTCCGCCAGTTATCTAACCCAATACGCCAAAAAAAATGATGTCTCGGTTTTTATGGTCGGTCATGTCACGAAAGATCAGTCTTTGGCAGGACCTATGACTTTAAGCCATATAGTCGATACCCAGTTGATTCTTGCCTCGACCGATGACGCAAGATTTAGAGTACTTCGCGCTGATAAAAACCGCTTTGGCAGTGTTGGCGAACTAGGTTTTTTTGCCATGGATAGTAGTGGATTAAAGGAAGTAAAAAATCCCTCGGCGATGTTTCTCAATCGTACAGAAAAACCCTCTCCTGGCAGTGTGGTTACCGTTCTATGGGAAGGAACGCGTCCGCTATTAGTAGAAATACAGGCATTAGTAACTGAATGTCAATATGGCAATCCGCGCAGATTAGCCGTGGGCTTTGACCAAAACCGCCTAGCTATGCTGTTGGCGATACTCACCCGGCATGGCGGTATATTCACTGCCAGCGATGAAATTTATGCCAATGTCGTAGGGGGCATTAAAGTCACCGAAACCAGCTCTGATCTTGCTATTCTGATCAGCATCGTTTCCAGCTTAAAAGACAGCGTCGTGCCACATGATAGTTTTTTCTTTGGTGAGCTGGGTTTGAACGGAGAAATTAGACCGGTCGCGAATGGCTATGCGCGCCTGAATGATGCAGCAAAACATGGTTTTAAAAAGGCTATAATCCCCAAAGCCAATGCACCCAAGAAAGCTATAGCAGGCTTACAGATTTTTCCTGTCAGCAGCTTATCAGAAGCATTGAGCGCGCTCACCGATTTAAGTTAAAATATTTTTGAACTAGGGGTTATAATAGCGTTTCTAAAATAATAATAAACTGCAAGATTTTGCACACCAGACTTAAAGGCCCAGGCAATGCTTGAAATTGAATATGAATTCGGTGACAGAGATTTAGTTCACTACAACGAATTACAGATTGATCAGTCAGAAGATTTACAAAAAAAACTAAAAAGAAACCGCCTGGTATTTCCTGGCATCTTGGCTTTATTTGGTCTATTTCTATGGAATTATTACAATGATTATCGCACTGCTGTATATATCGTGACTATTTCCATTTGCTGGGCTGTCGTTATCCCGCAAATTATTATTTTGAGCTTTCGCAAGCAAGTTCTGAAAAGCTATACCGATAAAGAAAAAGCAGCCATGTTCGGTAAATATACGTTAAGAATTGATCCTAAAGCCTTAGCCGAACAGTCACCCAGCGGTAAAAACAAAATGCCCTGGAATACAATTCTGCGCATTGAACATATTCGGGATTATATCCATATCGTTTTGGAAAGTGGTGCAGCCCTGGTAATTCCAATAGAAAAGGTCAGCGCTGGAGATGTTAAGGAATTCTCCAGACAAGTCAAAAAAATGATCGACCTGTACGGATAATCACTGCTTAGCTAAAATCTGATTAGATAAAAGCAGGAGTCTTGGTTTTGACCGGGGCTCCTGACTTCCCCCCTCAAATACCGAGAAATTCCAGGCACAACCAGCCTTTTACAAGATCCCCTCCCGCTTTTGTATATAATATCTGCAGGCATCGACACAATCTGGCTTACTGGCAAATGGGCCACTAATCATCTCGACGGTAAAAAACCACCATCCTTGTTCATTAATATAATATCTATCTTGTGGCTTAAACACAGGATTATGTTGTTTCTTTGTCTGTACCATACTGTTTATGCTGAATTTTAAAAATGTTTCTCTGCGCCGTGGCTCTCGTGTGTTATTTGCCAATACCTCGTTTACCTTACACAAAGGTCAGAAAGTCGGCATTACCGGTGCAAATGGTGTTGGAAAGTCCAGTTTTTTTGCGCTAATACGCAACGAGCTACACCCTGATGCGGGGGATTTTACCATGCCTCAACAGCTGGAGGTCGCTCATGTTGCCCAGGAAACACCGGCAACAGAACAAGCAGCTCTCGAATATATTATTGATGGTGACCAGGAACTGCGTAACATACAGCAGAACATTTCCCAGGCAGAACAAGACGATAACGGCATCAAGCAAGCTGAATTGCATGCCAAAATGGATATAATTGGTGGTTATACCGCCACTGCACGAGCTGCCCGCCTAATGAACGGCCTGGGTTTTCAATCCAGCCAGGAACGACTCAGCGTTAGCTCTTTTTCCGGTGGTTGGCGGATGCGCTTAAATCTCGCACAGGCGCTTATGTGCCGATCTGATGTGCTGTTACTCGATGAGCCAACCAACCATTTGGATCTTGATGCGGTTATCTTTTTACAGGACTGGCTGTGCCGCTACCCAGGGACATTATTACTGATTTCCCATGATCGTGAATTCCTGGATACTATTGCCGATCATATCGTGCATATAGAAAATCAGGTCGGTGAAATATATACAGGAAACTATTCCGCCTTTGAGAAAATACGCGCTGAAAAACTAGCATTGCAACAATCTTCATTCGAAAAACAACAACGTGAAATTGCGCATATCCAGAGTTTTATTAGCCGTTTCCGCGCACAAGCCACCAAAGCAAAACAAGCCCAAAGCAGAATTAAATCTTTACAACGCATGGAGTTAATCGCCCAGGCACATGTCGATTCACCTTTTAATTTCAGCTTCGCGCAACCTGACAAGCTACCTAACCCGATGCTCAAACTAGAAAATGTGAGTATCGGGTATGGCAAGACAAACATCTTAAATGATATTAACTTGTTTATCTCCCCGGGTGATCGTATCGGTCTGCTCGGACCCAATGGCGCTGGTAAATCAACGTTAATCAAAGTATTAGCAAATGAACTATCTATCAATGCCGGTGAAAGCCAGTTTGCCGATACTTTAAAACTCGGCTATTTCGCTCAGCATCAACTAGAGCAACTACACCTGGATGAAAGCCCTTTATGGCATCTACAAAAAATTAATCCCAAAGCTACAGAAAAAGAATTAAGAAATTTTCTTGGTGGCTTTAATTTTAAGGACGATAAAACATTCGATCCTATCGCTCCATTCTCCGGTGGTGAAAAAGCGCGTCTAGTGCTAGCCTTACTGGTCTACCAGAATCCAAATCTGTTATTACTGGACGAACCCACCAACCACTTGGACCTAGAAATGCGCCACGCGCTCAGCGTTGCCTTACAGGACTACCAGGGCGCAATTATCATCGTCTCGCATGACAGACATATGCTGCGCTCGGTTACCGACCAACTGTATTTAGTTGCTAATGGCACAGTCTCCCAGTTCGATGGTGACTTGGATGATTACCGCCTATGGCTTAACGAACAAAAACTACTAGCTAGCGATAGTGCTGAAAATACCCCCGCTACCAGTATTAATAAAAAAGTACAGCGCAAGCAGGATGCAGAGCGACGAAAAAAATTAAAACCCTTATACGATGCGCTGAGAAAAGCGGATAAGGCCTTAGAAAAACATCACCAGCAACAAAAAAATCTAGAAAGTCAGCTAGCTGAAACCAGTCTATATGAGGAATCTAATAAAGTACGCTTAAAACAGGTGCTTCTAGAAAAATCTCAGGTAGATCAGGCATTAGAAGAGAGCGAGCTGGAATGGATGGAAATCAGCGAGCAGCTTGAAGCGACTGAAGATTAACTTTTTATGAGTGAGAAACATAATTTCTATCGTCTCAAAAACCTGGCTCTGTAATTTGAGCTGGATAGAGCTACCCGTTTTATAAAGGTGTCGAACCTTTAATTTAAGCAAACAAAATAAGCTATTCTTCGCGCTCAGCTCCGGACAGGATAAAAACACCCAATATCAGAAGGCTCCAGTTGTTAACGAGCATATTTACAATAACTGTTCTGTATTGGGATGTATCTGTACAAGCTGATGCTTTGCTATTTTAGAAATTAACAGAATCACCAGAATACACGCAAAGACCCCACCAAAAAGTAATATATTATGTGGTCCATCATAGTTTTCCCCTTGTGTTAACTGGTTGGAAAAATGACTCGCCAGATAGCCGAAATAAACCAAAGCCGTGTTATAAATAAACAATCCGGTTGTCGCTATCCAGTAAGGTAAAAATGAGCTACGACTAATAGCAAAAACATAACTCAAAAGAGCAAAAGGGATTGGCAATAAACGCAGTAAAAACATTACTTTAAAGCCATTCCTATCAATCAACTGGGAACACATATTGAGCTTGGGATGATGCTGTAAGAGCATTTGTGCTTTTTCTTTGGCGACATAGCGACCTAGATAAAATATAACTGCCGCTGCCATCATCGTCGCTATCATCACATAGACAATCGCTTCATTCAGCGTAAATAGCGCACCTGCGATAACACAGAGAACATCGACAGAGAAAAAAAATGGCGTAAGCACTATAAATAGCGCTATAAATCCAATACCAGCCCAGGGCCCTAATTCTTGTAAGGTCACTTCTAGCAGCGCAATATGACTTTCCAGCCAGTAGCCGATAAAGATGATGCTAATAATAATTGCAATTGACGTGATAACACGCCGAATTGAGTAAGTATTCCGATACAAAGAAATCATGACCTATTATTTATAATGATGGGCAAGGAAAACCAATATAGGTAACTAGACACGAGGCATTCAGCCCCGTAAGGGTCCATTCGGGACTGAAGAACCCGCTGCCAATTACTTACTTACTTACTTAGACGCTTCTCGGAGCAGGACATGCTGTCTTTGCACATCTTTTTCCTGGTATTTTGATGCGCGACGCTGTGCTGAAATATCTCTTGTCGATGACCCTATATGCTCTTCACCACGTTGTTTCGCTAATTGCACTTGCTTCTCTCTCTCGGCAAATCGTTGCCGCTGCTTTTCATTTACTTTATCGTAGCAATGTGGGCAGCTAACGCCTTTTTGATAGTATTCGCTATTTTTTTCTTCCTCTGTAATGGGGTATCGACACGCATAGCATTGGTCGTACTGTCCTTTTTTCAGGTCATGATTTACCGCAACCCGATTGTCAAAAACAAAGCATTCCCCTTGCCATAGTGATTGTTCCACAGGTACTTCTTCCAGATATTTCAACACCCCACCTTGAAGGTGATAGACCTCATCAAACCCCTGTTCTTTCAAGTAAGCAGTAGATTTTTCACAGCGTATACCACCGGTACAATACATAGCGACTTTTTTGTGCTTCTTTGGATCCAAATGTTCTTTCACATAATCAGGAAACTCACGAAAAGTATCTGTTTCAGGATTAAGCGCATTTTTAAATCCGCCTATCTTAACTTCATAATCGTTACGCGTATCAATCAGTAATACTTCAGGATCAGAAATAAGTGCGTTCCAGTCCTGCGGCTTGACATAAGTGCCGACAATCTTCCTGGGATCTATACTATCAACGCCCATGGTAACAATTTCTTTCTTTAATTTGACCTTACTACGATAAAACGGCATTTCCAGTTCATAAGACTCCTTACTTTGAATATCTGCAAGACGGGAGTCAGAGCGTAACCAGGCGATAATGGCATCGACTCCTTGACGATCGCCGGCAATGGTACCGTTAATACCCTCTTTAGCAAGCAATAAAGTGCCTTTGACCTGATGCTTTTCCATCAGTTGCAATAGGGGGTTTCTGAGTTGGGTGAAATCTTCGAGCGTGGCGAACTTATATAAAGCGGATACTACAATATTAGACATATGACACCTGCATGCAAACCGGAACGTAAATCCGGAGCAAAAAATTAATTAAGCTGACTATTTTACAACATCTTTAAGCATTTTATAAATGCTTACTTAAAAAACACTACTTTTTTTGTATATATTTGTTTTACCCTCATGTTTGTCTATCAATGACTCATCTGCAAAAAATAAACATTATCACTTGTAAGTAAACTATCCTGATATACAATCTATCAGATAGTACACTTTCTAAAGGTGCAGAGACTTATGTATGAAAACTTAGAAACCGCTGCTAATCCAGAAAAATTAAAACGCGTTGTCGTTGACCCAGTCTCCCGTGTAGAAGGTCACGGCAAAGTTACTTTATTATTAGATGAAAATAATAAAGTGCAGCAAGCCCGCTTGCATATTGTCGAATTTCGCGGTTTTGAAAAGTTCATTCAAGGCCGCCCCTACTGGGAATTGCCCGTTTTAGTTCAGCGATTATACGGCATCTGCCCTGTCAGTCATCATTTAGCCGCCGCTAAAGCGATCGATCAATTAGTAGGTATAGACCCCGAAAACTTGCCAGTTGCGGCTGATAAACTCAGGCGTTTATTACATTTTGGCCAGGTTCTGCAATCACATGCGCTGCATTTTTTTCACCTATCCAGCCCCGATTTACTCTTTGGTTTTGAAAGTGATATTAGCAAACGCAATATTATCGCGGTTTTAAATGACTACCCTGAAGTCGGCTTACAAGGAGTCAAATTACGCAAATTCGGCCAGGAAGTAATTCGCATGGTATCTGGCAAACGTATCCATGGCACGGGCGCTATGCGGGAGGTATGAATAAATCTTTGACTAAAGAGGAACGTGACTATTTACTGGCAGATATTGATCAAATGATAGATTGGGCCGCTGGTTCAGTTGCCCTGGTAAAGAAAATACACTGTTCCAACTTACCTTATTATGATGATTTCGCAACTATCCGCACTAATTATTTAAGTCTGACCAAGCCTGATGGCGCCTTAGAACTCTATCATGGGGGCATACGCGCTAAAGATGCAATGGGAAATACCCTACTCGACCATTTCGATTATTGTCAGTATAACGATATTATCCATGAGGAAGTACGCTCATGGACCTATATGAAATTCCCTTATCTAACTGCACCGGGCAAAGACGATGGCTGGTACCGCGTAGGGCCCTTAGCCAGAGTCAATAACTGTGATTACATTAACACCCCTCTTGCAGAAGCTGCGCGGTTGGAATTCAAACAACATGGCGATGGTGCACAGCACCCTGGCTTTTCATTGGGCACGGTTAATTGAAGTATTACATTGTGCGGAAAGTATTAAAAACTTACTGCATGACCCCGACATTATGAGCTCTGATTTAGAGGCTCAAGGCGAAAAACGCTACCGGGGCATTGGCGTTATTGAAGCGCCGCGCGGCACCTTATTTCATGACTATCAGATAGATGATAACGATATTGTGACCAAGGCAAACCTGATCGTTTCTACCACCAGTAATAATATGGGAATGAATGAGTCTGTGCGTCAGGTGGCGGCTGAATATCTCTCCGGAGAGGAACTCACTGAGCCATTATTGACTAATTTGGAAGTGGCGATTCGGGCTTATGACCCTTGTTTATCCTGTGCCACCCATGCGGTTGGCAAAATGCCTTTACAAGTAGAATTAATTAATGCCGAGGGTAACTGTGTTGATAAATTGATAAAACAAAGTAACGGTGAAATTATAAAACCTGAGTAGAGCGGACTGAAGTCCTCTCTATAAGCCTGTCAACATTAACAAACCAAAAGAACCAAAGTAGGTCAAAACAAAATACAGCACAGACAAGCTGGCGCTGTTTTTCCAGTTAAACCCAAAAAGTCCTTTTAATAAGTAAGCGATGATAACAATAGACCATATCATTAGCAAAGCGCCTAGATAAATTGGGTAGGAATTGTAATCACTGCCTTTAGCGAAAATAAACCAGAACAGTATAGGTAACCCTATCGTGTAGACAAAATTTTCACAGACCAGGATGGCTGTTAGAAATCGCTCAAAATTGTAAGCACTACCATCTCTATACAATAACGCAGCCATAAAAGACAGCGTAATAAAAACTTCTATGAATATTTGCAGAAAAGCGTCTATAGGGTCACTAATGTTTCCCTGAATAAAGAGTCCTAACAAAAAATAAATGGCTAAATTAATATAAAGAAATTTTCGATCTGTCGGTAAATCATCCGGATAACCACTCAGCCAGCACAATTGCATATATTCTTTAAACATAATATCTATAACAATAACAATAATAATTAGAAGTAGTGCAATACATATACTTCTATTAACACTTTATTCTCTACCCAGAACTCGTCTTGATCCATTACCTTCTGGTTCACTGACAATATTTTCTTCTTCCATTTGGTCTATCATTCTGGCGGCACGATTATACCCTACTTTAAAACGACGTTGTACACTGGAAATAGATGCCCTGCCAGTTTCCATTACAAAGCTAACCGCATCATCATATAATTCATCTACCGCATCCTGGGCATTCTCAATAGTGGCCGCATTTTCTGCAGGTGCTTCCTGAATAATTTCATTTACATACCTGACTGAGCCTTGTGTTTTTAGATAATCCACTACGGCATGAACCTCATGATCATCAACAAATGCACCATGCGATCGTGTGGGAACACTGGTTCCTGAAGGTAAAAACAGCATATCACCATTTCCCAGCAACGCTTCAGCGCCACCCTGGTCTAAAATGGTACGCGAATCGATACGCGAGGATACCTGAAAAGAAATACGCGTGGGCACATTGGCTTTAATCAAGCCAGTTAAAACATCAACCGATGGCCGCTGTGTCGCCAGAATCAAATGAATCCCCGCAGCTCGGGCTTTTTGCGCCAGACGAGCAATAAGCTCTTCAACTTTTTTACCGACGACCATCATCATATCTGCCAGCTCATCGATCACAATGACAATACTCGGCAAGGTCGTTAACACAGGAAAAGATTCACCTTCCGCTAATGGTTCTGTTAACTGAAATAATGGATCACGAATAGTTTCACCTCGTGCCTCAGCATCCTTTATCTTCTGATTAAATCCAGCAAGATTTCTAACGCTGACTTTAGACATCAGCTTATAGCGACGTTCCATCTCCGCGACTGCCCAGCGCAATGCATTCTGCGCTTCTTTCATATCGGTAACAACCGGCGTTAATAAATGTGGAATGCCTTCATAAATCGACAACTCCAACATTTTTGGATCCACCATAATCATGCGCACCTGATCAGGCGTAGCCTTGTACAGCATACTAAGAATCATGGTATTAATCGCCACAGATTTACCCGAGCCAGTCGTTCCTGCGACCAGTAAATGAGGCATTTTACCCAAATCAGCAACCACCGTCTGACCAGAAACATCTTTACCCAAAGCTAGGGTAATAGGTGACTTTTCTTGCTGGAACTGAGCCGAAGCAATAATTTCACGAAACGAAACCAGTTCACGCTCCTGATTTGGAATTTCCAATCCGATATAAGGTGTCCCTTCGATAATTTCCACCACCCGCACACTGGTAACCAGCATGGCTCGCGCCAGATCTTTCGCCAGTCCATTGACGCGACTGACCTTAATCCCTGGCGCCAGTGATAATTCAAATCGGGTAATAATAGGCCCCGGATAAGCGCCGACCACTTCCGCACTGACTTTATAATCATTAAGCACCCTCTCAACGGAACGTGACATAGTATCCAGCTCTTCTTCTGTGTAGGCATGAACAGATTGCTGGTGTTGTTGTAAGAGTGTGATTGAAGGAAGCTGGAATGCTGGTTTTAGTTGCATGCCGAGAGATTTGGAAAATCTTTGCGAAAACGAGGAGATAATATTTGCTGCCGTCTTTTCAGCCTGGTTAAATAATGATTGCTGCGAGCCACTACTTTCTTCCGCGCCTTGCTGCTTATTTGACTGATTCTCAGCATCTTGCTTTTCTTTAGCCGCTTGTAATGCCTGGATCATAAAGTCTGGTTGCTTAGCTAAACCGACTGCTTCAAGACCTGATTCCCCAAGTTTTTGACTCCGCTCTTCAACGCCTAACTGATCATTGGTTTGCTTATTATCTAACGCATACAGTGCTTCATTCTCGGCCGCCTGTAATGCCCGATTGATAAAGTCATCATCGTTTGCCAGGGTGTAAGGCTTAGCTGTTTTTGTCGTCAGTTCATCTGCTGGCAACTGAACGCCAGGGTCTTGTCCAATATCATTAAATGCTTCATCTAAAGTTTGCTCATGATCAAGAGAATTAACCAGAGTACCTTCTTCCTGCATCAGAAAATCAGAGTCTTGCTGAATAGAGTCAGGGGTTTGCGTTAGATTTAGATTCTGCTTAGTATAAAGTTCTTCGCCTTCACTGTTCTGCATATGGCTAAACTGGTCACTCGTTACAGTAGACGAGCCTTCCTGGTCAGGGAAAAAGGATTTTAGTTCCGTTTCAAATTCATTAAATGCACTTTCCAGACCGCCTGTTGTTTGCAAAGTATTTTCATTTATCGGCAATACCTCTGCATCTGCATCTGCAGAAGCTAACTCCATAACAGTTTCAGAAGCAGGTTTTACTGGATTAACTACCGTCTCTTGTTGAGCAAATGTATCTGCCTGCTCGGTTTCCAAACTATCAAAAACTCCCGTATCAGTAGCTATTTCTGCAGCAGAAAAATCGAAATCAGCGTCACGCTGTTGCTGTGCCGGTGCTTGGAAATCTGAAAATTCCGGCTGGGTTTCTAAATCAGCTTGCATGTCTGACTCTGTATCAAACAAACCCATTCTGACATCCACTTGCTTTTGCATCTGTTGCCTTACTTTGGCTTTTCGCCTGTGGGAGGGTGCAACACGGTGATTGGTTTTTTTAGTCTCAAGACCCAGGAATTGTTGTGTATTTATAATGACCCAATCAATACCTGCTAGCGTCTTTTTCCCTATCCATTCCACTCCTGCAATAACGGAAAAACCAGTGATTTTTTTTATAGCTGTCAGCGTCGCAAACAAGAGTGCCAGTGGAATTATAATTATAGCTAACACGGCAACGATGTCTTCGCTAGCTATTGCTGTACTTGCTGAATCGCTACTATTACTGATAGATAGAACAATCCATACAACAGCTGCAACCAGGATAATAAAAAGTCCAGACCCAATTAGCCATAGGCGAGAGTTGTCTGAAAAAATGACAAAATAATCTTTTTTTATTGATTTTCTTCTATTCACTGTTTAGCACTCATTTATATCAAAATCAGATACGATGCCTAAAAGGCATGCTAATCTTTCCAGCGATGCATATGCTGTATACATAATTCATTTAACGCTTTTGCCCGTTCATAACTACCCGCTTCCGTATAACAGCGTAATTCAGGCGCATTCCCCGATCCACGCAGATGTACCACTTCATCATCAACCAAAGTAACGCGCACACCGTCAGTATAATCAAAGCCTGCAGCAGGCTCAATCTGCCCGCCAAATAATTGGGCAAAAACAGTGGCATCCTGGCTTAGTTGGCCGGTTTGAATTTCAGCCAAAATAGATTGACTCAACTCAGTTGGAAATTCCTTGATTCTATCGCTATAAGTATAGCGTTCAGGTAAGGTCTTGAGTAATTTGGCAATAGAACTACCTTGCTGTTGCGCGGCCAGTAAAATACATAATGGCACGATAACAGCATCTCGCGTAGGTAACGCACTGAGTTGCCTGGCGTTTAAAGATACAGAGGTATGTAATAAAAAGCCGCCATTGGCTTCATAACCCGCTATATGCTGTGCGTTTTTTATTGCTTGCATTGCCGAGATAACATAAGGCGAGCCTATTTTGGTACGCACTACCTGGGCAAAACTAGTGCATTTTTCTAGCGCACTATTACTGCTCACAGGTGTTACCACAGCATCGATTTGTAAAAAACGTGCGACTAAAATACCAGCAACATCCCCACGAAGCCACTCACCATACTCATCGCTAACCAAAGGCCGATCAGCATCGCCATCGGTAGAAACGATACAATCCAGATCATATTGTTCTGACCATTGTTTAGCCAGCACAATATCTTCGGGGCGTATTGCTTCGGTATCAACGGATATGAATTGAGCAGAACGTCCTAAGGCTAGAACTTCAGCACCTAAGCCCTCAAAAATACTCAGTAATAAATCACGCGCGACCGAAGAGTGTTGATAGATACCGATTTTTAAACCTGCCAGGGCATTATCAGGGAAAAAATCTAGATACCTCGATATATATTGCTGTTCTGCTAGTAGATTCACAGCGGGTACATAATTATCTTGCAATAGGTTTTCGCCTGCAAACAGGGCGTCATTTAGCACAGGTTCTTGCGCCAGAATACCAGCCTCATCCTGTTTCAGCACCTCACCATCAGGCTTGTTAAATTTAATGCCATTACGATCATCGGGAATATGACTCCCCGTTACCATAATCGTAGCGATACCTTGGCGAATGCCATACAGGGTCAAGGCCGGTGTCGGTAGCAATCCGCAATTAACCGGCTGATAACCTGCATCGACAACAGCGGCGGCAACTGCATTCATAATTGCCGGAGTGCTACTGCGTAAATCTCCTGCGATACCTACTTTGGATCCTTGCTGTATCGCATCGTTAGATTGCAGGTAAGTTAAAAATGATAGGGTATAGGCATAACAAACTTGATCAGTCATATCAGTGACTAATCCGCGAATACCGCTAGTGCCAAATTTAACCTTGTTTTTCATTTTACCTCGTTCTCAATACCTAGCACATTGTAGAGCGGACTTTAGTCCGCTATATTGTGCTTTCTCATTAGCGGACTAAAGTCCGCTCTACGCCTTAACTTTTCTTTTGCTTAGCTTCAATTTCCAGCTTACGCTGCACTTGGGCCACTTTATCTAACACCCCGTTTACATATCGGTGGCTGCCATCGGCGCCGAAGGATTTAGCAAGTTCCACACCTTCATTAATAACGACCCGATAAGGCGTCTCAGGTTTATGCAACAACTCATAAACGCCAATGCGTAATATTGCCCGCTCAACTGGGTCAATCTTCTCGACTTCACGATCCACAAAATCAGCCATGGAGGCATCAATCTTATCCAGGTGCTTAGGTACGCCATGAAATAAATCAGCAAAATAACTTTTTTGCGCGTTTTTTAAACGCTGATCTTCTTTAAACTGTCCTTCAATCGCACTTAGGTCTTGCCCTGTCATTTGCCATTGATATAAGGCTTGCACTGCGCACTGTCTAGCTTTCGTTTTTGCCGAACTCATTAAGCTTCCAGATTATTAAATAGGCTAACCATTTCTATAGCAGATAAGGCAGCGGAAGCGCCACTATTACCCGCTTTAGTTCCAGCACGTTCGATCGCCTGCTCTATGCTATCGACCGTTAACACACCAAAACTGACTGGAATATCATATTGCATGGAAACCTGGGCAATGCCTTTTACGCACTCATTTGAAACATACTCAAAATGCGGCGTAGCGCCACGAATCACCGCACCTACCGCGATAATAGCGTCATATCTTTTAGTCGCTGCAACACGTTGAACTACCATCGGCAGTTCAAAAGCGCCGGGTGCTTTAAGCAGAGTTATATCACTTTTTTCAACACCATGGCGCACCAAAGCATCAATAGCGCCATTTTCTAACTGCTCGACGATAAAGCTATTAAAGCGTGAAGCAACAATACAATATTTCCCACCCTGAGCTGTAAAATTACCTTCTATTACATTTACTGCTGACATATTTTCCTCTCTAAATCTATAAAACAAGCGGACTAAAGTCCACCCTACAATATGATCGAATAATTAAACTAGTCTGGAGTATCCACTAATTCCAGATTAAACCCTGATAAGCCAAAATAGGTTTTATGTGGACCTAAGACCTGAATCTTATGCACACCTAAATCGGCAAGAATTTGTGACCCTGTCCCCGTCGTGCGCCAGGCATCCGACTTCTCTGCTATCGCTGGAATGACGACACCATTATCCTGCATTTGATACTGATGAACCAATTCGGCTAATGCCTTATTATTTTCATCCTGGCGAATAATCACCAAAACACCACGACCGTTCTCAGCAATCAATTTCATCGCTTCACGCACAGGCATCTGACAGTCACTTCGCGTAGATGAAAAAACATCATCTAGCAAATTACGCGCATGAACACGGACTAAAACCGGCTCATCGTTACTCACATCACCCATAACGACCGCAAGATGTACTTTGTTATCATTACGGTCCTGGAAAGCAACCAAACGAAAGTCACCATATTCTGTCGGCAATTCACATTCGCTGATCCGTTCCAGGGTACTTTCATTTTCAGTACGATAATGAATCAAATCGGCGATGGTGCCAATTTTTAAATCATGTTCTTTGGCAAAGATTTCCAGGTCCGGCCGTCTTGCCATAGAGCCATTATCATTTAAAATCTCGACAATAACAGCTGCAGGTTCCACCTCCGCTAATCGAGCTAAATCACAACCCGCCTCGGTATGTCCGGCGCGATTCAAGACGCCCCCATCACGCGCGCGGATAGGAAAGATATGTCCAGGCTGGACGATATCTTCAGGGCTGGCATCTTTAGCTACTGCAGCATGGATGGTTTTTGACCGGTCTGCAGCAGATATACCTGTGGTAACACCCTCTGCCGCTTCTATGGATACCGTAAAATTAGTCGAAAAAGCAGCATTATTGTCACTAACCATCAAAGGTAGACGTAATTGCTGACAGCGTTCCCCGGTTAAGGTCAAACAAATCAGGCCACGCCCAAAACGCGCCATAAAATTAATATCTTCTGGGCGAGCAAATTCTGCCGCCATCACTAAATCGCCTTCATTTTCACGGTCTTCATCGTCCATGATAATGACCATTTTCCCCTGGCGTATATCTTCAATAATTTCCTCAGTTGTATTCATCTAATTAAATAAACCCACTCTCTTTTAATAAATTTTCTGTCACCCCTGATTTACAATCAGTGGTCGCATCTCCTTTCATTAACCGCTCCATATAGCGTGCTAACAAATCAACTTCGATATTGACTTTATCATTCACTGCGGCAAAACCCAGGCTGGTTTCTTTTAAAGTATGCGGCACGATATTAACACTGAACTCTGCGCCATTCACGGAATTAACAGTTAAGCTAATACCATTAATACAAATAGATCCTTTTTCTGCGATATATTTAGCGAGTTCATTCGCTACTCTAAATTTGAAGCGTATAGACCTGCCATCAGGTTTTTTTTCCAGCAAGTTAGCCAGTCCATCGACATGACCGCTAACGATATGTCCACCCATCCGAGTTTGCGGCATTAAAGCCAGCTCCAGATTCACCGGCGTGCCAATCGCCACCTGTTTTAAATTAGTTCTCGCCAGCGTTTCATTCGAGACATCGGCAACAAAACCATGCTCGGTTAATTCGACAGCAGTTAAGCAGATCCCGTTGACAGCAATACTATCTCCTAAATGGGCATCCGCTAAAGATAATTTTCCAGTGTCAATAGACAAACGAACATCACCTGCTTTTTGCTGTATTTGAGTTATTTTACCTATGGCTAGAATAATGCCTGTAAACATATGTTTAATTAATAGTTTTAATAAAATATTATTGATATCGCGCTGTCAAATACACACGTAGGGCGCGGCTTTAGCCCGCGTTATAATTTCTTTACTTTTAGATGCAGCTTTAAATCCACACCCACTTTTCGCGTATCCAGTACAGTCATGTTTTTTTTATCCGCCATAACAGACACGTTCGGCATCGCAAACAAGCCTCGTCCACTGGAGCCTAAGATACACGGCGCCATATAAATAATGCATTCATCGATCAGCCCCTGTTCCAGCATCGCACCATTTAGCTTACTGCCTGCTTCAATTAATACATCATTAATTTGTTGCTCGGCTAAAAAAGCGAATACTTGCTGTAAATCCAGACGCCCTGCTAAGTCAGCCGCGACAAGATAAACTTCAGCCCCTGCTTTCTCCAACGTTGCTATTTTGTCTTGCTCTTTAGAACAGGTCAAAATAAGTGTCCGCCCGGCTAACGCTAAGAGCTTTGCAGTCACCGGCGTTCTAAGTGATGAATCCAAAATAACGCGTACAGGTTGCTCTACATCAACGCCATTCATGCGTACATTCAAACCTGGATCGTCCGCTAACACCGTATCAATACCGGTTAGCACAGCGCCACTTTGCGCACGTAGCTTTTGCACATCCTGTCTTGCTTCAGGGGAGGTAATCCATTTACTTTCTCCTGAAGCCATTGCAGTGCGTCCATCTAAACTCATTGCTAATTTGCTAGTAACATAAGGTTTAGCATAGAGCATACGCTGAATAAAACCCTGATTCAGCTGCTTAGCCTCTGTTTCCAGTACGCCACTACTCACTGCTATACCCGCTTGTTCTAGCAATGCCAGACCTTTGCCAGCCACTAATGGGTTGGGGTCTTGCATAGCAACTACGACTCGCGCCACACCCGCTTTAATCAATGCTTCCGCACAAGGCGGCGTTCTGCCAAAATGAAAACAAGGTTCCAGGGTTACATAAGCAGTTGCACCCTGTGCATTTCCCGTCTGCTTTAATGCCTCAACTTCGGCATGTCCTTGTCCAGCTCGTACATGCCAAGCCTCAGCAATAATTTCATCATTCTTTGCCAGGACGCAGCCCACACGTGGATTAGGCTTAGTCGTGTATATTCCATTTCTGGCTAGTAACAAAGCACGCGCCATAAAGACATAATCTTGTTGTCTGACTGCTTCAGGCATTATTTTGTTTGTTTTGTAGATCAGCAATCATATCGGTAAATTCACTGACATCCTGAAAGCTACGATATACCGATGCAAAGCGTACAAAAGCCACATGATCCAGAGCACTTAGCTCTTTCATCACTTGTTCGCCTATTGCCAGCGCAGCTATCTCTCTATCCCCGCTAGCCATAAGTGCTTTTTTAATACGGGTCACAGCCGCTTCTATCTGATCGCTGCTTACCGGTCTTTTTTCTAAAGCACGTAAAATACCACCGCGTAGTTTATTTTCATCAAAAGGCTCACGCAAACCATCGCGTTTAACGATTCTGGGTAAATTAAATTCAGTTACCTCATAGGTTGTAAATCGCTCTTTACACGCCACACATTCACGCCGACGGCGCACTTGATCACCTTCGTTCGCCAAACGGGAATCTATCACCCGAGTATCTTGAGTAGTACAAAATGGACAACGCATAGAAATGCCTTACAATTACGATAAAGATAATGAACGTGGCATCATTACAAAACAGTTAATTTTACAATAAATTAGCACTTAGGAGTGAAGATTTAATAAAATCCTGAAGTTTAACGCAGATCTTTTGTTCATTTTCAAGGCGTAGCAATAGGCGCATAGCAAGCTAGGTAACTATTGTTACAACGCGGAAAACGGGCAAAAGGACAAGCCAAGATCCAGATATCATTAAATCCTTGCGCCTTTAAGCCCAGTTAATTAGCAAATTCCCCTATTATGTTTACTCAGGAAATCGAAGGCGTTACTAAATATCACTTGCATCATAAGTCCACAGAGGCTGATTCCAGATGGAATATTTCAGCTATCAATAGTTGGCGTACCCTACTCTATCAATTACAACTGATCGGTCAGCAAGAGGATCGTTATTTAGGCTACGGCTATGGCAATATTAGTCAACGCATGCAGGCTGAAAAATTTCTTATTAGCGGCACACAAACCGGAGGTATTGCCGAATTATCGAAAGATAATTACTGCCTGGTCGAAGCAGCTGACTTAATCAACAACACACTCTATTCCACCGGCCCTTGTAAACCGTCATCCGAAGCATTAAGCCATGCCAGCATTTACACTCAAGACAATAATATTCAATGTATTATCCATGCACATAACCCGGAAATATGGCGCGCTACTCAAGCCCTAAAATTGGCATATACCGGCAAAGATATTGCTTACGGCACACCGGATATGGCACATGCCATCACCGACCTGTTTAACTCGGGGCAATTAAAACATCAGTCAATTTTTACTATGTTAGGCCATGAAGACGGAATATTTTCATTTGCTGAAAATTTCCCGCAAGCTGCCTTTGCGATGATTAATACTTTAGCCTATGCCCGGCAACTAAAATAAACCACTCAGACTATGGAATTTTTAGTCTGTATGGTAAAAGTATCTTTACACCCCATTTCTAAGTAAGCATACTCAAATGAAAATACATCAGCACCTAAGGCATCTTTGCCCCCTAATCGCGACCCTCGTAGTGCCTTCAATAAGCCATGCGCAAAATGTCAGGCCTGCGCCGAATGGTATCGAATACCCTCAAGGCTTAACGAACTGGCGCGTTATCGGCACCTCTATTCGTAATGATAATAATACGCAGCGGGTTATTTTAGGTAATTCCATTGCCATAAAAGCAGCACGCGCCAAGACCGATAAGCTGCATTGGCCAGAGGGCGCTATTCTGGCCAAGCTAGTCTGGAAAAATGAAACGCTTGCTACCTGGAAAGCAGCCACTGTACCTGGTGACTTTATGCATGCTGAAATCATGGTCAGAGACACGAAAAAATACTCAGCCACTAAAGGCTGGGGCTATGCCCGCTGGACAGGACTGGACTTAAAACCCCACGGCCAAAATAGTTCTTTTGTAGAAACTTGCGCTAACTGTCATAAAGCGGCACAAAACACAGCGTTTGTCTTTACTCAGCCTGCAAGATTACCCTGAATTAGGCTATAATACCCCTCATTTAAATTAACGCCTAGTGCTGCACTAGCAATTCATTTAACGATTAAACACTGATGGCACAATATATTTTCTCTATGAACCGAGTGGGCAAAATTGTCCCACCTAAAAAACATATCCTGAAAGATATATCCCTGTCTTTTTTCCCTGGCGCTAAAATTGGTGTGCTGGGGCTGAATGGTTCGGGTAAATCTACCTTACTACGCATTATGGCAGGTGTAGATACCGAGATCGAAGGCGAAGCCATTCCGATGAAAGGCATCAATATCGGCTATCTTGTCCAGGAACCACAATTAGATCCCGACAAAGATGTACGCGGCAATGTCGAAGAAGGCCTGGGAGAAATGCAGCAAATAGTCAATCGCTATAATGCTGTTAATGATGCATTTGCAGAACCTGATGCTGATTTTGATGCCTTATTAGCCGAACAGGCCGAGTTACAGGAAAAAATAGAAGCGGCTGATGCTTGGGAATTAGATCGAGAATTAGAAATAGCCGCAGATGCCCTACGCCTCCCTCCCTGGGATGCAGACGTAAGCAAACTGTCGGGTGGTGAAAAGCGCCGAGTAGCCTTATGTCGCTTATTATTATCCAAGCCAGATATGCTGTTATTAGATGAGCCAACCAACCATCTGGATGCAGAATCAGTCGCCTGGTTAGAGCGTTTTCTGCATGATTATCCCGGCACAGTCGTCGCTGTAACTCATGACAGATATTTTTTGGATAATGTCGCAGGCTGGATTCTAGAACTGGATCGTGGACAAGGTATCCCATGGGAAGGTAATTACTCCTCCTGGCTAGAGCAAAAGCAAAACCGTCTGGAACAGGAAGAAAAACAGGAAACTTCGCGTCAAAAAGCGATGAAACAAGAATTAGAATGGGTACGTTCTAATGCCAAAGGCCGCCATGCGAAAAGTAAAGCACGTCTAGCGCGTTTTGATGAACTGTCCTCGCAAGAAGCACAGAAACGTAATGAAACCCAGGAAATCTTTATCCCACCAGGCCCTCGCCTAGGGGATATGGTTATTGAAGCAGAACAAATCAATAAAGGCTTCGGTGAGCGATTATTAATCGATGACTTAAGTTTTAAACTACCACCCGGCGGTATCGTCGGTATTGTCGGCCCTAACGGTGCAGGTAAAACTACATTATTTCGTATGATGTCTGATGTAGAAAAACCGGACTCAGGTGAAATTAAGCTGGGGGCTACCGTACAACTGTCTCATGTTGACCAGTCACGCGATAATCTGGATGATAACAAAACTGTCTGGGAAGAAATTTCTGATGGTCTAGATTTAATTACCGTCGGCACTTACGAAACACCCTCGCGGTCCTACTGTGGTCGTTTTAATTTTAAAGGCGGTGACCAGCAAAAGCGCATCGGTGATTTATCGGGTGGTGAACGCAATCGTGTACATTTAGCCAAACTTCTGCGTAGCGGCGGCAATGTCTTATTACTCGATGAACCGACAAATGATCTGGATGTAGAAACCTTACGTGCACTGGAAGAAGCGCTATTAGCCTTTCCTGGTTGCGCCGTGGTTATTTCGCATGATCGCTGGTTTCTGGATAGAATCGCCACCCATATGCTCGCCTTTGAAGGCGATAGTCATGTCGTCTGGTTTGAAGGCAACTATGCCGATTATGAAGCGGATCGTCATAAACGTCTGGGTACTGATGCTGACACACCACATCGTATCAAGTATAAAAAGATCAGCCTTTAAACATAGAAAAACGATCTATTGAGCGGGCTTAAGTCCGCTCTGCTCAGCTACTTATATGATTCTTTCTTAAATTAACAATTCATTTATTGTTATAATATTCTCAATGTCCCCGTTGCATAACTGGATAATGCAGTCCCCTCCTAAGGGATAGCTGGCGGTTCGAGTCCGTCCGGGGACGCCATGTAACATTATGTTTTTATTAATTATTTTACAAAATAAAAACA